>Ga0182015_10007023_pt1 | contig 11089 bp, 11 predicted proteins | sample 712P3MmetaG_FD_120478 | JGI IMG/M metagenome (GOLD analysis project Ga0182015, IMG submission 120478) | Permafrost microbial communities from Stordalen Mire, Sweden - 712P3M metaG | ecosystem: Environmental > Terrestrial > Soil > Wetlands > Permafrost | place: Sweden: Stordalen | collected...
GCCCCTCGATCACCGCCTCGAGAACGGCGAGATCGTCGAGGTGCTCACCACCAAGGCGCCGCACGGACCGTCGCGCGACTGGCTGAATTTCGTGAAGACGTCGAGTGCGCGCGAGAAGATCCGCCAATGGTTCAAGCGCGAACGCCGGGACGAGAATATTCAGAAGGGCCGCGAGATGCTGGACAAGGAGTTCCGGCGTCTCCGTCAGATGTCGTTGAGTGGCGTCAAGGACGACCAGCTCCTCGAGTTGGCGCAGGAGTTCAAGGTCGCGACCATCGACGATTTCGTTGCGGCGATTGGCTACGGCGACATCAGCGCGCGCAGCGCAGTGCTGAAATTCGGCGCCGATGAGCAGCAGACCGACGACGATCGCATCCTGGGGATTCCGCTCACCAGCACGCCCGCGCCGACGGGCACGGTGCGCGTGCACGGCCACGTCGACATGCTCACCACCCTGGCGCACTGCTGCAAACCGGTGGCGGGAGACGCGATTCGCGGCTACGTGACCCGCGGCAAGGGAGTCACGGTGCATCGCGCCGACTGCGTGAATGTCCGCAACGCGGGCGACGTCGAGCGCATCGTCGATGTCGAGTGGGAGACGGGCGCCCGCCAGGTCTACCCGGTGAGCATCAAGATCGAGGCGTGGGACCGCACCGGCCTGCTCCGTGACATCGCCGCCGTGATCGCCGAATCGAAGATCAACCTGAGCGGCGCCGACGTGCAGGTCTATGACGACAAGACGGCGGTGATCAGCACCATCGTCGAGATCCAGAACCTGTCGCAGCTGAGCCGCCTGCTCGAGCGGCTCGAGTCGGTCCGCGACGTCCACACAGTGGCCCGAGACACGGTCTGAAGTCCACGCGACAGCCAGGTGTCGCGAGCGGTCGTGACACTGCGGCCGTCATGGACAGGCCAACCCGGATCCGCGTGCTCGAGCAGGCAGCAGCGGAGCTGCTCGAGTCGGAGACGAACGCTTCGCTGCGCATCGGCGTGGCCGGGAGACGGCGCGATGCCCTGGTCATCACGGCGGCAGGCTGCAGCGTTGTGGTCGGTGTCGAGCATGGCGCGCAGGTCCTGCTCAGTGTTGCCGCGCTCGAGGGATGCCCGGAGCGCGGGCCGAGGGTTCTGGCCACCCGGTGCGAGGCGACGCTGCGGCGCCTCCATGGACTGCCGGACGACTTCGTCCCCAGCGTCTCCTTCGACAATGAGGCTAACGCCAGAAGGTTTCGCGAGCGCCTGCGCTGAGACGGGGCACGAGGGTTCGTCCAAGCCGTCAGCCCGTACACTCGGACGCCAATGCCTCAGATCGCAGCGCCAAAAGGGACGCGCGACATCCTTCCCGACGAGTTTGCCGCCCGCCGGTGGTTGCTCGACGCCCACGCGGCCGTCGCCGAATCCTTCGGGTATCGAGGGATCGAGACGCCGATCATCGAGTCGACCGAGCTGTTCAGCCGCGGCGTCGGCACCGACACCGACATCGTCGAGAAGCAGATGTTCACCTTCGAGGACCGGGGCGGCCGCTCGCTGACGCTCAGGCCGGAGGGGACCGCCGGCACGCTTCGGGCGGTCCTGGGCGCGCACCTCGACCAGGAGCTCCGGCCGGTTCGCCTTCATTACGCCGGGCCGTTCTTTCGTGCCGAGCGCCCCCAGGCGGGACGCCAGCACCAGTTCACCCAGGTTGGGATCGAGTGCATCGGTGAAGGCTCGCCTTCGCTCGACGCCGAGATCATCGAAGTCGCCTGGCGCTTCTTCAAGGCGCTGGGGATCGACGGGATCCACCTCCAGGTCAATTCGCTCGGCAGCCCCGAAGACCGGGCGCGGTACCGGACGGCGCTGGTCGCGTACTACACGCCACTGGAGGCGTCCTTGTGCGACGACTGCCGCCGCCGCCTGCATACCAACCCGCTCCGCCTGCTCGATTGCAAGCGAGACGCAGGGCTCGTCGCGGCGGCCCCGATCCTGTGGGAATCGCTCGATAGGCCGAGCCGCGACCATTTCACCACGGTGCTCCGCGACCTCGAGTCGGCGGGGATCGACGCGATCCGCAATGACCGGTTGGTGCGTGGGCTCGACTATTACGGACACACCGTCTTCGAGTTCTGGCACGACATCCTCCAGGGCGCCCAGAGCTCGCTCGGTGGGGGAGGCCGCTACGACGGTCTCGCCGAGTTGCTCGGCTTCCCGTCCACCCCGGCAACGGGGTACGCGCTCGGGGTCGAGCGGATCCTCATGGTCGCCCGTGCGGTTGGGACCGTCCCTTCGGACCCGGCAGCGACCGACGTGCTGGTGTGCTCGGTGGAACCCGGGCAAGCCGAGGCAGCCGCCGGCGTCGCCCGTCTGCTTCGGGATGCCGGGATGCACAGCATCCTCGACGTGGCCGAGCGGAGGCTCGACCGCAAGCTGCGTGGCGCGAGCCGCGCCGGCGCTCGAGTTGCAGTCATCGTTGGCGAGAACGAAGTGGGCAGTGACAGTGCCGTGGTTCGCGACCTCGACGGCCGCAGTCAGCAGACCGTTCCGATCGCCGAGCTCGCGAGCACCGTCATCCGAATCCTTGCACGGGATTCCGTGGCAGAAACCGCGATTGGAGAAGACTCGTGAGCACTGAGCGCACCTACTGCGGCATCCCGCGCGCCGCCGGCTCGGGACAGCAGGCGACGGTGTTCGGCTGGGTCGACCGGCGGCGCGATCACGGCGGCCTCATCTTCATCGACCTCCGCGACCACACGGGCATCATCCAGGTCGTCATCGATCCCAACGACGCGCCGGAGGCACACCGGGCCGTCCATGAGGCGCGGCTCGAGTGGGTGCTGCGCTTCGACGGTGAGATTCGGATGCGCTCCCCGGAGAACGTGAATCCGAAGCGCGAGACGGGTGAGGTCGAGTTGCGCGCGCGCGCATGCACCGTGCTCGCGGTTGCCAAGACACCGCCGTTTCCCGTCAACGAGGACACCGAGGTCGACGAGCAGGTGCGCCTGCGCCATCGATACCTCGACCTTCGCCGTGTGCACCTGCAGCGCAATCTGCGGGCTCGCGCCAAGTTCTGCACGGAGCTGCGCCGCGCGATGGCGGAGATCGGATTCCTCGAGATCGAGACCCCGATGATGATCCGGGCAACGCCGGAGGGCGCTCGCGACTATCTCGTGCCCAGCCGGCTGTTCCGCGGCAGCTTCTACGCGTTGCCCCAATCGCCCCAGCTCTACAAACAACTTTCGATGGTGGCCGGGTTCGACCGGTACTTCCAGCTCGCCCGCTGCATGCGCGACGAGGACCTGCGCGCCGACCGTCAGCCCGAGTTCACGCAGCTCGACATCGAGATGTCGTTCGTCGATGAGGACGACGTCTTCGCCGCGCTCGAGCACGCGATTCCCAGCGCCTGGGAGGCATGCAACTTCCGCGGCGGCAGGCTCACCGTGCCCTTCCCGCGGATGACGTGGCGCCACGCGATGGACTTCTACGGCGTGGACAAGCCTGACACCCGCTTCGCGTTGTTGCTGAGCGACCTGACGGCAATCGTCGAGACCTCGGGATTCCGGGTCTTCGCGGACGCCGTGGCAGCGGGTGGCATCGTCAAAGGCATCTGCGTCAAGGGTGGTGACGATCTCAGCCGCAGCGACATCGAAGGGCAGTTGACCGAGGTGGCGCGAGGTGCCAAGGCCCGAGGACTCGCGTACATCTGGAAACGCGACGACGGATGGCAGGGCGGCATCGCGAAGTTCTTCAGCGCCGAGGAGCTCGAGTCGATCGGCGCCGCCACGAGCGCCGAGACAGGCGACTGCGTCCTCATGGTGGCCGACCGTCCGAGCGTGGTGCACGCCGCGCTCGGCGCGGTCCGCAACCACCTCGGACGCGTGCGCCGTCTCTACGACGACGAGCGCCTCGAGATGCTCTGGGTCACCGAGTTTCCGATGTTCGAGCGCAGCGACGAGACCGGCGAGATCAGCGCGGCGCATCACCCGTTCACCATGATCCACGCCGACGACCTCGACAAGCTCGAGTCGGATCCACTCGCCGTGCGCTCGCGCGCGTATGACCTCGTGGTCAACGGCCGCGAGATCGGCAGCGGCAGCATCCGCATCACCGACCTGGTGATCCAGCAGCGTGTGCTCGCCGCGCTGGGCATCGACGCTGAAGAAGCGCACCGCAAGTTCGGGTTCCTGCTCGAGGCGTTCGAGTACGGCGTGCCACCCCATGGCGGGTGGGCCGGCGGCATCGATCGCATGATCATGGAAGGGGTCGGCACCGACAACATCCGCGACGTGATCGCGTTTCCCAAGACCCAGCAGGCGCAGGAGCCGATGACCGATGCGCCGGCTCCGGTCGATGCGGCGCAGCTCCTCGACCTGGGAGTCGCAATCCTGCCGGTCACCCGGACGCCGTGAGCCCGGGGCTCGGCCTAGCGATCCTCTTTGTGCTCATCGGCACCACGCTGTCGGCGCTGGTGATGCCCCGGCGCGGTTCCATCCTGTTCGCCTTCGTCCTCGCCGCAGCCGGAGTGGTCGCCGGCGAGCTCGTCGCCATCGCGACGCGGGTCGGCGGCCCCCAGCTCGGCGCCCTCCATCCGGTCGCTGACGCCGTCGGCGTCGTGCTCTTCGAGGTCACCGGCGCGGTGCTCGCGCCTGCGCGCCACCGAGGGCCATAATCACCAGATCGGTAATTCGGGAGGCTCGTGGAAATGCGTGTACCGTTTGGAAAGAAGGGGCTCGTAGCCGCAGGTGCGGCCGTGACGGGTGCTGTGTTCTTCTGGCGTGTTCGGGCACGCCGCCGCGAGGAGGCTGAAGCGCGCGAGTGGGAGGCCGAGATCGCTGGAGCCGTCGACGAGGGGCGCGCCGCCGGCGCGGCCTCAGCGGTGCCCTCCTCCGAGCCGTCCGGCGCCTGAACCGCAGCCAGGCAGTTTCGGCGCTCGTGGCGTGGGGTATGTGAAGAGCGCCATGGGAACCGTCTCGGAGCTCCGCCTGCCGGCTGATCGCGAGCACATCCTCGTCGCCAAGCGCGCTGCAGGCGCATTCGGGTCGCTCTCCGGGTTCGACATGGATGCGATCGACGACCTCACCATCGCCGTCGCGCAGGCCTGCGAGAACGCGATCCGGTGCCTCGAGCACTCGGGGTCGATCGCGGGCCAGGTGCGTATCGTTTTCAAGACGAGCGACACGGGGCTCGAGGTGACGGTCAGGAGCACGGTGAACCGCGAGGCCGAGCTCAGGGCTCGGGCCGAGCAAGCAGGGCTCGGGAATGAGGGCGAGCTCGTGGCTGCCACCGACCTGGCGCTCCGGCTCATGGGACTCTTTGTCGACGACAGCACGTATCGGGTCGACGAGCGAACTGGGAGCCTGCGCGTCCGGCTGACCAAATACAAGGCGTCGTGACCCCCTCGCCGGGTCGCGGCGACGGAGTGGCGACCCGCGAGCGAACCATCGCGAAACCAGCGGAGACGGCTGAGCGGGCTGAGATGCGTCGCCTGCTGCGCGAGTTCCGCAAGACGCGCGATCCCGCGATTCGCGAGCGCCTCGTCGAGTTGAACAGCGATCTCGTGCACTACATCGCACGGCGGTTTGCCAACCGCGGCGAGCCCCTCGAGGACATCGAGCAGGTCGGGTTCCTCGGCCTCATCCAGGCCATCGAACGTTTCGACCCGTCGCTCGAGAACGAGTTCAGCACCTTCGCCACGCCCACCATCGCAGGTGAGATCCGCCGCCACTTCCGCGATCGCTCGTGGGCGGTGCGGGTTCCTCGCCGGCTCCAGGAGAACCTGGCCAAGGTGAACGCCGCGACCCAGCAGCTCCAAAACGAGCTGGGCAGGTCACCATCGGTTGCGGAGATCGGGGAGCGTGTCGGGCTCGAGCCCGACCAGGTCCTAGCCGCGATGGAGGTCGCGCCCGCGCAGCACACGATCTCCCTTGACGGGCCGATCGGTGGCGGCGACGAACCGCTCACCCTTGGAGACCGGCTCGGGCTGGCCGACGACAACCTCGATCGCGTCGAGATGCAGGACGTCCTCGAGCAGGTGATGGCGCACCTCACGCCACGCGAGCGCAAGATCCTCGCCCTGCGATTTGTTGAGCAGCTGCCCCAGACCGAGGTGGCAAAACGACTCGGCATCTCGCAGATGCACGTCTCACGGCTCCAGCGTGCGGCGGTCGAGCACCTCCGCAAGGAGTTCGGAACCGAGGCGCCGGTCTAGCAGCGACACCTCGAGCGAAACGCCGCCGGCTACTCCCACTCCGCGGTCTGAGCGAATGTCAGACCGCGGAGTGCCGAAGGAGCAGTCCGGTTACCGGCTCAGGAGTGGACCCACGTCGTGACGAACGCGGCACCCGTGGCGCTGAGCTTCCCGGTGGTGATCTGGACAACGTTGGCGGAGTTGGCCATGTTGACCGCCGAAGGAGTCGTCGAACCGAAGTCGACCTTGTTCAACGTGGTGGTCCGGAAGCGGAGCTTGCCGAAGTTGGGAACAGCCAGCAAGCCGCCGCCGCTGGCCGGCACCGCCTGGTCGCCGACAAAGAGATGGGTCGGAACGCTCCCGGCACCGGTCTCGCTCTGCCGTGTTGCCTTGGTCGTATCGATGACCGCGACGGTCGACGCGGACGCACTCACCGCGACACTGATGTTGATGTCGTCTCCGGGCGCGACTGTGACCTTGGTGAGCACGGTCCGAACCCCGTTGATCATTGCCACCGCCTCATAACCCGGCGTCTCTGCCGAGCAACCCATGAGGACGCCACCTCCGGTGGAGGTCGTCGCCGTCATGGTGTACGCACCCGGCTGGATACCGGCCTGCCCGCTGCACGCGTGCGTCGGAACCGTGAACTGGGTCTTCAGCAAAAACGTCGACCCGGTGCTTGCCACGGTGTATCCCGCCTCAGTGGTGCTGGTCGGCGTGACCGGCGCCGCGGCCATCGCTGTGGCCCCCGAAACAACCAGCGCCGCGCATGCGCAGCCCAGCGCAGTCAGTGACCGTCGACTAACAGCATTCAACCCCATTCCTCCTTGATCCTCTCCACGACCGATGCGAACCACCCAGTCGCGCCAAACACAGTGAACGCACAGTATAGGGAGTCGAGCGGGCGCTTGCTGGCGCCCCTAGGCATGACAGTAACCCTTCAGCGCATTTCGGCGGCTGCGGCCGCCCGTGGACAACGTCCAGTAACATCGACAACTTGCTGCCGAATACTTTTGCACGTGCTCAGCTCTGAGATCCGGGAGCGATTTCTTCGCTTCTTCGAAGAACGCGGGCATCACCGGCTCGCGAGCTTTCCGCTCATTCCCCACGACGATCCGTCGCTACTCTTCACCGTGGCCGGAATGGTCCCGCTCAAGCCCTGGATCACCGGGCAGCGCAACCCGCCGTCGCGGGACCTGGTCTCCTGTCAGAAGTGCTTTCGCGGTGCTGGGCTGAAGTACGACGACATCGCCTCGGTCGGCGACCCGACGCACCACACGTTCTTCGAGATGCTCGGTAACTGGTCGATCGGCCATTACTTCAAAGAGGGCGCGATCGACTACGCATGGGAGTTCTCCACCCAGGTGCTGGGACTCGACCCCGAGCGTCTCTGGCCGAGCATCTACCCGGATGACACCGAGTCCGAGCGGCTCTGGGTCGAGCGGATCGGCGTCCCGCGCGAACGCATCTCGCGGTTGAGCGAGAACTGGTGGGCGGCCGGTCCGACCGGACCCTGCGGCTACGACAGTGAGCTCTATTACGACTGGGGCCGCCCCTGCTCCTGCGGCCGGACGGACTGCACTCCGCAGGACGAGTGCGGTGGAGACCGGTTCGAGGAGTTCTGGAACCTGGTGTTCATGGAGTTCGACCAGCAGCCCGACGGGTCGCGGCCCTTGCTGCCCAATCCCACAGTCGACACCGGGCTGGGATTCGACCGCATCGTGGCGATCGTGCAGGGCGACCGGACCGGCTATGGCACGGATCACTTCGCTCCAATGGTCGATGGGTTCAAGTCCCGCGCGACGGCGGTCGCCGCCGATCCGTCGCTCGAGCGGTCGTTCTATGTCCTCGCCGACCACCTTCGCGGCGCCGGGTTCCTGATCTCCGCGGGCGTCCTCCCCGCCAACGACGGACGTGGCTACGTGCTGCGCCGGCTGGTTCGGCGAGCCGCCGTGCATGCGCGGCGGGTCGCGCTGCGGGGTGGCCTTGCGGCGGGGACGCCGGAACTGGTGGCGGTGATGGGCCCGCCGTATCCCGAGCTCGTCGAGTTCCGCGACCTCATCGAGACGACGCTGCGCGCCGAGGAGGAGGCGTTCGCCAGAACCCTCGACGCAGGGACAGAGCGGCTCGCAGCGCTGCTGTCGACCAACCCCACCCGCATCGGTGGCGCCGACGCCTTTCGTCTGTACGACACCTTCGGGCTCCCAATCGAGTTAACGGTCGAGATGGCAGACGAGCGTGGCGCAACGGTCGACCTCGAGGGATTCGAGGCGGCCATGCGGGGACAGCGTGAGCGTGGTCAGGCGTCAGCGCGCCGCGTCGGGTTCGCCGGGGCCGAAGCCCTGCCGCCCACGCGATTCGTCGGCTACGACGTGCTGGAGGCGGACTCGACAGTGCTTCGCATCGGCCTCGACCGCGAGATCGACACACTGCGCGACGGCAAAAGCGGGCCGGTGCTGCTCGACGTGTCACCGTTCTACGCCGAGGCCGGCGGCCAGGTCGGTGACACCGGATCGCTTTCGTGGCCGGATGGCCGCGCCGTGGTTCGTGACACCCAGCCCGTTGCCGGCAGCGATGCCCGGACGCACGACGTCCTCGTCACCACCGGCGAGCTCCGGCCCGGGCAGCGGGTTCGTGCGCAGGTCGACGTCGATCGCCGCGGCCGGATCGCGCGTCATCACAGCGCGACGCACCTGCTCAACCGGGCCCTTCGCGAGGTGCTCGGCGACAGCGTCGTGCAGCGAGGGTCCTTCGTCGGCCCGGAGCACGCGACCTTCGACTTCTCGTTCCCGAGGGCGCTCACCCCAGAGGAGCTCGCCGATATCGAGCATCGTGTCAACGAAGGCATCCGGCGCAACCTCGAGCGCACCGTCGCGCTCATGCCGCTTGCCGACGCGCGCGCCAGCGGCGCAATTGCGCTTATCGATGAGGCGTACTCGCCGGACGTGCGCGTGGTGGACTTCGGCGGCTGGTCGAGGGAGCTGTGCGGCGGGACACACGTCACCAGAAGCGGTGACCTCGGGGCGGCGATCATCGTCTCCGAGAGCAGCATCGGGCAGGGCATCAGACGCATCGAGATGGTTTCCGGCGAGAGCGCCGAGGACCGCTGGCAGCGAGTCGGGTCGGCGCTGCAGACCACGGCACGCGCACTCAAGACCCGTCCGGAAGAGGTGCCCGAGCGGGTCGCCGCGCTCCAGGAGCAGGTGCGGAAGCTGAGCCGTGAGGTGACCCAGGCACGTCACTCGGCGCCTTCGGCCGCGCCAACGGAAGGGGCGGTCGTCGAGGATGCCGGAGGCGTTCCATTCGCGTACCTGCTGCTCGACGGCGACGTGGACGCCGACGGCGTGTCCCAGGCCGGCGATCGCCTCCTCGCCGATCGCCTCCAGGGTGACGGCGTCGCCGCGGTGCTCGGTCCGGCCACGCTGGTCGTCAAGGTCGGCGGACGCGCGCTCGACGCGGGCATCCACGCGGGCACGCTGGTCACCAGCGCGGCGGAGATCACCGGTGGCAAAGGCGGCGGTCGCCCCGACCTGGGCCGCGGCAAGGTCGGCGACCCGGCGAAGCGCGAGGCGGCGGTGTCGGCGCTGCGCGCCGCGATCACTGAAACGATGGGGCACGCAGCCTGATGCCCAAGCGTAAGTTCGCGCTGCTCAAGCGGCGTGAGGAGTTTCAAAGCCACTTCACCGTCCTTGACATCGGCACGGAGTTCGTCAAGGCGCTGATCGTCAAGCGCGAGAACGACAAAGGCATCGTGCTGGGAGTCGGCAAGGTGCGCCAGGCCCAGAACCACATGCAGGCCGGCGCCGTCGCCGACCTCCAGGCGGTTATCGACAACTGCGACCGAGCGCTCACCGAAGCCGAGGACATGTGCGAGACCATCCCCGGTCAGGCGGTGATCGGCATCGCCGGCGAGCAGGTGCGCGGCTTCAGCACCACCATGACCATGCCGAGGCCACAGCCACAGGCCCGGATCACCCAGGCAGACCTTGCCACCGCGCTCCAGGCGGTGCAGCGACGGGCGCTCCGCGAGGCGGTGCGCCAGATGTCGCACGACCTGGGCGTCCAGGAGGTCAACGTCAAGCTGGTGCACAGCACCATCACCTCGGTGCGCATCGACGGCTATGCGGTCAGCAACCCGGTCGACTTCCAGGGACACGTGGTGGAGATCACCGTGTTCAACACCTTCGCGCCGCTGACCCACATCGGCGCGCTGCAGGCGATCGCGCAGGAGCTCGATCTCGAGCTCGTCGCCACCGTCGCCGAGCCCTATGCGCTCGCCCGCGGATGCGCGTCGACGGAGTCCAGCGAGCTCGGTGCGATCTTCGTGGACGTCGGCGGCGGGACGACCGACATCGCCGTGGTCCGGCGAGGCGGCATCGAGGCCACGCGAATGTTCGCCCTCGGAGGACGGTCGTTCACGAAACGCCTCGCAACCGACCTCTCGATGGACCTCGACGAGGCGGAGCGCTTCAAGGTGGCCCATTCGGAAGGGCACCTTGCCGCTGAACAGAGCGCGATGGCCCGGCGCGCGCTCACCCCGACAGCTGAGGTCCTCGCCCAGGGCGTCGCCCTGACGCTCGAGGAGCTCGCCGGTCCCGACCCGCTCCCCGGGTCCATCTGCCTCGCCGGTGGCGGCTCCGCGCTCCCCGAGGTCGCCGAACAGCTGCGAATCCTCGACTGGTCGGACACCGTTCCCTTCACCCGTCCGCCCACGGTCAAGGTCCTCGGACCGGGTGACGTGACCGGCGTGTATGACACGACCGGTCTCCTGGTCGGCAGCCAGGACGTCACCCCGATGGGGCTTGCGCGACACGCCGTGACGCTGGAAGATGACGCGGACGAGCCCCTGGGAGGACTCATGCGCCGCGTTTTGAAGACGATGAAGGTATAGGCGCCGATGCCCGCTGTTGTCGTTGCGAAGGCCGACGATGA
>Ga0182015_10007024_pt1 | contig 11088 bp, 8 predicted proteins | sample 712P3MmetaG_FD_120478 | JGI IMG/M metagenome (GOLD analysis project Ga0182015, IMG submission 120478) | Permafrost microbial communities from Stordalen Mire, Sweden - 712P3M metaG | ecosystem: Environmental > Terrestrial > Soil > Wetlands > Permafrost | place: Sweden: Stordalen | collected...
TCCGGCGCTGCCGCCTTCCACTACCAGTTTTTCTTTCGAGGTGTATTTTTCGGCGATTAGGCGTTCGGCGGAAGCGACGAAGTCGGTGAAGGTGTTTTGCTTTTTGTGCATGCGCCCGGCGTCGTGCCAGGGTTTGCCTAGCTCGCCGCCGCCGCGAATGTGAGCGATGGCGAAGATTACGCCTCGATCGAGGAGGCTGAGACGGTTGGAATTGAAGCCTACCGGCATGGAGATGCCGTAGCTGCCGTAGGCGTAGAGAAGAAGCGGAGCCGTTGAGTTTTTCGGCGTATCGCGGCGGCGGACCAGTGAGATGGGGATCTGCGTGCCGTCTTGCGCGGCGGCGTGAATGCGCTCGCTCACGTATTGCGTTGCGTCGTAGCCGCCGAGGACGGGTTGCTGCTTGCGCAGGATGCGGGCGCGGGTTTGCAGGTCGTAGTCGAAGATCGAACGAGGAGTGACGAAAGATTCGTACTGGAAGCGAAGATGGTTGGTGACGAATTCGGGATTCGCGCCGAGTGCGGCGGTGTAGGCGGGTTCCGTGAACTCGATGCGGTGCGAAGCGCCAAGCGCGTCGGCAGGCGGAGCGCCGGCTTGTGGCTGCGCCTGCGTTTGCCCGGGTGCTTGCGCCAGGTCGACCATGCGGAGGTAGGGCAGGCCGTTTTCGCGTTCGAACAGGGCCAGGTGCGATTGGAAGACGTCGTGACCGGCTAGCATCACTTCGGGGCGTGTGGGAATCACTTCGCGCCAGCATTTTCGGCGCGGGTCGGAGACCGGGACACTCATCAAGCGAAAAGTGCGGCCGGTGGTATTGGTGCGGATGTAGAAAATACCGCCGGGTCGGCTGGGGTCGGAGCCGGGATGGTGGTCGGCGTAGTACTCGTGGGTGTCTTCCCGGTGTGCGATCACGCGAAAGTCGCCTTGTGGTTGATCGGCGGGGAGGAAATGGACTTCGCTGGTGGTGTGGCTGGCGATGGTTAGAAGCAGAAGTGCGCCGCTGCGGGTGCGCTCGACAGCGACGCGAAAGCGCTCGTCGGTTTCTTCGTAGAGGAGCGCGTCGGGCTCGGTGGAGTACAGCGTGTGGCGGAAGAGTTTGTGGGAACGCTTGGTGAGTTTGTCTTCGACGGTGTAGAACAGCGTTTTGTTGTCGGAGGCCCAGGCGACGCTGGTGGCGCGTTCGATGCGTTCGGGAAGAGTGTGGGCGTCGCGGAGATCTTTGATTTGAAGCGTGTATTGGCGGAAGCCAGTGGTGTCGAGGGAATAGGCAAGGAGTTCATTGTCATCGCTGAGTTCGAGCGAATCGAGACCCAGAAACGAGTGACCTGCGGCCAGAGTGTTTAGATCGAGAAGAAGTTCGTCGGGGGAGTTGCCGGCTTCGCGTTTGCGGCAATAGATCGGGTACTGCTTGCCTTCTTCGGTGCGCGTGAAATAAGAGTAGCCGCGAAGGCGGTAGGGAACCGAGAGATCGGTTTGAAGGATTCTCCCCAACATTTCCTGGTAGAGCTTTTCTTGGAAGGCCTCGGTGTCGTGGAGGACGGCGTCGGTGTAGGCATTTTCGGCGTTCAGGTAGGCGATGACTTCGGGATTTTGCTTTTCGCGGAGCCAGGCGTAATTGTCGATGCGGCGGTCGCCGTGGATGACGTGCTCGACGGCGTGGCGGCGCGCGACCGGCGGTTGGGGCGCAACTGGGCTGTTCGCGTTGGTTTCGGATTCAGGCCGGCTGGGCGTGGCGGTGTTGGCGTCTGGAGTCATGTGGCCTTTGTTGTTCGCTGCTCGATGCACGCGGCGGGTTGTGGCGTCCGGCGAAGGGTGGTTCGCGTACGTCCGTTATACTACAACGGAAACGCTGGGCGAGAAAAACGGCGCGGATGGTGGCGGGAATAGCAAATGGCGAAGGAAATTGAAATTAAGCTGCGGGTTGAGGACGCCGCGCAATTCCGCCGTGCGGTCTCCCGGTTGGGGGCGCGGGCGGTTTCGGGTGGGACGGGACGGGTTCACGAGTGGAACGTGGTGTTTGATACGGCGGGAAACGAGTTGAAGCGGAGTGGGCAACTGCTGCGGATTCGGACGGAGACTCGCGCCGATGGAAATTCCCGCAGCGCGAAAAGAGCGACGCCACGCACGATTCTGACGTTTAAACGTCCGAGTCTCGGGCGAACGGAGGGGGCCAGAGACCGAAAACACAAGATTCGCGAAGAGCTGGAGCTAGAAGTGGCGGATGCAGGAACACTTACGAAGATTTTCGAGGGATTGGGTATGCGGGCGTGCTTCCGATACGAAAAGTTTCGAACGATGTACCGGTTGCCGGATTCGATGGGCTGGGCAAAGGGACTGATGATTGAATTGGATGAAACGCCGATAGGGGTGTTTGTGGAGTTGGAAGGTCCTGCCGGCGCGATTGATCGGGCCGCGAAAGCATTGGGATTTTCAAAGGATGATTATATTTTGACGAACTATCTGCGATTGTTCGCGGAAGAGTGCGGACGGCTCGGCGTGCCCGTTGGCGATATGGTGTTTCGGAAAAGGATCGCTCGCGGGGCGCTGGCTGGGACGCGATGAAGCGCGCCCCTACGCAAGCCATGAGAGGTGCCAGCGGGTCCGACGAAAAAATCTCGGCAAAAATTTCTCGGAACGACAGTATTTTGTTGACAATACGATGCTCGAAGGCTTATCAAACATTCGGAGTGAATTTTCCAACGATGTCCGCATCCAGCGAACTCGAGCCTGGGCCTAGGGGTTTACGACCAGCGGTGGGCTTGGGAGTGCAGCTAACGTTCGGTGTTCGAACAGCGTCGCGCGAATCCAGTTTGATCGCGCAGGCGGACGGGTGGGGAGGGTTCACCGCCGGCTAGAGGTAAGTCCATTTGTATGAGGCGCTTGCCCCGCGGCCGGAGTTTTACGGTGCGCGGGTTTTTTATTGCTCGATAAAGTTTGCGGGCAACAGGGCACGCGCGGGAATTGAGCGGGGAAGAGGCGGCTTATGCAGCTGTACGCCACGGAATTGATGGGCGCGGAAACGTACGACGATCAAGGCAACTTCGTCGGGCGGGTGCGCGAGTTTTTTATCGAGCCGGCGGATCAGCCTAACCGCGTAGCTTGCTTTTTGCTGTCGCGCGGAAGGTTTCAGCCGCTGATAGCGCGGCACGATCAAGTGGCGATCGTGGGACCGGGGACGATGCGGCTCAATTGCAGCGAACGGGCGCTGGCGCTTTACCAGCCCAATGAAGGGTGGCTGGCGGTTCGCAAGGATTTGCTGGATCAGCAGATCATCGATACCAAAGGGCGGAAGGTCGTACGCGTCAATGATGTTGATTTGACGGAAATACGCAGCAATGGAAATGTGGAATTGCGATTGACGCATGTGGACGTCGGGCTTCCTGGCGCGGTGCGGCGACTCTTGCAAGGCGTGGTGTCGCCATCGATGGTGCGGAAACTGCAGCGAAAATTGCCGCAGCGCACGATTCGGTGGGAATTCGTGAATTTGATCGAGCCGGACCCGCTGCGACGGGTGAAGCTGCGTATCACCCACGAAAAGCTCGAGGATCTGCATCCCGCAGACCTTGCGGAAATGATGGAATCGCTGTCTCCCGCGGAGCGGCAGGGGATTATCGCGTCGCTGGACGAGGAGACGGCAGGGAGCGTCCTGGCGGAACTCGATCAGCGGCTGACCACACAGATCGTCGAGAAAATGGATCCGGAAAAGGCGGCTGATATTTTGGAGGAAATGGAACCGGACGCGGCCGCCGACCTGCTGGCGGAGTTGCCGAAGGAGACATCGGAAGAGTTGCTGGACGAAATGCCCGGACAGGAAGCGGAAGATGTGCGCGAATTGCTGGCGTTCGACCCGTCCACGGCGGGCGGAATGATGAACACGGACTTTGTGTTTATCGGGGAAACCGCGACACGCGAAGAGGTTTTAGAGTGGATGCGGACGCAGGACTTGAATTTCGATCAGTTGGATACGGTGGTGCTGCTGGACACGGCGGCGCAGTTTTCGGGGATTGTCACGGTGGCGAAGCTGCTGCTCTCGGCTCCGGAACAGGAATTGTTCGGGCTGAAACTCGAGCCGCTGCTTAGCGTTCGGGCTGGCGCGGATGAGTCGGACGTGTTCGAGCTATTCGACAAATACAATCTGCGGACGCTGACGGTGGTGGACGAGCACCAGCGTCCGATTGGCACCATTGCGGTGGACGACGTGGTGTCGAGGCTGGTCGCGAAGTAGTTTTGTTCGAATACCGATGAACTGGCAATCCATTTCGAAGAATGTGGACGGGCTGCGCAATCGGGGCACCGACTTGCAGAAGCGTATCCGTGGGCTGCGAAGACGGCTCACGCTGCTGCTGGCAGTGGTCGGGCCGGGACTGATCACGTCGAACGTGGACAACGACGCCGGCGGAATTTCGGTGTACACCCAGGCGGGTGCGCAATATGGCTACGCGCTGCTGTGGTCTTTGATTCCAATGACCATCGCGCTGTATGTGACCGAAGAGATGTGCGCGCGGATGGGCGTGGTGACCGGCAAAGGATTGTCGGACCTGATTCGCGAGGAATTCGGGTTCCGGTCGACTTTTTTCGTGATGGTTACGGGATTTTTTGTCGATTTGGCCAACGTTGTCGCGGAATTTGCGGGCATTGCGGCGGCGATGCAGATTTTCCATGTGAGCAAATACATTTCGGTGCCCGTCGCGGCCGTGCTGGTTTGGGTTTTGGTTTTGCGGGGGACCTACCGGCAAGTTGAGGTGATCTTCCTGGCGGCTTGTGTCTTGTATTTGTCCTACGTGGTGTCGGCGATTTTTGCCAAACCCGACTGGCTGGAAGCCGCGCGACACACCGCCATTCCGAGCCTGCACTTCAACGCGGGATACCTGGTGATGCTGACGGGCCTGGTAGGCACGACCATTGCGCCTTGGCAATTTTTCTATTTGCAGGCGGGATTTGTGGAGAAAAAGGTGTCGGTGCGGCAGTATCCGCAGGCGCGCGCAGACGTTTTGATTGGCAGCATCAGCTGCATGGTGATCGTGTTTTTCATCATCGTATGCACGGCGGCCACGCTGTACGCTTCGGGCCAGCGAAATATCACCGACGCGGCGGAAGCGGCGAAGGCGCTTGTTCCCTTAGCGGGAAAATGGGCGGGGACGCTGTTTGCGTTTGGACTTCTCAACGCTTCGCTTTTCGCGGCGTCGATTCTGCCGCTGTCCACGGCCCACGTGATTTGCGAAGGATTGGGCTTTGAGGCGGGGATCGACAATAAGTTCAGTGAAGCGCCAATTTTTTACTGGCTGTATACCATCCTGATTGCCGCCGGCGCAGGGATCGTGCTGTTGCCCAACGCTCCGTTGTGGAAGATTTTGATTTTCTCGCAGGTGGGCAACGGTATCTGGTTGCCGGTGGTGGTGATCTTCATTCTGCTGCTCGTGAATCGCCGCGATCTAATGGGAGAGTACGTCAACACCCTGACGTTCAACATCGTGGCGTGGGTTACGGCGATCGCCATGATCGCGCTGACGCTGGTGCTGACCTATACCGCGATTTTCCCCGGCAGCGTCCCTGCGCCCCCGTAAACGAACCCATGTTGGCGGCTTGGAGGCAATACCCGATAGTCCGGCGTTGCGCCTTCGCCGAGGCGTGTGTTAACTTTGCGGCGTAAAGAGGAATCCTCGAAAGCGTTCTGCGGCCCATGAAATCGCACGTCACACTGCAAGTAGCCACGCCAACCGCCCTGGGCTCCGTCACCGGGGAAGAAGCTGAACTTCTAAGCAAACTGGACTTGGCGCGATTGCCGCGACACGTCGCCGTGATCATGGACGGCAATGGCCGCTGGGCGCAGCGCAAACACCTGCCACGCATTGCCGGACACCGTTCGGGGACGCAGACGGCGCGGTCGACTATCGAGACGTGCGCGCGACTGAATATTGAAGCGCTCACGCTGTATGCATTCTCGGCTGAGAATTGGCGGCGTCCGAAGACGGAAACTGATTTTCTTATGCAGTTGTTGCGGGAATATCTGCGCACTGAAATGCCTCTGATCCAGCGCAATAATATCCGCATGAGGTTTCTGGGTCGCGCCAGCGAACTGCCTGCCGGCGTTCAACAGGACATGCAGAATGCCGAGGAGAAAACGGCGAGCAACGGCGGCATGGTCTTGTGTTTGGCGCTTAATTATGGGGGGCGAGCGGAGATCGTCGACTCGATTAATGCGCTCCTTGCGGAACGGCGAGCGCAGGGAAACAGCGTGGCCGCGATTACCGAAGACGATTTGTCGAGCCGGTTATACACCAAGGGCTTGCCCGACCCTGACTTGCTGATTCGCACCAGCGGCGAGATGCGCGTAAGCAATTTCCTGTTGTGGCAGATCGCGTACGCGGAACTTTTCGTGACGGAAACTTTGTGGCCCGATTTCAATCGCGCGCGGCTGCTCGAGTCTTTCGTGGAATTCCAGAAGCGCGAGCGGCGCTACGGCGGCATTCGCGAGGGCGGTTCGGATTCGGACATGCCTGCGCGCGTGGCCGGAGAGTGACGCCTGAGTTTTCGCGCTTCGTCCATATTTTCCTTCCTTCTTCGTGATTTCTCCTCCTCGATATGATGTGATGGAAGCATTCTACTGTCGGGGGATTCCAGTCTTATGACTTGGAAGCGAGTAGCGACAGCTGCGGTGTTGATTCCTCTTGTCGTGGGGCTGGTTTTGTCCGGCTCGACGGCTTGGGTAGCCGTTGGGCTCGCCGTCATCATCGTCTTGGCGATGGTGGAATACTTCGCATTGGGCGACGCCATCGGACATCGCGCTTATCGCGTGTGGACGTCCATCTGCGCGATTTTGCTGGTGTACACGCAGTGGGTTGCTGCGATTCGCGTATCATCCGGATCGAATTGGGGTTTGGACATTTGGATTCATCATCGCTATCTGCACCTTGCCGGTCCTTTCCGCGACATAGAGAGTGTTCTTTTTCTGTTTCTGTTGGGTATCACGGCGTTGACGTTGTGGACGAAACGCCCGCTGGTGGAGGCGCTGCCCGCCGCGGGAATCAGTTCCAGCGCGCTGCTGCTTGTGGCATTTCCGCTAAGCTTCGCGGTCCGGCTGCATGGGCTTGTCGGAGATGGACCAAAACTGCTCCTGTTCGCGTTGATGGTCACCTGGGCCGGCGACACGGTTGCCTACTTCGTCGGACGTGCGATCGGCAAGCATCCCTTCGCGCCGCAGTTGAGTCCGAAGAAAACTTGGGAAGGCGCGGTGGCGGGTTTTGCCGGGTCTTTGCTGGTCGGCGTGGCCTGTTCACATTGGATAGCTGCGTTACTGCCGCATTTGCTCGCCATGGCAGGGATCGCAAACGTTGCCGGGCAGCTTGGCGATCTACTTGAGTCTGCGTACAAGCGGAGCGCTGGGGTGAAGGATTCGGGCACAATGCTGCCCGGGCACGGTGGCATTTTGGATCGCATCGACGCATTAATATTGGCGATCCCGGTCGTCTGGTATTATTGGGTTCTGTTTGTTCCGGCCGGGAATTAGCAAAGCTGACCACGCGCAGATAGGTCTCTAGATTGGAAACGGTCGGTCGGGTTCTTTTGTGCGGATGTGCGCCAACCACTGCATTCCGTTGGGACCTGGATCGTTCAGGAAAGAAAGACATGCTTGTGACGCAATCGTTTAGGAAGTTATCCATCTTGGGATCGACTGGGTCGATTGGGAGGCAGTGTGTCTCGGTGGTCGAGGCGCTTCAGGAGCGGTTTGGCGTGGTGGCGCTGGCTGCGGGCAGCAACCTGGACGAGTTGGTCGGGCAGATTGAACGGCACAAGCCGGAGATTGTATCGGTCGGGGATGCGGCGAAAGTCGACGAGCTGGCCGCGCGCCTAGAGTCGAAGGGCGTTTCTCCCTTGCCGGCGATCCATCACGGGCGTGAAGGGATGTTGGCCGTCGGAACGCATGGGGCTGCGGACATCGTGGTGTCGGCGGCGGTCGGCGTTGTTGGGCTGGAAGCGACTTACGAGGCCGTGAAGCTTGGCAAAAGCGTGGCGCTGTCGAACAAGGAAGTGCTTGTTGCGGCCGGCGAATTGGTGATGGCCGCGGCGCTGAAGGCCGGTCGCGAGTTGCTGCCGGTCGATAGCGAACACAACGCGGTGCATCAGTGTCTGCGTGGCGGAGAGCGCGGAGAAGTTCGGCGGTTGGTGTTGACGGCATCCGGCGGCCCGTTCCGGAAATCGCCGCTGGCATCGCTGAAGGATGTGACCCCGGCGCAGGCGCTGGCCCACCCGAATTGGCGCATGGGCAATCGCATCACGATCGATTCCGCGACGATGATGAATAAGGGTTTTGAGGTGATTGAGGCGCGCTGGTTGTTTGGCGTGCGACCCGATCAGATCGACGTGGTGATTCATCCGCAATCGACGATTCACTCGATGGTGGAGTTTGTGGATGGTTCTGTTTTGGCACAACTGGGGCCAACGGACATGCGGATGCCCATCCAATATGCGTTAACCTATCCACAACGCGTAGCATCGAATGAAATGGCTCTCAATTGGGCCAAGCTGCGTCGCCTCGATTTTGCGGCTGTTTCCACGAGGCGGTTTCCGTGTCTACGGCTGGCCAAGGAAGCGATGAAGAAGGGCGGGGCGCTGCCTTGTGCGTTGAACGCGGCGGACGAGATTGCGGTAGCGGCATTTTTGGAGCGCCGACTGCCGTTTCTGGGCATTCCGGAAGTCATCGAACGCGTGTTGGGGCGAACTCCGCGCATGCGGTTTGAGAGCATCGACGATGTGCTTGCGGCGGACGACGAAGCACGTCGAATGGCGAAGGAAGAAGTCCAGCGGTTGACCGTGGCGGCTGTCGCGGCTTCGTAAGTTTGGACGCTGTCGTTGGAATGGGGCGCGGTAAAGCGCGCGCCTACGATGCGACGTCGCAAGGTGCGATCCCGAGTGCAGTGGAATGCGGGATCGGCGGAGAGGGAAACGCTAGCGTATGGATTTGTTAATCGGCGTCAGTCTCGTGCTGGGAGTCATGATTCTTGTGCACGAGTGGGGACACTTTATCGCGGCGCGTTTGTTCGGCGTGCGCGTCGATGTGTTTTCGATCGGGTTTGGTCCGCGATTGTTTGGATGGAAGAGCGGCAATACGGATTATCGCGTCAGCATAATTCCGCTGGGCGGATATGTGCGCATGGCGGGGCAGGACCCCACCGAGATTGACTCCGTCGATCGCGACTGGAAGCGATTGAAAGCGGCGGAACAAGAGAAGAGCGAAGGGAAAGTTTCCGAGGCTACCCACGCTGCGGCCAGGTTGGGCGGCGCTGACGAACTGGCGACGCAGTCGCTAACCGGAGCGCCCGACGAGTTGATGAGCAAGCCGCGTTGGCAGCGAGCGGTGATTTCCGCGGCGGGCCCAGCGGTGAATCTGGTTTTTCCGGTTTTGATGCTGACGGTATATTTCGTGGCGATCGGAATCCCGTACCCGGTGTTTGAGGACAAACCGGTTGTGGTTACCGCGGTGCCTGCGAATTCAAGTGCGGCTGCGGCGGGGTTGCGGGCGGGCGACCGGGTTGTTGCGATTAACGGAGAGCCAAGTCCGGACTGGACGCAGGCAGACAAACTTATCTCCAAGGTCGAACCCAATACCAAACTGTCGGTGGAAGTCGAAAATAACGGCCAAAAGCGAAACTTGGAAATTCCCATCCAACAGAAGGATACCGAGCAATTGCTGGGCTTCCTGCCGATCAATCCAACCCTGGAAGACGTCGCTCCGGGAATGCCCGCGGCGCGAGCCGGTTTGAAGGAAAGCGACGTGATTCGCGCGGTGGATGGACAACCGATTCAGTGGTGGGGGCAGTTCACAGAACGCGTGCGAGGATCGGGCGGTAAAGCTTTGTCGCTGGACGTGGAACGCAAAGGCCAGCCGGTACACCTGGTGGTGACGCCGCAGGCCGGCAACAACGAGCGCGGCGAAAGCGTTTATCAAATTGGCGTGCAGGTCCATGAGGATTCGGCGTACCGGCGCGTGGCGTTCACGGAAGGCGTGCGTTTTGCTGCGTTGAAAACGTACGAAACCATCGACGACACGATTGGGGTTGTCGGAAAGTTGTTCAGCGGGCGCGTTTCCGTGCGACAACTGCAGAGCGTCGTGGGAATCTCGCGGGCGGCTGGGCAGGCGGTTCACAAGGGCGCGCAGGCGGTGATTTCGCTGATGGTGCTGATCAGCGTGAACCTGGGGATTCTGAATCTTTTGCCGATTCCCATTCTCGATGGCGGTAATATTTTGCTGCTGGGGATTGAAGGCGGCTTGCGCCGCGATCTCAGCATGGCGTTCAAAGAGCGCTTCGTTCAGGTAGGACTGGTCTTCCTCTTGGTTCTCTTCGCCATCGTTATGTACAATGACGTCGTGCGGCTGCTGCCTAGTCACTCCTGACCGGCCGGAGCCGATCGTTCGGAGAGCGAAGCATGCCGGCAACACCACAGCACCGGGCTTCTACCGGTGAGCGAATCAACACCGCGGAAACGACTGGGAAGTTGCAGCAGTCGCTGGGCGCGAAGGGAATTCGCCTGACGCGGCAGCGGCGCGTGATTTTGCAGGTTATGGACGACGCCGAACAGCATCTGGATGTCGATCAAATTTTGGAGCGCGCGCAGAAGATTGACCAGGGCGTGCATCTGGTCACCGTGTATCGGACGATTGATTTATTGAAGAAGCATGGATTGATCGACGAGCTGGATTTGCTGCACTTGCGCGGCGACCGGCACTACTATGAAACGCATGGACCTCGCGATCATATTCATGTGGCGTGCCTGCGTTGCGGAAAAGTGCGCGAGTTCGAGAGCCGGCTCTACGAGCAGTTGAAAGAGCAGATCGCGCGTGATTTCCATATGAAGGTGACCGTGTCGCGCACAGAAGTCGGCGGTTATTGCCAAGAGTGCCTGCCTAAGGTATCCGGGTAGTCTGCTAAATCCAACTCATTGCGCTGCTGTGAACGGGAACTCTGTTCGCTTGCCGGCGTCAAACTCTGCACCAACCTACCCATTAAGACGCCCGGTCCGAAGAGATCTCCGTGCATCGTGATCGCCACTCTGCTTGTGGCAGCCAACTTTTGGCTTTCTTCGGCCGATTGGTCA
>Ga0182015_10007025_pt1 | contig 11088 bp, 9 predicted proteins | sample 712P3MmetaG_FD_120478 | JGI IMG/M metagenome (GOLD analysis project Ga0182015, IMG submission 120478) | Permafrost microbial communities from Stordalen Mire, Sweden - 712P3M metaG | ecosystem: Environmental > Terrestrial > Soil > Wetlands > Permafrost | place: Sweden: Stordalen | collected...
CCCACCGTGTAACCACGCGTGTCGGCCGCGTAATCCCAGGCGCCGTTATTGTCTATCGACCAGTTGTTGAACTGAAAATGGGTGTCGGAGCCAACCGAATTCACATCGAAAAAATCCGGCATGCTGAATTTGCCAAACCGAATTTCCAGGCGCCGCCGTGGCAGTTCGTCGAACAGCGAGAGAAAACTTCGCTGGTTCTCGACTTTGTCCTTGCTCAGCGCAAACACTTTGTGGATCATCCCGCGTCCCAGATACGGCTCTTTGCTCAACAGCGGATTGCGCACGATGTCGAGGTCCGTGTTCCCCGCGAGTCCAAACCCCTGGCTGAGTGCCGCACCGCCAGCCTCTTCGATATCTACCAGAAGTTCGGTCGAATCGTTGATCCGCGCGCCCGTATAGAGCGTCATCACGCGCGAAGTGGCCTTCTGATAATCGGGACTCAAGCTGTGGGGACCGCTGTAGTCGGCGTGAAAATCGGGATGTGCCTGGAAAATAAAATTTGCCTGCCCTGAAAGCCAGAACCGCGTGCTCTTGAAATGCGGCAGCATCGATTCCGGATCAGGGTCGGCACCGCTCTCTGAGCTGGGCGCATTGTCCGCGTCAGGGGCAGCGGCAGGCGCTGGCTGGGTGGATGCCGAGCCAGGTGGCTCTTGCGCCCAACACGAAGGAGCGCTCAATCCCACCACAGCGATAACGGCCAGCATAAAGGCTGCGAGGGCCACATGGACTCCGCGGTCGCGCCGTCTCACGGTAAAGCGGCTAAGAATAAATTTCCTTTCTCGCATCATGAAAACAAACCAGCCCGCCTGGTGTCTGGGCAGTCCTTCCCAGTCTCCCGGCTGTGCTCGCGCCGGAAACGGTAGTCTGCCAGTATGCCCACAATCGGTTAATAGAAAGTTACAGCCGCGCCATTTGAATCTCAGCTAGCTCCAGAGACTGCGTCCGGCAGCCGCTCTGCTTTGTCGCTTGATCCGCTATTGTTAATGCAATGCAAGCATGTCCCGAAGGATTAACCGTAGTTAATACATTCGCACGGGGCAAATTAGCAGACAAGTTTGGCGTTCCCCGGATCCGTGAGCAACGGCTAAAACGGCTGGCTTCTGAACTGGATTTGTTATATCATACCCCCCTATGGTATGTGTCAAGAGAAAAACGCAGATGAGGTCTATGGCCTTATGAAAAACAACCCGGTGCCAATCCCGAAAGAAAAGCAGAAGCTGCTTTCCCGCATCAAGCGCATGAGCGGGCAGCTGACGGCGGTCGAGCGTGCGGTGAATGAGGGCGACGAGTGCGCCGATATACTAATGCTGCTGGCGGCCATTCGCGGCGGCGTCAACAGCCTGATGGCGGAGATCCTGGAAGATCACATCCGCCTGCACATCACTCATCCTGATCGGGGACCAGAATCCCCTGAAGAACTGACCGAAGATCTGATCGGTCTGGTGCGGGCCTATCTGAAATAGGCCTGAAATTTACTTGCCGGCCGCAGTGCTAGCGGCCGAGTTCAAAGCCCTCAGTTGGATCAGGCCAACTCCCAATCCACCCACAGCCCCAGCCAGCAGCCCTAGCAACACCAGCATCGGTATGCTTTCAAGAAACGACTTCTTCTTTTTCACCATTCTTAGTCTCCATTTCGATCCAGTCTGGATACCCTATTTTAGCATTCCGGCTGCCGTTTACCCCTAACCAAAGTACCGCAACAGGTTGTCACATAAGGGGGTTGGCGGGGGACAGACCAGATGGAACTCGCTCCTGTGAAGAGTTTTGCACTAAAGAGGGGAGAACAGTAGGAGTAAAATTCCGCATCATGGTTAAGCGCATTTGCCTTGTTTTGTTCTGCCTGACCGCCTCCTGCCTTATTGCCCAAAATCAGAAAGGTTCCGGCCCATCCCAGCCAATCGCCATTCGCGCCGCCCGGCTCATTGACGGCCGGCAAGACGGCCGGCCGGATTCAACCGTCCAAAGTTCAGTCATCAACGACGCGGTCATCATCGTCGAGGCGGGCAAGATTACAGCCGTCGGCTCGCACCTGGCCATTCCGCCCGGAGCCACAGTCCTCGACCTGGGCGATGCGACGCTGCTGCCCGGCCTGATCGACGCCCACACTCACCTGCTGAGCGAAATGGATGGCACGAATATCAGCCTGCAGGATGTCGAGATGCTCAGAATCGTCGCCACTCAGAGCACAGCTGAGCGCGCCCTGCTCGGTGCCAAGCTGGCGCGCGAAGATCTTGAAGCCGGAATCACCACCGTCCGCGACGTCGGCAACTCCGGCGTCAATGGAGACGTCGCCTTACGCGACGCCATCAATCGCGGATGGCTGCCCGGTCCCCATATCATCGCGGCCACGCGCGCCCTTGCCGCTCCCGGCGGCCAGTTTGGACGCCTCATTCCCGAAGCGCAATCGATCATTGAGCAGGAATATGTTATCCTCAACGGCCCTGAAAGCGCGCGCCAGGCGGTGCGCCAGGCCCTCTACAACGGAGCCGATTGCATCAAGGTGATCGTCAACGGCAATCCAGCCGACGTCACGCTCGATGAGATGAAAGCTGTCGTCGTGCAGGCCCACACCAGCGGAGTCAAAGTAGCCGCCCACGCCACCGATGAAAAAGCGGTCCGCGTCGCCGTCGAAGCCGGCGTCGATTCCGTCGAGCACGGATATCAGGTTTCCGACGATACCCTGAAAATGATGGCTGAGAAACACATCTTCCTTGTCCCCACTGACGGCACCGAACAGGAATATCTCGACATGACCTTCGGCACCCGCCAGCCGACGCCCGAAGAACTCCAGCAGCAGAATAGGTGGATCAAGGCCTACGTGGTCGGCAACCGCGACCGCTTGCAGCGCGCACTCAAATTCGGCGTCCCCATTGCGGCCGGCTCCGACATGTATCTGACCATGCCACATCAGAACCGCGGCCAGGCCAGCCTCGACGTTCTCATGGCCTATGCCGCCGAGGGGATGACTCCTATGGAAATCGTTCACGCGGCGACCAGCAATGCCGCTGAGCTGTTGGGATGGAAGGACCGGATCGGCACGCTCGAAGTTGGCAAACTCGCCGACATCATCGCCGTCCCCGGCGACCCGCTTAAAGACGTGACTTCGCTCGTACATGCGAAGTTCGTCATGAAAGGCGGCGTCGTGATCAAGAACGAGAAGTGATGCACTACGAGCATCCAGTTCGACGGAATCTCTCTATCCACCTTATGATAGAAACATCACATTCCCGGAGGGTGCATTCATGACAGAACCAAGTTACGAAGAACTGAAAGCTCGCCTGGCCGATCTTGAAAAGCAGGTCGAAACCAAGAAACGAAGCGGCGCGATGGAGTTCCGCGTCAGTGAAAAAGGCGGCGTCAGCGTCTACGGCCTGGGGCGTTTCCCGGTGACCCTCTACTACGAGCAGTGGACGAAGCTGCTCAATGCCGTTCCTGACCTTCAGGCTTTTATTGAAGAAAATAAGTCTAAGTTGAAGCTGAAAGAGAGCTAACCTATCGCGCGGGAGCGCCGCTCGTGTCCTCAGATCTGTCCTCTCAAGACATCCTCAGCCAGTCGCAGCCCCAGCCTGATGAGCGCGTCGCCTATGGCGCCGATCCCAACCAGTTTCTGGAAGTGCGGCTGCCCCGCGCCAAGTCTCCGTCCCCGGCGCTCCTGAATATCCACGGCGGCTTTTGGCGCGCGAAGTATGATCTCACGCACGCCGGACACCTCTGCGCCGCGTTACGAACGGCAGGCATTGCCACCTTCAATGTGGAATACCGCCGCGTCGGCAACCCCGGCGGCGGCTGGCCTGGAACCTTCGAGGACATCCGCTCGGCCCACCAGTTCGTGCGCCAGCAACATGCCCGGTTCCAGTTCGATCCCGACCGCTTCGTCGTCATGGGACACTCCGCCGGCGCTCAACTTGCCCTCTGCCTCGCCGCGCACGAGTCCTCCGTCCGCAACGTCATTTCGCTCGCGGGAGTGGTTGACCTTAACCAAGCCTTCGCCTTGCATCTGAGTCACGACGCAGTCGCAGAGTTTCTTGGAGGCACGCCCGAAGTCGTCCCCGACCACTACCGCGAAGCCGATCCCATGCAACTCAGCATCCCGCAAGCCCGCCAGTGGTTGCTCCACGGCAGGGAAGACGACACCGTCCCGCCGAAATTCAGCCAAGACTATGCCGAGCGGAAAAAGAAGGCAGGCGAATCCGTTCAACTGATCGCAATCGAGAATGCAACCCATTTCGATCTGATCGATCCCGCCTCAGAAGCCTTCAAGCAGGTCACAAGTGCGGTACTAACAGCGGTAGGGAACCAGTGACCGCTGTCGATTGACACCTTGCCGGTCGAGGGAAACCGGGGAAGACTTCAGGAATGGTGCGCCCGGAGAGAATCGAACTCCCAACCTCTTGGTTCGTAGCCAAGCACTCTATCCAATTGAGCTACGGGCGCATCCGGTAGAATCGTGTTTTCGAATTATAGCGGAACCGAATCGTTTCGCCCAAATTGGTAGTCGACGAAGTGTTCTGTCCCCCTCAAAAGAACCCCGCGTTGCACGCCAAATGCCGCGCCGGTTGTGCAAATCGGGCCGATCCAGATTTGTAAATTAGAGTAAAAGTTTCCTGCACCGCGCAAAACCTACCTGCTTCCGCGTTCTCTTTTTACATGTTGGCAATGCTTTAGCGATGGCACCTGACATGCTTTCCTTGAGGGCAGACGAAGTGGCGCGCAACGGGGCATTCGGGAAAATACTTCGGCCAGAGGTCTTTCCGGGTGCCCCTTGCATACTTCGTCGGTCGCCCAAGGCTCACTCCGTCTGGTTTCCCGGCCCTCCCCCGAGAGTCCTCCTGGAAAACGAGGATTAGCTAGGGAAACAGGCGGGGTGGGGAAGCGTACCCTCCTTGACCGCGCTACCCTTCCGGTTCTGACCCTCTTAAGCCAGCACAAGCTGATCTTGCACGTCGATTCCGGCCTGCCGCAGCAACTTGGCCACCGCGTCGCCATGCAATCGCGAAGCGTCATACAGCACCCGCACCGTCCGTTCTTTCTCGTTAAACTGAACGCGCTGAATGCCATATACCTCACGGACCGTGTCGATCGCCCGCAACTCAGCTTCTCCCGGCGGAGTCTGGTACCTGTAGGCGGCTTCGAGATATGTCATGGAGTCTCTCCCAAGGAAAAAGTTCGAACAACACTCTTTAAGTATCTAATATGAGTGTATCGAATAAGTGCTGGATTCTACGAAGCTCGATTCGATCTGCCAAATCGATCCAGAGCGGAAGTAGTCTGATCCCAAAAACATGGAACCCGAAGATCCTATAAAACTCCCCAGCGCCGCCATCCCCACGTCCGCGGCCAGAACGAAAGACCCAGTTTGCGGGATGGAGGTCGACGCAGCCACCGCTCGCTACAAAACGCAACACAACGGAAACGAATATTTCTTCTGCTGCGCCAGTTGCCAAACCAGATTCCAGGCAAATCCGGACCAGATTCTGTCATCCCCCATCAAGCCAATGACGACAACGGCGATGCCATCGGGACTGGTGTCGCTAGGCGGCCCCAAGGCCGCTGCCGCAAACGATACGCGCTCCTACGTCTGCCCTATGTGCCCCGACGTCCACCAGTTCGGTCCCGGGCCATGTCCCAAGTGCGGCATGGCGCTTGATCCTGAATCGCCCGCAACCCACGCGAGCAAAACCGAATACACCTGCCCCATGCATCCCGAAATCGTCCGCCCAGGCCCGGGGAGTTGCCCAATCTGTGGCATGGCACTGGAGCCGCGCACGGTGACGGTCGAAGAAGAGAATCCAGAATTGCGCGACATGACGCGCCGCTTCTGGGTCAGTCTGGTCCTCACCGCTCCACTGTTGGCGATTGCTATGGGAAGCATGTTGTGGCCGCGCGCGTTCACGGGTGGGGTCTTCATCCATAACGGCGATCAAGGGATAGCTACGCCGTGGAGTTCGATTTTGCCCTGGCTTGAACTCGTCCTCGCCACGCCGGTCGTCCTCTGGTGCGGCTGGCCCTTCTTTCAGCGCGGATGGGCGTCTGTAGTAAACCGCAGCGCCAATATGTTCACGCTGATCGCCATGGGAACGGGTGTCGCCTACCTGTTCAGCGTGGTGGCAACCGTGTTCCCGCAGATCTTTCCCGCTTCGTTCCGCACGATGGGCAATCGCCCCGACGTCTACTTCGAAGCCGCCGCCGCTATTGTGACGCTCGTACTGCTGGGCCAGGTGCTCGAACTCCACGCCCGCAGTCGAACCTCGAGCGCGATTCGGGCGCTGCTCGATCTCAGTCCGAAAACGGCGCGCCTGATCAGCGGGAACGGCAGCGAACAAGACGAAGAGCGTGACATCCCCCTCGACCAAGTCAAGCCCGGAGATCGCCTCCGCGTCCGTCCTGGAGAAAAAATCCCCGTCGATGGCATCGTACTGAGCGGCCTCAGCGCCGTCGACGAATCGATGATCACCGGAGAGCCGTTCCCGGTGAAAAAAACGGCCGGCTCCCACCTCATCGGCGCAACCGTCAACACCAGCGGAGCCCTCACCATGCGCGCCGAGCGAGTCGGCAGCGAAACCATGCTGGCGCAAATCGTGCAGATGGTCAGCCAGGCGCAGCGCACCCGCGCGCCCATTCAGCGTCTCGCCGATAAAGTCTCCGGCTGGTTCGTTCCAGCCGTCATCGCCATTGCAGTGGCGACCTTCATCGCCTGGGCCGTCTTTGGCCCAGAGCCCCGTTTCGCCCACGCCATCGTTAACGCCGTAGCCGTTCTGATCATCGCCTGCCCCTGCGCCCTCGGCCTCGCAACTCCCATGGCCATCATGGTCGGCACTGGACGCGGCGCTCACGCCGGCGTGCTCATCAAAAACGCCGAGGCGCTCGAGACACTCGAAAAAGTTGACACCCTTGTCGTGGACAAAACCGGCACATTAACCGCCGGTCTGCCCAGTCTGGTCGCCATTGGTTTGTCAGGATTTGGTTTGTCAGGATTTCCACCATCGCAACCGGAAAATGCAAAACAAGAGGCCAACGAAATGTTGCGTCTTGCCGCCAGCCTCGAACGCGTCAGCGAGCATCCCCTGGCTGCAGCCATCGTCACCTCCGCGCGGCAGCGGGACTTGAAGCTCTCCGAGCCTTCCGAATTCATCAATGAAGTCGGCAAAGGTGTGCACGGTATCGTCGAGGGCAAAAAAGTTGCCGTGGGAAACGCCGCCCTCATGGTGCAAGTCGGAGCCTTCAACGATCCCAGGACTCCCGTGCTGCAAACAAAACGAGATGACAGGACTAATCTCGCCGTGGCGATTGACGGCAAGTACGCTGGCACGTTGAGCGTCGCCGACCCCGTCAAAGATACGACTCCCTCCGCGATTCGCGAACTGAAGAATCTCGGAATCAGAATTGTGATGCTCACCGGCGACAATCGTGAAACGGCCGCCGAGATTGCTCGGTTGCTGGGAATCGGCGAGTTCGAAGCAGAAGTATTGCCAGCTCAAAAAGCAGAGGTCGTCAAGAAATTGCAGCGCGAAGGCCGCATCGTGGCCATGGCCGGCGACGGCATCAACGACGCTCCCGCTTTGGCGCAGGCCAACGTTGGAATTGCCATGGGCACCGGCGCCGACATCGCCATCGAAAGCGGCGGCATCACTCTGCTCAAGGGAGACCTTGAGGGAATCCTGCGCGCCCGCAAGCTGAGTCAGGCGACTATGCGCAATATCCGCCAGAACTTGTTCTTCGCCTTCTTCTACAACTCCATCGGAGTGCCGCTGGCCGCCGGCGTGCTCTACCCCATCTTCGGATTGCTCCTCAGCCCCATCCTGGCCGCCGCCGCCATGAGCTTCAGCTCCGTTTCAGTAATCGCGAATTCGCTTCGCCTGCGCAATGTGAAATTGTAGATCGCGGATGCCAGGCTTCGATCCACATTCCCTTTTCTAAGTTCGAGCAATAGTCGCCTAGGTGATCGTGTGACCAAGCCACCTCAGCGCGCGAGTTTTTCACGCTATGCGAACCGAGCGAGTGGGTGTAAGCTTTGTCCGTTCTTGAAGTCAAAGAGGGAGATTCGTGCCTAGCGAATCGCCACGCTCCGTGTGATCACAATTAAGGGCGAGCCCCTCAGGAGGTCCGTCATGTCCCGCCGCATAGCGTTTGTTGTTTTGCTACTCCCGATCGTCTCGGTGTGCCTGTTTGCCCAAGGCGGTCCACAAATCACAACCGCGAGTCTTCCACAGGGTCAACAAGGCAACATGTATGGCGAAGCGTTCTACGCGACCGGCGGGACCGCACCTTACAGTTGGAGCATCTCCGCCGGCTCCGTCCCTTCCGGTATGGGAATGAATAGCAATGGGAATTTAGTTGGCTCACCTTCGGCCGCGGGGACATTCAACTTCACGGTCATGGTCACGGACGCCAACGATAATATTTCGACCGGCGACTTCCGCCTCAACATCGCAGCCACGACCGGTTACGACGGTCCGGCGCAACTGCCAATAGCAACTGTTGCCAGTTCCATGGCGGACACGCCGGCGCCAGGGTCCGTCATCAACGTCAGCGCTGGTGCAGATCTACAGGCCGCGTTGAACAGTGCCCAATGCGGTAACACGATTCAACTGCAAGCTGGAGCAACCTTCACTGGAACCTTCAAGTTCCCGCCTCTAAACTGCGATAGCAACCACTGGATTATTGTTCGCACCAGCTCTCCCGACAGCGCTCTGCCCGCCGAGGGCCAACGCCTCACGCCTTGTTATGCCGGAGTGGCATCGCTGGAGGGACGTCCGCAATACCCGTGCAACAATCCGCAGAATGCGACGGTCAAGCTCGTTGCTTCAACACTGATCGGCCCCGTGGTCTTCCAGAACGGAGCGAATCACTACCGCTTACTCGGATTGGAGCTAACTCGCCCCACGGGAACCAAGGGAGCTGTGACTCTGGCATCCGTCTACTCTGGCGGCACCGCGAGTTGCATCGTGCTCGATCGGAGCTGGCTGCACGGCACTACCGAGGATGAAACCGAGAGCGGTTTTGACCTCTCCGGTATGAATAACGTGGCCGTCGTGGATTCGTACTTCAGTGACTTCCACTGCACCGCGATCACCGGTACTTGTACGGAAGCGCATGCCGTGGCTGGAGGCATCGGAAATTATCAGGATGGCCCTTTTAACATCCAGGACAATTTCCTCGAAGCCTCGGGCCAAGCCATACTGTTCGGCGGTGGCGCGGCCACAACCACTCCAACCGACATCAGCATTCGTCTCAATCACTTCTTCAAACCGTGGCAATGGATGAAAGGTAACTCGCCGTTCCAGGGCGGAGCCTCGGGCGAACCATTCATTGTCAGACACCACCTGGAACTCAAGAACGCCGCTCGCGTGCTGATTGAAGACAACATCATGGAAGATGTCTGGGGAGGTTTCGGCGAATCTGGCTATGCCGTACTGCTGAATCCCAAGAGCCAGCACACAAGATCAGGTGGTGACGTCTGTCCCATCTGTGAAGTCACCGACGTCACCCTCCGCTACACGCACATCATCCATGCCGCAGGCGGCATCGTAGCCGCAACCGTCCTTTCTGGAAATGGAGACGGTGGAGCGCCAGCCCTCGCCGGCGCCCGCTTCAGCATTCATGACGTTGTCATGGATGACATTAGCCGCAACTACATTGGCAACGGTACGCTGTTCACAGTGGCAAATGCATGGCTGGTGAATCCCTTGAATACGGTCACGATCAACCACATCACAGGTTTCCCGGATCCCCGTGGCGGCGTCCTTAGCCTCTGGAACCAGACCTCGAATCCGGAGATGTACGGATTCGTCTTCACCAACAGCATTGTCACAACCGGCAGATACCCCGTATGGAACGGGGCTGGCGGCGACACAAGTTGTGCATCTGCGGACGTTCCGCTGACGAGCCTGAACAACTGCTTCAGTTCGTACACGTTCAACAATAACGCCCTGGTCGCGGCCCCTTCGCAATTCCCAGAGTCGTCCTGGCCCACGGGCAACTTGTTCACGACCAGCCCTGACAATGTAGATTTCGTGCAATATGCCGGCGGAAATGCTGGGAACTATCAACTCCAGCAGATCAGCCCCTACCTGGGTATGGGCACCGATGGCAACGACCTCGGGGCCGATATTGTTGGGCTAAACCAAGCTCTTACGGGAGTCGAATGAATTTCACGTCTCAGGAGCCAATTCGGACACATCGCCAGTCCGCGGGGTTCCTGAGACCCGATTCCTAAGACCTGACACCTGCTCGTCTCACAGCCTGCCCAAGTAGTCTGTCACTTCCGGACTCGTCCACTCCACCGGCCCAATAAACTTGCGCCGAACCACGCCCTGCCGGTCGATCACGAACGTTTCCGGCCAGCCAAACGTCCCATAAAGCGTAGCCGCTTTCCTCGCCTCATCCCGCACGGTGACCATGTTGACGCCATATTCCTTGAGAAATCTGTGGTAAGCCGCGTCATCGTCGTCAATACTCACGGCCAGCACCACCACGCCCTTATCTTTCAGCCGCGCCTGCATTCGGACCAGCGACGGAGTCTCCTCGACACACGGCGGACACCACGTCGCCCAGAAATTCAGCACCACCACCTGCCCGCGAAATTGGCTGAGCGTTACTTTATGATCTGAATCCTGCACGGTGAAGTCCGGCGCATTCGAACCAATCCGAGGAGGACGCCCATTTCCATAGCATCCGATCAGGGCCACCAGCAGCCCAGGAACGAGAAGCCTTGCGAGTAACGTGGGAAGTGACGTGGGACATGACGTGGGAAGTGGCTTCGGAGGACACGTAAGAAGATCGGTTCGGCTCACCTCGTTATAATAGCGAATAACCAATGGATGCTTCACCTCCACTCCCGCCGCAATTTCCAGCCGTCGAAGTTTCGATTATCGTCCCCGCCCGCAACGAAGAAGCCAACCTCGGTGCCTGTCTCGAGTCGCTGACTGCACAAACTGGCGTGGCTTTTGAAATCATCGTCGTCGACGACGAGTCCTCCGACCGCACCTGCGAAATCGCACGCAGCTTTGCCGGAGTGCGTGTAGTCTCTGCCGCTCCTCGCCCAGATCGCTGGACCGGAAAAAACAATGCCGTCGTCACCGGAGCGAA
>Ga0182015_10007026_pt1 | contig 11088 bp, 14 predicted proteins | sample 712P3MmetaG_FD_120478 | JGI IMG/M metagenome (GOLD analysis project Ga0182015, IMG submission 120478) | Permafrost microbial communities from Stordalen Mire, Sweden - 712P3M metaG | ecosystem: Environmental > Terrestrial > Soil > Wetlands > Permafrost | place: Sweden: Stordalen | collected...
CCCGACTGAGGTGGACTGCTAAAAGGACACCCGATTTGTCTGTTTTCCATCAGTAAAGGACTCGATGCAGAGTCATCACTCTCACAGTGGAGGTCAATCCTCACACCAGTTTATCGTGGCAAATCTAATGGCAGAGTTCTGCAAACACGCCGTCGATAGTCTCGAGGATGTTATTTTGGAAGCAATTCGTCAACAGTTTGATACGTTCGCTTTGACCGAGCACATGCCTCGAGATAAATCAAGCGACCTGTATCCGGAAGAGGTATCACAACACGCTGGATAAGGACTTATACAAGAAACACCTTACTCCCGAGGACCTTCATACGACTTTCGAGAAATACTATCACAAGGCTGTTGCCCTCCGAGCCAAGTACGAGTCACAAATTCGAATACTCATCGGCTTTGAGACTGAGTACATTCGACCAGAGTCCGTTCAAAGTGTCCAAGCGCTGTTGCAAAAGTTTCCCTTTGATTATTGCGTTGGATCCATTCATCATGTCCTTGGAATATCAATCGATTACAGCCCAGAGTTATGGCAGAAAGCACGGCAAGAGTGTGGAGGAACAGATGAGCTATTATACGGCCAATACTTCGATGAACAATACGACCTATTGGTCCAAGTAAGACCTTTGGTGATCGGTCACTTCGACGTGATTCGATTATGGGCCCCTGATAAAATGGTCAGGCTCCGTCAATGGCCGTCGGTTTGGGCCAAAGTGACGAGAAATATCGACACTGTCATTCAGTATGGTGGCTTATTTGAACTGAATTCCGCGGCATTTCGAAAAGGTTTTGAAGAGGCTTATCCCACGTCTGAGATAGCAAAGGTTATTACCCTCTCAGCCTCGGCTTATCATTCTAGGCAATAATTGACAAGGGCGGGAGGTTCGTTCTCTCAGACGACAGTCATGGCGTAGGGCAAGTTGGTTTGAACTATCATCGCCTCTTCGAATACGTTCAAGCCCTGAGTTTGCCATGTTATTATCGTATAGAGCTAGACGCGGACGGAAATATTTCTGTCCAAGAGAGTAGTACTCGTAATCAAACCTGAAACGCGGAGCTTACAATGCATTGATGGGTTGTGTAAGCATCGCAAAGAACCTGTGAAAGGTGTGATATCTGGCAGACATGTCACATATCGAGCCAAGTCACGTGACTCGGCGGTTCATTTTAGGCGTAAGCTTCAAATTTTGACTTCCACTCCACCCTCGCCGCGGCGGACCATCAGTTGAACTCCTTTCGGTCCAACGCTAAGCAACAAGCGTTGTCTTGCCTGAAAATGCTTCAACCTCGGAATATCATACCGTGGCGGCAATGTTTCCTCATCTCCCGTCTCTACTCTCCGGTCCATAAGCCTGCCTTCTCCACTTCACGACAACTCCTCGCAGGCGGCAGCTCAAATTCCCAAAGCGCAATATTCGTCCCTGCTGCTCCAAGTGGCGCGAGACCGTCCTTCAAAGACAGCCCCATCAGAGGACCGGACCGCGGGTTGGGAGATCCAAAGACTTCACAGCCCAACCTATCGATCGACAATCTCTCCGAATACGCTTCCAGAGTCCTGCCTCAGACCGGCGTAACGAGCGGGCGATCAGTGTCGTGTCCCAAGGGGAGACTTGAAGTCGGTCTGTCATTGCTAAGGCCAATTCTCAGGGACAATACGGTTGCCGAGGACTCAAGAGTGAGGGACCGTCTACCACCGCATCAAGCCCGTTATATTTTGCAATCAAAACGACATCGACGACGTTTTAAACAAGGTGTCGCTCGGTTGGCGGGCATTGCCCTGCGAATGAGGAGAAGGTCATACTAGAATAGAACGGACAAATAAATTAATGATCAAAGGATTGAATTCCTTTCCGTTCAGCTAGCCCGACCCTCCCTTCCACAACAACGCGCACCAATTTTTTCATCGATATAACTTCAGTCTTCCAATCTGAGGCCTAGTGACATAGCTTTAATGCACGTGGACAAGTGAACAGGGAGCTTCAAGATGCTCTAAACTCGACAAGCAGGCCAGCCACCAAAGTCGCCAAATATCTTGACATCAGACAAATAGATTATCAAATCAGCAGCGGATCAGGGGCAATTTCTGGTCAAAGCCTCATTTTGACCTTCGTCAAGGATGACCCGTCATTACCTTCCAAATGATCGATTCCTGTCTCTCTTGCAGGAACGCAGGAGACGGAGAGCTGCAGAGCTATCGTCAATACTTCGGGAACCTGAATCGCCTCCGGTTCAGTGTGACCTCGCCGTGACCCCTCCCTCTTCCAACAAATCGAAGCAAGCTTTGGAAGCCGCAGAAGCCAACCTCTCGACGCACTATCTTTTCTCTTCATCTCGTCCTCAAAATGAGATTCAAAATCCCTACCCCAACTGCTTTGAAGGGTATCCAAAACTTCAGAGGTTTTAAACTTTCCTTTTCATTCTATGTTAATATTCAGGTTGACTGACTTGAAGAAAGCGATGGTCTACCATCGCTCGCACCCCCCTATCTCTCTCAAGATCGATTGGAAATATGAAAACCTCCTCTCACGACTGACTTTTGGCCTACCTCCTCCCATCCAACCTCCAGCGCAAGGTCTACGATTCGATGTTATTGTCATCTCGGAGCAGGGCGGACGGCAAAATTTCTCTGAGATTACCCAACTGGCGACTCTCCCAATAGAATCCCTCGCTGCTACCCCCAGTTTCCTATTCCTTTGGCTTCCCAGTAGTGATTTATTGGAGGTTGGACGAGCGTTATTGCAAAGATGGGGATTTCGCCGGGCCGAGGATATCGTTTGGGTCAAGACAAACCATAATGAGATCGAGCGATGGAAATCAGGTGGCCCAATGCCTTCTCGAAGGAGAAGAGAAGAGGACAGTATGGATGGTGTATTTGTAAGAACGAAGGAGCACTGCTTGATGGGAATTCGAGGAACCGTCCGGAGAAGTGTAATAGCCTCCTTGCCAACTACCATCGCTTACCCCTCGCAGGTTGACAGTCATTTCATTCATTGCAACATCGATACGGATGTGGTGATAGCAGAAGAGTCGCCGGATGGGAACAAGCACAAACCTGAGGAGCTCTTCAACATAATCGAAAACTTTTGCATGGGACGCCGTCGGCTCGAAATTTTTGGAAGTGACTATAGCATGAGGCCGGGCTGGTTAACTGTTGGCGACTCCTTAACAACATCTACCTACGATCCCAAGGAGTACTTGTCATATTTCCAGGATGGAAATCTGGTTGGGCATCATCAAGGTAATCATCCGGACGGCCTCATTTCTCATTTTAGAAATCGAAGTCCTAAGACCAAAGTCACCAGTCCCTAAAGGACAACAACCTGTTGGCCAGTTTCCAACGATTGCCAATAGAGTATAGAATCAACGTAATGATTTAGGAGTTGCATAGTCTGGGTTTGGGCAAAAAGAAAATAGATTTCTCAGAGATCTGAGAGCAATGAGAAATGCAAAACCAGTTCCAGTGGGGTGAATTTTGAGTGAGACGCTTTAGGGTGGTTTCTAGACTACAATTTTCCCTTGATCTCTTCAAGTAGCGCTTTTAGTTCTCCCATGTTCGCCTCCTTTGCAGGCCAACCAACACCAAGTCCTTTTTCTTGGTCAGGTTTGGGAATGATCTGGTCTATAAGCTTCGTAAAGAACGACGGGAGTATACGTGAAAGTGAACGTGATCAACGACTTGATGCGCAATTCGACCTAAGATTAGATGTCGGTGCGGTGAACTCATACCGTTATTCTGGAGAATGTTGTAATCTTTTACACCTAGAGCCAGTGCAATCTTCTTGGCAACGGGAAGAAGATCGGCGAGGCTATCGTCGGACAATTCATGGAGTTTCACGGCGTGCTCTTTGGGAATCACAAGAGCGTGGCCGCGACTTAGAGGTTGAATGTCCAAGAAGGCGTAACTAGCCCGTCAGCAGTTGAAGACTGGGATGATTCACCTCTTGGCAGTCTCAGTAATTTTGAAGGAGGGAATCTCTCCCTTGATTATTCTGCAAAAGATGCAAGCAGACATGGCCGTGATGGAATCGGGTGGTTAGAACTTAAACGTTTTTTGTATTTGTTTTATTTACGTTATTTACCGCGACTTTGTTCTGAGAAGCCGCCTCAACCATCCTTTTTCGGCTTCCCTTGAAGATTCATGAGTATTCAAGTCTTTTGAGAGGACTATTCCACTTTCGCTAGCTGCTGAAACATAAAATCCTTCCGACTCTAAAGGCTTTAAATGCGGTAGATATCTGTGGCATGAGAATTGTCTGCTTCATTCTGGAGACTTGTACCTGTCCAGAGACTCAACCTTGAGAAAACTCTCTGACGATGGCGGGGAGATATTTGAGGAGCCGTCAAGTAGTCGTCGAAATCGGGTGTTAACAACTCGCTTTTTCTTTGCATCCAACGCAAGTACGACGTATTCACGTTCTGTAAAGCGGGGAGTGGACTGCAGTGCGTGGAGTTCTGAAGGAGGCTTGGCTTGATCCGTCGTACCGGTGTCCATGCTCAGCAAAGGACCTGTGGTCGTCTCTTGAGGTTGTTCTGTGCTGGATTTTGGAAGAGGTTTCGGAGATGATGTGTCCGGAGGCTTGAGAGTAGATATTTTGTGCAAATCAGATGTTCGCAGTAGGCGAGCGAAGCGGTGCCAGGTTGGCGAGTAACGTTCGATGACAACGTCGTCTCCGGATACTGCCGCTCCGGACAAGTTGATAGTTTGCTCTATAAGACGGACGAGCATAGTGCGCGGTATGACTACCTTTCCCCCTGACGTGGGCAAGTTCAGATGTTGGAGTCCGGCATGAATTAAGTGTTCTGGAATCACTGCCGGCTCTCCAGAAACGGAAACAGCGGGCTTCATGTCAGTGGTGTCCTTTTCGGAAGGTAGTTTTCCCTTCTGAGTATTGTATGTAGCACGTATATCGCTTGGGCGGAGGGTATCAATGTCGAGATCTTGTTTACTACGATTTCCATCGTGCGTAGCCGTAGCTTTCTGTATCTTGGAAGGGTTGGATTGGAGAGACTTCAAGTAACTTACAAGGTATGGATCAAGACTGCCCTCTTTCCTTGACGTGTAGTTGGTACGGGAGTTCTGTTTTGGCTTTAGCGACACTCGCAACTCGTCTTTTGACAATGACGTGGGGCGTTGTGGATTGGATTCGTCGATAGCTTTCGCTAGGCCGTCCAAATGAGATTGCAATTTTGAGGCTTTGCTATCCGTCTTTTGAAGTTCGGGCGCCGCAGGCTGTGGGGGAACATTAATAATGGGGCTGTTTGCGTCTGGTGAATCGCGTGACGGTGCTGCAGGTGTGTCTGGTTTGTGATGATCATGGTCTATTGCTGTTGACGCCTTGCTAGAAGTGTCGTTAAGTTTGGAGCGTCGGCGCAAGGTAATCAAATCAATGTCGGGGTCATGGTCGCCTTCGTCTCTTGGAGCGGAGGGGGTTGGGCCAGACTGAGCGGGATGCAAGGATGGTGCAGCAGTGGTGACAGCTCGCGGGGTTACTCTTGACGGTGATCGAGAGACACGCAGGAGTACTGCGAAGCTAGAAGTCGATTTCCAGAACACCATTTACCAGACAACGGAGGCGAAGATCATAGCTCGGCGACAACTGCTGCTCAGTGTCCACTGTCCGACGATCAATCACAGTTTTCGATTTGTGGAAGCTGACTCAGCACAGCTTTATATTTTCCGTGTGTGTTTACTCCTGAGCGCCATCGTATGTGCCTTAACCATTTCAACTAACCACAATCGAAGAGCCACACGTCACCACTCTTTTTCTGATGGTAACTTCCTCTCGCACGTTTTGGTTTTAGATCTTGTTGCTCGCATTGCACCCCTTTTCCAGTGTTTGAATGTCGTTTTTGCATTGTTCTTCCTGACGCTAACCTTTGCGGTGGATAGCCCTCCTCAACTGACCAGTATCGCGACGCCTTTGCCTTATTTGATAGTAAAGGCAACGGCCGTGTCCCCAGAGCGAGCCTCGGAGATCTTTTGAGAGCCTGCGGACAAAATCCCACTCTGGCAGAAGTTTCTGATCTCGAGGGGTCTGTTGGTGCAGACTGTATTTCCCCTCCCCTCTCTGGAAGGCCCGTCATGTCATGAGTTCGTTCCGCGCGTAATGGCACTGCCTCAACCTCCCCATAGTACCTAGACTCACTTTTAGTGGACTTCGACTTGTTCCTTCGAATCCTCAACAGACCTGACGGTTTTCGCGCGCCTGGACAACCGGAGGATTTTGTTCGCGGGTTCCAAGTGTTTGACAAAGATGGAACGGGATATATTGGTGTTGGAGAATTGAAATATGGTACGATGCTTTTGTCTCGAATTCCATTGCAAATAGCTTACTCCTTGTTTAGTGCTCACAAGCCTCGGCGAAAAGTTGTCCGACGACGAAGTCGAAGAACTCCTCAAAGGAGTCAACGTTGGCAAGGACGGGAGTATCAATTACACAGGTAATTCACAGCCTTCTGTACTTTCACGCTAACAGCCACAGAATTCGTGCAGATGATCTTAGCAAATTGATGTACAATGTCGTTCTCGTAGGTTAATGCATTCTGGACTTTGAGATAACTGAATCTGAACCCTAACCCCTCTCGTAATTGCGATCGACGGCAACAAATGTATTTCCCAATCAATCAAAACGCGTCATGACTGTTCGATTCAAATAAGAAAGCTCTTATCATACTGCTGAACGGACGGAATGACGGAGGAGCGTTCAGAATCCTCTCTTCAGCCTAACAAACGAGACTCAAGCCCGCCAACCACGAAGCGTAAAAGGCAGAAAAAGACATCCTCCTCCCATGCCGGAAGCGAGTCACCAGATTCAGTCAACGAGATTGATTCCTCTGGCTGGGCTCTCGAATTTAAGCAGCTTGAGCAGGTCTTTCGCAGCCTGAATACTGTATACACATTTTGTTGTACTAGAAAACATTTCCCTACCACTTTCGACAACCTCAAATCGAGTGTAGAAAACCTTACACGCCGGTTTCAATCCTGGCCTTTTTTTGGATGTTAACAAAGTCTCTAGGCCTTTGTCGATTGATGACATTGTCCGAATCAAGGCTCTCCTACCAGAATCCATCCACTTCGACTATGTGGATGAGAACAACTTGCAAGTCAGCGTCGACAATTCCTCAAACGCAGTGGTAATGAAGGATAAGGATGACATGTTCAAGCTTCCTCTTGGAAATCCCTCTACTGTACTGTACTTTGAGTTCGTTGATGGCGAGTTGAGACCCAAGTTGAACCGAAGGAAAGGGTAAAATCTTCCCCGTCTGCCATTGAATCAATGGTAACTGTGCAGGTTGTCCGTGGATAGAAGGGATCTAAAGTTGCCTGAGTTCACCCCAGCGACCATTACCCGCCTCATCAATAAACGGAACCATAAGTTCAGGCACGCCTTGAACAACCATCTGGAAAGTTCTTCCAAGCAGGTATATGTACCCTTCCCTCCCACTGCGCTCATTCATCAGGGGCAAGAGGCATGGATAGCACTTATCGAGATGGCGACACGATATTATCCATCAAGTAGTTCTGATCTACCCTCCAAGCTTTCTCAAGAATCATCTCCACCCCTGCAGGCAAAGACTTTCAGTATGAGGGACTTGATTCACGAATTACAAAACTCAGAAGATTATCACGATCAAATAGTGCCTGATGGTCATAGATCCTTTCCCGAACATTTAGCCGAATATGGTAGGGTCCCCCAATTACACTCACTGAACTCAAGGCGAACTTTCCAGGCCCTTGTCTACAGAACTCGAGGGGGCTCTCATCAAAGCAAGAGGCATTTCACGAATGTATTCTCATCAGGCCAAGGCGATCAACGATCTTTGGGACAAGAACCATGTAATCGTTTCAACTTCTACGGCGAGCGGGAAATCGCTTATTTACCAAATACCGGTGCTAGACGCCTTAGAACGGGATCCGGATGTCAAAGCGCTATATATTTTTCCCACGAAAGCACTGGCCCAGGATCAGAAAAAGTCTTTGGTCAATATACTCTCAAATATGGCCGAGCTCTCGCACATTTTGGTCGAAACTTTCGATGGAGATACACCTCAAGCTAATCGCGCAAGGATTCGTGAAAATGCGTCTGGTAAACCTGGCACCTCCATCTCTTATTCGTAGTGATCTTCACGAATCCAGATACCTTGCATATCACCATTCTACCAAATGAAGAGAAATGGAGATCGTTTTTAAAAAATCTAAAATATGTTGTCGTGGATGGTGGCCTCCTAAAGAATCAACCTCGGCTGACTTTTGAGAATTGCACGTCTACACCGGGTTATTTGGATCACATGTAGCCTTCATCATGCGACGCCTTCGAAGACTGTGTGCAGCTGTTGGAAATCGTAGACATCTTCAGTTTATTTCTTGCACCGCAACTCTCCCAAATGCGACAGAGGTAATACTGTATATCTCATTTCTTTCTAACCTTTGTAGCACATGAAGGCGGTTTTCGGACTTGACCATGTCACATTAACGGACGAGGATGGGTCTCCAGCAGGAAGGAAGGAATTCCTTTGTTGGAATTGCCCCCTCGTTGACCCAGTGGATCGAGGTTCTGGAAGGCTCAGCACCATCAGCGAAACTAGTCGGTTACTTGTATTCCTGATAAAGCGAGGTGTGCGCACAATTGTGTTTTGCAAGGTCCGCAAGATATGTGACGTTCTGCTACGGGCCGTTCGTGCGGAGTTGAGACAACAACAGCTTGAGGACCTTTCCGGTAAAATCATGAGTTACAGAGGTGGGTATACGGCCCAAGATCGACGCAAAATTGAGCATGCAATGTTCAACGGTGATCTTTTGGGAATTATCGCTACAACAGCACTAGAGTTAGGTGTGGATATAGGATCGCTTGGTATTCCCCAATCTCCCTTCCCATAATACTTGTCTAATACGCTCTGGCAGACGCCGTTTTGATTGTTGGCTTTCCCTATACCATCTCGGCTTTGGTATCGTTCTAGTACCCCTCGTGGCTGACTTGTAGCGTCAGCAAAGTGGTCGCGCAGGGCGAAGAAAGAAGGATTCGCTGACAGTGTTGATAGCGGATCCATACCCAGTCGATCAACATTTCATGAATCACCCGAATGAGCTCTTTACGAAGCCTAATTTGGAAGCTCAGATTGATCTCGAAAACCCGTTGGTTCTAGAAGGACATCTTCAATGTGCAGCTTATGAGATGCCCCTACAACCAACTGATGATGTATACTTCGGAAGTCAGATGCTGGATATTGCGGAGCAAAGAATGATCAAGGACACGGACGGTTATTATCATTGTCATCCACGTTTCACTCCTCACCCTTGGAAGCACGTGTCCATAAGGGACATAGAGGACGGGCACTACGTGATTGTTGATGTCACGCATAATCGAAACATCGTATTAGAGGAACTCGAGCCTTCTCGAACTTTTTTCACTGTATTTGAGGGTAGTGCCCACAAAGAGTCTTCTCTGATGTTGCACAGGAGCGATCTATCTGCACCAGGGTAACACTTATCTTGTGAAAGAGCTTGATACGGACAAGCGAATGGCAAAGGTCACCTCGGTCAACGTAGAATGGACAACGCGTCAGAGAGATTTCACGTTCATTCCATTTGGTAGCAACGCCTGAATTTTAGGAACGTCGATCCAATTGAAACTCACGCCATTCGTCAGATCTCCGGGTCAGGGAGTAGTGCCTTTTACGGCGACATATGCGGTATCGTTTCACACTGCAATGACTGACTTCCTAGTGACCGCTGTTGTATTCGGTTACTTTAAAGTGGACAAAAAAAATAACATAATCGATGCGGTGGATGTTGACAATCCCCCTGTCATAATGAACACAAAGGGAATGTGGCTTGACGTCCCACGAAAGGCACTGGAAATCCTTTCAGACAAAGGCTACAACATTGCGGGGAGCATACACGCCGCTGAACATGCGGTCCTGTCTCTGCTTCCGAACGTGGTGATCACTTCCCCGGGAGATGTCCGTACGGAGTGCAAGGCTCCTCAAAAAGAATACGCAAAGGTACTTCGTCTTCATTACATACAGACTCTAAACTGTTGTAGACAGAGACTCAAAGAAAACGTCCTGCAAGGTTAATAACCCTCCTTAATTGACTGACATCTCAGACTTACATTTTACGATGCCGTGGGCCGAGGCGGAGGAGCTGGTATCTCTTGCAAAGCCTTTGACTTTGTGGACCTCCTTCTGCAACAAGCTGTCGAGCGTGTTGACACCTGCGGATGTAGTGATGGCTGTCCCGAATGTAAGTGCCTCTATCTTCTGTTCTGATCTCAGGTATAACGAGTCCAGTATGCAAGGAAGGAAACATTGTCACTTCAAAAATCGGAGCAGGCATAATTCTGAAGTCGTTACTTAACATCGACATAGACGTGGATAACCTACCCTTTGGAGATGAGAGGGGAATCGCTATCGAGACCGTAGTACCAGTGAATGATCCTGTTAAGGAAGCAGAGCAGATTATGAAATTTTGAACTTGGAAATTTCATTACATAAGTGCCTTGGATTAGCTAATATCTATATTTATATATAGCCCTATTTTGATGATTCAAAATATTTCTTCTTACGAACAACGGTCGAGAGGCCTTCGAGAGACCATAGGATGCGGCCAAGCGCTTCTTTGCGTCAAGCTGCTGACAGTCTCCTCGAATTACTACCTCAGAGTCCATCCGTCCGTTCAAAACATACGTCTTTCAGTGACCTCTTCCGGTCCTCGCGATTGGCGTCCGTTCAACAACTTAAGCCGCAAGTCCCTTCGTTTTTCACTCGCCATCAACAGCTCCACCCCACACATCAAGTTATTTCGTCATTCAATGCGGCTCATCGGCGAGGCGAATGGGGCCTCAAACGTCCCCTCCCGCGTGTCAAAGACCCACATATCGTACTTAGCGATCTCGATAGTCAAGAACGCCAAACCCCTTTCACGTTCGCTACTGAGAAGCCACGGTTCATACGAAGAATGAAAGAACTCGGTCTCGTTCTCCAAGTACCGCCCATTGACAACACTCTTGCGAATCACATGCCCTACCGACTGCCACAGCGACAATCTCGCCGAGCACGATCACCACTCGAGCACCTACATCCTCA
>Ga0182015_10007027_pt1 | contig 11087 bp, 8 predicted proteins | sample 712P3MmetaG_FD_120478 | JGI IMG/M metagenome (GOLD analysis project Ga0182015, IMG submission 120478) | Permafrost microbial communities from Stordalen Mire, Sweden - 712P3M metaG | ecosystem: Environmental > Terrestrial > Soil > Wetlands > Permafrost | place: Sweden: Stordalen | collected...
GAGAGGGCGGCGAGCATAGAGCACTCGCATTCCCCCACCACACTGGCTTTGCCAGTGTCACCGAAGTCCGACAACCCTCAGAGGAGTTATTGCCATGCGTCATCTCTTACCGTCGATAGTTGCAAGCGCCATCGCATCGCTCACCGCTGCGCTAGGTTCCGTCGAAGTCATTGCCTCCGCAGTTGCTCCCGAGATCGATCCTGCATCTGTGGTGCGAGGGTCGCTTGGGGTATCCCTTGACGACCTTGGTTTTGGTACTGAGCTTGGACCGCTGCACATTTTGCTCAATGGCGGATGTGCACTTGTGTTCGCGGCCTTCGCCGGGTTCGCACTGGCCCGGCGTCGCCGCAATGCAATACGCGAGCGTCGGCCCTTGGGAGATAAACAATCTCGGGCGGCCCTTACTTCGAATTGATTACCGTTTGACGAGGGGCCCCTCGTTGATGCCGGTGACGTTTGCCTCACCCCCGGGGAGGGCGTCGGAATGGCTTGAATCTATTGGCGATGGAACCAAATTCGCCTAGCATGCTGCATGGCGACGAAAAATGAACCCGTTGATGAGCTTCTCGACGCGCTGGTTTGGATGAGGCGCAAGGCGAAGCGGCATCAGGCGGTCGATGACCTGATCGATGCGCTCATCACGATGCGGCGCAGGGCGAAGAAGAAAGTGGCGAAACGCAAGAAGTCCCGGCAAAAGCGCTCGAAGCCCAAGAAGAAATGACAACAGGCTGCGCTCGTAGATTCCGGGTGGTCAAAAATTCGTCAAATGAACATAAACGATTGAAAAATCGTGCAGCCTTCCCTCCCCTAATCAAGTTATCCACAGGGTTATCCCCTGAGTCTGGGGACGGAGGGAATGCCAGCGGGGAAGGGTGTAATTGTCGGTGATGCAGCATCGCCCAATCGGCGCCGGGCAAGCGCGCCGCGGCGGAGCCGGATGGCGTAGCGTAAGGAGCGACGGATGTCTACGATGACCTATGCCGTATGGGCGTTTGCCGCCGGAGCGCTGATCCCGCTAATGGCGATCTTGAATGCCGGACTCGCACGTGCAACGGGAGGCACGATTCAGGCGACTGTTCTTCTGTTTGCCACCGGGCTGACTGCGTCACTGCTGCTCGCAGCAGCAACGAAAACCCCCATCCCCGCCATTCAGACATTGGCTCGCATCGCGCCTCCTCAATATGCGGGCGGCGTGATAGTCGGGTTTTATATCTTGAGCATCACGTTTCTTGCGCCACGTTTCGGTGTCGGCAACGCGATTCTGTTCGCCGTGACGGCGCAGCTGCTCACAGCGGCATTCATAGACAACTTCGCGTTGGCGGGGGCCGCTATGCGGCCGTTGACGACAATGCGGGCGGTGGGACTGTTCATAGTGATTGCCGGCCTGGTCATCACGCAGGTCAGTGACCGCTTGACTGCCGGTGCCCGGTAACTGCAGGGGGATGAGCAAGTCACCCCGGACTACATCCCCCGCGCTTGTCAGTGATTGTCGGCTTCCATCCTGTCGAGTCTGGGCTCGATCTCGGCCCCGAAATAAGCCTGTGGCTCGGACGGCGTGACGCCTTCGCCGCGCTCGCGCGCGGCAATCGCCTTGCGCGCCATCTCGAAGGCTTCGCGCAGGGATCGCGCGGCCGGCAGCGCATCGCGGTAGAAGGCCTCGCCGAAGTAGGTCAAATCACTGTCGCTGGAGCATCCGAAGGAGGTGCGGTCCGCGGCCGCCGCAGTGATGACGATGGTCTTCGGTTCGCGCAATGCGTCAACGAAGCCGCCCGCATAACAGGCGGAAATGATGATCACCTTCCATTTGATGCCGGAATCGCGCAGCGCGTCGGCGAGGTCGTCTCCCGAGAACTCCTGCAGCGGGAACCCCGAATTGGACACGGCAATCGAGGGCCCTCTGGAGCCGTGCGATGAAATCGACAGGAACAGCACGTCCTTGTCCACCTCCATCCGCGCGGCAAGACCCTGCAATGCGTGCCGCAGCCCGGACACGCTCGCAATCGGGGCACGCTCCAGATTGCGTTCGTCGTTGATCAACGATAGGCGCCTGCCGGCGATGCCGTAGCGCTCGCCCAGCACGCGGGACGCCAACCCAATTTCCTGTGCGAACACCTTTTCGTCACCGACGCCTGCAAACCCCAGGAAGAACGCCTGACTGCCCGCAGCGGCATCGCGCCGTATGCCCTCGATCGCCGCATCGATCCGATCCTCCTGTTCGAACAGCGCGGCCTCGCGCCCGGCGAGTTCTTCATCGGACGCCGCGCTGTTCGCCTCGCGTGGATTCCAGACGTCGGGTATTGCATTTACCGCATCGCTCGCATAGATGAACAATGCGATGAAGATCACTCCCGCGAGCGGCGCCCGGCGTTGCGGTCGTCCGGTGAGTGCCTTCAATCCGCGGGCGAGGTAGACCAAGCCATAAGCGGCGATGGCCGCGGCCGCGACCCAAAACCCAGGCGATTCCAGGAAATAGGTTCCAACGGACATCAACAGCATCGGCAGCGGCGTCAAACCGAGCGCCAGCGCGAGCGTCTCGCCCAGCGCCGGCCGCGGCGTCGATTGGCAGCGCAGCAGCCCCGCCAAAGCGAGGATTGCGAGGGCGTACCACGCCAGCAGCGCAATGCCGTCGAGGGAGAATTCCGGGTCAGGTTGTCGCTGCCACCGGTCGATGATCACCCACGCGCCAAGCCAGGACGCGCAGAGCACGACGTTCGCAGCGCGCGGCGTGCCCTGTGGCGCGGCATCGACCGCCCTCAGGCACCACAGACGCACCAATGCCCTGAACCACGATGGCCGCGTACCTGTGGCGGAGGTTTCCCCTCCTGCCACTATGTAAAACGCCTACTTCGCCGCAAGGATCTTCTTGAGGTTGTCCAAACCGGATTGATACACGCCCGTGATCGCATCCGTGGCGGCCGCATCGTTCTCGTTATCCGCGGGAGCATCGCCCAGGTTCTTGCGCTTGAAACGGCCGGACCAGGTGACCAATGTCTTGTCGTTGGCGATGGAGGTGACGACCAGACTGGACGAATAGTGCGTCACGGGAATCACGCCTTCGACAATCGAATAACGATATCGATGACCGGTGGCGTCGAACTCGAGGAGCTTCTCCTTGATCGTTCCGCCGCCCTTCAATGTCAGCAGGCGCACCGCACCCGGCGTGTTGTTGGTGCCGCTGACGATCTCGTCCGTTGCGACGGCCGGATGCCAGGTATTCAATTCGTTGAAATTCTTGACCGCATCCCAGACCTTGTCCGCAGGCGCGGCAATGGTCACCGATTTTTTGACGTGCAGCTCCAACGCAGCCGCTCCGCTCGCTCCGGATGCCAGCACGGACACCGCAAACACCATCGCAATGATCGTTTTCATTCCATCCATCCTCGTGATAGTGATACCCCGCGCCGATTGTACATCGGCGCCCGAACCCGCGTTGCCGCTAGATGCTCCCGGCTGCGGCCGTGCGCCGCAATGCCCCCGCCGCAAGGCCGATCGCCAGAAGGAAGGCCGCTGCGCTCAATAGGCCCTGCAAGCCGTGGCGCGGCCAGGCATCCATGGCCATTCCGCCGACGGAGGGCCCAATGACCCCTCCCAGGCAATAAACCATCACGAACAGGGTATTCGCGGCCGGCAGTTCCCCCGGGGTGAAAGCTCCCCCGAGCAATGCGATCCCCTGGCTGTAGAACGCGTACAAGGTGCCGCCCCAGATGAACAGCAGCGGCCAGAGGACGAACGGACTCGCGATCGACGGCAGCAACAACAGCGGTCCCACTGCGCTCAATACCGCGCAGATGGCCAGCATGGCCCGCCGGCCGAATCGATCGGCCAGCATGCCGATGGGCGCCTGCAGCACCACGTTGCCGGCCATGAACACGGTCACCAGCAGCAGGGCCGCGCGATCGGTAAACCCGGCGTGGATTCCGAACAGGGGCAACAGCGTCAGGTCCGCCGATTCGACCAAGCCGGCAACCAATGCGGCCAGCATGACGACCGGTGCTGCGCGGATGGCGCCGCCGAGTTCGCGCAGCGGGGTGAATGCCTGCGGCTCGCCGGCCACCTGGCGCAGCAGCAACAACGGCAGCAGCGTCACCAGCAGCGCCGCGGCGCCGATCACGAAGGGCTGCCAGCCGCGCGTTCCCGTCAATTCCAGCAGCGCCGGACCCGCCATGGTGCCGATCGAAAACACCATGCCGTAAATCCCCATGACGGTGCCGCGGGCGCTGTCGCCGCTGACGCTGTTCAACCAGACCTCGCTCGCGATCCAGGAGAGCCCCATCGCGCAACCGGTCAGGCATCTGAGGAGCAGCCAGCCCGCGACGCCGGGCCACACCGGCATGCAGGCCAGGATCACGGCCCCGACGATGACTCCCGCCACCACCGAGCGCCGCAGTCCGAGGCGCACTATCAGGTTGGGATACAAGGGCCCGAGCAAGATCACCGCGATCAGGCTCGCGGCGGTGACGGATCCGACGGCAAAGTTCGAGGAGCCGGCCCGGCTCATCACGATCGCGATCAAGGGCGGCTGAAATCCGAAGATCAACCCGACGCCCAGGCAACTGGAGAGCACAGCGCCGAGCACCGCACGCCGCGCGGCGCTCGACGCGTTCAAATTTGGCGCAGCGATCGCGAATCCCGCCCTGCATTCGTGCGAATTCGCCGACGCCGCCCAGCCAAACCGCAGTGCCTGCCGTGCACAGCATGCATCGTCGTCATGTGGTGCCTGTCGCGCAATAAACTTGCGTGTGAGTAAACGCTATGTTACGAATTGGCTCTGCCGATCACAAGGGGATCGCAAAAAATACGCGGACGGGATGGCTTTCAACGAGTTGCATTGACTTTTTGCCTCTCGCGCACTTAGCACGCGCGATGCTGACTGGTTTTTTCATTTTGAGGGAGAATCGTTGATGAAAAAAATGTTGTGCGAAGTAGACGGCAGCGCTTCGCGCATCGCCGTCTCCACATTGGCGGCGCTGCTCTCAGGCATCTTGTTTTGGGCATCGGCGCTCGCCGCACCTGCGTCGGCTCCCGGAACCCCAGGCTCTGAAAGCAACGTGGGACTGGAAGAGATCGTCGTTACGGCCGAAAAGCGCGAATCGACGGTGCAAGCAACCCCGATCAGCATCTCTGCATTGAGCGCCGACGATCTGGTCACGCAGAACGTCGTGTCGGTGGAGGACCTCGCGGGCGCCGTGCCGGGGGTGTCGATGCGCACCGCTGGCCCTGGACAGACCGAATACGAGATGCGCGGCCTCACCTCCGCCGGCGGCTCGGCGGCCACCGTCGGCTTCTACCTTGACGAGACTCCGCTCTCGGCCTCGGCGGTCGCGCTCAACGGCCGTACAGTGATCGACGCCGATCTCTTCGACCTCGGCCACGTGGAAGTGCTGCGCGGCCCACAGGGCACTTTGTATGGCGCCGGCTCGATGGGCGGCACCATCAAGCTCGTGACCAACCCGCCGAAGCTCGGCGTGTTCGAGGGCGCGACGGATTTCGGTGTTTCCCAGACTTCGTCCGGCGGGAGCACCAACGGCAATATCAGCGCGATGGTAAATCTGCCCCTCGCCGAAATCGCGGCACTCCGGCTCGTCGCCACTCAGAAATACATCAGCGGCTGGATTCCGCGCATCGTTGCGGAGCCGGGAACGTTCCCTTACCCGATCGGCTTCGGTACCACCTGCTTCAGCTATTGTGCCGTGCGCGGCAATGTCGGCGCCGCGCCCGTGGAGGAGACCATCAAAGGCTCCAACCTCGAGAAATTTACCGCCGAGCGCGCGGAACTGCTGCTGAAGCCGACCGACGCGTTATCGGTCCTTACCACGCTGATGTACCAGCGCATCGACGCGCAAGGGTACAACAACTATCAGTCCTTGCCTGCGAGCGAATCGCCGGCTCCGTACCCGTCCACCCCCGGCATCTATCAGCCCCTCGATGTGAAGGAGCCGTACTACGACTCCTTCAAGCTCGCAAGCCTGACGGTCGAATACAATTTCGGCTTTGCGGAACTCACGTCGGCGACCGCGTACTGGCAGCGCTATGTGGTCCAGTCGACTGACTCGACCGAAGCGCTACAGAACATCAACGGCATCGCGGGATCCGCCAGCCCCACTCCGTATCCCAACGGATTCCTCCCGGGCCTGCTGTATGTCGAGATAGATCCGACCACGCAGGTCAGCGAGGAGCTGCGCCTGACCTCGACCGGCACGGGAGCGTTTCAGTGGGTGGGCGGAGTCTATGCCGCTGACCTGCACTCCGGATACATCACCTACAACCAAAGCCCCTACATCGCGAACGCATATAACTCTGCTGGACCCGGGGTCGGGAACATCAATGCCGGCGGCGCGGCGGCCAATCCGGGTGGGGTCATTTTCAACGACAACAACCCCAACATCATGAAGCAGAGCGCGGTCTTCGGGGAAACGTCGTACAAGGTCACCGACGATCTGAAAGCCACCCTCGGCGTCCGCTACTTCAAGTTCACGGTCGCCAACACCTCGCATCAGTGCGGCGTGGGCACCGGCACCGGCAATGCGACCTGCCAGATCGCCTCGGCCTCGGGCAGCGGCGACAACGTGCTGCCGAGGCTGAACCTGTCGTACACGCCGACCCCGGATCTGACGTTGTACGGCACCGTCGCCAAGGGTTCACGGCCGGGTGGCGTCAATCTGCCGATCCCATTGCCGACTGCCGCCCAACTCCAGGCCAATCCCCTCGCCTACAATTGCGGCATACCCGCCGCGTCGCAGCTCAGCGGTGCGCCGATACCGCCGGGGACGATCTACGTCACGCAGCAGCCGGCCTATTTTGCTCCGGACTCGATCTGGAGCTACGAGATCGGCGAGAAGTCTCGGTTCGACGACCGGCGCTTCACGCTGGACGCCGACATCTACTACGTGAAGTGGAAGAACATTCAACAGGTGATCGACCTGACCTGCGGCTACCCATACAGCGCCAACGATGGCAACGCTCTGGCGTACGGACCCGAGGTCGAATTCTCGGCACTCCTCGTGAAAGGCCTGACGCTCGGACTCTCCGGCGCCTACACGAAGGCGTACATCAACCAGCCGAATGCGAACGAGGCGACCGTCATCGCCGGAGCGACGCCGGGAACCGATCCCAGCCGCATCGTCAATGTGCCGAAATACACGGCCGTCACGTCGCTCGAGTATGAGACGGAGATCACCAACGACCTGCACGGCATTTTCCGGATTTCCGATTCGCTCACAGGCCCGATCGAGGACGTCTCCTACATTCGCGAAACGCTGCCCTCGCATGCCTTCCTCGACGCTCGCGCCGGTGTCACGCACGGTCCGTGGGGGGCCTACCTGTTCGGCACCAATCTGACCAACAAGCTGGCGGCACTGACGATCGACAATACGACTTTCGCCTGGCAGCAGCCGACGATCATTCGCGTTTCGACCAATCAACCCCGCACCATCGGCGTCGATTTCCAATACAAGTTCTGAGTTTGTCCTTTGCTCGTTGCGAGGCATCCGGGGGGGGGGCGCAAAGCCCCCCGATTTTGTAAGATGACCGGGAAAATCGCGATATCCGGAGTCGGCGCGGACGGCCGCGAGTTTTGGGAGGACGACGTTTCATGACGGACAATGTGAGCAACCCGGTCGATCACGACGCCGAACAGTTGAAGGCCTTGGGCTACGTGTCCAAGTTCGACCGGACCATGTCGAAGTGGGAGAATTTCTCCCTGGGGTTCACCTACCTCTCCCCGGTGGTGGGCGTGTACACCATCTTCACGAGCGCCTTCATTGCCGGTGGTCCGCCGATGTGGTGGACCTACATCCTGGTCGGGCTGGGACAGCTCATGGTGTGTCTCATATTCGGTGAGATCGTGTCCCAGTTCCCCATATCCGGGGGCCTCTATCCCTGGGCGCGCCGGCTGATGGGCAAACGCTGGGCATGGATGGCCGGTTGGGTCTATGCATGGGCTTTGTGCTGCACCATGGCGGGCGTCGCAACCGGAGTGGCGCCGTTTCTGGCGCAATTGTTCGGGGTCGACAGCACGCCGCTGGCGACCACCATCATTGCCCTCGTCCTGATTGCGCTCACCACCTTTTTGAACCTGAGCGGCACGCGGCTGCTGGCCCGGGTCGCCATGTTCGGATTCATCTGCGAGCTGGTCGGCGCCATCGTGGTGGGCGTGTATCTCCTGCTGTTCGCCCGGCATCAGCCGCTTTCCGTGCTGGTCGACACCTCCTTCGTGCACACCCAAGGCCGGTACTGGCCCGCATTCCTCGCCTCCTCGCTCGCAGCCATGTTCTGCTATTACGGATTCGAGGCCTGCGGCGATGTGGCCGAAGAGACGCCGGACGCCAGCCGCATGATCCCCAAGGCTATGCGCATGACCATCTACATCGGAGGCGCGGCCGCATCCTGGGTCTGCCTCGCCTTCGTCCTGTCGATCTCGGACGTCAGCGCCGTGATTTCCGGCAAGGATGCCGATCCCATCGTGACGCTGCTCAGGGCGGCCATGGGCGAAGTGGGTTTCCGGGCCGTCATCGTCGTCGTGCTGGTCTCGTTCATTTCCTGCCTGCTGAGCCTGCAGGCCGCGGCCAGCCGGCTGATCTTCGCCTATGCGCGCGACCAGATGATCTTCGGCAGCAAGTACTTGAGCCGCATGTCGCCGGGACACCACGTGCCGGCGACGGCGTTGGTGGCGATGGGCGCCATCCCTGCGGTGATCGCGCTATCGGCGCTGTGGCTTCAGGACGCAATCGCCACCATCATCAGCTTCGCGGCCGTCGGCATCTACATTTCGTTCCAGATGATCATTTTGGCCGCCTTGATCGCGCGCGCCAAAGGCTGGCATCCGTCGGGACCGTACAGGCTCGGCGCCTGGGGCTGGTTCGTCAACTGCCTGGCGCTCGCCTACGGCGTGAGCGCCATCATCAACATCTTGTGGCCCCGCCCGCAGAGTGCCGGCGATCCATGGTATGCGAGCTATGGGATGCTGGTGACCACGGTGGGTGTGGTGTTGGTGGGCGGCATTTACATGGTCGTCGCGAAGCCCTACGAACGCGGCAATGCGCCGGCCGGCGATGCGCACCTGCTGGCGGCGCACCCGCACCGGACCGCTGCCGCGGTGGCTCAGGGGTAAGGCCCGGCCGTCGCGTCGTTTCCGCCATCGACGGCGAGGTTTGAGCCGGTGACGTAGCTTGCAAGATCGGATGCCAGAAAGCACACACAACGCGCCACTTCGGTGGGATGCGCCAGGCGCCGCATGGGAATACCGGCGGCCAGATCCCGGAGGTTCTGTTTGAGATCGCCGCCACGCTTCGCCAGGATGTCGTCGACCATCCGCGTGTGGATCTCCCCCGGACTCACCGCATTGACGCGGATGTTGTCGCGCGCATGATCCAACGCCATGCAGCGCGTTATTTGCAGCACGGCGCCCTTGCTCGCGCAGTATGCAACGTGGTTGGGTTCACCGTTCATGCCCCACTCGGAGGCGATGTTGACGATGGCCCCCTTGCCTGCGGTGCGCATGTGCCTGACCGCTGCGCGGCTCAGGTAGAACAATGCATTGACGTTCACGGCCAGCGTGTCGAGCCACTGCTCATCGGTCGTCTCGAGCGCGTTCGCGGTGTACAGAATGCCCGCGTTGTTGACCAGAATATCCAGGCCGCCCATGCGGTCGACGGTCTCCTCGACCAGCCGGTCGCACGCGCCGGGATCGCGCAATTCCGCCGCGGCAAACTGCGCCTTGCCGCCGGCATTGCGTATCCACTCGACGACTCCGCGGCCGCGCTCCGCATCGCGCCCGCACACCATGACCTCGCCACCCGACTGGGCAAACAAGCGGGCGCATGCCTCGCCGATGCCGGTGGTGGAACCGGTGACAAGAATCACTTTCTCCGTAAATGTCATTCACCACTCCACGGCCCTTAGGATTGACACCGCGGGGCGAAGGATACATCCATGGCCAGAGACTCGAAACACGATGTCCTGTTTGAGCCGATAAAGCTCGGCCCGAAGCAAACGCGCAACCGCTTTTGGCAGACCTCGCATTGCGCCGGCCCGGGCGCCGAGCGTCCCGGCGCGCAGGCGCATTTGCGCGGCATGAAGGCCGAAGGTGGTTGGGGGGTGGTCTTCACGGAATTTTGCTCCATCCACCCGGAGGCGGACGAGTATCCCTTCACCTCGGCGCGCATCTGGGACGATGGCGATGTGCAAAACCTGGGCTATATGTGCGAGGTCGCTCATAAGTTCGGCAGCCTGGCGGGAATTCAATTGTGGTACAGCGGGGGCAATGCCCCGTCGTTGGAATCCCGCGAAGTGGGCCGCAGTCCCACTCAATGGCTGTCGCCGCTGTTCTCGACCCGCGCCGTCTATGGCTATGAGATGGACGAATTGGACATTCGAACCGTCATCCGCATGTATGTGGAAGCGGGGAAACGCGCCGCCGCTGCCGGGTTCGACATTTTGGAGGTCTCGGCGGGCGACGACACCGTGCCCATTCAGTTCCTGGAGCCGCGCTTCAATCGCCGCACCGATGGCTACGGCGGCAGCTTCGAAAACCGGTCGCGATTCTTCATCGAGTTGCTGCAGGCCCTGAAGCGGGCCCTGGGCGACCGCTGCGCCATCACCACCCGCTTCGAAATGGATACCTTGCACGGGCCCGAGGGCGTGGAGGCCCACGAGGACGGCGTGCGGCTGCTGGAGCTGTTTCGCCGCGAGGGGGTGGTCGACGCGGTGGCCCTCAAGATCGGCGATTACGCCGAATGGGGCGAAGACGCCGGCGCGTCCCGCTTTCGCAAGTCCGGGTGGATGACGCCGTTCATCAAGCAGGGAAAATCCATTCTAGGACCTCAGATCCCGGTCGTGGGCAACGGGCGGCTGACCAGTCCCGACGACATGGTGGCATTGATCCGCGCGGGCGTGCTCGACCTCATCGGCGCGGCGCGCCCCTCGATCGCCGACCCCTTCCTTCCCACCAAGATCTCCGAGGGTCGCCCCGAGGACATCCGCGAGTGCATTGGCTGCAACATCTGCGTCTCGAAGTTCCAACAGGGCGGCCAGATCATGTGCACGCAGAACGTCACCATCGGCGAGGAATACCGCCGCGGCTGGCACCC
>Ga0182015_10007028_pt1 | contig 11086 bp, 8 predicted proteins | sample 712P3MmetaG_FD_120478 | JGI IMG/M metagenome (GOLD analysis project Ga0182015, IMG submission 120478) | Permafrost microbial communities from Stordalen Mire, Sweden - 712P3M metaG | ecosystem: Environmental > Terrestrial > Soil > Wetlands > Permafrost | place: Sweden: Stordalen | collected...
CAAGCGGCTGCACCAGATCATGGAACTGACTGGCGGCCCGCTGCCGGTGCTGTTCCTGTTGGATGAACTGCTGCACGGCACTAACTCGCACGACCGGCGCATCGGCGCCGAGGCCATCGTGCGCGGCCTCGTGGAACGCGGAGCTATGGGCCTCGTGACCACGCACGACCTGGCACTGGCGCAAGTGGTCGGAGCGCTCGGGCGGCAGGCCGCAAACGTGCACTTCGAAGATCAGTTTGAGAACGGGCGCATGACTTTCGATTACCGGCTGCATCCGGGAGTGGTGGAGAAAAGCAATGCGCTGGAGTTGATGCGATCGGTAGGTCTGGATGTGTAGCAAAGTGGCCGCTAAAATTGCGCAACACGAAAGCTTTCACCACCGCGGCGCTGGCGATGCTGGTGGATGAGGGGAAGCTGAAATGGACCCTCGACGAGTCCGTAATCTCGCCGCTGGAGCGGTTCCAGATACGATACTGCCGAAGGTACGCAATAAATAAGGCGCCGGTCGCTCGGGCGTAGCCACCGCTTCGCGCGGCGGCGTGCCTGAACGGTGGTTGGAAGAAGCGGTCCCTTCCGCACGGCGCCCAACCCCATCCGCAAGTTGGCGGCGCCGGCGCTCTCTCCCAATTACTTGCCCGCGGCGGCACGTTTTGCACGCCGGACAATCGCTTCGGTCTCCTCCAGCAGTTGCTTACTCTGCTCATGTAGTGCGCGATACTTCCCGGACAACTCGCGCCTCGCATCTTCCGCCAGTTCTCCGCTGCGCTCGTACAGATCCTCGCATTTCTCTACCAGTTCCTTGCCCGCGTCGATCAGATAATCGGCGACTTCTTCTCCCTTGCGGACCAATTTCCGGCGAGTTCGTGCGCCTGACTCTGGTGCCAGTAGCAGTGCTGCCGCCGCGCCGATCGCGGCCCCCACCAGGAAGAATGCCGCTCGGTCTCCTGCACTTGTATCGCTCATAGTCTCTCCTTACCCTAAGAAACGTTCTCCATCCGAGCTTAGCGCGCTCTTGGCGCCCAGCAGGCTTATAATTCAAAACCGTGCAAGCGCATGTACGGATCTACACTTATCTACACCTTCGATCCTCCGCCGCGCAACCCCAGGCTTTCCAAGAAGGCGAGTTCGGCCAGCCAAAGCCCGCGGCGACGGACTACGAGCGCCGCTGTATGATCGCAACGGTTCGCGCCACCTAGACCAATCGGCACGCTTTCCTTGCCTCATCACCTCATCGTTTCTTCCAACGATCCGCCAGGGCGGCCAACTTGTCGTCCATCGTGGGCTGCTGCTTTGGCGCCGCGCCTTGCGTCGGCTTCACACCGGGCGTCTTCATCGACAGGGAGATCCGCTTGGTTTTCGCGTCGGCGCTGAGCACATGCACCTTCACGATCTGGCCAACCTTGACCACATCGCTCGGTTCCTTGACGTAACGATCCGCTAGTTCACTGATGTGTACCAGTCCGTCCTGATGAACGCCGACATCGACGAAGACTCCGAACTTGGTGACGTTGGTCGCGATGCCTTCGAGCGTCATTCCCACCTGCAAGTCTCCGATTTCCTTCACATTGTCGTTAAAGCTGGGCGCTAGAAAGGTGTCGCGCGGGTCGCGGCCGGGTTTTCGAAGCTCTTCCAGAATGTCGTTCAAAGTGTACACGCCGGCGGCCAGCCTGCTCTTGTCGATCTTCTCCAGTTGCGCGGGCTGGGCGATGAGCTGCTCGATCGTAACGTTCAGGCTCTTGGCGATTTGTTCGACCACAGGGTAAGACTCCGGGTGGACCGCAGTGATGTCGAGGGGATGATCACCATGACGGATTCGCAGAAAGCCGGCGGCCTGCTCGAAGGTCTTGGGACCGATGCCGGGTACGGCGGTCAATTGAACGCGGGAGCGAAAACGGCCATGTTCGTTGCGGAACTCGACGAGCTTCTGGGCGGTGCGTTCATTGATGCCGGCGACATAGCGCAGCAGGGCCCAGGAAGCGCTGTTGAGGTCCACGCCGACGCGGTTGACGCAGCTTTCAATTACTGCCTCAAGCGATTTGTGCAGCTGCTTCTGATCGACGTCATGCTGATACTGGCCGATGCCGATGGACTTGGGGTCGAGCTTGACCAGTTCGGCCAGGGGGTCCTGTAAGCGGCGCGCTATGGAAATGGCGCCACGGACGGTGAGGTCGAGGTCGGGGAACTCCTGGCGCGCGATTTCGGAGGCGGAATAGACGGAGGCGCCAGACTCGTTGACCATCACGCAGAACACCGACGAGAGGCCTTCTTTCTTGAGAAAATCGCGGACGAACGCATCGGTTTCGCGCGAAGCGGTGCCGTTGCCAATCGCGATGGCCCGGACGCTGAATTTATGGATCAGGGCGCGCAGGGTCCGCTCCGCGCCGGCCATGTCGTTCTTGGGCTGGAACGGGTAAACGACATCGTGACCGAGAAATTTGCCGGTGTCGTTGACGACCGCAATCTTGCAGCCGGTGCGGATGCCGGGGTCCAGTCCAAGCACGGTGAGTTGGCCGGCGGGAGCGGCGAGCAGGAGGTTCTGCAGATTCTCACGGAAAACCTGGATGGCATCGGTGTCGGCGCGGTGCTTCAGTTCCAGGCGGACTTCCCCGGTGATGGAACTACTGAGCAGGCGCTTCCACGCGTCTTCCGCCGCGAGGTTCAATTGGGGAGTCCAGTCGCCGGGCTGTTTGTGGATCTTGCTCTTGATGATGTCGAGCGGGCGTTGCGGATCGAGTTCGATGAGGAAGTAGAGGACGTTTTCGGTCTCACCCCGGCGGATGGCGAGCATGCGGTGCGAGGGGATCTGCTTGACCGGCTCGCGGTAGTCGTAATACATCTTGAACTTCTGCTGTTCGTCGACCGCGTCCACCGCTTTCTTACTGACAATGACGCCTTCCTCGAACATGGCGCGGCGCAGGAGCTTGCGAATATCGGCATTGTCGCTGATGGTTTCGGCAACGATGTGGCGTGCTCCTTCGAGTGCGTCTTCCACGCTGGCGACGCCTTTTTCGGCGTTCACGAAAGACGCAGCGAATGTTTCGAGCGGCGTACGCGTGGGCTCTTGACCGCACAAATAGTCCGCGAGTGGTTGAAGCCCTTTTTCCCGCGCGATCATTGCCTTGGTGCGGCGCTTGGGCTTGAACGGGAGGTAGAGATCTTCGAGTTCGCTTTTGTCGAGTGTCTGGCCGATCTGGGCCTTCAACTCATCGGTCAGCTTGCCCTGTTCCTGAATGGAAGCGAGAATGGTCTCTTTGCGGGAAACCAGCTCGCGGAAATAGAGGAGCTTTTCTTCGATGGCGCGAATCTGGACCTCGTCAAGGTTGCCGGTCGACTCCTTGCGGTAGCGAGCGATAAACGGGACGGTGGAGCCTTCGTCGAGCAGTTCGACGGTGGCGAGGAGGCCCTTCATGGGCACCTGGAGCGTGCGGGCAACGTGAGTCAGAAGATCGGGAGACAGGGACTGAAGTTCGGCCATGGAGGCAACCATCTATTTTAATGTAGCCGCAAGCATGGGAACTTCTGGGACGGCTATTGCCTGAAAGTTACTCGGGCAAAATGGGCTGTTGGCAGAGGAGCCGCGGGTCCGCGATCACACGCAAGTTCGGAGCATCTCAATGAAAACGGCTCGGACTTCGTTGGGTTTTTTACGCCGCGCGGAAACGCGATACGGCGCCCGTGCACTCGGTCACCGCTTCGCAGGCGAAGATGGAAGCCCAGGCGATCAACGGCGGTGATGGATGCTTCCAGTTGCACCACGTTGACCCACGCGAGGTGGTTGGCCCGGCGCTTCCGCCCTGCTGGTGGATGAGCTTTACGCATCCGTGTTGGTCTGCCCCAGCGGCCGCTGACCAACACTGACCACGTTCGCTACCTCGAATATGCGACCAATACCGGAATTGAGATGCCGCCGGCGTGCCCGTTCCCGCGCGGCGCTCGCGTTTACATTGCCGCGCGGCTGGGCCCTTCGAGCGAGACCGCCTCTTCATCCACCCGGTGCCTTCGGCTGCGAAAGATCAGCTTGGCAGTGAGCGCCAGTCCCAGCGCCCAGTTCAGCAGTTCCAGGCTCACATAGGCGTAGTGCAGCATCCAGAAGCGGGAGCGCTCGGGCGACGGCTGATCGATGGGAACCCAGTCGATGATCCGTCCCAGCACCACCATTTCGGGCGTGAGCGCGAATCGTTGCACGATAGCGATGAGAAGCATCAGCAAGACCAGCAGCAGTGAGAAGTTCTTTTCGGCGCTGCCGAATAAAAGGAGCAGCAGGAGCACCGCGCCGATGGCGGTTTCGATGATTCCCCAGGTTTCGAAATACCAGCGGTTCTGTTCGGAGACCTGATACCGCAGCAGGACCCGCCCGGCGCCGGGCGCGAGTTTGTCCAATTGTTGGGAGGCCGCAGTCGCGGGCTTGGCCAGCAGCCGGTCCACGGACCGGAAATTCTGGGTGACCACCATATCCATGAACAGGCCGCCCCCCAGCCAGAGTCCCAGCAGGAAACAAGCGAACCGGCGAAAGTGCACGAGGGCAATTCTACCGCGAATCGCGGCATGACACGGCATGGCCGCTCTCCTTGACAGATTAGGAGAAGGCCGGTATACTCCTCCTAAGGAGGTTAGAGGAACATGCCGCATCAGGCTGAACTGCTGCCCGGCACCTTGGATCTGCTGATCCTGAAGGCTGTCTCGCTGGGTGCGCTGCACGGTTATGGCGTATTGCTGCGCATCGGACAGATTTCCGGAGGCGCACTGTCGATCGAGCAGGGCGCCCTGTACCCGGCGCTCTACCGGCTGGAAGTGCAGGGGCTGCTGGATGCCGAGTGGGGCGTTTCGGAGAACCACCGGCGGGCCAAATTTTACCGGCTGACGGCCGCCGGCAGAAAGCGTCTGCGCGCGGAGACGAAGAGCTGGAACCGTTCGGCGTCGGCCGTGGCCACGGCACTCGGCGCCAAAGCCCAGGAGGCCTGACATGCTGAAACGCCTGCGATTGTTGTGGCAAGCGCTATCTGGACGGACCGTGCTCGAGCGCGACATGGACGAAGAGCTGCGTTTTCACCTGGAGGCCCGCGCCGCGGATTTGGCGCGTTCCGGCATGCCCACGGCGGAAGCCGAGCGCCGCGCCCGTATCGAGTTCGGAGCGGTGGAAGGTTACAAGGAGGTCTGCCGCCAGGCGCGCGGCCTGCGCCTCTGGGACGAATGGCGCGGCGATGTGCGCTATGCGTTTCGCGTACTGCGCAAGAGTCCGTCTTTCGCGCTGACGGCCGTGGTCACACTGGCGCTGGGCATCGGCGCCAATACCGCGATATTCAGCGCCGTGAAAGCGGTGCTGCTGAATCAATTGCCGTATCGCGATCCGGACCGGCTGGTGAAGTTGGGGGAATCCGACGATGGCGAGACGCGCGCCGAAACACTTGGTTTTGCCACGGGCTACGACTGGCGCAGGTTGAGCCATTCGTTCGCGAACATGTCGCTTTACCGCAGCACGGCGGGCGCCCTGGTGGGACGAGGCGAGTCCGAACTGTTGGCCGGCTTGCGCGTGAATTACGATTTCTTCGAAATGCTGGGCATCTCCATGCAGCTGGGCCGCGGTTTCCTGCCGGAGGAAGATAGCCCCGACCGACGGTACGAGGTGATTCTCGCGAACGGCCTGTGGAAGCGGCGTTTCGGAGGCGATCCGCACATCATTGGCCGCGTCATCCGGCTGAGCGACCACCCGTTCACCGTGGTGGGCGTGTTGCCCGCCGGCTTTCTGCCGGTGGCCATTCCCGGTTCGCCGGCGACGGCCGAGATTTTCCAGCCGCTCGGATACGCCTTATCCGATCCATTCGCCTGCCGCGACTGCCAACACTTGCAAATGATCGCGCGCCTGAAGCCGGGTGTGGCGGCGGAGCGCGCCCATGCGGAGTTGGACGCTATCATGGCCGGCCTGGTGCCGCAGTTTCCCGAGTCGTATCCTCCCCAGGCCAAGGTGGCGTTCGAGCCGTTGCAGCAGCACATTGTGGGCGGCGTCACCAGAGCGCTCTGGGTGCTGATGGGCGCCGCCGGTTTCGTGCTGCTCATCGCGTGCGTGAACGTAGCGAACCTGATGTTGGCGCGCGCCGCGGGGCGTACCAAGGAGATGGCATTGCGGGCCGCGCTGGGCGCCGCGCGCGGGCGCCTGGTCCGGCAATTGCTTGCGGAGAGCATGCTGTTGGCCGCTGCCGGGGGTATCGCTGGAGGGTTACTGGGGCGCTGGGCGACCATGCAACTGGCGGCGCTGGCGCCCGCGGCGATGCCGCGCCTGAACGAGATCCGCATGGACGCCACGGTGTTCTGGTTTACGCTGGCGGCCAGCCTGCTGACCGGCATCCTGTTCGGGCTGATGCCGGCGCTGCGCATGTCGGGCGCCGATCCGAACGACGCGTTGAAGGATCTCGGGAAGACGACCAGCGGCCGCGCGCGCCGCAATTTGCGCGACCTGCTGGTGGTAGGCGAACTGGCCCTGGCCTTCGTGCTGGCACTGGGAGCGGGGCTGCTGGGCAAAAGCCTGGTGCACCTGCTGAACGTCGATCCGGGATTCGATCCGCACAACGTGCTGACCCTGAAGACGCACGTATATGGAGCGCGCTATCAGAAACCCGAAGTCGAGCTGCAGTATTACGAACAGGCGTTCGCGCGGCTGCGCGCCACCGCCGGCATCGAGAGCGTGGCGATGACCAGCCTGATTCCACTGACGGACTTCGATCGCGCCGGCTTCCATATTCGCGATCGCCGGCCGGCGCACGGATCGCTAGATCCCAGCACGGATCGGTACTCCGTGACGCCGGACTATTTCCGTGTCATGCGGATTCCGCTCATTCGCGGCCGTCTCTTCACCAGCCAGGACGTGGCGGGCGCGCCCCAAGTAGCCGTGATCAGCGAGGCCTGCGCGCGTGCGCTGTTTCCGGACCGCGATGCGATCGGCAAGCAGATCCAGTTGGGCGGCCGTGACGACGGCAAACCGTGGATGACGATTGTGGGTATCGTGGGCAGCGTGCGCCAATATGGTCTGGACGCCGCACCGGGCATGGCGGCCTACATCCCGCTGGCGCAAGATCTCAGCTTCGGTTACTCGCTGGTGGCGCGCACGAGCGGCGATCCATGGCGGATGGCAAGCGCCGCGCGGGCCGCATTTCTGGCTGTCGATCCCACGCAGCCGGTGTTCCAGGTGTCGCCGATGGAGAGTTACATGGCGTCGTCGCTGGGGCAGCGCCGGTTCACGCTGGCCCTGCTGGCGCTGTTCGGGGCATTGGCGCTGGTACTGGCGGCGGTGGGCATTTACGGCGTGGTCTCCTATGCGGCGATAGCGCGCACGCGCGAGACGGGCATTCGCATGGCACTGGGCGCGGCGCGGCGCGATGTGCTGGCGATGGTGCTGCGGCAGGCCGCGGTGCTGGCCGGCGCGGGCCTGGCAGCGGGCCTGGCGGCATCCTTTACACTGACCCGTTTTCTGGCTACGCTGCTGTTCGATGTGCGAACCACGGATGTGGCCACACTGGGGGCGATCGCCGTGCTGCTGGCCGCGGTCGCGCTCGGTGCGAGTTACCTGCCCGCGCGGCGGGCGGCTGGCGTGGATCCGACCGTGGCGCTGCGATATGAGTGAGTGCCAAAGGCCTTCACTTTCGCAAGGCGGGTAACAGCCTCCGTACTTCCGCCAATACCCACGCCGGGCGGGGATCGTCCACCCGGATTACGTCGCCTGCGGGGCGCCAGCGCGCGAACATGCGCGGGCATGCAAAGCCGGCGAAGATGCTGACCAGCGGAATGCCGCAGGCCGCGGCCACATGCTGCCCAGCGGAATCGTAGCCGACATAGAGGCGGCTGCGCGCGATGATGGACGCGAATCCCGCGAATGACCCGTTCCATCTCTCGACCGTAGCGCCGGAGTGGGCGATGGCACGGTCCACGCGCGCGGCTTCTTCGCCTCCCGCGCCTTCGTCGATGATGAGCGGCAGGCCCGTTTGCGATAACAGCGCCAGCAAGTCCGCTTCGAACGGATCTGCGATTCGCTTCGCAGGGTTCTCGCCCACGCCCAGGCTGATGGCGATGCAGGGCGGAGTTGGGATAGCGGACGGCGCCAGTGCCACGAATGGCGCGGCATCGCAAACCCCAGATGTCTGGCTTACCCAGCGCCGGGTCAGTGCCGGCAGCGAATCGTCGCCGTCGCCGCCATATGCGCGGCTTTCGAAAAAGTAGTAGCGCTCCTCGGGGCAGACTGGCAGGAGGCCAAGTTGCGTCAGGCGCGAATCGGGATCGATCACGATGCTATCCGGACGATCCAGCGCCGCGCGCAACTCCGGTCCAGCCGCCAGGCGCTCGCGCAGCGTGCCGCGGCGATAGGTCACCGGCAGATGCAGAATGCGCGGATCGGCGGCGAACAGTTCCCAGTTCTTGCGCGGCCCCACCAGGTAGATGGCGGCTTCGGGAAAGCGGCGCTTGGCGGCGTCCAGGATCACGCTGGTCACCGCGACGTCGGCGCCCAGGGTCACGCGCGAAAGGACAAAGACCGTCCGCGGCTCGCCGGTGACGAGGCGCGGGATGCGCACGCGCCGATAGCGCTCCACCAGCGCGGTGCTTTCACCGGGCGCGATGGCCTCTGCGAACAACCGTGCGTAGGTATCGCAGAGCGCCGGCTCAAAGCGGTCCGCCAGGCCTTCGGCCACAATGCGGAACAACGCATCGGAACAGCCACCGTCCGCCAGCTCGCGCAGCATTTCCGGTGGCCACGCTTCGCCCCGCAGACTGTAATCCAGCAGGACGGTGGCGCGTTCGTTGCAGGGTGTCATTTTTGTGGGGCAGGACTCCAGTCCTGCGGCCGACGTCCACGTCGGCCTCCGGGTGCCCGGCAGGCGAAGGGCGGGTCCTGGAGGACCCGCGCAGGACTGGAGTCCTGCCCCACAGACCTATGCGAGGTACTTGCCAACTATCAACTCCAGTTTGCGCCGCGTCGCTTCAGGCACCGCTTTGCGATCCGTAATGATGGCGTGCGCCAACGCCGATCCGCACTTGCAGGCGCGCTCCGCGGGCATGTGCGCCACCGCGGCCGCCACCACGTTGCAGGCATTTTCGGCGTTCTTTACCAGGTTCGCAACGATGTCCGTCACGGTAACTACGTCATGTTCCGGATGCCAGCAATCGTAATCGGTAACCATGGCGACAGTCACGTAACAGATCTCGGCCTCGCGCGCCAGCTTGGCCTCTTGCAGGTTGGTCATGCCGATAACATCCATGCCCCAACTGCGATACAGGTTCGATTCCGCGCGTGTGGAGAACGCCGGACCCTCCATGCATAGATAAGTGCCACCCTGCTTGGCCGTAACGCCGGCGGTCGCACAGGCCTGCTTGACCACGTCGGCCATCTGCGGGCAGATGGGATCGGAGAAGCCGATGTGCGCTACCAATCCTTCGCCGAAGAACGTGGAAACACGGCCGCGCGTGCGATCCACGAACTGATCGGGGATCACGAAATCCAACGGCTTGTGCTCCTCCTTCAGCGAGCCGACCGCGCTCAACGAAATGATACGCTCCACACCCAGCGATTTCATGGCGTAGATATTCGCGCGGAAGTTAAGTTCGGAGGGAGAAATACGGTGCCCGCGGCCATGCCGGGCGAGAAACGCGACGCCGCGGCCGGCCAGCTTGCCAGTGACCAGGTTATCGGACGGCGGCCCGAAGGGCGTTTCCACGACCGCCTCCTCCTCCGCTTCGAAGCCGGGCATGGCATAGAGACCACTCCCGCCTATGATGCCTATTTCCAGTTTCAAGTTGTGACCTCCTTGGGGCTGATCGGGCGGCGCGGCGAACTTACGGCTCGCACTAAGTCAGGCACGCCCGTGCCATCGGTTGCGATGGTGCGAATGATGGGCGGTTTGTATCCATCTGGCGTCAGGCTCAGCATGCTCTGGATCTCGCGCTCCATGCGCTCGGCGCCGGGCTGGTCGGATTTATTGATCACGAAGACATCCGCGATCTCCATGATGCCGGCTTTCAGGGCCTGTATATCATCGCCCATGCCGGGCACCAGCACCACTACGGTGACTTGCGCGACGCCCGCGATCTCGACTTCATCCTGTCCCACTCCCACCGTTTCGATGATGACGATATCTTTGCCGGCCGCATCCAGAAGAGCGGCCATATCGGCGGTGGCCGCGGCCAGTCCGCCGGACGATCCGCGCGTGGCCATGGAGCGGATGAAGACGCCCGGATCGGCATAATGGTCGAGCATGCGGATGCGGTCGCCCAGGATGGCGCCGCCGGTGCGTCGGCTGGTGGGGTCGACCGCGATAATGCCGGCGGTGCGGCCCTGCCGGCGCAGTTCGCGCACCATGGCATCCACCAGCGTGCTCTTGCCCGCGCCGGGTGAACCCGTGACGCCGACTATAGCCGCATGTCCGGCGCGCGGCTCCAACTCGCGCAATATTTCGCGTGCCCGCGGATCGCGGTTCTCGATCCAGGTGGCGGCGCGGGCCAACGCGCGCGCATCGCCTTCCGCAATCCTGCGCGCCCAATCCGTCATCGGGTATTCAGCAGTTGACGCGCGATCACCAGCCGTTGGATTTCGCTGGTGCCTTCCCCGATGGTGCACAGCTTCACATCGCGGTAGAACTTCTCCACCGGATAATCCTTGATGAAGCCGTAGCCGCCGTGAATCTGCACCGCCTCATCCGCCACGCGCACGGCCGCTTCCGAAGCAAACAGCTTGGCCATAGCGGATTCCTTGGTAACGCGCTTGCCATGATCGAGCATCCAGGCGGCGCGGTAGTTCAGCAGGCGCGAGGCGTCGATGGAAGTGGCCATATCCACCAGCTTGTACTGAATAGCCTGAAACTCGGAGATCGGCCGGCTGAACTGGCGGCGCAGTTTCGAATACCGCAATGCCGCATCGTAGGCACCCTGCGCCATTCCGATGGCCAACGCCGCGATCGAAATGCGTCCGCCATCCAACACCTTCAGGCTATCCACGAAGCCTTCGCCGCGCTTGCCGAGCAACTGCGTTTGCGGGATGCGGCAGTTTTCGAAGATCACCTCGCCGGTGGCGCTGGCGCGCAGCCCCAGCTTGTTCTCCTTCTTGCCG
>Ga0182015_10007029_pt1 | contig 11085 bp, 11 predicted proteins | sample 712P3MmetaG_FD_120478 | JGI IMG/M metagenome (GOLD analysis project Ga0182015, IMG submission 120478) | Permafrost microbial communities from Stordalen Mire, Sweden - 712P3M metaG | ecosystem: Environmental > Terrestrial > Soil > Wetlands > Permafrost | place: Sweden: Stordalen | collected...
AGAAAAGCGGATGGAGGCAATTCTGGCGTTGCCAGCCGACGACCGGCGGCTTTTTGTTACCAACATTCGCGGAGGGCAGCGCGACCGGCTGCTGGCGGAGTTTCCCGGCGATCAGCGGGAAGTTTTTTTGGCGATGAATGGGCCCGTCGGAGTGATCACCAGCGAGCTGCAGCAGGCGAAGCTGTTGCGGGCGCTTTACAGCGAGCGGCAGTTGCTGGAGGTGATGACGGATTTCTGGTTCAACCACTTCAATGTTTATCTCAATAAGGATGCCGATCAATATCTGACGACGGCGTATGAGCGCGACGTGATTCGGGCGCATGCATTAGGCAAATTTAAGGACTTGCTGGTGGCGACGGCGCAGAGTCCGGCGATGCTGTTCTATCTGGACAACTGGTTGAGCATGGGTCCGAAATCTCAGGCAGCGGTGGCGGCGAATAGGGGCAAGCCGAGGCAGGCGGTTCCGGGACTCAATGAGAATTACGGGCGCGAGCTGATGGAGTTGCACACACTCAGCGTCAATGGCGGATATACGCAGCACGATGTGACGGAACTGGCGCGCGTGCTGACCGGATGGACGATTCAACCGCTGGAGCAGGGGGCGGCATTTCAGTTTGACGCCAAGAAGCATGAGCCGGGAGACAAGGTCGTCATCGGGCAGACGATTCCTGAGAATGGGATGAACGAGGGCATGCAGGTGCTGGATATGCTGGCGCATCATCCGAATACGGCGAAGTTTATCTGCAAGAAACTGGCGATGCGATTTGTGGCGGACGATCCGCCGCCGGCGCTGGTGGAGCGGATGGCGGCGAAATTTCTGGCCACCGATGGCGATATTCGCGAAGTGTTGCGAACGTTATTCAAGTCGCCGGAGTTCTGGTCGGCGAAGGCTTATCGGGCGAAGGTGAAGACTCCTTTTGAGTTTGTGATTTCGTCGCTGCGCGCAACCGGGACGGACTTGAATAATCCGGGGCCGATGCTGGGGATTCTGAACAAGATGGGAATGCCGCTGTATCAGATGGTGCCGCCGACGGGGTATTCGATGACGGCGTCAACGTGGATGAATTCGGAGGCTCTGATTGACCGGATGAATTTCGCGCTCGCGCTGAGCGATGGGAAAGTTGGCGGGACGAATTTCGATGCGGGCCGGCTGCTGGCGCTGGGAACGCTGACCAGTCGCGGATTTCCGCGGCCGAATCCGGCGGATTCCGATGCGGGTCGCGGGCAGGAGACGGCTTTGCTGCTGATCGAGAATGCTCTGCTGAATGGCGAGGTTTCGGCGAACACGCAGAAGGCGATCCGCCGGCAATTGGACGATCCGCAGGTGGCGGCGCATGCGCTGGATGATCCGAAGCGCACGCTGAATACGATGACGGCGCTGGTGATTGGATCGCCGGAGTTTCAGCACCGGTAGTGCGACTCCAGAAGACAAAAGGCCGGGCGACTGGCCCGGCGCTTCGTGCTGAGAAACTGTCGATCACGTATCGGGCGATCAGTTTCCCATTAACCTCGTTCAACTAACTACGTTTCGATCCCGTTATGAACCTTTACATCACCAGAGCCAAGCCTTCGAGCTCGCGCTCGAGGACGGGCAGCGAGCAACCGGCCATTTCGACGCGTCCGGCGGCATCGATAGCGGCGGCCTGGGAAACGCCATAGCCGCGGCCGGCCAGGAAAACCTGCAACAGTTCTGCTGCTTCGCGGGAGTCGACCATGCCACCCTGGATCAGGTCGTTGCGCAAGGCGGCTAGCTCGGTCACCGTGAATCGTTCTTTCATTGCTATTCTCACCTTCCGACCCTCCCTCCGTTGCCTGTTAGATTCATCGGCAACTGCTTTCGTTACAGCAATTGAAATGCCGTAACTTTGGTACACCTTCCAGTACGGCTAAACGCCGCGTCCGGATGTTAGAACCCAATATCTTGCAAAAGGTTGCGGAGAAATGCCGGGCGGAGCTGGCGAATGGTGACCGCGGGCTGGCGTGGGGGGAACGACACTAAGTGTCGCTTGGGAACGACAGAAAGCCGGAATTTGCCGCGCGCGGGTTGGCGGGCTGCTGGGTGACTAGGCCGGGTCGATTTTGGCAGCGTCGATCAGCATGATGGGAATGTCATCCTGAACGGGGTAGACACGGCGGCACTGGGGGCATTTGAGGCTGGTGCCGTCCGCGCTCAGAGCGACCGATTTTTTGCATTCGGGGCAGACAAGGATGTCGAGAAGATCGGGCGAAATCATGACGGGATTTATTGTACAGGCACGAGGCGGTCCCGGTTGGCCGGGTCGCTCATGCGATAGAATCGGCTTTCTGTTTAGCTGATTTTGATGCGAGGTGTGATGGCAGCCAGGATTCTCGACGGGACGAAAATTGCGGGCGAAATTCGTGCAGAGGTCGCCGCGCAGGTGAAGACGCTGGTGGCGTCCGGCGTGCGGCCGGGGCTGGCAGTGGTGCTGGTGGGACATAATCCGGCATCGGAGGTGTACGTCCGCGGCAAAGTGAAGAGTTCCGAGGAAGTGGGGCTTTATAGCGAGCAGTACACGCCGAACGAGAACGCGACGACCGAAGAGTTGCTGGCGTTGATTGACGATTTGAACCGGCGGGATGAGATCGACGGAATTCTGGTGCAGCTACCCTTGCCGGCGCAGGTGGATGCGAAGAAGGTTCTGCTGGCGGTCGATCCGGCGAAAGATGTGGACGGGTTTCATCCGATGAATGTGGGGTATCTTTCGACGCAGCGTCCGGGACTGGTGCCTTGCACGCCAGCCGGGGTGATGGAGATTTTACGGCGTAGCGGGATTCCGGTGACGGGGCAGGAAGCGGTGGTGGTGGGACGCAGCGACATTGTGGGCAAGCCGGTGGCGATGCTACTTCTGAATCAAAATGCCACGGTAACGGTCTGCCATTCGAAAACGCGCGATCTGCCGGGAGTTTGCCGGCGCGCCGATATTCTAGTGGCTGCGATCGGACGAGCAGGCATGGTCACGCGTGATTATGTGAAGCCGGGCGCTACAGTGATCGATGTGGGCATTAACCGGGTTACGGATCGGGCGGAGTTCGAGCGATTGTTCCTGGGAAATAAGAAACGCGAAGAAGCATTTGCTGCCAAAGGCGCGACGCTGGTCGGTGATGTTCATCCGGAAGTTGCGGAAGTTGCAGGAGCGATAACTCCGGTGCCGGGAGGGGTGGGGCCGCTGACCATCGCGATGCTCATGGCGAACACGGTGAAGGCGGCGCGGCTGCGGCGCGGGATGGCGTAGCGGGGCAGACGTTCGGGATGGCACAAGCGGAGAGGCTGCGGGCCGTCTTTTACGGAAGCTGGGGTAGGACTTCTTGCTGAAAATTGGACTTACGGGCGGCATTGCCAGCGGCAAATCGGCCGTTGGGCAGATGTTCGTCAAGCTGGGAGCGCGGCTGCTGCAGGCCGATGCGGTTGCGCACACCCTGATGCTGCCGGGCGCTCCGGTCTATGAGCAAGTGGTGCGGCGGTTTGGGCGCGGGATATTGAAGGCGGACGGAAGCATCGACCGCTCGCGTCTGGCCGACGCGGCCTTTGGCCGAGGTGGCGCTCCTCCGCGAGTGAAGGAGTTGAATGAAATCGTCCATCCGGCGGTGATGGAGTACGAAAATCACTGGATGGAGGAGATCGGATGGAGCGATGCGAAGGCGATCGCCATTGTGGAAGCGGCCCTTCTATTGGAAGCGGGTGGCACCGGACGTTTCGACCGTCTGATCGTCGTGACGTGCAGCCCGGAGCAACGCATTCGGCGGTTTGCGCAGCGGCTGGGGATTTCGGAAGATGCGGCGCGGGCGGAAGTGACGCGGCGCATGGCGGCGCAACTCTCGGACGAGGAAAAGATTAAAGCTGCCGATTTTGTGATCGATAATTCGGGATCACTGGAAGAAACCGAGCAGCAGGTGCAGTCTGTTTTCGCCGTGCTGCCGACAGCTCACTGACAACCGGCAAACTCCTATCCCTGTTTGCGGTTCGGCATGATCAGCCATTGCAGCACTGAACTGACGATGCTTAGCGCGATGGCTCCGATGAACGCCGCCACGAAGTTGCGGACATAGAATCCACGCACGAATGCCGCAGCCAGCTCCAGCATGATCGCGTTGATCACGAACCAGAAAAGGCCGAGGGTTAGGATCGTCAGCGGGAAGGTCAGAATTTTCAGGATCAGGCCGATGGTCGCGTTGACCAGGCCGATGACCGCGGCGGCGATCAGCGCCGACACGGGTCCGCTTACGCTGATCCCCGGCACAACGTGGGCAACGATCCACACGGCGATTGCACTTAGAATCCAATGGAGCAGAAGACGCACGAGATGCCTCCTTGCGGATAACCAGCGAATCGTGAAAAAACCATTTGGACACTATACAACGTGAAATCGACTCAGAAAACGAATGCGGCGCGGTTGCTGGATCAGATGGGAATCCGGTATGAGCTGCGCGGGTATGAGGTTGACCCCGAAGACTTGGCGGCGGAGACGGTGGCGGCGAAGATCGGGATGCCTCCGGAGCAGGTTTTTAAGACGCTGGTGGCCAAGGGTGAACGAAAAAGCGGCGGAGGAAAAAACGAACGCGGTGGAATTGTGATGGCGGTGATTCCGGGCGACCAGGAACTTAACTTGAAGGCGCTGGCTGCGGCGGCGGGAGAGAAGAAGATTCAGCTGGTTCCGGTGAAGGAACTACTGGATCTGACGGGGTATATCCGCGGAGGGGTAACGGCACTGGCGGCGAAACGCGATTTCCCGGTGTATGTGGATGAGACCATCGAATTGTTCGACATCGTGTCAATTTCGGCGGGAGTGCGCGGAGTGCAGATTCTGATGGCTCCGGGAGATTTTTTGCGGGCGACGAAGGGGACGATTGCGGCGCTGGGGCAGGCGAAGAATATGGGGTGAGATGACGGAATAGAACGCAGCTACGGTCGTCGCGAATCTCGTGCAGCCATGGGAGCGCTCATTTCGTGTAGAGATTTACATCCGCAGTCTCCCTCGCGGGAATCCCCTCCGTTTTTTGTCTGTTGGGAGAGATTCGAGAAAAGACAGATCAAATCCTTTACACTTTCTGCTGCTTCCGGGAGCTCTTCACCGCAAACTAGATAGGCGGGAACTCGCACTATGACACTTTGTTGTTTGCCATCGCGAGTCATAACAACCTGCATCGTTCCGGAGGTCGGATGGGAAACCATTCCTTTTGTAATGTCCAAGCGTTCGGGCAGCCGGGAAACGTCGCCGCGAAGCAAGAACTGTCGGAGGTCGGACAGCGCATCCTTGCCGATCTGGCCATGGTAGTCCCATTTTGTACGTGCAGGAGGCGTGGTTCCGAATGCGGGGGCTGTGAACTCGTGGGACGCGTATAGCTTCCCGTCGTTACAGACCACGAGATTGTCTATGGGCTGCTTTTCAGAGTCATCTAGCCATTCGATAGTCAGAATGGCATCACACTTTGACTTAGCTTGTGCGGTTTGTGAGTATGCGACTCGAGCACACAAAGCAGCGACAGTCAGGATGGAAAATACCCTGAGCAGAATCTTCATTCGAGGCATTAGATCACGATATTGTCCTAATTTCTACGCGCTCAGCTGCGGCGTATTTCCGCGATGGGTTATAGACTAACTACGCACGATGTCGATCCTTTCACGCAACCGAGGTAAACCATGCCGGCTGCCACCCGCGTCAATCCGCTTTCATTCCTGACCGATCAACTCGACGAACTTCGGACCAAGGGCACGCACTTCAAACTACGTGTTCTTGACGACGAGCAGGCGCCGCTTTGTACGTTTGATGGCAAGCGGGTCATCAATCTGGCTTCGAATAATTATCTGGGATTCACCACTCATCCCAAGCTGCGCGAGGCGGCGCTGGAGGCTACGCGTCGATATGGTGTGGGATCGGGCGCGGTGCGGACGATTGCGGGGACGATGAAGATCCACATGGAGCTGGAAGAAAAGATTGCGCGCTTCAAGAACGTCGAGGCTTGCGTGGTGTTTCAGTCGGGATTTACGGCGAATGCGGGGACGGTTTCATCGTTCTTAGGCAAAGACGACTTTATTATTTCCGACGAGCTGAATCATGCGTCGATCATCGATGGCTGCCGGCTATCGCGAGCGAAGATTCTGGTGTTTCGTCATAAAGATGTGGCTCACGCCGAAGAGCAACTCGCGAGCGTGAAGAACCAGCCGGGAAAGAAGCTGCTGATTTCAGACGGAGTGTTCTCGATGGATGGGGATATAGGGCCGTTGCCCGGACTGTGCGAGGCGGCGGAAAAATATGGCGCGATCATGATGGTGGATGACGCGCATTCTTCGGGCGTGCTGGGAAGGCAGGGACGCGGCACGATTGATCATTTTGGCATGCACGGGCGCGTCGATATTCAGGTGGGAACGTTGTCGAAGGCGATCGGTGCGCTGGGCGGATATGTCTGCGGGACGCGCGATCTGATCGATTTTCTTTATCACCGGGCGCGGCCGTTTTTGTTTTCGACGTCGCATCCTCCGTCGGTGGCGGCGACTTGCATCGCGGCGTTCGACGTTCTTGAAACCGAGCCGCAGTGGATGGAACAGCTCTGGGCGAACACGCGATTCTGGAAAAAAGAGCTTGGCTTGTTGGGCTTCAACATCGGAGGGCAGACGACTCCGGCGAGCGAGACGCCGATTACTCCGATCATTATTGGGGATGGAAGGCTGACCATGGATTTTTCACGCGAGCTGTTTAAAGAAGGCGTGCTGGGAACGGGGATTGCGTTTCCGACGGTGCCTGAAGGCAAGGCGCGGGTGCGGACCATCATGACGGCCACGCATACGAAGGACGAGTTGGAGCAGGCGCTCGGAGTGCTGGGGCGGGTGGGGAAGAAGATGGGGGTACTCGCGTAGAGGGGGTTCCCTAATGCGCGGGTGGCCCGTCTTCTACGATCGCCTCTACTAACTCATCAATCGCGTCGGTGACTCGTTTCGCCGGCAGATTGAAGTTGTTGGAGAGGATCGAGAAGGCGACGGTTTGGCCGGTGATGGTGGTGGCATATCCGGAGAGTGCTTTCACTCCGCTTAGGGAGCCGGTTTTGGCGGCGATGCGATTTTGCAGTTGCGGGAGGGTGTTGAGACGTTCGGAAAGCGTGCCGTCCAAACCGGCGATGGGGAGGGTTGACTTATAGTCGGCTCCCCAGGGTTGGGCGGAGCTATAACGCAGCAACTGAACGATCGCGTGGGGAGTTACCAGATTCTCGCGAGAAAGTCCGGAGCCGTCGTAGAAAGCGTATTGGTCGGTTGCGATTCCAGCCTGAGTCAGAAATCCTTTGAGAACTTCGAGGCCGGCTTCGATGGTGCCAGCGGTGCCGTGTTCGCGTCCGAGCAGGCGCAGCAGAATTTCGGCGTGCAGATTCTGGCTCACTTTGTTGATGATGCGGACATCCTGCAGCAAGGGCTTCGATTCGTAAGTGGCTAGCGTTAGCGGCTGATCAATTTTCGGCGGACGAAGTACGGTCTCGCCGCCGCCGCCGTGCGCCGGCGCGGTGACGGTAACGCTGAATGTGGATAGGGCCGCGAGTTCGGTGTGGCGGGTGCGTTGTTTTCCATAGACTACGATTCCGCGTTTCTCGAGCAACTCGCGGAAGAGTCCGGCGGCGAACTCGGCGGGATCGTCGATGGCCAGAGCTTCATTGGTGCCGGGATCATCCAAGGGCACGTTGCCCCAGAGAGTAACGACGTTGGAACCTGGTTCGCGATTGAGGGCGAGTTTGCGAGGGGTGCCGGCGGGCGTGGTGATGATGCGATTATCAAGGCGATAGTATCCAGCGAAGGGCTTGACGCTGACGAAGGCCCTTTCTCCGGGACGGTCGGCAGGCTGAATGTTGACGAAGACCACGTTGTCGTTGACGGTGAGCGCGGAAACGGGAGCACCATCGCCCCACATGAGGTCGTCCTGGCTCCAACCTTCGGCGTAGCGCTCGAAGGCGAAGTAGGAGTCGTCAGCGACGATATCGCCGTCGATAAATTTCACTCCCTTTTGCACGAGCGCGTCGGCCAGGGATTCGAGGGCTTGAATGGGATCGTCGTTGCGCTGGGTTTTGAGGTTGTAGGGAATTTCGCGTCCGGAGAGATTGGGGTCGCCGCGGCCGACAAGGACGAGATCTCCGTTGAGCCGGCCATAGCGGTCGAGTGTGCCCGTGGTTTCGACGGTAGTGCGGAATTTGTAGTCGGGACCGATCAGTGCGAGAGCCGCGGCAGTGGTGAAAAGCTTGGTGTTCGATGCGGGGGTGAAAAGTTTGTCGGCGTTTTGCGAGTACAACACCTCGCCGGTGGAGAGAGAAACAACTTCGATTCCCCAGAAGCCGCGAGCCAGATCGGGTGCGGCGAGGATGGCGGCGATGCGGTCCGGCAGCGGCTTGGCGGGTGCGGCCAGCAGCGGCGCCAGCAGGAGCAGAAAGATGACAGGAATTAGACGCGCTACGGATCGCCGGCGAGGCATTTCAGAGGATTGTAGCACCGCGAAAATCGCGGCCCAAGGCTCGCGAGACGGGCGGCACTCCACTAGAATGGCTGCGAGATGCGGGCAATATTTCAGTGGAACCTGGGGACACGCGTCCTGGAGTTGGGACGCCGGACGCTGATTATGGGCGTCGTGAACGTGACTCCTGACTCGTTTTCTGACGGTGGACTTCACATTGACGCGGAGAAAGCGGTGGTGCGCGCGGAGCAGTTGCTGGATGAAGGGGCATCGATCATCGACGTAGGAGGCGAGTCGACGCGGCCGGGAGCGGATCCGGTATCGGAAGACGAGGAGCGGCAGCGGGTGCTGCCGGTGGTCCGGGACTTGAAGCGGCGTCGGCCGGCGGCGGTAGTCAGCGTCGATACGTATCGGGCAAGTGTGGCTCGGGCGGCGGTGGAAGTCGGGGCGGAAGTGGTGAACGACGTGAGCGGGTTCCGGTGGGATGCGAAGATGGCGAAGACGCTGGCCGAACTCAAGGTAGGAGCGGTGCTGATGCACACGCGCGGGCGTCCGCAGGAGTGGGCGTCGCTGCCGCCGATTGGCGATCCAGTGTTAACGGTGAAGAGGGACTTGCGGCAGTGGGCGGAAACCGCGACGCTGGCGGGGATGAAGCGCGACCGACTGGTGCTCGATCCGGGATTCGGGTTCGGCAAGCGGTTCGAGGAAAATTATCCGCTGCTGGCGCATTTCGCCGAGTTGCAGCAGACGGGTTTTCCGTTGCTGGCCGGTGTATCGCGGAAATCGTTTGTCGGGCGAATGCTGGCGACGGCTGGCAAAGATGCCGAGGTGGGCGAGCGAATTTATGGGACGCTGGCGGCGGAGTCGATTTTGATTCTGAAGGGGGCGCATATTCTTCGAACCCACGATGTGCGGATTGCGGTGGAGGCAGCGCGAGTGGCAGATGCAATTGTGGCGAGTGGGGGATGAGCGCGGGCCAACCGCGCGAGTGATCCAGCAGTAGGTCTTTTAAAACTAATGACTTGAGACTACTCATAGTGATGTCGAAGAATCATGTTGCTATACGATACATCTTACGATATATTGTGAGACATGATTAAACAAAACCATTTTGAAGACTTTTCAACCTCAACGCGTTTCGATTGCTTTGGCCGCGAACACGGCCGTCATCACGGGCGCCGTGGATTCCGCCGTGGAGGCCCGGGTTTTATGGGCGACTTTGCCGGCAGCGACTTTCCTGGTGGACGCAAACTGGACGCAATCGACATTCAACTGGTCATTCTGGCGCTGCTTGCTGAGCATCCGGCGCACGGGTATGAACTGATCAAGACACTCGAGGAACGTTCGGGCGGATTCTATACGCCGAGTCCGGGTGTGATTTATCCGGCGCTGACCTATCTCAATGAAATCGGACACGCCAGCGTGGAACAGCAGGGAACGCGGAAGCTGTACAGCATTACGGCCGAAGGCAAAACACATCTCGAGGCCAATCGTGCGAACGCCGACGCGATTCTCGGCGCACTGGCGCGCATTGGCGGGCGCATGGAACAGGTGCGCGAGGCATTTGCCGGCGTGGGTGATTCCGACGGAGGAGCTTCCGATGAAGTGCATCGGGCGCGCCATGCGCTGAAGCACGCGCTCCGCAGCAAACACGGGTGTGATCCGGAGGAAGCGAAGCGGATTGCCAAGATCCTCGATCAGGCGGCGGCGGAAATATCGGGAAAGTAGCGGCTGCCGTCATCCAATATCAACCTACGAAAACAGAAATAAGGAGATTGATGCAGAATAGCTTGTTGGATGAAACCTTCAAGAGCGTGATTCAGGATGGACGCGTGCGGGCGGTGGTTGAGCGGCTGGAAGCTGAACGGCGGCGGCCACGGAACGGCAGTCCGAAGGACAATGACCAGAGCCGGGATCCGTACGACTATGCGGACCGCGGATTTTCGATTCATCCGGATCAGGGCGACTTGATTTATCTTTTGTGCCGCGGAATGCGCGCTACACGCGTGGTCGAGTTTGCGACTTCGGTCGGGATGTCGACACTGTATTTTGCGGCGGCCATGCGTGACAACGGCGGCGGACGAGTGATCGGGTCGGAACTGGTGCCGGCGAAAGTTGCGACTGCGAGACGCAACCTCGCAGATGCGGGGCTGGCGAGCTATGCGGAAATTCGCGAGGGCGATGCGCGGCAGACGCTGCGCGATCTCGGTGGTCCAGTGGATTTCGCTTTGATCGACGGCTGGCCGCGCGATGAAGAACCTTCGCTGGCGCGCGAGGTGATTGAGATCATAGCTCCTCAACTGCGGGTTGGAGGCTACGTGATGAATGATAATGCCGAGCCCGATTTTCTGGAGTTTATCCGTGATCCGGGCAACGGGTTTATTTCAATCACGCTGCCGCTGAAAAGTGGCACGGAACTTTCGGTGAAGGTGGCGTGAGCTGAATAGGCGGTGCTGCCGCCCGTCAGGCGCGGGCGGCTTCAGCCAGGGGGATGGAGGTTTTCAGGGCGGGGAGGCGGATTTCGAAGGCGGCTCCGCCTTCGGGGCGGTTGAAGCAGGTGATTTGTCCCCTATGGTCCTGCACCACGCCGTAAGTGGCGCTAAGTCCAAGGCCGGTGCCTTTGCCCACGGGCTTGGTGGTG
>Ga0182015_10007030_pt1 | contig 11084 bp, 14 predicted proteins | sample 712P3MmetaG_FD_120478 | JGI IMG/M metagenome (GOLD analysis project Ga0182015, IMG submission 120478) | Permafrost microbial communities from Stordalen Mire, Sweden - 712P3M metaG | ecosystem: Environmental > Terrestrial > Soil > Wetlands > Permafrost | place: Sweden: Stordalen | collected...
CACACCCTGGCGTTCGCACAGATCGCCGCTTCCCGGCACGTCGCGTCAGATGTAGTGCGGTCCTTTGCAGGTGCCCGCGGGGCGGCCTGGCTCACGGCGGCTATGGCCATCTCCGCGTTGGGAGCGCTTCATGTGGTAGTTCTGACGGGTGCGCGCATCCCTTATGCGATGGCGCGTGATGGTGTCTTTTTCCAATTTGCCAAGCGGACTCAACCCTCTTTTCATACGCCCAGTGGAGCGTTGATTTTTCTTGGCTCCATCGCGGCGCTGCTTGCCTTGACTGGAACTTTTGAAGAGCTCTATTCACTCTTTGTCTTTGCAGTCTGGATTTTTTTCGCGCTGACCGCGATCGCGGTCCTTCGTTTGCGCAGAACAGAGCCCGACCTCCCCAGGCCGTACCGTGCCTGGGGCTATCCCTGGACGCCGCTCGTTTTCTTGATTGCGGCGATCGCGTTGACGATCAACTTATGGATTGCCCAGCCGGTACGGTCTTCGATCGGCTTGGCAGTGATTGCGGCAGGCATTCCATTCTTCTACCAATGGCACACGTTGCCTCCCCCGTCTGCCACGCCGCCAACTTAGTTTCGATCGAGCAACCGGAGCGTGCCGAGTTGACTCGCGATTTGTTTTCAGGCGACGATTCTCCCCGAATATAAGGCCATCCCGACAACAGCATCCATCCCCAGTGCATCCAGATCGTCGATTTCTTGCTGCGTCTTAATGCCGCCGGCGACCACCAGTCGCCGCGAAGTGGCCTGTCGAATTGCACGCACTGTGTCCATCGGGATTCCGCCCATTAAGCCTTCCGTATCGATGTGGGTGTAGAGAAAAGCATCGCAAAATCGTTCGAGCACGCGAATCATTTTGAACGCGGTCAGAGTGGTGACCTCTCGCCAGCCATCAATGGCCACGCGACCATCCCGGGAATCGAGCGCAAACATCAGCGCCGGGGTTCCGAGCGTACAGGCTAGCCGAGCGGCGAACTCTTTGTTGATTCCGCCATCCTCGAACAGCGCCGACCCGAAGATGACTCTACATGCACCCGCTTCCAGAATTTCCTGGGCGGTTTCGAGGCTGCGAATCCCGCCGCCAACCTGGCAGTTGAGGCGTTGCACAATCCGATTCACCGCGAGCCGGTTATTCCCGGCACCACGAGCGGCGTCGAGGTCGATCACTTGCACCAGCGGATGTTTGGAGAATCGTTCGATCCAATAATCGAAATCGTCGAACTCCAGCGCTTTCTTCTCACCCTGAACCAACTGCACAATCTTGCCGCCCATAAGGTCGATCGACGGGATCAGCATGGCCACCTCACGGGTACGCTGGCGTCGTGCAGTTCACGCTTTAATTCTGCGATGTTCTCAATACCAAAGTGAAAAATGGACGCAGCCAGGGCCGCATCCGCGCGGCCAGCGCGAAATACCTCGACGAAGTCGGCCGCGGATCCCGCGCCTCCGGAGGCAATCACAGGAATTGAAACTGCCTCCGCAACGGCGCGCACTAATTCGCAGTCGAATCCGGATTGAGTTCCATCGCGATCCATCGAAGTCAGCAGGATCTCGCCTGCCCCGGAAGCGGCCGCCTCGCGCGCCCATTGAATCGCATCACGTCCCGCGGGTACGCGGCCTCCGGCGACGAACACTTCAAAGCTGCCATTAGATTTTTTGGCGTCAATCGCTACTACAACCGCCTGCGAGCCGAAGCGCGCTGCGATTGTTCCGATCAGCGCAGGGTCGCGCACGGCGGCTGAGTTGATCGCGATTTTGTCCGCGCCCGCGTCGAAGACCGCCGCTGCATCTTCTAGTTGGCGGATGCCTCCGCCCACGGTAAATGGAATAAACAACCACCGCGCCGTGCTGGAAACGGTATCTAGCAGAGTGTGCCGGTTTCCACTGGTTGCAGTTATATCGAGCAAAACGATTTCGTCCGCGCCGTTGCGCGCGTGCAACTGAGCACACTCTGCCGGATCGCCCGCGTCGCGCAAATTCTTGAACCGTATGCCCTTCACGACGCGGCCAGCGTCTACGTCGAGACAGGCAATGATGCGCTTGGTCAACACATCAGACCTCACAAAAATTCTTCAGGATCGCAAGTCCGACGTCTCCTGATTTCTCGGGATGAAACTGCACTCCGAAGATATGGTTGCGCTCCACGGCAGCGGTGAACCGCGTTCCATACTCGCAGACCGAGCTGGCTTCGGTAATCAGCGGGGCATGGAAACTGTGCGTGTAGTAGACAAACGAGTCCTGTGCGACGCCTCGAAGCAAGACTGAGCTTTCCTTGACTGCCAGAGAGTTCCAGCCGACATGGGGCGATTTCACAGTCGACTCAAACTGTCGGCATCTGCCGGGAAAAATTCCCGCTCCGGCGATTTCGCTACACTCCTCACTCCCTTCGAAAAGCCATTGCATTCCCAGGCAAATACCGAGAAATAGCTTGCCGGAGTAAATGCTTTGCAACAGGATCTCATTCAGGCCCTTGTTGTTCAAAGCTCGCAGCGAAGAAAAATGTCCTACACCCGGCAATACGACTTTGTCCGCAGCGGTCACGACGTCAGCCTGGTTTGTGATCACAACGTCGGCGCCGAGATAGTCAAACGCCTTCTTCACGGAGTTCAGATTACCCGCGCCGTAATCGACGATCGCGATCATAGAAGACCCTTCGTGCTCGGCAGCATTCGGCCCAAGCGGCGGTCGCGGGAGCACGCCACTCGCAAAGCTCGCGCGAAAGCTTTGAAGAGCGCTTCGATCTTGTGGTGGCTGGAGCGCCCGTACAGCACCCGCGCATGAATATTGGCGCGCGCGCCGCGCGCGAACCCCTGGAAGAAATCGGGCACCAGTTCGACCTGGAGATCTCCCACTCGGACCGCACGAACCCTTGTATCCACGACGGCAGCGGCGCGTCCACCGAAGTCAACAGCGGCCAAACCTAGCGTCTCATCCATGGGCATGACAAAATAACCAGCGCGCAGAATTCCGCGGCGGTCTCCTAGAGCGCGGTCAAACACCTCGCCCAGAGCGATTCCTACATCCTCGACGGTATGGTGCTGATCCACATCTAGGTCGCCCGACGCGGCAAGTTTTAGATCGAATCCTCCGTGCCGCGCAAAGAGCTCCAGCATGTGATCAAGAAAGCCGATTCCTGTGGAGACCTCGTACTTTCCGCGACCCTCAATCGTGAGTGCAACTCGAATCTCGGTTTCCGCTGTTTTGCGATGCAGCTTGGCTTTTCTCACGCGCTTACCTCGAGGCGCTCTCTAAGATTGTCGACCACCTCGCGCAGCGCGCGAATCAGAGTACGCGTATGTTCCTCCGACCCGACGGTCAGCCGCACGCAACCTTCACAACCTGGATCGGCGCTACGATCGCGCACCAGGATTCCACGCATGCGCAAGGCTCGAATAAATTCCGCGTGCGCGGGACCGATGCGCACCAGCACAAAGTTGGCACGGCTGGGCCAGTAGCGCAGCCCACGTCTTCTTAGCTCCTGCTCCAATTCTGTGCGGCCGCGCTGCACCTCGGCGACATACCGTTCCATGTAATCCTGATCTCGCAGCGCCTGCGGCAATACAGCCAGCGCAACCGCATTCACGTTGTAGGGTGAAGCGACGCGTCGCACCATCGAGATCTGTCCCGCATCTCCCGCGAGGATACCGATGCGCAGACCCGCCAGTCCGTAGGCCTTGGAAAATGTTCGTGCCACGAAGAGATTCGCCGGACGCGCGGAATGGCTGAGCATCGTCTCTCCGTGAAATTCAAAGTAAGCTTCGTCCACCAGAATCGCCGCTTGAGGCGCGGCGCGAGCGACTGAAAGCAGGATATCGGACGCGACCGTCGCCCCTGTCGGACTGTTCGGATTTGCCACCGCGATCAATCGCGTCCTCTCGCTGATTCGCGAGAGCAAACTCTCCAGAGGAAATGCAAAGTTTTCGCCGGAGAGAATCTGAATGAGATTTGCGGCTTCCGCATGAGCAAAGATCGCATACATCGCAAAAGTGGGCACAACGATGATGGCTTCGTCTCCGGGTTCGAGATAAGTTGAGCACAACAGATGGATCGCTTCATCCACGCCGTTCGTCAGCAGAACCTGCGCCGCCTCGAGTCCGAGAAAATCAGCCACTTCGCTTTCCACCGGTTCACGCTCGGGATAGCGTGCCAGCATTTCGGCATCCAGCGAGCGCAACCGCACCAGCACACCCGGCGAGCAACCAATCGTGCTCTCGTTGAAATCCAGGCGCAGTCCCTGGCGGCCGGCCAGAGGCGGCCGATAAGCATGCAAACTCTTCACAGCGGCACGGGCCTCAAGCACGGGCGTACCTCACTCGCAAGGACTCCGCATGTGCACGCAGACCCTCAGCTTCGGCGAGAACGATGGCTGGCGGCGCGATTCGACGAAGGCCTTTGCGAGAAATCTCCTGGCAGGAAATAATGCGGACATAGTCGAGCACGCTCAGTCCGCCGCGCACGCGTGCCATTGTCCCCGTGGGCAGCACGTGATTCGGACCTGAGATGTAGTCTCCCGCGGATTGGGGCGTGAACTCATCGAGAAAAATCGCGCCCGCGTTGCGCACTGCAGGGGCGAGGTTTGCCGGTAGGGTGAGATGCTCGGGCGCGATGCGGTTGGCGATCCCGACTGCTTGCTCAAGAGAAGGAACCAGGAGAATAGCTCCGCGGGAGAGTGACTCAGCAGCGATCGGATTGTCGCGCGCGCGCCGTGCCGCCTCCTTCTGCACAGCTTTGGCTAAGTCAGGTGAACATGTGATGAAAATGCAGAGCGCGTCGGGATCGTGCTCCGCTTGCGCCAACATATCGCATCCGAGAAGACCCGGATCGCCATCTTCGCTGATGAATATGGCTTCAGTAGGGCCCGCCAGGAATTCAATCGCACAATCGAAAGCAACCAGTTTCTTGGCTGTCGTCACGTACCGGTTGCCAGGACCCACGATCTTGCTGACGCGCGGAATGCTCTCGGTTCCATAGGCCAGCGCGGCAACTGCTTGCGCCCCGCCAACCCGGTAAAACTCGCGCACGCCCAGGAATGACGCAGCCGCCAAAGTTGCCGGTGCTGGACGCGGCGATACCACGCGAATCTTTGGCACGCCTGCAACCTGCGCTGGAATCACGGTCATTAGCAGTGTGGAGGGCAATGGATAGCGGCCGCCCGGAACATAGCAGCCCACCGAATCCAGAGGACGCACGAACTGCCCCACACAAACTCCGGGGTGAATTTCGCGACGCCACTCCTCTGGTTTCTGCCACTCACAGTAGCGGCGAATGTTGGACGCAACCTGGGTGATGGCATCCCGCAGTTCTGGTGAGATTGTCTCCCATGCCTCTTGCAAATTCACTTCAGGCACGAGCACAGGGTCACCCTTTGCCAACCCGTCCCACTTTGCCGCGTAGACGCGTAATGCACGATCGCCATTGCGCCTTACATGGTTCACGATGCGGCGCACCGCCGGCTCCACCTCGGCGAGATCACTGGCAGCGCCGCGCTGCTCAAGCTTATGCACGAACTTGTCCTTCTTAATCCCGTCAAGAATGCGAAGGCGCATCAGATCACCACCTTGTTCAGGGGGTACTCGACGATCCCTTGCGCATTCGCGTGCTTGAGTTTAGGAATTAGAGACCACGCGGCATTTTCTTCAATCACGGTATTGACCGCGACCCAATCGCTATCTGCCAGCGGCGCGACCGTGGGATTCTGCAAAGCTGGCAACAGGCTAAGAACCATGGCTAAGTCTGGTTTGCGGACGTTGAGCATTAGGCCGACGCGGCCCTGCGCGGCAATCGCTCCGGAGAGCATCACTGCCAGGTTTTCGATCTTGTGCCGCCGGGCGGGATCGGTCCAGGCCGCCTTGTTCGCGACCAGTTGGGTATTCGATTCCAAGACCGTTTCGATAATTCGCAGATGGTTCGCGCGCAACGAACTTCCGGTTTCGGTGACTTCAACGATGGCGTCGGCCAGCAACGGCGGCTTTACTTCCGTCGCGCCCCACGAGAACTCGACTCGCACCGGAACATTCCGTTCGGTGAAATAATTTCGCGTGAAACTCACCAACTCTGTGGCGACGATGCGGCCTGCGAGGTCTTCGGCTTTCTGGAAGCTTGCATCCTCGGGCACGGCCAGAACCCACTTCACTTTGCCCATGCTCTGTTTCGCATAGATCAGGTCGGCTACGGATATCAGATCCAGGCCGCTCTCCAACACCCAGTCGAGGCCCGTCAGTCCGGCGTCCAGCGCTCCGTGTTCGACATAGCGCGCCATTTCCTGCGCACGAATGAGAAGGCATTCGATCTCCGGATCATCGGTTGCGGCAAAATAGGAGCGGGCGCTCGTGTAGACTCGCAGCCCAGCGCGCGTGAACAAGCTGAGGGTGGCTTCCTGCAAACTCCCCTTGGGAATGCCCAAACGAAGTTTCATCGCCGCGCCTCCACTTGCACATCCCGCTCCGCCGTGGCGCGCAGCAGGAGTTCCTGCGTGAAACATGACTTCGATCCCGTGTGGCAAACCTTGCCCTCGCCCAACACGCGAACGCGCAGCAGCACCGTGTCGCGGTCGCAGTCTGTCCACGCGGCGATCACTTCCAGGCGGTTCCCAGACGTTTCTCCTTTGGTCCAAAGCTTCTGCCGGGTGCGACTGTAGAACGTGACGAAGCCCGTCCCCAGAGTTGTCTCGAACGCCTCACGGTTCATGAAGCCGACCATCAGCAACTCTGCGGTGGAAGCATCCTGAATTACCGCGGGCACCAAGCCTGGCATCTTGTCGAAGTCGATTTCCACTGCCACCTCTTCTTTCCATCCATCCTGGGGGTCGAGCGCTCGCGGCAGAAACAAAAAGCCCGCTGCGCGTTTCGCGTCAGCGGGCTTGGATTTCCTATAATTGCTTTTAGGTCGTCATCCGAAGTGCTCCGCCGACACGCTCGTCGCATGGTGATGGTGGTGATGACGATGGTGGTTCAGCGAAGCCATTACCACCCCATGCTAGGACGATACCGCGTATCCGTCAATTGCTTTTCTGCGCCGATCGAACTTTGTAAGCTGTGGAGCTAAGAAACGCCGGGCCTGGCGGAGCACGTTACGTGAATCAAAGCCGTGAACTAGTATCACAGAAATGACTTAGATGTTTCTCTTGGGTCTGCGTCGAGGAGTCAGGATTGCAAACTCGAATCTCTACCATCATTTCTTTGGGTAGGGTTCCTCTCAAGAAAATGGCGGTAAACCGTCTTAAGTTCCGGCATGGCGTTGAAATTAGATGCCGCTCCCGCCATGAGCATGAGAGTAAGAATCATTTGACGAATAAAAAGCGAATATGCTAAATTGTCCCCCATGGCACGCCGCCCTGATCGCGGGGAAGAGGAAGTGTTGAGTGAGAAGGATCTTAAAGAACTGCGTCACAATCTCGCGCACCTGAGTGCGCCGGCGGTTTTGGACTTTTACGAGCAAGCCTATCGGGATTGCCGCCTGGTTTACAGGCGTCTTCCAAGCCCCAAGAAGATCCAGACACTGGTGCAGGTGTGGAAGCAGCTCTCTGGGGCTGATTGGGGGCCCAAAGTGGCGGACATGGTGCGATGCACCCCCAGAGCAGGTCTGACTGCGTGCCTCAGTGCAGCCGCCAGATGTACTTACTTCACCAACTTCTGAATCACCGCTATTATGGAGCGCGCGGAAAGCTCGTCCCACAAGCTCTTTTCGAACCTGCGACGGGAGTCGCCAGGCTGCGAACAAGTGAGTGAGCTTCGTGCGATCGTGCGAGTGCCGGGGCCTTGGCACGGCGCACTTTGCTCAGTTGGGTCTTTGGAACACAAAACTGATGAGCTACGTCAGCGCTGAATCGACGAAGACGAAAAGCCGGGCTGCCCGGATGCAGACCGCTTTCCACATCACGAATTCTTAATGCGCAGGTGCCGGTTGCGCACTTTGCGGAGCCATCGTGCTTGGACTCGTAAAATTAACTTTCGGAGCTTCGCGCGATGCCGGAGCGGCTTCGAAGTACGCCTCGTTCGGTTTGAAACCTGCGATTCCAGCAAAAAAGCTGTTGGGGAACTGCTGCACGTAAGTGTTGTAGTCGCGGAGCGTGTCGTTATAGCGTTTGCGTTCGACCGCGATCCGATTCTCGGTGCCGGCGAGTTCATCCTGCAGCCGCAAGAAATTCTCATTGGATTTCAACTGCGGATAGTTCTCCACAATCAGCAGCAGGCGCCCCAGCGCCCCATCGAGTTGTCCGTTCGCCGCGATTTTTTCTTGCGGCGAGCCGGCCGAAAGCAATGCGGAGCGCGCTTTCGCGATGTCGCCGAAGACCGTCTGCTCCTGCTGGGCGTAACCCTTCACTGTCTCCACCAGGTTCGGAATCAGGTCGGCGCGGCGCTGCAACACAATATCCACCTGCGACCAGGCTGCCTTCACGGCTTCGTTCTTGCTGACCAGCGTATTTTTCACAGTCACGTACTGGCCGAAAGCGACGAGGACAATCAGCAACACAACTGCGATTACGACGATTACAGCGATCAGAGCCTTGCTCACAAGATTCTCCTGAAACGCAGGAATGAACTTTACCCCTCGCCCGCACCACCCGAGTCCAGCATTCTATCAACAGCGGCGGTCACTTGTTCGAGTGCTGACAGATATCGCGCAAACACATCCGCCACATCGAACTTCTTGCGGGACGCTTTCGTCTCTCGGACATCGAGTATCTGCAAAACGCTCGATGCATCAAACCCAATTCGCTGAGCCAATGCCTGCACGGCCTCGCGTTTTCCCGCCGGAGCACTATCATCCAGCACCATCAAAGCGTGACGAAATAAAGTTGCGAATGATGAGACCGATCGTACCAGCAACTCCCACATTCGCGAGTCACTACCCAACGCGAGCAAAAGGTGCTGACGCAGCAGCGCAAGTTTTTCCCGCAACTCGTATTCGACCTGTACGCGATGCAAGGCGGAAGGAATCGATAAATTCTCAAAAATATCTTCACCGAAGAGCACCCGGTGGTGCTGCTTCACGTCCATTAATTCGATCGTAAACACGTCGGCTGATCGCGCAAGCTCGTCGCGGGTCATGAACAGAGGCGGTGGTTGTTTCTGCGAATCCCACCATTTGACGGCGGGCGAGAGCGCTTGCAAGGCCGCGAACGAGTTGTCGCGAACCACGCAAAAGAGATTGATGTTGGAGAACTCGGGATGAAAATCTCCCGCGACCGACGATCCAAACAAGATCACGCTCTCCAGGTTCGCTCCCGCGGCCTCCTTGAGACGAGCGACAAAGTCGCTAATCTTTTTTTCAGGAACCATTCGCGTTCTCGCTTGTTACCAGCTGCTGCTAGCCCCACCACCACCAGAGCTGCCACCGCCGAATCCGCCAAATCCACCACCGCCGCCGAAACCGCCGCCACCGCCACCAAAACCACCGCCGCCATAGCCGCGCCCACCGCCCCCAAACATTCCAGAAAAAAGCATCCAGAAGAGTACGGTGCGAAGCGGAGTAAGAAGAACGACCAGCACAATGATGATCAGCAGGACGACCCCGCCAGCTGAGATCCCTCTGCTCTGCGGCTCCATCCGCTCCGCTGGGACCGGTGCCGGCTGCGGAGTAGTGAGTTGAATACCGGCGTCCTGCGCAATCACGCTGGCAACGCGCGCTGTAACCAGCAGCAACCCTTGGCTGTAGTTGCCTGCACGCATCAGGGGAATGGCCTCCCGCTGAAATCCTCCCACCTTGCCGTCGGGCAGGATGGGTTCCAGCCCGTAGCCTACCTCGATGCGTGCGCCGTGATCGTTGATCGCATAAAGAATCAGGACTCCACGGTTGGTAGCCTTGCTTCCCACGCCCCACTGATGAAACAGATCGACTGCGTAACTCTCGATGTCGGAACCGTCTAGCGACTTTATGGTAACGACGGCGATCTGCGCATGCGCCTTCTCGTCAATCTGCCGGCAGATCTCATCCATCTGCGCAATCGTCTTCTGATCCAGAACGTGCGCGAAATCGTTGACGTAATCACTAGCTTTAAGCTGGGCGATCGGTTCGGCTCGCGCGGCAAGGATCACCATCAAAGCACTGGCTGCGACGAGGCACGCTCTTGCTCGCGACTTCATGGAAAGCGAAATTGTACAGGACAGTGGCCAGGGGAAGATTGAACTAAGCGCAAATGTACCCTGGGGGAGAAAGAAACGGGAAGCATCCATCACAGCGCTCCCGGGAAAACGCATCCAAAAACCATTGACTCACACGCAGCAGCATCATGGTGCTGCACTCAAGCTTGACGTTATTCTCTTCCGAAGTCACCACCGAACCTTGGGATGCGTTCGACGCCGTGTCATTGAGCGTCAAATTCGAGATTCCAATCACGCCCTTCGTCTCGTCAGTGATAGGCAGCCTCGAATGGTTTGCGGTCTGGGAATCGCTTGGCATGTTGCCGCCCGCTGGAGCCGGCTGGCTTGGCGCCGAGCCGGAGCCACCCATGCCTGGTCGTACGCCGGCGGTGGGATTACTGCTTCCTCCGAGCACCGGACGGGGCTGCTTCATTATTTCCGCCGCCCACATTGTTCTGGTTATTCTGCGGTCCGATGATCGCTTGGATCGACATGGGCATCTGAATCTCAGTGCCGTTCTTCGGAAGGGTTTTGTCAAAGGCAATTCCCAACTGAGGCTCTTTCTGGTCTTGGTTGCGCGCCTGAGCTTCGGTGACCTGTCCCATCACCAAGGTATCTTTCGCGAGGATGACCTCACCGCTGTTGTTCTTTAAATCCTGCGTGACCTTTGCTACGACCTCGTCCCCGGTCTTCGCTTTTTTCGCGTCCACTATTTTGGCGAGTTCAACCGGGATAACGCTCCCAGGCGCGATCCGCGCGGCTACCGCCCCTTGCGTTGTGGCGGAGCGACTTTGCGGTGCGCGCGTCGGCGCCGGTCCGGAAGAGGGCTGGGCGGAAGGCGTTTGCGGCTCCGGCATCTGCTGCTCCATCTGAGGCCGCCGCCGGATTCGAGGTCTGAAACGAATTTGGGAGCTTTGATCCCGGTGTCGCATTATCCTGCGCCGCCGCAAAGCCTGCCATTATTATAAGACCCCAGACAAGATCGTGATGCAAG
>Ga0182015_10007031_pt1 | contig 11084 bp, 11 predicted proteins | sample 712P3MmetaG_FD_120478 | JGI IMG/M metagenome (GOLD analysis project Ga0182015, IMG submission 120478) | Permafrost microbial communities from Stordalen Mire, Sweden - 712P3M metaG | ecosystem: Environmental > Terrestrial > Soil > Wetlands > Permafrost | place: Sweden: Stordalen | collected...
GAACAAGAAGAAACAGGGGATCGGCAGCCGTCCAAGCCAAGGTCCAAACGGGCGGCCTAGTTATGGGTGGAAGGGCGCACGAGTGATACTCCCCCGCGTCCTTCCACACCTTTTCCTTTTCCTCCCACACCTTTTCCTTCACCCTGTGGAAAATACGGGAATTACCCGATAGAGCGGCCTATCTTACCTGCAGTATTTTGCCTGCTCGGGCCTTAATTCACGGACGCTAGAACCGCTAGCTGGACGAGCCGTCGCCTCCAAGGATCGTGAATATGGATACTGGCATGTCCTATGCTGCTCCTGGAATTGCCTGGCACACTCTTTGATCATGCGGCGCTGTTCGAAACCGACCGGAACAAGGTTTCGCAGCGAATTGCGGAGGCCGAGAGCGCCATTCTTTTGCGGATCAAAGAACTGTTTGTCACCACCACAGACCACATTGAAGAAGATGTGGTTCTGGACGACGCATTGTACGCCTTACGCGCACTTCGAAATTGTGTCCACTCCGAAGCGGCTGCCGCGTAATCATTTTTCTGCTGACGATCTCCCCCTTCGTACTCCCCCGTGGTGCGGCGCATAAGCCGCACCACGCACGCTTCATGCTTACAGTAAAAGCCACGAGCATTCCCCCACTTAGATGACACACCTGAGGACTGCTAGGAAACGCAGGTGTCACAGTTGCGTGCAAAGCTGTATTGTGCCGCGCCAGGGTTCGTCTTACATTGCTTAAAACCGAGGCTGCTTAAGACTGCGATTGCTTAAGACGAGATTGCCTAAAACGGGAAAGAGAGTACTTCTCATGACGAACAAGGGCGCATCCCTTCCGCCTGCCAAGCACCTAAAACGCGCATTCGAATGCGCCGTACGCGACGTTTATCAGGTGGGTCTTACCGGCCAGGTCTCGCAGTACCGAACTCCAATCGTACAGCGCGCTGGAACCAGCGTTGCGGGATCGCCAGTGGATGCGGAGAAGCGCGCGCTATCGGATGCTGCCCGGGCGCTTGCCTTGTTGTGGAAAGTCTCTCCCAGCCGCTAGTCGCCTGCTGAAAAGCTCGCCTGCGCTCAGTCTTTTAAGCGAGCGACTTCCAGCCGCGGGGTAAGTGCCGCAAAATCAGCAGTGAAGATCAGCAGTGGCTTTTAGTCATTTCGTCCTAACCCAGCACTCTTCGCCTCTTCACCAGCCCGCCAGTGCTCAGCGGGCATTCAAAAATTCAAAACGACAGTGGAAGGATGAAGCGGCACTTTCAGCGGGGATTGTTTCTTCCGCTTGGCAAGAAAAATTGCACTCATCACGATAAGCAATACGAGGGCTATCGCACAGGCTGCCATCGTTCTTCCGGCCTTTGGATTGCCCGCAATCATGACGGCAGGTGAGATGCCGGTTCGATCTGCTTCGTTTTCGTTAATTCAATATTTCGAAAAAGAGAAAAAGAAAGAACCATCTTGTGATTTCAGGAAAAACCATTGGGTATATTCCACAGACAAACGATCGAGGCACCTCTTTCGGTATCCGAACAATAGGATCGAATCGAGGTGCCTCTAACTTTCAAACGGCTATTGCATGGCTTTGTGAGCCCTCGAAATACTGCCTACACCGCTTTCCGCAGTGTATCGGCGCTTTCGGAGCCGCGTTTGACGGCGGACTGGCCAGAGCACGTATTGCATCCGGAAACGGCTTCTTTCCGGCGTTCGCGCAGGCGACTCTGGAAAGTATCCCAGCGGCCACCGATTCCAACCGCGCTATTGCTGATTACGACTGAATCGGTTCCAGCCGGCACGGCGCGGTCGGTCACGGAGGAGGCCGACTCAAGATCGGCTCTACCCGCAGTGGTTCGGACCGGGCGCCGGGAGTCCGTCGACTGTCCGTGAGCTTGGGCGGCAGCTTGCTCCGAGACGGGATTTCCGGCGGATTGCTGGGACGTGGGAGTGATGTTGCGATCGGTTTCCGCGCGATGCATCACGGGATCGGCGACCCACTTCGAGCGGTAGCGACCTTCATAGCCGGCCCACTTGCTTTCGGAATCGAGATCCGATTCGTTGTAGGGTGGAAAGCTTTCGACCTGGCGCTTATCGAGATTCGCCTCGAAGGCATTGCTGTGTTTCGCCGAGACCCGCAGGGCCAGGGCGGGAACCAGGAACTTCTTGCTGGAGAGCCAGCCGCCGGTGTCGACGACGACATAGTGGATATTGCCACTGGCATGGTCGAATATCACATCCTCGATCTTGCCCAACTTCTCGTCGTTCAAACCATACAAATGAGAGCCGCGGATATCATCAGCAGCGTCCGCGACGCTTGCGTCTTTCAGAGTGCCGTAGTGTGCCATTTTTTCCTCCTGATTTGCCGTTGATTGGATGGAGCGGTGACGGGATGAGCGCGCAACCAGTGCACGGGAAGCACATTTGACTCAAGTATGGAATTTAAGGGGGCCGGAGACAATCCGCCGTTCACTGTAGGGGTTCGCTCTCTAGCTTAGTTAACGCAGCAGGTTGGCTCCGCGTGGGCTCCGTGACATGAGATAAGACTGCAACCGCTAAATCTGGTTGGGAACTTCGGGTTCGGGCTCGCGCACCGGCATGTCGGGGTTCTCGGGTGGATCCGGGGGTTCCTGGACCGGAAATGGCTGGGGGTCGGCGGGACTGCGGAGTTCGTATTCGGGGAAATGATAGTCGGAGTACATAGCATTCTGATGCGAGAAGCAAGCCAACGGAAGCCGTCCATTTCATGTTCTGGGGAACAATGAAAGGCGGAAAAAAGCGGGCCCAGAGGGCCCGCGAAAAAACATTCGACGATCAAACTGCTCGCCCCAAACGCGCGGCGAAGGTTTAAGCATGCGGTGAAGTGGTACCGCTAGCGCTTGGCGGGCACGGGTTGCCGGGCGCGGGGTTCGTCCCGGGCGAGGTGCTGCCACTGCTATTGCCTTGGCTTCCCGAGGTTGACGGATTGGAACTCGACGATCCCGAGTTCGGAGTGGAGCCTGACGCCCCATTGGCTGTGTCTGGCAAAGTTCCGCATGGCGAACCGCTGGGCGAGGTGCCGGGGTTCGTTGTGGTGTTGGGGTTGACGGTCGACGGCTGCGTGGTACTTCCAGGCGTCGGAGCATTCGGAGAATTCGAACCAGGTACAGTTGTGTTCGGAGTTCCACCGGGTGAAGTGGATCCAGGGGCTGTCTGCGGATTGCCGGTCTGTGGAGTCGTGGTGCCGGTCTGCGGCGAAGTGCTGCCAGTCGGCGGGTTCACCGAGCCGGTCGGTGGGGTGGATGGCGAAGCCGTTGAGCTGTGTCCCGCGCCGCTCGAACCGCCCGCAGGCGCCGCTCCGCCTGGGGCACTCTGCGCGACAGCCCAGCTCGCACAACACAATACAACAGAGAGCAAAGTAAGTTTCCGTGACGACATAAGCGAATGACCTCCAGACGTTTTTAAGTTCGTTTCCTAATGCCGCCACGTAAGTGGCGATCATGTTGGAATTGACTCCCGTATCTCACTCACTCAGTATGCGCGCGTGTGCATTCCGCATAGTATCCGGCATATGCCTTATATGTAGGCGTGAAGAATTGCAGCCGCGGCTGCCGAGTCGAAGTTAACTAGATTGAGCGCTAGGCCGCAGGTTTCGACCGGGAGACGAGAGGCGAGGAAGTTCTCAGCTCGCCGCGCTGAGAGCGAGATACGCCAAGCCTGTAAGCGAGACAGCGATGAAGATGTAAGGCCAGCAGTCGATCGCGCGCCTGAAAACCGAAAGCTCCGAGTTGGTTCGTGCTGAGGGCATAGGAGACGCCGTTATGTAAACGTCAATTCTGAGCGCCGATTTCGAAAGCCATAACTAAATACACAGTGTTCTATTACACGAACCGGATGGTCGGGCAGCAATAAGGTAAATCCTGTAACGTAAAAATTCTCTCCCGCAGAGTGTCCCAGCCGGTTGCAAAACATGGCCTTGATGAAACCTTGTCAGCTATATCGTCACCAGGTTTAAAGCAGCAGGTTTAAAGCAGCAGCTAGCGGAAATGCCACCAGCGACCAGGAAGTCTTTCAGGGGAACCCTTCGGTTCAGGTTACTTGAGTTTGTGCGAGGCTGCCTGCGCGATCAGATTTCCGAGGCGACGGAGGAGACCCTAATCGTTTTTCCGTTCAACTCGCCTACGATGCGCGCCCGCTGTCCGGCCAGCCTTCCCAGGACACCAATGTCGCCATCGAGAAGATAAGTCACATCGGATTCGACTAACGCGAAGCTCGCTCCCCCGCGCACACAAACGCGGCTACAGTCGGCGGCGGTTTGGCCGAGGGATGCGGAATGCCTCGCGCCGCAACGGGAGCAGGTTACCAGGCCTTCATACGTTTGCTCGGTGGTCGACGGCGCTTCCTGCCCGGCTACCGCTTCCTCCGTCGCTGCGCCGGCAGCCGCCCCTAGAGTGGCGATCAAAAGCGCGAGGGCTAAGGCTAGGGCAGTGCAGAGAAACACGATCTCGATCCAGACGCGGTTCGCTTTCATCGTGGGCCGGTTAATAATGATCCTGTTCATCTTCGTCATGAATCTGTTCCTTTGCCTTATCGGGACTGCAAATGGATGCGTCCCGATCGCGAAGAGTTGGCCGCCGGAACCGATGCAACTGAGGGGCCAGCAGCGTAACTGCGTCAAATCAGGACTTAACTTGATGATAGGAAGGACTCAACCACAAACTGGAGGACGCGGGCATCCCAACCAGGCATAGCAGAAATTTCATAGGGGCGATGAAAATGGTAGAGTGAAGAGTAGAGAGAACAATCAAATCCGCAGGCTTGAAGGGCGGTTCGCTCTCACTCGCCGCGAGCTGAAGAAGGTCTAGGCTGCGGCCGCTCGCGCAGCCTGTGCGAATCCCAGGCCTGCCGCTTCTTTCGCTCCCGCCCGACGCAGTAATTCGACGGCCCAATCTGCCTTGGCCCCTTCGCGGCACGATACATAGACCAGCGCTCCCACATCGCACAGCTGATGGCCCAGTCTTTTTGCTTCATCTTCAGAGAAACCGAGACCAAGCAGGATGCGCGATCCTCGAGACAAAGCGGGACAATTCTGTTCAACCAGCAAGGCGTGAAAAAAGGCCTGCGACCGGATAAAGAAACCGACCGTGGGAATCACCACTGCCCCGAATTTTGAAACCCACCCGATCATGCGGGCGCTTCGGGCGCTTTCTTCCCCGGCGATGTCGCCTATCGTGGCGTTGCCGACGACTGTCGCTACAGGGTGAGCGGGGGACAATACCATGCAGATGTCTTCGTTTTCGAATCCCGCCTGATTCAAGGCGGATACGACTTCAGGTAAAGCCACATTGCGAGGATACATAGCGTAGGCGGCGGTTTCATTCACGCTCATGTTTTGACCTCCAAGCCGAAATCGCCGCGGAACGACAAAGTCCCTTTCTGCGGTACGGAAACAAGGCGATGGCTCAAGCTATAAGTTTTCTGGTGGGGAAGCACTAGGGTAAATCTGGTAGCTGCTGCGAATTGGGCGTGCCGATTGTCGCGGCGGCCGGCACTTGGCGAATTCGAAAATTCTAAGCAATTTGCTCGTTATCGGGCGGCACCTGAGCGTTCCCGGTAAAGAACCGCGCAACAGGCCCTGGGACAAAACTTCGAGTGGACGAGGAAGCATTGCACAGTGATTTGTGTGGAGGAACCCGCATTTCACTGCAATGTTACGGGTTAGGTGTGCGCGGAAATTGGCAGAACGTTTGCAGGGGTGCGGGTAAGATCGCAAACCCCTTGCGACCCACAAATTTACCTCGGGAGGTTGGAATATTATGAAGCGGCTTCTCTCACTCGTCGCACTCCTCAGTCTGTCGGGTCTTGGAATTAGCTTGTCAGCCCAGCAGACGCCGTCGCAAACCCCTTCTCAGCCACCATCCGCATCGGACTCGCAGACGCCTTCGGCCCCCGACACTACGATGCCGCAGTCCCAAACTGACGCCACCAAGGCGGAGCAGTCTGCTCGCGCCTTCGAAGGCATGATTCAGAAATCGGGCAACCAGTTCGTTCTGCAGGAGACTGCGACTCAGACCTCCTACAAGCTGGACGACCAGCATAAGGCAAAGCATTTCGAAGGCAAGAGCGTGAAGGTTATGGCGACCATCGATCCCAGCACGAACCAGCTTCACGTAATCGACATCGTTCCCTCCGAGAGTCGGTAGCCGTTCAAAACGGCATCTCCACGAAGAAAGGGCCTGCTGCGAAATCGCGGCAGGCCCTTTTTGGGGTGACGAACCTGTTGGACAGCTTGGGGTGAAAGTCCCCGGCTCAACCTGGTGGAGGTGAAGGGCTAGAGAAGCGCAGGGGCATCGTCGCAAGGTGGGGTCTGGGCTTCCGTGTTACTTTCGCAACCAAGCCGAAGCGGCGCCCCGCGCCCCAGGCTTTGCACCGAGGCAAGCAGAAGATCCGGGAACTGGCGCGGCGGACACGGAGTATCAGTCTGGAACAGCGGAACGAGGGTGATAGGGATAGTTTCGACCTGTGGGACACTCCGTCGGTACTGCAAGATCTGGATCAGTGGGTCCGCCGCAGGTTGCGAGCCATGATCTGGAAGCAAAGGGAATCGCGGCCAGGTGCGGTTTCGGAACCCGCGCCAACGGAACCTCGGCACTACCCTGGCGGCTCAAACCGCCGGCAGTCCCCATGGCCCCGGGCGTCTGGCGAACAGTCCGGCCTTGCGGTACGCCTTCCGACTGCCTACTTCGATTCGCTCGGTATTCCTGATGGTTGGAAGCGCTTTCGCTTAACCGAACGGAACCGCCGGATGCGCACCCGCATGTCCTGGTGGTGTAGCGGAGGCGAGCGGGCGACCGCTCCCCCTATGCCGATTTTTGCTGTAAAGCAGGTTGTCAGGAAAGCAATTCAATTTTGACGACGCGGATCATGTTGCTGCCCGTGTCGAGGCTTCCGATTACTCTTACCGTTTGATTCTCGTACGGCTGTAGACCGGCTGGACGCAGGTCCCCCTGATCCTGAAGCTCGTAGGTCGTGTTACTCGCAACCTTGAGGACGTACTTGTTTCCGTCCTTCAAGATCTTTCCCGTGAAGGCCTGGGTTCTCGGAGTTGTTTGCGAAGGAGTCTGAGGATCCGCCGGCTGATTGCCTTGCTGGTCGGGCTGCGGCACAGGCGTGTCCTGGGGTGGCATGGGCTGCGGCGCAGGTTGCGGCTTTTGCAATCGCGACCAGGCAATGAGCTGTCGAGCTCCGAAGGCGTCCTCGGGGAGTTGTGGAGTCAGTTGCGGCTCCTGTCCAAAGACCAGGGTCGTCACCGCCAACAAAAAACCAGCAAACACATTCTTCGTTCTTCTCATACTGGAACCTCTTCGAAGACGAAGTCGGCTGTTAACCATGCCCAACTCAACTGCCCTCGCAATCGTTGGCGCATTACTTCCCGAGCTAGTGGCGACCCCCACGTGAAGCTTCTATCCCGCGTCTGTAGCAGTTTTACTTCAATGCTCGAGCAGGGTCTATAGTGCGTTCCCTGTACGCCGGTTAAAATGTGTTGATCGTCTTTCCCCCCCCAGGTTTTCCCCCAGGCATTTTTTTCCTAGGCATTTTCTCCCCGCATTTCGCAAATCTATGAGGGGCAGAAATGAGGCGGAGCTTGGCGGAAAATTGGTGCAAAGGCTCAGAGCAGCCAAAGGGCAGAAAGTGGCATCGAACTAGGGCTCGAAACTAACGGCTGGCAATGATTTACAGGGAAAAGCCTGGGGCTATCTGGAACCACTCATGGCGGTCTTCTTGGGGATGAACGTATGCGATTGCTGAGCGTCCGACTCATCGTGTCCCTGATCGTGGGTGTGATGTTGGTCTCGCTCTGCTCTTCTGGATATGAGGTCTGGGTCGGGAAGCGAAATCTTAGACGGGATTTGCAAAGGCGCTCCGAGGTTCTGGCGGAGAGCCTGGCGGGAAGCGTCGAGCGGGACCTTGAGAAGGGAGCTTTTCCCACGCTGCGGAAAACCGTGCAGCGTTTCGCCAATCGCGAGAACTTGATCGGCATGGCGGTCTACGACCCCCAAGGGAATGTGATTGCCATCACCGGCGATTTAGCTTCGAAGATGGGACAAGCGCCGCCGGTGGTTCTTGAGACCCTGAAGGAAAACAGTGAGGCTGATGCCTTTCAGAGATTGGCCGATCAGCCGGTGCACATCTGCGTCCTGCCTCTCTACAGCCCGAATAAATTCCTGGGAGCCCTGGCTATCGTCCATGACGCGGGATACATTCGAGCGCAAAGTATGCGCATTTGGCGCGAAACGTTTCTGAGCGGCCTGGCCCAGGTCATCCTGATTGCTCTGATAACCCTGCTCATCGTGCGCTGGAGTATCGAAGGACCAATCGCGCGGACGGCGCATTGGTTGCAAGCTCTACGAACTGGGCGCGAACCTTCCCCGCGGATGGGCCCCCCGGACGGGGAGTTGTTCCCGCCGCTGGCGCGGGAAGTGGCGACTCTTGCGCAAAGTCTCAATAGCGCTCGCACCGCCGCGGAACGAGAAGCGAGACTGCGGGCGGAAGGGCAGTCGCAATGGACGGCGGAAAGGCTGACCGCGGATCTTCGCACCCGCCTGGGTGCAAGCCGGCTCTTTGTGGTCTCGAACCGGGAACCCTACATCCACATGCGGCGCGGTAAGTCGGTGGAAGTGAGCGTACCGCCGAGCGGCCTGGTAACCGCCCTTGAGCCCGTGTTGTGCGCATGCGATGGAACCTGGCTCGCGCACGGCAGCGGAACCGCCGATCGCGACACCGTAGACCGGCATGACCGGCTGCCAGTTCCTCCTGACGATCCTCAATACACGCTGCGCCGCATTTGGCTGACGAAGGAACAAGAGGAAGGCTATTACTACGGCTTCGCCAATGAAGGAGTCTGGCCGCTGTGTCATATCGCGCATACCCGTCCTATCTTTCGCGCCGCCGACTGGGAACAATATCAGGCGGTCAATCAAAAGTTCGCCGACGCCCTACTCGAAGAGATGAAAGATACCGAGAAGCCCGTCGTTCTAGTGCAGGATTACCACTTCGCGCTACTGCCCAGGATGATCAAACAAAAAAGGCAGGACGCCAGGGTAGCGATTTTCTGGCACATTCCCTGGCCGAATCCGGAAGCGTTTGGGATTTGTCCGTGGCAACGCGAGCTGGTCGATGGATTGCTGGGGGCTGATCTGGTGGGCTTTCACATTCAGGCCCACTGTACGAATTTTCTGCAGACTGCCGATCGGGTCATGGAATCAAGAATCGACTGGGAACATTTCACGATTCAACGTCTGGGTCATGTGGCCACCGTTCATCCTTTCCCGATCAGTGTAGATGGCACTCATTTGACCGCAGAGGCTTCCGGCGAATCCGTCTGCGAGAGCCGCTCTGGTCTTTTGAAGAACCTGGATGTCGAGGCGCTTTTTCTCGGAGTCGGAGTGGATCGACTCGATTACACCAAGGGAATCCTGGAGCGATTTCTGGCCGTGGAGCGCTTCCTTGAAAAGTATCCGCGCTATCAAGGCCAGTTCACCTTTGTGCAAATTGGCGCGCCGAGCCGCAGTCATCTCAAGCGATATCACGACCTGGAGGCAGAGATTGAGGCGGAGGCCGGGCGGATCAACTGGCGTTTTCAGAAGGACAAATGGAAGCCGATCGTTTTACTCAACCGCTCGCACAGTCACAAAGAGATTGAGCCCTACTATACCGGCGCCGATCTATGTCTGGTCACCTCGCTGCACGACGGCATGAATCTGGTCGCGAAAGAGTTTGTGGCGGCGCGTAATGATGAGAATGGCGTCCTGATCCTAAGCATTTTTACTGGAGCGGCCCGAGAGTTGCGCGACGCGCTCCAGGTGAATCCTTACGACGTCGAGCAAACGGCGGAGGCGATTCGGGCGGCGTTGGAAATGGACCCCGAGGAGCGACAATCTCGCATGCAACATATGCGGCGCGCGATTCGCGAACACAACATCTATCAGTGGGCGGGAACTCTGATTGCGGAACTCTGTGAATTGCGACTCGACAGCCCGGAAAAGGCGGACGGCAAATCACGCTTAGGCGCGTCCGCAGCCTGACCTTCAGGTGGCGCCGGATGTTCCTCACCGTGTCCGACAGACAAAAAATTGCAGCGATTTCCGAATTACCGCAGAGGCTCTCCTCGCATCCTGGAATGGCGAGGCGTCTTCGGGAACTTCACAACCAGTTCGTCGATACCGAACAGAGAAAGGGCGGCCATTCCGATCACGTCGCCCAGGGCGTTCAAATGCACGACCAGGCTGAGTATCGAGAACACTACGAGAAACGCGCTAAATGCTCGTAACATAATCGAACCTCCTCGAGCTTTCACCGTGCCTTTTGCTGCTCATTATTTGAGACCATTGCCGGCCGCGCCGGAATACGGGAATGCATTTATTCTTGTGGCGGGATTCTTGTGGTGCCGATTGCGAAGAGTACGAGCAGAAAAAATGCAGGGTGCAGCTTTTAGTAGCTGGCCACCCTGCTTCGGGGCAGTGCGGGGGGACCGCACTATCTTCATCTTCTAACAGTGAGAATAATTCCGAACGAACAGCTTCGCAATGCCGACATTGCTGTACTGCCCGGGGAAGAAATACCTATTCTCTGGCCCGCGCGGACTAGCCTCGACGGCGAGCATCCTTCGAGTCTGGCTCTTCCGAGTCAGTCTCATCCGGAACCCGTTGTGGGGGCTTGGAGCTGGCATTGGCATCGTCAGCCGTCTGTTTCGCGGCATCTTTGGCCTTGCCCCAGGCATTCTGGACTTTGCCTTCGGCCTGTTTCGCGGCACCCTTCACTTGTGCTTTGGGATCGTTCGTCCATTCCCCCGCCTGGCGTTCAACGCGTCCGGTGATGTCCTTCACTTTTCCTTCAACACGGTCCTTATTCATTTTGCTCTCCTTTGAGATTTGTTCCATCAATCCAGCTTCCGGCAAGGCCGGGGCAACTATGGCTTAGGCGATTCTTCGCTGGTTCGGCTGATCCGTTTCTAGCAAAGAACCCGCGTCGCGCGGGTCAAAAAGGTAAGGAACTGAGATTCCTGCATGGCGCGATAAAATGGGCGGTCCATGCGCGTCGGCAAGTAGGCCGAGAATACCAATGGTGCA
>Ga0182015_10007032_pt1 | contig 11084 bp, 10 predicted proteins | sample 712P3MmetaG_FD_120478 | JGI IMG/M metagenome (GOLD analysis project Ga0182015, IMG submission 120478) | Permafrost microbial communities from Stordalen Mire, Sweden - 712P3M metaG | ecosystem: Environmental > Terrestrial > Soil > Wetlands > Permafrost | place: Sweden: Stordalen | collected...
ACCAGCGAAGGCTTCAACGTGCCCGAGCCGCTCGATATCGTCGCCGAAGTCGAGCAGCACTTGGGCGAAGGCCGCGTGCGCACCGTCGCGATGAAGCCCACCGAAGGCGTGGTGCGCGGCATGAAGACCTACGATTTAGGCGAGCCGATCTCCGTTCCCGTCGGCCGCGGCACGCTCGGCCGCGTGATGAACGTTCTCGGCGAGCCGGTGGACAATCTCGGCCCGGTGAAATACGAAAAACTTTATCCCATTCATCGCCCCGCGCCGTCGCTCGAAGACCAATCCACGAACCTCGAAATGTTTGAGACCGGCATTAAGGTTGTCGATTTGATTGAGCCCTACCTCAAGGGCGGCAAAATCGGCCTCTTCGGCGGCGCTGGCGTCGGCAAGACCGTATTGATTCAAGAGCTCATCCACAACGTCGCGATGAAACACGGCGGCGTTTCCGTTTTCGCCGGAGTCGGCGAACGCACACGCGAGGGAAACGATCTGTGGCTCGAAATGCAGGAATCGAAAGTAGTCGTCGCCGGCGATTCCGAAAAATCCCGCGCCGCCCTGATCTATGGCCAGATGACCGAACCGCCGGGCGCGCGCCTGCGCGTGGCCTTGAGCGGCTTGACCGTCGCCGAATATTTCCGCGATGAAGAAGGCCTGGACGTTCTGCTCTTCATCGACAATATTTTCCGCTTCGTGCAAGCCGGCTCCGAAGTTTCCGCGCTGCTCGGCCGCATGCCTTCCGCCGTCGGTTACCAGCCGAACCTGAACACCGAAATCGGCGAGTTGCAGGAGCGCATCACCTCCACCAAGCGCGGCTCCATCACTTCCGTGCAAGCCATCTACGTCCCCGCCGACGACTACACCGATCCCGCGCCCGCCGCCACGTTCGCGCATCTTGACGCCACCACCAACCTCAGCCGGCAAATCGTCGAACGCGGAATTTATCCCGCCGTCGATCCGCTGGCCAGCTCCTCGCGCATTCTCGATCCGCGCATCGTTGGCGACGATCACTACGCCGTTGCGCGCTCGGTCAAGCTCGTCCTGCAGCGCTACAAAGATCTGCAAGACATCATCGCCATTCTCGGAATCGAAGAATTGTCCGACGAAGATAAACTCGCCGTCTCTCGCGCGCGCAAAATCGAAAAATTCCTCTCGCAGCCGATGTTCGTCGCCGCGCAATTCACCGGCCTCGAGGGCAAATACGTGAAAATCGCAGACACCATCCGCGGCTTCAAAGAAATCGTCGCCGGCCAACACGACAACATTCCCGAGCAAGCGTTCTACATGGTCGGCACAATCGAGGAAGCCGTCGCCAAGGCCGAAAAAATGTCGGCTACCGCCTAGCCCGGCGAGCACAGAGAGAGAAGACAAAGCCAATCGCGATGCTGCCCGAAGCACTCCAACTCGAAGTCGTCACGCTGGAACGCAGCGTCGTGCACGCCAGCGTGAGCGAAGTCCAGGTGCCCGGACTCAACGGCTACCTCGGCATTTTGCCCGGCCACACGCCGCTGCTCACCGAACTCGGCATTGGCGCGCTCAGCTATAAGGATGGCGGCGAAACGCTTTTCATCGCCGTGATCGGCGGCCTGGCCGAAGTTTTGCCCGACCGCGTCATCGTTCTCGCTGACGCCGCCGAGCGCGCCGACGAAATCGACGTTCCTCGCGCGCAAGCCGATGCCGATGGCGCCCGCAAACTTCTTGCCAGCCACGGCGATCCCGATACCAATTGGGACGAGATCCTGCGCGACCTAGCCTCTGCCAAAGCGCGCCTGGCGGCCGCCGCCGGCGCCACGGCCAAGGCTCCGGCGGGCGTCGAGGCGTAATCCGCATCGCCGCCCGCATCGCTCTGCCGCCGCCCGCATCCAATCAAAGTGCCCGATAACTCACGGGATGGCGAAGCTTCAATCCGGCTGAAATTTCGCCGCGTTTAGATTAAAAGTAGATTGGGGTTGGAGCTGAAGATGGACGAAATCACACTCTACACCACGGCGTGGTGCAGCGATTGCCGCAGCGCCAAACGCTTCCTAAGCGAGCGCGGCGTTGCGTACCGCGAAATTAACGTCGATGAAGATCCCGACGCCGAAGATTTGGTTCTTCGCGTCAACGATGGCCTGCGCAAAGTCCCCACCGTCGAACACGATGGCAAATTTTTCGCCTGCAGCCCGTTCGATCCGTACTTGCTCTCGAGCGAACTCAACATCCCTCTAAATCCCTCGAAGAAGTAACCTCGCGATTTCCTAAGCAGATTTGCTTTCAGGACGCCGGCCAGCCCTCCCCGCGCGCCATCACGCCCGCAACTTGCAATTGCTCGTCGAGCAAAACCAAGTCGGCATCCGCGCCCGCCGCCAAAATTCCCTTGCGCGCTTCCAAACCCAAAACTGTAGCCGGATTTAGCGTGGCCATGCGCACGGCATCGGACAAACTCACGCCCAAATTAACGGCGTGCCGCACCGCGCGATCGAGCGTGAGCGTGCTGCCCGCCAATTTTCCTTCCGCGTTTCGGCACACGCCGCCGGAAACATTCACCTCGAACGATCCAAGGCGGTAGCGCCCGTCGGGCATTCCGGTGGCCGCCGTGCCGTCGCTCACCAGCACCACCCGGCCGATACCCTTGGCCGCGAGCAGCAGGCGAATCGCGGCGTCATCCACGTGCACGCCGTCCGCGATCAATTCCGCCGTCACCTCGCGCGAAGTCAGCACAGCGCCAAGCACGCCGGTCTCGCGATGCGAAAATGGCCGCATCGCATTGAACACGTGCGCGGCGTGCCGCACGCCCGCCGCAATCGCGGCCTCTGCCTCCGCGTAGCTCGCATCCGTATGCCCTATCGCCGCGACGAGTCCGCTTCGGCGCGCCGCGCCCACAAGATCGAGCGCGCCCGGCAATTCCGGCGCGAGCGTCAGAATCCGCGCCGCATCTCCGGCTGCGTCCAAAAAACGCTCGAGCAGCGCCACCGACGGCGCCGCAATCCATTCCGCCGGATGCACCCCGCGCCGCGCCGCGCTAATAAATGGCCCCTCGAAATGCACGCCCAGAATTTCCGCGCGCGCCGCACTCGATCCGCTAGGCGTCAAGCCGCGCTTCGTCGTGCGCGCGATCGCACTCACGCTGTGGCAAGTTTCATCCGGGCTCGCGGTTACCGTCGTCGCCACAATCGATGTCGTGCCATGCCGCGCGACGGTGGCCGTCACCGCGTCAAACGCCTCGTCCGTGCCCTCCATCACGTCGTGCCCGCCCGCGCCGTGAATGTGCACGTCCACGAATCCCGGAATCACCGTCGTGCCGGTGCCGGCCGAAAATTCCGTTGCGCCACGCGGCGGCGTAATCTCTCCGCGCCGTCCCACCGCTGCAATGCGCGCGCCGTCCAACACAATCACGGCATCGCGAATTTCCTCCAGCGGCGTAAGTACGCGTTCCGCGTAAATGGCGATCAGTGGCATCGGATGGCGATAATCCTACTGAAACCGCGCTGCCCGCGCCAGCCGCCCTCTGCGCAAACGCGCGCGCGATGATCGAAGCCCGTGCGCGCGCAAAAAAAGAGGGCCCCCGAAAGGGCCCTCCTGCCTGCGGGCGGAAAACTTCGTGAGTGAGACGGTTAGTTCGCAGCTCCGGCGGATGCCGAGGTTTGCGTCGGGTTGGCCTTCGGCACGCTCAAGTAGCCCGTGATTTTGTTTTTGTTGATCTGGTTCACCACGAGTTCGAGCGGCGTGCGCGTGCCCTGCGTGTAGAAATAAATCGGCTCGTCCACGGCGCGGTTATTCTTCTCCAGGCGCATGTCGTCAACGTAGAGCGCCAGGCTGAATTGATTGTGCTTCACGTTGGTGCCGCGCAACTGGATCTGCATGTCGCCCACAGTCTGCTTGGTCGATGTGTTGGTCAGCGTGAATTCGTAATAGTCGCGTTCGCCCAAGCGGCGCAGCTGATCGATTTCATCGTGATTCTTCGCGATCAATTGTCCGAATTGGTCGGTCGTGCTCGCCAGAGCGGCCTTGGTGCTGGCCAAATCCGTCTTCACGCCGTTCACGTCGCCGCCCAGCGTCTGCACGTCAGTGGCGCTGGCCTTGGTCGCAAGCTGCGTATTCACGCTGTCGATCTTGCTCGTGTAGTCCTTCTTGATCTGCGTTTCCTGGTGGCTGGCCGTGGCCAGTTGGTTCTGCGTCATTTGCAGCCGGTCCGTCACCGCGTTCAAGTCAGTCTGTTCCTGCGCGTTGGCCGCCTCGGTCTGCGAGAGGCGCTGCGCGAGCCCGTCCTCAGTCGCCTTGAAGCTCTGGCTCTGCTGCAAAAGATTCTGTTGCGCGTCGCGCGCTTGCGTCGTGGCGTTCCAGCCCACTCCTAGCGACACCAGCGTTACGATCGCCAGCACCACCACCGCGATCCCGACCCAGCGCGGCGTGCCGATTGGCTCCGGCGCCATAAATTCGTCGTGCCCTTCATGCTGCCCATCGTGTCCAGTCAATCCGGTCATTGAAGTTCTCCTTGTGCGCTTGCGTGTGTCCCCTGCACGCGCTGATAGTTGCACGCCTCGAACCAATCCCGAATGGTCCCCGCCCTCCAGCACAACTCTTTACTTATCATAAAGATGCAGCCGATTCGGGCGTTCCCGCACGAGGCTAGGCTGGCATCAGGCCGCGTAAGGTTTACGCGGCCCCGTAACTTCTTTCTGTTAACTCTTTCGCGTCAATTTGAGGCCTGCAAAGAATTCGCACGGGGCGAAACTAGGGGGTCGATAAAAGCGGAGGCAAGCAAAGTAGAGATCCCGGCGCCAGGGGCCGGTGTGATTCGAGCCGCGATCGGTTACGCGACTGTCGAGCGCACCAGGAACGGTGAGGCTGCGTCGGTTTCGTCGAAGTACACTTCAAGCGTGCGCTCAGCCGCTTCCAGAACCATTCTGCAGTTCTCGCAGCGGCCCACGTGTGCCCTTACTTCCTGGGCCACCGCAGGCGTCAATCGCCCTTCGATGTACTCACACATCAGGCGAATCGTGTCTTTGCAATTCATAGTATTTGGCAGCGTCCCCATGACCGGTTCCCTGATGGCTGCCACTTGTGATGGTGCAATGCGGCGGCCATAGCGCCAGAAACTGAGCATCAGTGCAAGTGGCTTAATATGAGTGGCGTGGAGCCCCGGAGTGTTTCCGGGCTCTCGCCCTCCGGCGTCCGAAACGGGAAATTTTTGCCGCCTGCCCGCCTTTTCTTCCGCACCGCCGCGTCAGGCCTTGCCTCGCGGGCCATCCGCGCTCAGCGGCTGATCACCATGTTCTTAAGTGCCTCAATTCGCTTGGCGAGCGGAGGATGCGTGCTGAAAAGCCCGCGCATCATCTGCCCGGGAGCCAGCGGCGCAACGATGAATAGCGAAGCCGTGGTCGGCGAAACGTTCATCGGAATCCGCTGGTTGTACGCGCCCAGTTTTTCAAGCGCGCTGATCAACCCAAACGGATGCCCCACCATCTTTGCCCCAGCCGCATCCGCCGCAAATTCGCGTTGCCGCGAAACACCGAGCTGAATCGCCAGCGCCGCGATCGGCGCCACCAGGATCATCAGCAGCGCCGAAAGTCCGCCGCCGCGACGATCGCGTCCGCCGAAGCCGCCGAAAATCATCGCGAATCGCCCGATGTGCGCGATCCAGGTGATCGCACCGGCCAGCGTCGCCGCGATCGACGTAGTCAAAATGTCGTAATTGCGCACGTGCGACAATTCATGCGCGATCACGCCTTCCAGCTCGTCGTCCGTCATCAGTTGCAAAAGCCCCTGCGTTACCGCAACCGATGCATGCTTCGGATTGCGTCCCGTGGCGAACGCGTTCGGCGCCGGCTGCTCAATCAAGTAGAGTTTGGGCATCGGCAAATTCGATTTCGCGCACAGTTGCTCCATCACCGCGTAGAGCCGCGGCAATTGTTCGCGCGTCACCGGTTGCGCATGGCTCGATTTCAAGGCGATTTTGTCCGAGAAAAAGTAGGCGAAGCCGTTCATCGCCACGGCGATCCCCAGGCCGATGGTCATGCCTTCCCGGCCACCGAAGGCTTCGCCGCAAAATACCAGCACCAGCGTCAGCGCGGTCAGCAAAAATAATGTCTTGATGCCTCTCATGATGTTTAAAACCTCCGTCAGAACAAATAAGTTTAGGCGCCGGATCAGCCTCAGTCAAACTGCGTCTGAGTGCGAGGCGCGAATGAAATCTACGCCCGATACGTTCGCAAGTACGCTATCGCGCATGCGGCCATAATTCCACCCGCGCCAATCCATACCACCAGACGCTCGGCGGATTGTCCTGAATGCGTCACATGCGGCAATATCTGACCGAGCGCCAACCAAAAAATGCCCGCGGCAACTAGGGTGATTCCCGCGATCTTATTCGCGCGATACCAAATCGGATCCGATGACATCGTGAACGGCGTGCGAAATCCGTAGTAGCGATTGCGCGGAACTTTTTCGAGTATCAGCGGTATCGCCAACGCGATTATCGCGAGCGGAGCAATCACCGTCACCAAGTTCAGCGATGACATAACGCCTCTCCTTACCGTCTCTTGATCATGATCAGTGGCCGCGCCGCCCCGATTTCGCGTGCACCGGCGCTTCGGCGGCTTCGCTTAGCGCCGGTCGCGATCCAGCCGCTTCGCGCGGCGCGCCCGCCTTAGGTGCGGCGGGTACGCCCGTGAACGTCATCTGATCCGAATTCGGGTCGGCTTCCACTCGCACCCGCTCTCCGGGCAAAACGCGCCCGTCGAGAATTTGCAGCGCCAATGGATCCTGCACCAGCCGTTGCAGCGTGCGCCGCAACGGGCGAGCCCCGTACGCTGGATCGTAGCCTTCGCGCAGCAGCCGCTCGCGAGCGCTCGGCATAAGCTCAATTTCCACTCCGCGCCCTTCGAGCATCTTGCGGAATTTCGCCAGCTCCAAATCCACGATCTTCCCCAGTTGCGCGTGACCCAGCGGATTGAACAGCACGATGTCGTCAATCCGGTTCAAGAATTCCGGCCGGAACGCCGCCCGCAGCGCTTCCATGGCCTCCTCGTGCGCGCGCTTGGGGTCCTTTGCCGAAAGCTCGAAGATCGCCGCGGAGCCTACGTTGCTGGTCATAATCAGCACCGCATTGCGGAAGTCCACCGTGCGGCCTTTGCCGTCGGTCAGGCGCCCGTCCTCCAAAATTTGCAGCAGCACGTTGAAAACGTCCGGGTGCGCCTTCTCGATTTCGTCAAACAAAACTACGGCGTACGGGTGGCGCCGAATTTTCTCCGTCAGTTGGCCGCCTTCGTCGTGGCCCACATAGCCTGGCGGCGCGCCGATCATTCGCGCCACGGAATGCTTCTCCATGTATTCCGACATATCCAAACGAATCAGCGCCTTTTCGTCGTCGAACAGAAATTCCGCCAGGGCTCGCGCCAGCTCCGTTTTGCCCACGCCGGTCGGTCCCAGGAAAACGAACGAACCAATCGGCCGGCGCGGATCGGACAATCCCGCGCGGCTGCGGCGAATCGCGTTTGAAACGCGCGCCACAGCGTCGTCTTGTCCCACCACGCGCTGCTTGAGCCGATCTTCCATGGTCACGAGTTTCCGCGCTTCCCCCTCGAGCAAACGCCCGACGGGAATGCCGGTCCACTTGGCCACGATTTTTGCGATGTCTTCCTCGCCGACTTCCTCGCGCAGGATCGCGCCGTCCTTCTGCACTTGGGCCAGATGCGCCTGAGCCTTGGCCAATTGCTTTTCCGCCGCGTCCAACTTGCCGTAGCGGATCTCCGCCACTTTCGCGAGATCGCCCGCGCGTTCCAGGCGTTGTTCATCGGCCTTGAGCTGTTCGATCTCCGTCTTCACCTTGCGGATTTTGCCGATCGCGTCCTTTTCGACTTCCCAGCGCGCCTTGCGCGCATGCGATTCCTCGCGCAGCTTAGCCAATTCTTGTTCCAGCGCCTTCAATCGTTCGCGCGAATGAGAGTCCGATTCCCGCAGCAGCGCTTGCCGCTCGATTTCCAGTTGCAGAATGCGCCGCTCGATTTGGTCAATTTCGAGTGGTAGCGAATCCATCTGCATGCGCAGACTGGCCGCGGCCTCGTCAATCAGATCGATCGCCTTGTCCGGCAAAAATCGATCCGTAATGTAGCGGTGCGAAAGCGTGGCCGCGGCCAGAATCGCCGCATCCTGAATACGCACGCCGTGGTGCAGTTCGTAGCGGTCTCGCAAGCCGCGCAAAATCGCGATGGTATCTTCCACCGTCGGTTCGGGAATCAAAACTGGCTGAAAGCGTCGTTCAAGTGCAGGGTCTTTCTCGATATGTTTTCTGTATTCGGCGAGCGTAGTCGCGCCGATCGCGCGCAACTCGCCTCGCGCGAGGGCCGGCTTCAGCATGTTGGAAGCGTCCATCGAGCCTTCGGCGGCGCCCGCGCCCACCAGCGTGTGCAATTCGTCGATGAACAGAATGATCTGGCCGTTCGATTCGGAAATTTCCTTCAATACGGCCTTCAACCGATCCTCGAATTCGCCGCGATATTTCGCGCCCGCGATCAGCGCGGCCAAATCCAAGGCCACGATTCGCTTCGGACGCAATACTTCGGGCACGTCGCCGGAAACGATGCGCTGCGCCAGTCCTTCGACCACCGCCGTCTTGCCGACGCCCGGCTCGCCGATCAGCACCGGATTGTTCTTGGTGCGCCGCGCCAGAATCTGCATCACGCGCCGAATTTCTTCGTCCCGTCCGATCACCGGATCGAGCTTGCGCCGCCGCGCCATATCGGTCAGGTCGCGCGCATATTGTTCGAGCGCGCGGAAAGTGCCTTCCGGATTTTGCGAAGTAACGCGATGGCTGCCGCGCACGGTCGCAAGCGCCTGCAGCAGCGCTTCGCGCGACGCACCGTTGCGAGCCAGCAGTTCCGCCGCCGCATCTTTCGGTTGCGCGGCAATCGCCAGCAGCAAATGCTCCGACGAAACAAATTCGTCCTTGAAACTTTCCGCTTCGTCGAAAGAGCGCTCGAGAACTTTGTTCAGCGCCGCTCCCATGTGCTGTTCCGCTACGCCGCTCACTTTCGGCAATCGTCCCAGCGCCGCTTCGATCTCGCTTTCCAAGCCCTCTGGGCGCACCCCGAGCCGTTGCAGCAGCGGCGAGACGATTCCGTCCGGCTGCGCTACAAGCGCGGCAAGCAAGTGCAGCGGCTCGATCTGCTGTTGATCGTGGCGCGCGGCGATTTCCTGCGCTTCCTGCACCGCTTCTTGCGCCTTTACTGTGAGTTTGTCGAAGCGAAACATCGCCATCTTTCTTTCCTTTCTAGTACCCGCCGATTCTAAACGATTGTCGAGCCTAGCCGCTGGAGCCTCTTCCGTTCCATACATTTAGATGCCGCAGAGCCCTCGCGGCTTACATGCCAGCCCTGAGGCTATCAATCGTGGGTATCTACCGCCTGCGCATCCATCCTTGCATGCGCGAGCATATAATATGCGCGTGTCGTTGTCAAGTACGAACAGATGTGGCATTACCACTATTAAGCCTATATATATCAGCGCGGTGCAAGCACATTGGAGGTATGGCCGGGTCGCAATCGCAGTATTTGCAGCCTGCGGGCGTACAAGTTATATTCAACTCCCGATGCGCCTCGACGAGTTCGACTACGTCCTGCCCGACCGCCTAATCGCCCAGCGCCCCGCCGATCCTCGCGATTCATCGAGAATGCTACTCCTCGACCGCGCCACGGGTGACTGGCAAGACTCGAAGTTTCGAGATTTGCCCGCCCTACTTCGCGGCGACGAGCTGCTCGTCGTAAACAACACGCGAGTAATACCGGCGCGATTGTTCGGGCGTCGCGCCGGCATGCGCGCGCAAAAGCCGGGCAAGTCGTCGCGCACGCGCCGCGAGCATCTCTCCGCACGAATCGAGGTTTTGCTCACGCGGCGTCTCGCCGACGACGAGTGGGAAGCGCTTGTGCGCCCCGGGCGAAAACTGCCGACGGGCGAGAAAATTCTGTTTGGCGACGGGGAACTCGAAGCCGAGATCCTGGATCGCGCGGAATTCGGTGTGCGACGATTGCGTTTGCAGAGCGCGGCCCCGCTCGACCAGGTGCTCGAACGTTTGGGCCACGTTCCGCTTCCGCCGTACATATCGCGCGACGACGAGCCGGCCGACCGCGAGCGTTACCAGACGATTTTCGCGCACGAGCCGGGCGCCGTGGCCGCGCCGACCGCAAGTTTGCATTTCACGCCGGAGATCGTCGCGCAAGTGCGCGCGCGCGGAATCGAGATCGCGGAGATCACGCTTGAAGTTGGACTGGGAACATTTCAGCCCATTCGCTCTGATGAAATCGAGGGCCACGTCATGCACTCGGAGTCCTACGAGATTTCCGAGTCCGCGGCCCAAGCGATCGGACGTGCGAAGCGAGACGCCCGCCCGATTCTTGCCGCGGGAACAACCGTCGTGCGCGCTCTCGAAGACGCGGCACGCAAGACCGCTCATCGCGACGGACGTAGCATCGAAGCAGGTCGCGGCGCGGCGAACCTATTCCTCTATCCCGGCCAGCCGTTCTTGGTGGTGGACCAACTGCTGACCAATTTCCACCTGCCGCGCTCGACGCTTTTGGTTCTCGTCTCCGCCTTCGCGGGCCGCGAACACGTTCTCGCCGCGTACCGGCATGCCGTCGAAGCGGACTATCGCTTTTATAGCTACGGCGATTGCATGTTGATCCGCTAGCGCAAGGCCGCGGAACTCACCGACGGAGTAGCGATCACCAATACGTCGCGATGGCGCGCGAAGCGGATTTCGATCACGTGATAGCCGTCCGCGTAGAGCACGGAATCGTAGACGGGCGTCTCGTCGCGCTCCTCCCAGTGCGCCGGCGCCTGCGCGACCACACGCTTCCCCTGCTTCACGGTCACTTGTCCTTCGTCAACCGATAGCTGGTAGTTTCCGGCCGAGATCTTGGTATCGCCGACCAGCACATCATGCACGATGGTGATGTGTTTCGTTGTGGGGCTGGCCGAAGCCGCGGCCGTCACCGAGAACGCCACAGCCAGAACACCGAGAAAGCTAAAGATACGCGGACGTAGCCATTGCAATCGTTTCGCACACATTTTTGACTCCCCTTTTATCGCGCCGCTGTCAGCCAAAGCCGAAT
>Ga0182015_10007033_pt1 | contig 11084 bp, 12 predicted proteins | sample 712P3MmetaG_FD_120478 | JGI IMG/M metagenome (GOLD analysis project Ga0182015, IMG submission 120478) | Permafrost microbial communities from Stordalen Mire, Sweden - 712P3M metaG | ecosystem: Environmental > Terrestrial > Soil > Wetlands > Permafrost | place: Sweden: Stordalen | collected...
GTATAGCGAGGAATAAACAACTCCGATGACTCCGATCATTATCCTCTCGCTCGCCTTATTGATTTCGCTGGGGGTGATCGTCTTCCAAGTCTTCGAACTTCGGCATGTCTCGAATATCTACGAGACCTCGTGCTCGCTCCTAATCGCAGACCGCGATCAAGCACGTTCCGAAGTGAACACCATGCGCTCGGCCTTATTCCCGCAGTTGAGCAAGGTCACCAGAAGCACGATTGCTCCGCAGCCGCCGAAGAAAGTTGTGAGTGGCTTGCCACTTACCGAATTCGCAGATCGCCGCAAGCCCTTTCGTAAACTGTTCAAAGATTTAGTGCGCATCAATAACACTCAGCAACGCGGCCGAGACTTAATCGCTCAGGCCATCACGCCGCAACCAGCGGCAGAGGAAGTCTCCAATGGTTAAAGCAGGCGACGTAGTTCTCTACCAGAGTCTCGGCAAAACGTATAACGCTATCGTGCTCGCGGCGCGCGACAACGAACCATCGCACCTTGGCGAAAATGGCGAACCTTTGCTGCATCTCGCCTTCATTGCGCCACAGCGTGACACCGAGGTTGCGCGCAAGCGTCCCGGATACATCCCCGAAGTTCAGGTGGTCTATGACGTCGTACACGCCTCGCACGAATTCTCGCGGGAGTGGCTGCGGGAAAAGAAGATCACCACGCAGAGCGAGATTGCCACTCAACGGGGTGGCGGGGAGTGGGAGTGGGAAGATTTGCCGTCAGTTGCCGCGACTTACGAAGCTGAACTTGATGAATACGACAGATTCTTTCACGAAGTCGCAGAGCGGTTAGGTATTAACGAGGCGACCCCGGTCGCTATTTTAGTGGGAATTGACAGTTTAATAGCATTACCAGTGCCGGGAACTGCGACGAACAGCAGCTGTGAGCGAAAAGTGCGCCCCGACAACCCAGAGGGCCTCGGACCAGGCAGCGGCTTGCCCGTCTACGAATTCCCTTCTCCTGAATCCATCCAGCAAGTTCAGGAACAAAACACAGCTTCACCAGTGATCGATTTGGCAACCGACCCAGCGATCTTAGGCGCTGACAAGGAGTAATCCATGCATATGTCATCTAACTTTGGCGGCAACATTCGTCCTTCACGCCCGCCGGTTGCGGACCCAACCAAACCAGCGGTTGACCCGACCGACCCCAACGCCGACCCGAACGCTACTTCAGGCGACGGCTTTCATCACCACACCATCGACCAGAACGAATCCGGCTTTCATTCTTCACACACCGACCCCGAAGGCCAGACTCAGGAAGCCGATCACGGCAGCTACGACGAAGCCAAAGACTTCGAAGATCAGATGTTCGGCGAACAGGACGGCTCTGGCGACCAGGCGGACGACGATCTGAGCGGTGGCGACACGCCTACGGATTCCAGCGACGTTCCGGATTTGTCGGGAGCTTACAGCAAGTAGCCGCGCTCGTGAACTGGTGAGATGGCCCAATGCATTGTTTGTCGAAAGTTAAATCAGCGCCATTTACCAGAAGCTCGTCGCGCATTTCGATACGAAAGTGATTGCGGCGATTATGTGTAAGTCTGGTGATTTCACCGCCGCATGTTCCGCACACATCCAGAACTTCCAGCCTGCATCCCGCTTCTTTGCAAACGGAATTCATCAGGCGATATTACTTTGTACCGGGCAAAACGCCCAAGGAGAAATAACACCATGAAACAACGCATCGCAGTCTGGGCACTCGCAATCTGTGCCCTATTTTCTCTGGGCTTAACGTCAGGGTTTGCCCAGATCAACACCACCCCAGGGTCGAACCAGTCCTACATCGGCGGCATTTTCTACGCGCCGTCTTACGCGCTCTGGCACAACTACATCGTGACCGGCAACGCTTCCACCGGCTCTCAAACCATCCTGCTGAGTTCCGGCTCGGCCATCTTACAGGACGGGCGGGAGATTATCCCCTTTGCCGTCGGGGTGCCGTTGAGCATTGTGGATGGCAATTCCGAAACCGTGACCATCACTGCGGTGCAGAACTGCAACAAAGGACCGGCACTGGATGTCACCTTCGCCACTTGCCAGATCACAGCATCATTTTCCAATCTGCATGGCAACGGCGCGAAAGTCATATCCGGCGACAATGGCTATCAGGAAGCGGTCAACGACGCCGGAAACAACGGCGGTGGAGCGGTGTATTGGGTCAACGATACCGGCCCAATGACGCTTTCTACTGGCGGCACGACCACGACCAGCACCCAGACGAATTTCTTCCCGGTTAGTTCCATTGTGCTCGGCACGATCGGGCGAGTCACGACTGCGATCACCGGCAGCTGCACGGGCTGGGAAATCGGCGACGGCACTACCGCCGCGCGCTTCACAGCCAATAACACCACCCTCACCGCCGGAACCACCGCGGTCAACAGCGGCGCGGCCTGGAATACAGCCATCGCGGCGGTAGCTACCGGCGTGCAAATTGCGGCCAACAAAGCGGCCGTCGTTACCTGCGCTGGCGGCAACCCTACGGCGGGCGCGATCAAAGTGCGCGCCTTTGGCTGGACTCCGGTCGTTTCCAACTACTAACTTGCCCGAGCAGCGTTTCATTCAATTCCGCAGAGACTTGCGGAAGATCGCGCACTCCCTCGCTCACGATCAGCTAAAGGCGCAGGGCAAACTACCTCGCGAAGAACTGTCCGTAGGGCCAGCGGACAGTCGAGATTCGGTAACCGCCGAACGCAACAGCCCGCAAAAAGGGCATGATCGCGATTAGTGAATGGCCCACGGTTTACCGCAACTGATTGAAGAAAATATCCAACTGCTCATTGCGATTGACGCGCTCCGCCTCGAAGGGGAGTCGCACATTCGCAGGTGCGGCGAATACTTCCGTACCGGGCAAGAGGCGGTCGCAGTCTGGAACTACGAGTTTGACCGCTTAAAGTCATTTACTGCGCAACGATTCCTGCATGGAAGCAATTTTAGATACTCCATCGACTGACGTCACCGGCGAAGCAACGGAGCCAGAGGAGCCAGACTATGGCCCGAACTTCACCGAGTTGCCGGAAGATAAGGTCGCGGAGTTGCGCTCCATCATCGAGACCTGCGCGGGAAAGCGCGACCTCTGGGGCCGGATGGTGGAGATTATCCGCTGCACCTTGCGGAGATATTTCTGGATTGGGATTCAGCACGGATTCTGGAACGCGGACACGCAGCAATTCCAGGTGGGCCCGAACGGCGGTTCGATTGACAACCTGAACGAAGAGGATCTGTTTCAGGGCGACTTCAATATCTACACCCAGAACGGGAAGATTTTTATTGCGGTGTTTTCGCAGAGCGCCGCCCCTACTCGAATTGAGCCCGACAAGCCGGGCGACCCAGCTAGCGCAAAGGCCGCCGCCGAAGCGGAAAAGTACGTCGAGGTCTACGAGAAATATAATCCGCCCCAAGTTGCCCAGCAGGAAGTGGGCCGGCTGTTTTGGACCGATGGCCGGGTCATCGCTGTAACCAAAAGCGAGCCCAGCGAAGATTCGGTTGGCGTCGATGAAGACGAAGAGGGCAATGAAGTTCCGCGAGAAACCGAGCTAACTAAGTATTACGGGGTGCTTGAAACTAAGTGCCCGCTGGTTGAGCCGTTTCAGAAGTGGCCCTATCTCATCGTCTCGCAAGAAATCGACGTGCTCACTGCCAAAGACGAGAATCCTGAGTTTGCCGACAAGATTCAGGAATCTTCGAAGGGTTTGACGCCTAACGGCGAGATCGCGCGCATGTCGCGCATTGCCGTCGCCGAAAATATCGCGCAGATTTCCTCAGACACTTTGGCTCACATGGTCACGGAAGATACGGTGTGGTTAAGGCGATCAGCGTTTCGGGATTTAGATAAAGCGAAGCAAGCCTTCTGGATTGGCGGTCAGACGAAGAATGAAGATGGAACGGTAACTCAGACCAAGGGAATCTTTCCGCAGGGCTGCCGCACGAAATGGTTTGGTTCGGTGTATTGCGGAGCCGAAGCGGTTGCGATGAACAAAGAGGTGCGGGTCTGCCACGCCATGCCGGGAAATGGAAACTCGCGGCCATCTTTGAGTGATGCGCTCATTCCTATCCAGATGGAATTTAACGATGCGGTCGGCATGTACTCGGAAATGCTGCACAAGTGCATCCCCCGCATTCACATCGACGCCGGACCGGAAGAACTACAGGCCATCCTCGAACAATTCTCGCGTTACGGCGAATATAGCGGGTTCGAGAATCCAAGTCCGGGGCAACCGCTTGAGAATAGTTTTTTCCCAGAGCCCACCGTCAGCATGCCCGGTGGGTTTTCTGAATGGCTGGAAAATCTCCAGGGGCCACTCTCGCAATTCGTAACCGGTAACTCTACTGCCCTATTTGGCGACTCGGACAAAGATCAAACGACCGCCAAGGGATATGCCCAGATGCGGGACGCTTCTCTCGGCTTGATGTCCATCGTCTGGGTTCCGTATCTTGCATTCGCAGGGCAGATCAGGGCGCAAGCGGCACTATGCGCGACAAAACGAGACGGGGAATCAATTAAGGCAACCGTATCCAGCGATAAAGGGGATGATCAGACCGTCAGCATCGACCTCAGAATTCTCCGCGGCGGTGGATTTCTTTCCGCGCCGGTTACCGATCAGAATTTCCCAGAGTCGTGGACCGAAACTTCTAACACATGGAAAATGCTCAAAGGCGCGGCGGCGACAGATCCCGTCCTCGCCCAGAGCATGAACTTGCCCGACAATCTGGTGGCCTTTAAGAATGCGATCGGGCTTAAAGATTTCGTTATACAAGGGGCGGATTCGCGAGATTTGCAGCTGCAAGAGTGGGCACAGATGCAGCAGGACTCAGGCCCCATCCCAGACGAGCAAGCTACCCAGCAACGCGACCAGCAAAAGCAGCAAATGGCAACACAGGCGGCCGCTGCGCTCGGGCATCAAGGCCAACTTCCACCCTTACCAGAAGAAAAACCGATCATGCGCTCGTCCGTGCAGATTGACGTTGATACCGACGATCACGTAGTTCACGCGCTCGAAATGTTCCGCATCTTGAATTCACCGGACGGGCAGAAGATCAAATCCCAGAAACCGCTCGTCTGGGATGACGGGAAACTTCACATGCTGGCGCACGTGCAGGCGGCAAAGATGAAGGGTTTGATTATCCCGCCGCCGCTCGGTGGACCGCCGCCGATGGCTCCGCCGCCCGGACACGTTCCGCCGAAGCCCGGAGCAGGAGCGCCGCCGCCCGCATGAAGGAAGTAAGACTTACTCGCGAAGAATATATTCGGACGACTGGTCTCGTCCCAGACTGGACCTCGGTGGGAGCGATGATGTACGGCTCGATGGGCAACGAGCCTACGCCGCTGCTTCACTACATTTTTACTGACGACGCGACAGAACAGGATATGCCGCGCCTTCGCCGATGCGCACAGCTCATCCTGGAAGAGAAACTGCACATGCCAGTTTTATCCGTGCGCGACAAAGATCAAATTGCAGACCTTGAGAGGCTATTCTCCCTATGAATACTTGGATTCAACATCTCTTACGCTATTTCTTATTTGGTGCGACGATGTTCTTTGCCGCTGGCGCACCTGCAATCGGTGACGCTGGCGGAACGGCAGGCGGAGATGGCTCTGGCTCTGCCACGGGTGATGGAGCGAGCGGCGATGGAGCGCCAACTTCAGACGATGGAGGAACTAACGACGGAGTATCTGACGTCGATGGTTCTCAATCGGATAATGGCACCGTCACTGATGATGCAGCAGACGGAGAACAGAAAGCCGACCTCAACGCCCCGATCGACATCGGCGACGGGCGCAAAGTCCCGCCCAAATGGAAGAACCTCTTCGACGCGGCGAAAGCGCAAGGCCTCGACAAAGAAGTAAAGCAGTTATTTTTCGGCCAGCAACGGCTGATTCAGAAGTTCCCCGGCGGCGTGAATGAAGCCGTGAAACTTGCCGACACCTTGCAGGAATTCGGCGGGGTTGAAGGCGTCTCGACCATCCAGCAAGATAATCAGGCGTTTCATGAGGACGCGCAAACATTTCTGAACGATCCGGCGAAGTGGCTGGAAAATTCTTTCGCCGCGAACGAAGGCGCAAGCCTCAAAGCCTTTGGGATGTCGCTCGACTTTGTAGCCGACAAGCACCCCGAGATGTACCAGCACCTGATGTCGAAGGTGCTCATCAACACGCTTGACGGCGACGAGTCGCCCATTGGAGATGTTTACCGGGGATTGGTCAATCTCAAAGACAATCCGCAGGCGCAGGAACTGGCGAAGCATTTGGCCGACTGGTACAACGGCATCAAGCGCATAGCCTCGAAGATTCCCGAAAAGAAAATCGACCCGGACCGCAAGAAGCTCGAAGACGACCGTGCCAACCTTACTACCCAAACCGAAAAGCTCCGCAATGACACCGTAAACCAGATCACCATCCCGCAGCTTGGGAAGTCGATGACCACGCACATCGAGAAGCAGGCAAAACTCGCGGGATTTGACTTGAAGAATTTCGCGGAAGAGCAGCCCGGCTCCTATAAAGCGATGCGCAGGGAAATCCTCAGCCGCGTGATGAATACCGCCGCCGCGGATGCGAAGTTCGTGAAGAACTACAAGGACGTGATGAAGACCGGCGACACCAACCGGGCGGCGCAGATGATGAACCGCAAACACGACTCCATTCTGGCCGACTCGACCATCATCGCGGACGTCGCCAAAGATTACGGCATCACGAAAAAATCAGCCACCAAACCGAATGCGCAGCGGCAGCCGGGGAATGGAAATAACGCCACTCCCCAGGCGGGAGTATTGCGTGTAGCCGCGAAGCCCGATCCCAAAACTATAGACTGGTCCGACAAGCGCACCGACATGTTCGAGTCGCGCGCCGTGCTCAAAAACGGCAAAGTCGTTACCTGGGGATAACCCTACAAATTTTGCTTTGAAGCTCTTCACCCGGAGCCGAACCGGGCTAAAAAACGGGAAGAGCGGAGAAGCCCATCCGAAGTGATTTCGGACGACCGTCCTGAGTCGCCCCTTCAGAGACATGCTCGAATAATCCCAAACCCGGCATCATCCAAGCCGCTCGTATCGAGAAAACGGACGATTCTTCGAAGCCCACAGACAAAGTGAGTTTCGATTATGGCCCAAGGAAATAATGCTCAAGCAATCGCTTATCAGCTCGAAAAAGTAATCAAAAAAGTTCAGGACGCGATGCAGCGGGACCACCTGCTGTTCGACAAAATCGAAAAGCGCCCTGTGGAAGTAACCGCAATGCGCGCTCTGGCTTGGGCGCTTGACCTGGTACCGGGCACCAAAACCCGGCAGGTTGACCCGGACGGCGGCAACGCTGGACGTGGAGCCGCCATTCAGGCTGCGCGCGCGCAAACCTCCGTCGCCTTCTTTGAAGCCGCGACGGAAATGACCGACCTCGCCATGTCAGCCACCGACTCGGCGGACAAGGCGGTCGCAGACTTCGCCAAGCGGAACATGGAAAAGCAGGTCGTCCAGTTCCGTAACTTCTGCGAATCCCTGCTCAATTCCGACTCCAACGCAGCCGGAATCTTCGACACCATCACCTCCATTGCCGGAACTGTCATTGGCGTCAACAACGCCAATATGTTCCAAGGCCAGAAAGACTTTCAGGTTCTCCCCGGAGTCGGCCAAGCCTCGCGCGGCTCGATCACCATCCTGAACGTCGATGTCAACGCCAAGCAGCTCTATCTCTCGACTGCGCTGCCTCCCGGCACCATTGTCGGAGATGTTCTGGTGATTGACGGTTCGCCGGGGATTGCCAATTCCTCGCTGCAATCGCTCGCTTCGAATCATCTCGATTCGAACGTTCAAGCGTGGAACAACCTGCCGCGCGCGAGTTTCCCCGGACAACTGAAAACCCCGCACGTTGCCATGAACAACTTTGCCGTGACTCCATCCTCGGTAAAGCTGGGCTTGAACTACCTGCGCCGAGTGCTGCCTGCCGAGATGGAACTCGATTTGTTAGTGCACATGGGATTCGACCAGGACCAGGCCCTCGAAAACTATGCGTACATGGCAAATCCCACCATCATCTGGAACGAAACCAAAGGCGACCGCAACATCGACATGATTAAAAAGCAATCTGCCGAAACCGTTGCCGGTTACCCCAAACTAGTTTCAAAACAAGCTCGTCCCGGACGCATCGACTGCCTGCATTTGAAGTCGTGGTTCCGTGGCGAATTGCGGCCGATCGGGCCGCTTGAGCGCGGCGGACAGACCGTTTTTCAGACCTACGGGGATGACGGCGGCCTGACCTTCTCGCAGATCAACTACATCTGGGGCGGATTCCAGGTGTGCTTGGAGAATCCGAAGTGTGGCCTCTATTTCGACGGCTGCGCTATCCCAACCGGAATGTAATTGAAGACCATCGTCAGCCGCGAAGTGGATCAGCACTTATTTTCGGAGTTGATCAACTTCGCCAACGACGCGGATAACGTCATGTGGCGGCGGCACCTTGAAAAAGTGGGGACCGTCGCCCTCTGGCGCAAAGAATTTCAAGAGAGGGTTAATGATCATCCTGTGCGCTTACTTTCACGCTCTTAGCCCAGAACTCGTGAAGTCTTTGCTGTTGCTCGTCAGGCGCGATGGATTTGATCTGTCGAACGCAGAATGGCGAGTTCCGCCCGCTCAATTACACCAGTTACACAGTATGGCCGTGATTTCGTCTGTCGCGATTCCTGCCGAAGTTGGGGGCGAATCGCAAAAACGCTATGGCCATTCGCCTTGCACGATGGGCGGGGTAAAAGTAACGCCAGATGACAAAGCCAACCCACACTTCGTGGACCTAGTGATCGACGGAAAAGAAATCGCACGCATTGAAGCCCTTGCAATACCGATCGGATTTTAATCATGCAGACCCCAGAGTGGGCTAAACAGATCGCGGATAGCTTCGGGACCACGCTTCTAGCGGGCATCCCAAGATTTCGCGTGATCTGGGCACCGGGCGTGACCGAGCAGTGCTTCGGGAAAACGGTGAAGTCCTATCCGCATCTCGGCGATCGCTGGATTCTCGAAGAAGTAGTGCCCTGGAGTTTATACGGCGAATGGCGCGAGGAAGCCTTCGGGCCAAAACCTAATTCTGACGGACCTTACTGTCACGCGCACACCATTCAATTCGGCATACCGGGAAAAGAAACGCAATATATGTCGCTCGAAGATTTCGGAGCGGAGAGCCTGCGATTGCTGATTAAGTGTGCCGTCGAAACCAAACTCGTTCCCCACTGGCTCAAGAAAAATCATCGTCTGGAAATAATGGAGCGAGAAGAAAAAGATACCGTCCAAGTGGTGGATGATGCGTTCGATGATGCATCGGGAATTGGGCTGGTTGGCGGCCCACTCGGCGAAAATGCAATCTCCGGAATTCCCGGCAAGAAAACCTCAGCCGATCAGAAAATTATTTTGCTCGAAGACCTGCCGCCGCACCTGCAAGCGAAACTGCGCTGCAAGCCCGGCTCCATCAAACAGATTTCTTAAAAGGAGAAACTCCCAATGCTGATGCCAGTTCGCGCCAACGCCACAGAGATGCTCAGAAAACGCAATCGCACCATGCCCGCCATGAAGGCGGCGCTCGGAACGGTAAAAGTTCCCCCGGTCTACATCTTCAACGTGTGGACGCGCACCTGGGGAGAAGGTAAATACACCATTCCCGCTTGCCCGGAAGGCGAAGATCACTCGGAGCCGCTCGTAATTGATGGCTTAGTCCTCTCGGAATATGACCTCGGCGACGGCGGAGCCAACATGGGCACGGCGGTCGATGCCGGGATGGCCGTTGCGCAGGACATTATCGGGGTCAATTCAACCTCGCCCGCGCTCGACTTATTCACCACGAACCGGGAGTGGTTCGGAGTGTTTGCGACCACGAACGAACAACCGACCAAGAAGGAAATTGCCGCGGCGCGCGCGAAACTTGTCCGCATGATGGAGTTGATCTACGCCAAAGGCTCTGAGCTGGTGCAAACCGGCGAAAAGGTTCCCATGCTCGACCGCAAAAACTATAACGAAGCCGCGGCGGTGCTCGGATTGAAACAACTCTGGGGCAACCAGGAGCATGTGATGTCGGACTGCCCGCTTTGCCGCGAACCGATCAAAGATGGCGCAGTTTTCTGCAAGCACTGTCAGCAGGACATCAGCCCGGAAGCTCTTGCCGATCGCGAATCTGCAAAGAAATCAAAGGTAAAAGCGAGCTAGTTTGCCATTAAATCTCTCAGCCCCCTACGATTCGCTGGCGCAGGTGACGCAGATGACGCGCACCGCGCTGGCCGACTATATCGCGGGGATACAACCGAATCTTGCAGGCACGGTGAACGTCAACGGCACCGCTGTCGCCTGGGTGTCGGGAAATAAATTCTCCTACCTGATGAACGGTGCGCCGATGGTTATCAATGCTGTGTCTTATCAGGTAACGCAGGTGCTCAGCGCGATCTCCTTGATCATCGTGCAATCGGCTGGGGTGCAAAATGGCGTGGCTTTTTCGGCGCAACTCCCGACCGGAGACATTTTTTCCGACAATCAGGCTTACGTTTTGCCGACGGTGAATCTGGGCTGGCGAAAGTTGCAGAAAAAGCTCGCCGATCTGGGCCATCCCCGGATGCAGAACGAAGTGGACGTTCTCTCCATCCCGGTAATTACGAATCTCGATCCGATTTCGCAGCAATATATTTCCTGGACGCAGTTTTTCGATGGAACGAATTATTTAACCCCGAACACGACGCCGCCGGGTCCGGTTTTGCCGCAGGATTTCATCTCGCCTTTGCGAATCTGGGAGCGCCAGACAGGAATGACGGTCACTTTCCGGCCCATGCACCTCGCGGGCGACGGCTTACGGTCCTACGTCAAGGGAAGCTACAACCGGCGCTGGGACTGGCGGGAAGATGCGCTTTATTTCCCCGGGTCACTCCTGCTTATGGATATGCGGGTGCGCTATTCATCTTTTTTGCCGGACTTGGCGGCATCGGCCGGCGGATTTACTTCGACGCAAGTCCCCATCATGCGCTCGGCGGACGCTCTCGCTTATTACGCCGCAGAAGCCTTCGTAGAGCCTCGCGGCGGGCTCTTGGCCCCGTCTTATGCGGCGAAAGGCGA
>Ga0182015_10007034_pt1 | contig 11083 bp, 9 predicted proteins | sample 712P3MmetaG_FD_120478 | JGI IMG/M metagenome (GOLD analysis project Ga0182015, IMG submission 120478) | Permafrost microbial communities from Stordalen Mire, Sweden - 712P3M metaG | ecosystem: Environmental > Terrestrial > Soil > Wetlands > Permafrost | place: Sweden: Stordalen | collected...
CGCAGATCAACGGCCTGAAGTGCTGGGGACAACGTACGACCTATCTCTTTCCATCTGGCACTTCCCAAGGCAATCAACAGCCCGTCACCCGCACCTGGGAGGTTTGGTATGCCAAGGATCTAGGATCTGATGTCCGAATTGTGACTCACGATCCTGACCCAAAAGCCGGCGACCAACAAACTGACTTGACCGGCATAGTGTATGGCGAGCCTGATCCGTCGATTTTCGTCCCACCTGCCGAATGTTCGATACAAGCAGCACGACAATAGGAAGCTACGAGCATCGCTACGAGCTGCCAACTGTATTGATCCTTCGAAAATTTCTACCCACAAACTTACCCACAGGAAACTGATTCTTGCGACTCCTTACAGCGACTGGCAGCCCCCGCTGAGAATGTAAGTCGCTGAAAATACTGACGCGCCTCTGTCACGGCAGAGGCCGCGGGTTCGAGTCCCGTCGTCCCCGCCATTCATTCCGAACCAGTTAGACGGATTTTATTGAAACAATCTGGGGCGCGAAAAGGGCAACGTTTCGCGCCCTTTTTGTGCCCCTTTGCGGTGGTCCACTCGACTGTGCGGACAATTTTCTTGTGGTAAAAACGTTGCATCCTTGCCTCCTGCGCCGCCGTTGTGGCGTAGAAGGATATTCAACCACAGAGCCGAAGGGCAGGGGCGAGCGAAACGAGTCGAGTGAATTGCTTTGAGGCGGCAGTGTTCTTGCATTCCAGCTTCTCTCTGCTCGACCATGAAATCACCGCTGCCGGGAGAGGACGGGGGCCAGCGTCGATGGTTTTGCTCATCAGGGCAAGGTTGGACTGGAAACAATAACAACTCGGATACTTGCTGGAATTCTGCTTGGTCCATTCGTACTGAAACTTCTCGCACCTAGCACATTCGCCAAGTTTTCTCATTTCCGCCCAGTTCCTCTACCGTCATGTACTTTCTCTATCAGCTTGGCTTGATCCAGCTAATGTTATGCTCTGGAGCTGAGGCTACGTCGCGAGTTGGCCTCATCGTCAATAATCAAAATTCGCACGCGTCTTTTGTGCCAGACCGTACAAGACCAAATCTTCTGCCACTTCTTCTGTCGCTGTCTCAGACCTGAGTCCGCTCCTGGCTTGAGTTGTTCGAGATTGGCCCGGGGTGTCAAAACTTTGTCACTTTGCGATGCCGCGTCAACGCTCGACTGTGGATCATCGTCGCGATCTGAGGACATTTCGAGTGTGCATCGCGAGAAATCCAGCCTTTACGCGTGTCTAGCGTGTCTGAGCGGTTTGGCAAACCGGATGCTTTAGTGAGCACACGGAGAAATATAGAAGCTCCCTGACACAGGAGAATTGCTCATGCCATCTGTTTCAAATCCGGTCTCGACAACCAAACCGACCAAACCACTGCCGTCCCCAAACAGTGATTTCTATCAACTGGTCGAGACGCTTCCAGCGGAGGAACTTGCGATTGTGAAGCAGGTTCGCGCCTTCATGGAGACCAGGGTCGCGCCGGTCATCACGAAGTATTGGGTGGAAGATGCGTTTCCGTTCGAACTCTTGCCGGAAATGAAAGCGCTCAATATCTATGGTGTTGGAATGGAGGGGTACGGCTGCAGAGGCGGAAGTCAGCAGTTGTTCGGCCTCATCGCCATGGAGATCGCGCGATTCGACTCGTCGATCGCAACTTTCTTCGGAGTGCACAGCGGGCTGGCGATGGGTTCGATTTACCTCGGAGGGTCGGAAGAGCAAAAGCAGAAATGGCTGCCACCGATGGCGCGAGGAGAAAAGATTGGTTGCTTCGGGCTCACCGAGCCGCTGGTCGGCTCCGGAGCGTCTGGTGGTCTGCTGACAACCGCGAAACGCGACGGGGACAACTGGGTGCTTAACGGGCAGAAAAGATGGATTGGGAACGCGCCGTGGTGCGACGTATCCATCATCTGGGCGAGGGATGTTGCGGACAACCAAGTCAAGGCCTTCATCGTGGAGAACAAGACCACGCCTGGATTCACGGTGGAGAAGATTCAGCACAAGATGGCGCTCAAAGTGGTCCAGAACGGCGAGATCACGATGACCAACTGCCGCGTGCCGGAAGCGAACCGGCTGCAACAAGACACATCTTTTCGGGATACGGCGCGAGTTCTGAAACTGACTCGATTCATGGTTGGCTGGGAGGCTACAGGATGCGCCATGGGCGCTTACGAGAATGCTCTCAAATACACCCAACAACGCCTGCAGTTCGGCAAGCCAATCGCTTCGTTCCAGATGGTGCAAGATCTCCTTGCAAGAATGATCGCCAACATCACGGCGTCGCAGTGCCTTTTGGTTCGCATGGCCCAGTTGGAGGCCGAAGGCAAGTTGACGGATGCGCATGCCGCGATCGCGAAGGCGTTCACCACTTCGAAGTGCCGCGAGACCGTCGCGTGGGCACGCGAAATCTGCGGGGGAAACGGGATTGACGTTGACTACAACGTGGGGCGTTTCTTTGCGGACGCGGAAGCTCTGTATTCCTACGAAGGCACATTTCAAATGCAGAACCTGATTGTCGGCAAGGCCATCACCGGTCTTAGCGCCTTCGTCTGACGGAATAAGACACATTTCTGAAACTGGATAAAGAGAGGTTAAATCGATGTCACCAGCAACACAGGGGGCCAAGACAAATTCAGGGCGTCTCTACTTTTTAGACGCCGCCCACGACGGGCTCGTTCTTTCAGTGAACCCCGACGGTTCCGACTTGAAGACGATCGTCAAGAGCCGCGGCAAACGCACGCATCCTGATGGCATTATCGTCGACCTCGAAGCAGGCCATATCTACTGGACCAACATGGGCAACATTAAAGCGAACGATGGCTCCATTGACCGTGCCGATCTCGACGGAGGCAACGTCACCAGCATTGTTTCCCCGGGCGGAACGTTTACCCCGAAGCAACTCCAACTCGATAAGCAGAACGGGAAACTCTATTGGTGTGATCGGGAAGGCATGCGAGTGTTGCGCTGCAATCTCGACGGTTCCAATATCGAAACCCTGATCGATACAAGTCAGGGCGATCCGCGTCCCGGCAAAGATCAAACGAAATGGTGCGTGGGCATAGCTCTCGATTTGAAAGGGGGCAAGCTCTATTGGACGCAGAAAGGACCTGACAATGCGGGCCTGGGACGGATCTTTCGCGCGGGCCTGGAAATTCCAAAGGGGCAAAACCCGGCGAACCGAAAGGATATTGAAGTCCTCTTCGACAAATTGCCTGAGCCCATCGATCTCCACCTCGACTTGGCCAACCGAACAATCTACTGGACTGACCGTGGCGATCCGCCTCGTGGCAACACCGTGAATTGCGCTCCCATGGATGCCGCTGCCGGCACAGACCCAAAAATTCTCTTGAACCACTTAATGGAAGGAATCGGCTTAGCGATGGACTTGAAACGACGCCGCATGTACTTCACCGACTTGGCGGGTACGGTTTACAGCGCAAACCTGGATGGATCAGACGAAAAAGTATTGCTCTTCCTTCAGGGCAACGTGACCGGAATCGTCTATACCGAACCGGACGCTGCATAAGACACATCAACGCATTTGTTTCACGGAGGAGAGAGTGATGGGCTCGACCGCATCTTCTTTAGAACGCCAGAACGTGGTCTACGAAAAAAAAGGCTCGGTTGCCTATGTGACCCTCAACCGACCCAAAGTGCTCAACGCTCTGAATGCGAAAACGATCTCGGAATTGAGGTCCGTCTTTGAGGACATTCGCGATAACGCTGAGGTTCGCGGAGTCATTTTCACCGGAGCCGGCGACAAGGCTTTTGCTGTGGGCGCAGACATCGGCGAGATGGAGAATGACACTGCTGTTACCGCCGAGCGGAAAACGCGAGCGGGTCAGGCGCTCACGGAACTCATCGAGAACCTGGGAAAACCTGTCGTTGCCGCAGTGAATGGATTCGCTTTGGGCGGTGGCTGCGAATTGTCTATGTCTTGCACTCTTCGCATCGCGGCTGAGACGGCAAAGTTCGGGCAACCGGAAGTGAAGATTGGAATCATGCCGGGTTACGGCGGAACGCAGCGGCTTCCGAGGTTGGTTGGAAAAGGACGCGCGTTGCAGATCATCCTGTCGGGCGAGCTGATCAATGCCCAGGAAGCCTTGCGCATTGGACTCGTAAACGAGGTGGTACCGGCGGCGAGCCTGATCTCGCGAGCCGAAGCGATTCTCAATCAGATCATTTCCAACGCTCCGCTGGGCGTGAAGTACTCGATTGATGCGGTTAATAAAGGCCTGGAGGGGACGGTCTCAGCGGGTCTTTTGATTGAAGCTTCGCTGTTTGCGGTCTGCGCAGGCTCTGAAGACAAGAAGGAAGGCACTTCCGCGTTTATGGCGAAACGCGCGCCGCAGTTCAAGGGACGCTGAAGAAATCGAAATACGAAGTTAGGGAGCTGTTATGGCAGGCGAGAGTATTTTTTCCGGGTTGAAAGTGGTGGATTTGTCGAGCTTCATTGCCGGGCCGAGCGCAGCGACGATCTTGTCTGATTTCGGCGCTGATGTCGTAAAAGTCGAACCGCCTGAGGGCGAGCAGTGGCGGATTGGACAGAAGATCCCGCCCCAGCCGAATTCGGACGAAGCGTATCCCTTCCAGTTGGCGAATCGAAACAAGCGTGGTGTTGCGCTCAATCTGAAAGCTGCTAGCGCACTGCAAGTGCTCGAGCGACTGGCCAAGTGGGCTGACGTATTCATCGTCAACACACCGCATTCTGCGCGAAAGAAACTGAAACTGGAATATGACGATGTTGTGCGGTGGAACCCGCGTCTGATCTATGCAGATCTGACTGGCTTCGGTGAAAAGGGTCCTGACGCTGCTCTGCCAGGATTTGATCTAACGGCTTTCTGGGCGAGAAGCGGTCTGTTGTTCATGACGCGCGATGCTGGTGAACCACCGACCTGGCCAGTGTCGGGTAGCGGTGACAATGCAACTGGGGTCTGCATTTATGCCGCGATTGTTACCGCTCTTTACCGACGGGAGCGCACGGGTAAAGGATCCTACGTCACGACTTCGCTGCTCGCGGCAGGCGTCTGGTCGGCCAGTGTCTTCATTCAGGCGGCTCTATGCGGCGCGAGTTTCTACGGACTGCACGATCGCACCCATCCTGCAAACGCCGCCTTGAACACATATCGCTCGTCCGATGGCGTCTGGTTCGTTCTGGTCGCGACTCCGGACAAGGTGCCAGCCGTTCTGAAGGCGATGGGTCGTGAAGACATTCTGACGGACCCGCGATTCTCTGACCCTGCCAAGCTGGCGCAAAACCGTCCGCAGCTGACGGCAATGCTCGATGAGATCTTTGGCTCGCAGCCTATGTCTCATTGGTATGAAGTTTTCAACGGCGTTCACGTGCCCTTCGGGGCGGTGCGCGGGCCGGAGGAAGTAGTGAATGATCCGCAATTGCGGGCGAATGAGATTGTCGTTCCGCTCGAAGGAGCCGGCGAGAAGCTGACTTCGACCATTAGCAGTCCGATCCAAGTGCACGGTGTAGCAAAAGTACCCGCAAAGCGTGCCCCGAAAATCGGCGAACACAATGAGGAAGTGCTGAAGGAACTGGGATTCACTGCTAACGATATCGATGGGCTGCGCACCAACGGCGCCATCCCGACCAGCCAGAAGAAACCGGTCGCGGCCGACTGAAAGCAATGGGAAAAGTGCGATGACAGAAATTCTTACGGAGAAATCCGGGAACATCCTGCGAGTTCAACTCAATCGCCCGGCGAAGAAGAACGCGATGACCGCCGCTATGTACATCGGGATGGCCGACGCTCTCAACTCCACCGCAAAAGATGAAAACGTGAGAGTCGTGCTTTGGCACGGCGCGGGAGACTCTTTCTGCGCAGGCAATGACGTTGAAGACTTTCTTAAAAATCCGATGGGAACCGGCGACAGTCCGCAGTCACGCCTGATTGACGCACTTATCAATTTCGACAAGCCGATCGTGGCGGCTGTGCAGGGCTACGCAATCGGCGGTGGAACCACGATGTTGACGCACTGCGACTTTGTTTACGCGAGCGAGACCGCCAAATTCCAAATGCCGTTCATCAATCTGGCTTTAATGCCGGAATTTGGAACGAGCTATTCGCTCCCCGCACGCGTCGGTTATCTGCGAGCGGTTGAGCTGATTCTGTTGGCGAAACGATTTGACGCCAAACGGGCGTTGGAGTTGGGGCTTGTGACGGCGGTCGCGCCTGACGATCGAGTATTCGCAACGGCGCTGGTCATCGCGCAGGAGTTGTCGGAAAAGCCGGTCGAGGCTCTTCAGGCATGCAAAAGACTAATGAGGCAATCGACGCGAGATCTATTGGAGCGAGCCGCGAAAACGGAGAACGCCGAATACGCGGTGAGGCTTCGCTCTCCTGAATGCAAGGAAGCCCTCGCGGCATTTCTTGAAAAGCGTCCGCCAGACCTCGAGCGAGCAAAGCAAAAAGCGCCGGCTGCGTAAGTCGGGAACGTTGTGCTGAGAAAGATTAAGCAGAGTAAATCGAGATGAGCACGTCGCAACCCAGAGTCATTGTCGTCGGGGGCGGTTTTGGCGGACTGGCCGCCGTCAAGGCGCTCAAGAACACACCCGTCGAGGTAATTTTAATTGACAGGCACAACCACCATCTTTTTCAACCGTTGCTTTACCAGGTGGCGACAGCAGTCCTGACTCCCAGCCAGATTGCGACGCCGATCCGCAGCATTCTTCGCAATCAGAAAAACGTCGTCGTGATTATGGGTGAAGTCACTGGTGTGGACGTGAATAAGAAGTTCGTGACTGCCAGTAACGTGGATCAGCAAGACGTGCCCATTCCTTACGATTATCTTGTTTTGGCGACTGGTGCGACTCACAGCTACTTCGGTCACGACGAATTCGCCGAGTACGCGCCCGGTTTGAAAAGCCTCGCTGATGCAGAGGCAGCGCGAAACAAGATTTTGCAGGCGCTCGAGTCAGCTGAGGCCGAGACAGATCCTAGCCGTCATCGGGAACTGTTGACGTTTGTGCTCATCGGTGCGGGGCCGACGGGGGTAGAGATGGCTGGGGCGCTGGCGATCTTCGTTCGAACCTCGTTGAAATCAGACTTCCGAAGGATCGATCCTGGCTCCGCGAGAATTGTTCTGATCGATATGGCTCCGCGAGTGTTGCAGCCGTTTTCCGATGACCTTTCGGCAGCGGCGAAGCGGCGGCTCGAACGGTTGGGCGTGGAGGTACGGCTTGGGCACGGCGCCGACCAAATTGACGCCGACGGCGTCTTTGTTGCCGGCGAGCGCATAAAAAGCAAAACGGTTATCTGGACGGCGGGCGTGTCCCCTTCGCCCGCGGGTACGTGGCTGAAAGTGGAAACCGACCGCGCCGGGCGCGTACGCATTCAAAACGATCTCAGTGTGCCGGGACATTCCGAGATTTTCGTCGTCGGCGATACGGCGACATTTGAACAAGACGGCAAGCCTCTTGCGGGAGTGGCGCAGGTCGCCATGCAGCAAGGCCGTTACGCGGGGAGACTGATTCACCAGCGGATAACCGGCGGCACACCTCCGAAGGCATTTCGGTATTTCGATAAAGGCACGATGGCGGTGGTGGGAAAAGGCTTCGCCGTTTTGCAGAGTCATAAGGTCCGAGTCAGCGGCTTTGCGGCATGGCTCACCTGGGCTGGAGTGCACTTGCAGTTCCTGGCGACTTCGAGCCTTCGTCTCACAGTATTTCTGCAATGGATTTGGACCTATCTCACCAACCAGAGGGGTTCTCGTCTCATCGTGGATCATCACGGGTCATAACCAGCGAAGGCTGTGGAGAGTTCCTCCAGTAAGCCAGCAGTCGCGTAAAGAAACATTTAGACAAAAACGGAGAACATCAAAATGGCAAACAACAAACAGGTTCGGAACATTGCGATTGTCGGTACGGGTGTGATCGGCGCAAGCTGGGCGGCGTTATATCTTGCGCGCGGTTTCAATGTAATTGCGACGGATCCGGCGCCGAACGCGGAAGCAAACCTTCACAAATTCGTGGACGCGGCGTGGAAAGACCTGACGGTCATCGGGCTTTCGCCGAATGCATCGCGCGATCAGCTGCAGTTCACGAGCGATATGAAGAAAGCGCTTTCGAACGCTGACCTCGTTCAGGAGAACGGGCCCGAACGTCCGGATTTCAAGATCAAGCTGTTTGCAGATATGGACGCTGCAACTCCGGAAGATTCGATCATCGCGTCGAGTTCATCTGGCATCACCATGAGCGTGATGCAGTCCGCGTGTAAGCATCCGGAGCGCTGCGTGATTGGCCATCCTTTCAATCCTCCGCACGTGATCCCGCTGGTCGAAGTTGTTGGGGGAGCGAAGACTTCACCGCAAACGGTGCAACAGGCGATCAAATTTTACGAATCGATTGGCAAGAAACCGATCCACGTTCGCAAAGAGGTGGTCGGCCATGTCGCGAACCGCTTGCAGGCCGCGCTCTATCGCGAAATTGTGTATCTGATCGAACAGGGAGTGCTCGATGTCGGTGACTCGGACGTCGCGGTTTGCTGGGGGCCGGGACTGCGCTGGGGCATTATGGGCGCGAATCTTCTATTTCATCTGGGGGGCGGGCAAGGTGGAATTCAGCATTTCATGGATCAATTCACAGGTCCGCTATCTAAGTGGTGGAAAGATCTCGGAACCATCACAGACTTCACCCCCGAAGTCAAGCAGACCATCATCAACGGGGTGACAGAGGAAGTTGCCGGTCGCTCAATCGATGAGCTGGAACAGGAGCGAGACGCGATGCTTCTTGAGTTGCTTGCCACGCGTGCGCGAGGAGAAAAAGCAGCACAAGCAGCAATTAAAGCGGGAGATAAACAGGCGCTCAGGGCGTGAAACAGAGTAAACGATGATCCATGCACACTCACTTGGCCGCGGAGCCAGATACTATTCGGAACGCGCGGCACTCGCAGAGGATGGCAACTCTTTGTCCTTCGCTGAGCTGGAAGGCCGGGTTGCGCGTGTCGCGGCGAAGCTAAAGGAAACGGAATTCAAAGCCGGGGACCGTTTAGCTCTTCTGCTGCCAAACAGTCCCGAATACATTGAATTGATCTATGCGTGTAGTTGGCTTGGGGTCATCGCGGTTCCGATCAATGTTCGACTCTCCGCGACGGAGATTGATCGAGTGTTAGTCGATGCCGCTCCTCGTGGAATTATTCGGGACTCGTCATTGGCGACGCCGACCGCGCGACTACCGTTCGAAAAGGTACTCGATCAGGATCCACTCGAGCTCGGAGACGGCGTTCTTCCGGATGCCGAGGCTGTTTACGATCCCGACGCGGTTTTGGCTCTGATCTATACAAGCGGGACGACTGGCAAGGCAAAGGGCGTGATGGTGACGCACGCAAACATCCTGGCCAATATCCACCACTTTAACTACTGGATGCGTTACACAGAAAAGGGCGCTGTCTACCTTCATGCAGCGCCTCTGTTTCATATCGCTGATTTTCCGGCAATGTTTGCGGCGCCAGCTTTCGGCGCAGGACAGGTCACGATTTCAAAATTCAGTCCGGAGAACTTTTGCGGAACCGTCGAACGCGAGTGCGTTAGCCATACGGTGCTTGTGCCGACGATGATCAATCTTCTGACCCAGTTCGGCGACATTAAGAAATATGATCTGACAAGCCTCGCCGTTCTTGGGTATGGTGGCTCTCCAATCGCCCCTGACTTGATGAGGCGCGCAAAAGAAGTCCTACCGAATGTGAATCTGGTTCAAGTGTACGGGCTGAGTGAGACGGGATTTCTCACAGGACTGCAGAGCAGCGAGCACACCGCCAGCCACGTTCTTTCTTGCGGGCGGCCTTGTCCCGGCATCGATCTGGCGGTTGCCGACGAATCGGGAAATACTGTCGAGCATGGGCAGCATGGTGAACTTGTGGCCCGCGGCGCAAACGTCATGCGGGGCTACTGGCAAAACGCTGAGGAGACTGGGCTGGCGTTTCGAAATGGCTGGTTCCGAACTGGGGATGTCGGTTATCAGGACGCTGAGGGTTTCTTCTATATTCTCGATCGCTTGAAGGACATGATCGTCACCGGAGGGGAGAATGTTTATTCGGGAGAGGTCGAGGGCGTTCTCTATACACATCCTGCGGTTCGCGAAGCGGCAGTTTTCGGCATACCTGATCACAAGTGGGGCGAGTTGGTTATGGCTTGCGTTGTGCTGAAGACCAACCGCTCCGTTACTTCCGACGAGCTGATCGCTTTTTGCCGGCAGCGTCTGGCGACCTACAAGATTCCACGCCGCGTGGAATTCGAGGCTGCCGATTTGCCAAAAAGCGGCTCGGGCAAAATATTGAAAAGAGTCCTGCGCGAGCGCTATTGGGCGCATGAGACTCGAGAAGTGAGTTGAGCGGTGTGTTTTAGACCCTTTCGGTTGTTGACGCGTTATTGACATGACACAACTTCGTGGGCCAAAACATCGCATCCTGTCGGTTGGGCTGTGGGATTTTGCACTTTTTGAAAAGCGTCGGGCAAGCGTTAATGAGTGAAATCGCGATTGAACAAGAGCTATAAGCCTTGACTCAATTGTCCTTCTGATTGCCAGACTGCTTTAGCAGCCATTCAGAGCCGTCGGCAAAGCGTTCAGCTCGACGTTGGAGAGCGAGATTCCCAAGGTTACTTCTTTGTCAGGGCAGGCCTACGCGCCGGAGAAAATCCTTAAAGCGCTCATCCGAGCGGTAGCGGTCAAAAATCGGGTCGACCGCGAGGTATCCCATCCAAACAGCGTGATCTTGATAGGCGGCTTCCAGCCATTTGAATGTGTCCTCATTCTTATTTGACGCCGCATAAATCTGAGCCAAGCCGTAAGGGGAAACGTAATGCTTCCTCGAAATCGTTTCCAGTTTGTGTGCGATTCGGAGTGCGTCGCGATTCCGTCCTGCAACCGCAAGGGCAACGGCGACCTGCGCGGTATAGAGTGGGCTGTCGCCCGACAGATTCGCCGCTTTCCTCAGCTCATTAACAGCTTCGCTGTGCAACCCTGCCTCACGATAGTCCTCTCCGAGCAGAAGGTGAGCGGCAGCGAAGTTCGGATCCAGTTCAACGGAATTTCGATTTTGATCGATTGCGCGGGAGTAGTCA
>Ga0182015_10007036_pt1 | contig 11081 bp, 7 predicted proteins | sample 712P3MmetaG_FD_120478 | JGI IMG/M metagenome (GOLD analysis project Ga0182015, IMG submission 120478) | Permafrost microbial communities from Stordalen Mire, Sweden - 712P3M metaG | ecosystem: Environmental > Terrestrial > Soil > Wetlands > Permafrost | place: Sweden: Stordalen | collected...
ACCATCGCCATGATGGATGCTCTTAAGATCGAGAAGGCGATCCTGGGCGGTTATGACTGGGGAGGGCGCACGGCTGACATCGTCGCGGCACTCTGGCCGGAGCGTTGCAAGGCCATGGTTTCGGTGAGTGGATATCTGATCGGCAGCCCTGCTGCCAACAAACTGCCGCTGCCGCCAAAGGCTGAACTTGCCTGGTGGTACCAATACTATTTTGCCACGGAGCGCGGACGGGCCGGCTACGGTGAATACCGACGTGATTTTGCGAAGCTCATTTGGCAGATCGCTTCGCCGAAGTGGGACTTCGATGATGCCACATTCGACCGTACGGCGGCGTCGTTCGACAACCCGGATCATGTCAACATCGTGATCCACAATTATCGCTGGCGGATCGGTTTGGCGGAAGGCGATCCGAAACATGACGATTTGGAAAAGAGGCTGGCCGAAGCTCCGGTCATTACGGTGCCCACCATTACCCTTGAAGGAGACGCCAATGGGGCGCCCCATCCGGACGGAAGCGCCTATGCCAAGAAATTCTCAGGCCGATATGCGCACCGAATCCTCCAGGGCGGCATCGGACACAATCTGCCGCAGGAAGCCCCGCAGGCCTTTGCCCAAGCTATCGTCGAGGTCGACGGCTTTTAATCGAGGTGAGCCTAGCTAGGCTCTGCCCACTGGCATACATGGCAAAATTGATGAACAAAGCGACTCAAGGTAAAGCATGCTCTTCTCGACCATACTATTGAGTTGGATTGGACCGAGAAACCTCGCCTGGGTCGCTTTCTTCTCGATTCTCCTATATGCGAGCCGAGGGACCTGTCAGCGGGCTCCAACTTCTCCTGACCATCCTTGGCATTCGTACGAGGAACAGGAGTTCAAAAACGAGATGAGGTTGCCCCGAAACCCCGTGTCTCCAATCGATCCGGCGAAGACGTATACTTTGCCGGAACTGATTGATTTGGCCGAAACGCAGAATCCCGAGACTCGTAATTCGTGGGAACACGCCCGCGCCCAGGCAGACACGCTCGGAATCGCCCGGAGCGAGTTGTACCCAACTTTAGCCGCCACGGCGCTCGCCGAAATCAATCGCGGAGTCGTTTTCTCTGGCACCAGCTTTTATCGTCAAACGATCTCAGGTGTTGATGGGGGCTTGGATCTCAGCTACACGGTCTTTGACTTCGGCGCGCGATCCAGTCGAATTGGCGCTGCCAAAGCTGGAGTTCTGGCGGCAAACTTCGCCTTCAACGACACCCATCGCCAAATCATTTACCAAGTCGAACGGGCCTACTATAGCGTTCTGAACGCGGTCGGTCAGATAAGCGCTGCCGAAGCAAGCCTTACCAATGCGCTGGCCGTGCAAAGAGCAGCGGAAGACCGTTTGAAGCAAGGGTTAGCCACTTCGCCAGATGTATTGGAGGCCCGAAGCGCGGCGGCGCAGGCGGAATACGAACTTCAAGCACTTCAGGGTGTGAAAGAGATTTCGCGAGGCACTTTGGCGACGGCCCTTGGAATTTTCCCGACGTCTTTGATTCAAGTGCAGCCGCTTGATGAACTTGTAATTCCTGATTCGTTTTCAAATACCGTCGAGCAGTCGATAGATCGCGCTTTTGAACAACGCCCGGACCTAATGCAGCAATTGGCCGAAGTGCGTTCGGCCAACGCGCAAATCAAGGAGGCTCGCGCGGCGTATTATCCCACCCTGAGTTTTAACGCTTCAGCGGGCCCGCGTTCCTTTTATGCTTCGCAGCAATCGCTTCCGTGGGAGCATACGGGTAATTGGGAAGGGGGGGCAGGCCTGAGTTTGACTTGGTCCCTTTTTGATGGAGGCGCGCGCAAACACAAACTGGCTCAAGCGAAGGCCGATGCCTTGGCCTCGGAAGCAAGAGTGAATGCTGCGCGCGATAGGGTGGCGGATGAAGTTTGGACGGCTTACTCCAAATTCCAAACCGCTTTTCGGGAGCGGCAAGCGGCGACCGAGCTTCTCGCCGCCGCCAGTCAATCTTATGCCGCTGCACTGGAATCCTATAGCCATGGGGTTCGCAGTCTGCTTGACGTGACTGCCGCTCAACAGACTCTTGCGCAAGCCCGCTCAACGGATGTTCTGGCGCGGACGGCTATTCTCTCGTCTGTGGCAGAACTGGCGTTCCAAACCGGCACTTCAATTCAGTCAAGGGCGCCCAGGAAGGAACCATGAGGCACAATATTGTCCATCGTTACTTGAGCTATAGCCTTGTGCCAATCTACGGACTGCTAACAGGCTGCGCACGGAATCCCTCCTTCGATATTGTGGGCTCTCTTTTCCCCGCATGGCTCGTCTGTCTTGTCGCGGGCATTTTGTTGACGGTTCCAGCCCGATGGCTTCTGTCGCGGCTGCAAGTCTCTATCGTTTACCCAATTTTAGTTTTTCCGAGTCTGACGGCGTTATTCACGTTTGTGCTTTGGCTCGTCTTTTTTAGCTGAGGAGGAACGGATTATGATATCTGAAACAACTTCAAATTCCACTCAGCGGGTCGGCCGCTGGGTCAGTGTTGGCATTGTGGCCATGACGCTGGCCGTTGGTCTGATCGTGTTTTACCAATCGACCCATCATCCACGGACGGATGACGCCACCGTATTCGCAAACTACATCGGAATTGCCCCACAAGTGGAGGGGCCGTTGGTCCACCTGGACGTGCGCGACAATCAGTTGGTAAAGAAGGGGGACCTATTATTCGAGATCGATGAACGACCATATCAGTATGCCGTGGAAACAGCATTGTCTGCGCAGGCCACCCTCGAAGGGCAAATTGCGGACGAGGCAAAAAGAATCGCAGCGCTCAAGAGCGCGGTTTCTGTTTCGGAGGCCAACATTCATAGCGCGGAGGCCGAGATGGCCCGCTACGAGGCGGCCATCGATCAGGCGCAGGCTGACGTGGCCAATGCCGAACAGGGCGTCAGGCGCGCCACAGCAGAGTGGACATACTCGAGCAACAATCTGCAACGTCTGGAACCGCTACTAGTAAAACAGTTTGTCACGGTGGACCAGGTCGATAAGGCGAGGACGTTGGAAATCGCGCAGAAAGAGGCTTCCAAGCAGACCGAATCGCAACTGCTTCTTGCGCAGGCAGGGCAGCGGTCAGCCGTGGCACAGCATCAACAGTCCAAGGCCGCCTTGGAGCAGAGCAAAGCGCAACACGAGCAGGCCGCTAATGCTGTCACCACCCTTGAACCGCTCATCAACCAGCGAGGCGCCAGGGAAGCCGCGGTAAGGCGCGCGCGCTATGACCTCAATAACTGCCGGATTTGCGCACCGTTCGAGGCGCGAGTGACAAACCTCAAGATTTCGGAAGGCGCCTACGCCCATGTAGGTCAGCAGATATTTACTTTGATTGACGCGCGCCGATGGTGGGTCATTGCCAATTTCCGCGAAGGGCAATTGCCGCACATCATCCCCGGAATGCGAACCGATGTTTACGTGATGTCCCAGCCCGATCGGCGTTTCGCCGGCTTTGTGGAGAGCATTGGCTTTGGGGTCACGCCAGATGCCGATCTGATTGGCAGTTTTGAGAACGGCCTCCCGGATGTGCAGCGAACGCTCAATTGGGTCCACCTCGCATCCAGATTTCCGGTCCGGATTCGCGTTGAGGATCCCGCTCCTGAGTTATTTCGCGTAAGCGAGTCAGCAGTGGTCATCATTCGAGGGAACTAACGATGGACGCCGCCGCTCAAAGCGCAACGGAGTGGCCTCGTCCTGTGGTTTGGCTAGAAAAGCTGCTGCGGGAAGAACTCGCGCCTTATCCTGGAAGAGGCTTGTTGGTTGCGCGCATGGTCATCGCTGCCACGCTGATCATGATCATCAATACGACGTTTCGTATTCCGTACGGTTTGTGGGCAGTTTATGGGCTGGCCTGGTCCCGCGAAAGCACTCGAGCGACAGTCAGAGCTGTGAAGAAGTCCATAGTTACTTTTCCCCTCGCCGCTGGCTACGTGATAATCGGGGCGATGTTTTCCTTGGACGACCCCACGCTCCGCTTGCTGTGGTTGATTGGCACGTTGTTTCTCGTATTCTTCGTCATCGGCACGATAACGGACTTCGCCACAGCCGGCGGCTTGGGCATTTTGATCGCCCTGAGTCTTCCGCTCTGGGATCAGCATATTTCTGTCGAGCTGAAGGTGGAAACAACGCTCTGGGCGGCCGGTCAAGCAACAATTGCAAGTTTGATCACCGCAACGGTTGCCTTGGTGTTCGAGGAGTTGGGGCTTGGGGATGACCTTCTCCGGTCCATTGGAGAACGATTGGCTTGCGTTGAGAATTTGCTGGATTGTTACGCCGAGAGCCGCCCTGCTGATGAGAAGATAACAAAACAAATCACACGCATGGCGGTCCTGGGCACATCCACGTTGCGGAGCAATTTGCAAAGATCGAATTACTCGCCGCTTTACGCTGAACAAATGGGGGCCATAGCGGCGCTGGTAGGAAGACTTGTAGATACCGCCGCAAGCTTGTCAAATCTCAGCGTCCAGATGTCTACCGAGGCTCGGGCACGAATTCGTCTATTGACTGAGAATGTCGGCGGCATTCGAGCCGATCTACTGGCCAGCCGGACTCCGCACTTAAGGAAAACCCCGCCTGAACTGGATTCCTTGTCTCAGGCGCCGATGTTGCAAGAGATGGAAAAAACCGTCTCCTTGATTGCTGATGTCTTTATCGGTTCTCAATCGCTTGGCGCCTATTCTGCCCCTGCATCAAGCATCGGCGACCCGGGCCAGACGCTGTTTGTGCGGGACGCGTTGTCCAACCCCGAACATGTTAAATTTGCGCTGAAAGGCTGCCTGGCGGCCAGCCTTTGCTATATCATCTACAGTTCCCTGGATTGGCCGGGAATCAGCACGTCCGTGACCACCTGCATGCTGACCGCGCTGACCACCATCGGCGCCTCGCATCAAAAGCAGGTTTTACGGTTTACTGGTGCCATGGTTGGCGGCGCAATAGGAATCGCATCGCAAGTGTTCGTTCTGCCCGAGGTTGATTCGATTTTCGGGTTCACGCTGCTGTTCCTGGCGGTCACGATTGTGGCCGCATGGATCGCGACGTCGGGCCCCCGTCTTTCCTATTTCGGACTACAGTTGGCGGCAGCGTTTTATTTCGTGAACCTCGATCAGTTCAAAATCCAGACGTCGCTGGTTCCCGCCAGGGATCGTGTCGTCGGCATCTTGCTGGGCCTATCGATGATGTGGCTTGTCTTTGACCAATTGTGGGGCGCGCCGGCGGCGGTTGAGATGCGCCAAAAACTGATTTCGACGCTGAGATTGCTGGCTCAACTGGCCCGCGAACCGATCGCGAACGATTTACCTGTCGCCATCGAACAAAGTTACCGTCTTCGCGAAAAAATTAACCTGCGTTGTAATACTGTCAGGAATCTCGCCGACGCTGTGCTGTTCGAAGTCGGTTCTTCTCGGCAACAACATTTGGCGCTGCGAAAGCAAATTCTGGGCTGGATGCCGCAACTGCGGGCACTCTTTTTAACGCGGATTACCCTTTTAAAATATCGTCTTCAATTGCCGGGCTTTGAATTGCCGGAGGAGTTACGCAGCGCGCAACGGGAGTTCGACGAACGGCTGGCCGCGACGCTCGACGGCATGGCGGATCGCTTTGAGGGTGAGGCACATCGGGAAACGGAAAGTTTAGGGGCTTCTTTGACTCGTCTCGATGCGAAAGTCAGGAGTTGTGATTCGACAGAGTCCCAAGGGTTGATCGCTGCTCACTCACAGACATTCCTTCTTTTGTCGCACGCTATCGAGAAATTGGCTTCTTCTTTGGATAAGGAATTCTGATATAAAGATGGAAATTTTGCAGTCAGATTGATAGGATAAAGAATTCGCAAACCGCTCAAGACGGGGCTAAATTCGGGAGAAGCGGTTTGTTATGAAGAAGGCAAAGCCCATTCGCGTATTGTGCGTTGACGACCACCCCGTTGTTCGAGATGGGCTGGCGGCAAGCATTGGGACACAGCCCGACATGACGTCGGTCGGCGAGGCCAGCGATGGGCAAACGGCAATCGCCATGTTTCGCCAGCTCAAGCCTGACGTTGTGGTGATGGATTTGAGAATGCCGGGGATGGGTGGGGTGGAAGCCACCATTCAGATTCGCAAGGAGTTTCCTGCGGCCCGGATCATTGTTCTGACCACGTACGAGGGTGACGAGGACATCCACCGAGCATTGGAAGCGGGGGCACAGGGTTATTTGCTTAAGGATTCGGTTCGGAAAGAATTGCTGCAAACCATACGGGAGGTTCATAGCGGCCAACGCCACATTACCCCAGCCATGGCCGCGCGAGTGGCCGAGCACACGCCCCACGTCGCTTTGACCCCTCGCGAGTTGCAAGTATTGCAATTGATCGCCAAGGGTTTGCGAAACAAGGAAATTGGGGCCGCATTGGATATCGCTGAAGACACGGTGAAAATCCATATCAAGAACATTTTCGGCAAACTTGAAGTGGTTGATCGAACCCATGCCGTGGTGGTGGGCTCGCAACGCGGGTTTATTCAACTCCCATCATCGCCATAACCCGAAAGTGTTAGTCGGCCGTAACGGAGTCGGGCGATTCACAGCAAAGCGTTTGGCGTTTAACGTCGTATGTGCTTACAAAAACACACAAAATTCGGATTTTCGTCGTCGACGATCATGCGGGGATGCGGGAGGGAATCAATGCCGTGGTGAACGCCCAGCCAGACATGATGGTCGTGGGCGAGGCCAGTGATGGCCGGGAGGCCATTCTGCGATTCAAAGCCCTCCATCCAGATGTGTCGCTGGTGGACTGGAATTTGCCGATTATTTGCGGAGAAGAACTGCTCGCCACACTAGGCGCAGAATTTCCCGAAGCGCGGTTCATCGTCGTCACGGCCCTGAATGATGACGATAGCATCCGACGGGCTTTGCAACTTGGCGCCAAGGCGTATCTCCACAAGGACATGTTGCGCCGCGAACTGCTTCCCGCGATTCGCGCGGTTCACGGCGGGCAACAATATATTCCCCAAGAAATCGCCGCCCGACTTAACAGAAAACCGTGACATTCCAGAAACAATTTCTGAATCCGGTTCAATCCTGTCTGCGTCCACGAAAGCCCATTTTTCGGACGCTTATTGACTATGCTTTGACCCGACAACGAAATACACTGACGAGGCGATCGCAGACGACAGAATCATGAGACGCAGTGCTCTTAGCATTCGAGTTTTGCCCGCACTCACAAGTGCGGCTGTGGTTTGCGTACTCCTGGCCACTCGATCATTCGCCCTCGATCCACAAAAAGCCATCACGCAATTTACCCATCGGAGTTGGGGGTCGACATACGGCATCGGCATGGTGGGCTCGATTACCCAGACAACAGACGGTTACCTATGGATTTCCTCCGTCAGTGGAATCTTCAAGTTTGACGGAATCGATTTTACCCGACTGGACTTGGACAAGGCCGGATTCGGTTCAATGGACCCGGACCCGTCGGACAGCCGGACGGCACTGCCTCCCATTCTGCTCGGCGCTCGTGATGGCAGCCTGTGGATCACTAGCCTCCAAAGCGTCATGCGCCTGCAGAATGGGACCTGGAAGGAGTACGGACCGCAGGATGGGTTGCCCGGCGGAAATCTCTACGCAATTTGTGAAGGAAACGATGGCAGCGTTTGGGCGGGAGGCCGAAAGGGATTGTCTAGATTTCAGGACGGAAAATGGCGGCGCTATGATGCGGAGAGCCAAATTCCAAGTGGGGCACTAACGGCGGTCATGGTGGATAGAGAAAATGTGCTTTGGGTGGCCATTGAAAGAGACCCGCGCTTTCCTTCTTCTTCCGCGGTTGCTTTTCTTCGGCTAGGCGAAAGACTTTTCCAAACAGCGTGCGAGGGCGAGCTTATCATTTCCGGGATGTCCGAGGCGCCCGATGGTAAAATTTGGGTTGCCCAGGTTGGCCGCGCCGCGCGGGCGTTCGTGCGCGACTCAGCGAAAATACGATTCGTACATCCGGAAATTCGCGTGGGAACACAGGATCTTCATGTAGACAGAGATGGCAGCCTGTGGGTTGACAGTTGGGGCGATGGGATGCGCAGGGCAAGGAACACCACCGTGCTGGACACCAATGACATCGCGCAAATGAGCGATGAGGTCGATAAATTCACCCAGAAGGACAGTCTTTCCAGCGACATGGTGTACTGCACCTTTGAGGATAGGGAAGGAAACATCTGGGTGGGTACTCTGGCAGGACTGGATTGTTTCTCTGAAAATAAGGTCGCTTCGTTCTCCAGGCGCGAAGGATTGCCGTTCGATCAGGGCCTCATGCTCCAGGCAAGCGCTGATGGCAGCGTTTGGGCCGGTTCGACACCTCAAGGCTTTGCGCGGCTAAAAAAAGGTGACGCCCAATTCAAGGACCTTGGCTGGTCCTTTTTTAATCCGAAAGCCGCGCATATGGTTGTTGTTTCTTCCATGTATGCGGATCCTGCCGGCCCGCTGTTTCTCGGCACGGGTTGTGGCGTTGTCGTCGTCGAAAACGGCGCCACGAATGGCAGTCTTCTGGCCGGCGGTCCGAACCTGTTGAACGTGCTATCCATCACGCGTGATCGTAGTGGAGCGTTATGGCTTTGTGACATTCAGAGTGGCATCTTTCGTTTTCGGGACAACATATACGAAAAGGTGCCGTACCGGCAACACAGGACGGCCGATATCGTCACCGCAGCCCAAGCCGATATTGCTGGTCGTATGTGGCTGGGTTCTGTTGGCGGATTCGTCACTTGTTATGACAAAAACCAGCCACCGCACTGGTATTCATCGCAGGACGGCCTTTTCTCCGGACCAGTTCGGTCCATCATGAGCGACAGCAATGGCCAGATGTGGTTCGTCGGCAAGGGCGGCATCAGCAAGTTTGACCACGGCCACTTTCTAACACTCAACCGCGATAACGGCCTGCCGGAGGATGACTTGTCTGCCTTGCTCCAGGATGACATGGGTTTTTTTTGGCTGGTGGGATCGACGACTCTTTTTCGAGTCTCGCCGGCCTCTCTCAATGACGCTCTCTCATCGCCCTCTCGAAAGGTAAGCGGTGAACTCATCGATGCCAACGATGGACTTCGTGGTTTCGTCCACGGACAATTAGGTTGGGGAATGGCCTGGCCGACAAAAGGCGCCGATGGCCGCCTTTGGTTTCCAACGACTGCGGGAGTGGCAGTGGTAGATCCGCGTCACATTCCCCGGAATCCATTGCCGCCGCCAGTCCATATTCAACAAATTGTAGCCGCCGGAAAGGCTTTCCGGACACCCGGACACCTGGATTTTCCAATTGGAACCCGGAATTGTGAAATGGACTACGTCGGACTAAGTTTCGTCAATCCGGCAAAGGTGCGCTACCGGTACAAATTGGAGGGTTACGATCAGGACTGGGTGGACGCAGGACCGATCCATCAAGCTCACTATTCGAGTCTCAAGCCAAAAAAATATAAATTTCAAGTCATCGCTTGTAACAATGACGGGGTTTGGAACAAAAATGGTGACAGCGTGGAATTTTCGATCCTGCCGGCCTTTTACGAGACGGCCTGGTTCCCTCCCCTTTGTGCGCTGCCGGTGGCGTTGGCCGCTTGGGGATTATACCGGCTCCGGATTGCGCGAATTACCGCCCGGATGAAACAGCAACTGGAAGGACAAATCAAAGAACGCAAACGGATTGCCCAGGAATTGCACGACACGTTGTTGCAAGGATTCACGGGCCTCGGACTGAAGTTAGATGCATTGGCCAACAGCCTGCCGCCTGCGATGGAAGGCGTCAAAAAGCAGATTCAAAAGCTTCTCGACCAATCCGATCAATACTTGACTGAAGCACGACGCTCGGTGTGGGAATTGCGCTCGGCGACGTTGGAGAGCCATGAGGATTTTTCGAAAGCACTTGTCGGGGCGGGCGAGCGCGCGCTGGCGGGCACCGGGGTCGAATTAAGTTTTTCCGTTGCCGGCACAGCGCGCAAACTTGACAAAACGGTTGAGAACAACCTGCTGCGCATTTGTGAGGAAGCGGCGGCCAACGCCGTCAAACACGGGCATCCCACGCACATCGAAGTCGTTCTTGAATTCAAGCCCGAAGAACTCGGGCTGCTCATCCGCGACAACGGCAGCGGGTTCGACTCGAAGAACCTGAAACAGGCGAAAGACGGACACTTCGGTCTCGTCGGCATGAAGGAAAGGGCCGAATCCATGTCAGGCAAATTTATTCTGAACAGCCAGCCAGGAAAAGGGACTGAACTGGTTGTGACCGCCCGCGCCTAACGGAGATTGGGAAAAGCAAGGTGCCGGCAAAGCTATACTTAGTGTTCCTTTGCCGTCTTATTCCTGGTATTGAAATAAGAATCTCACCCTAAACTTCGGCAAGTTACTAGTAACACTGTAACACGGAAGGGTTATATCCTACTCACCTAGTCGAGGAATTTACGTGACCAAGCGGAGGCTGTAGTCTGCATACATGGAACTTCTATCAGACGAAGTGCATGATGGAACCCAAGGCGCGTTATATAATCGTGCCACTTTCTGACTAGGTAGTCACGAGAATCAGAAATACAGGAAAACGAAATATGAATTCAATGAACGCAATCAGAATGTCCAAGAGAATCACCGTGCGAGTCGCTATTATGATGCTTCCATTCGCATTGAGCATCACACCAGCACTAGCCGGCGACGGAGCCGCAGCAACAAACACATCGGAGGATTGCAGCGCTATCCGTCCCTTCCACATCAACATTCCGGAGGAGGTGCTCGTTGACCTCCGCCAACGCATCGCGGCCACACGGTGGCCCGACCGGGAGACCGTCGCTGATCAATCCCAGGGCGTGCAGTTGGCGAACATCCAAGAACTCGTCCGCTACTGGGGGACGGGCTATGACTGGCGCAAGGTGGAGGCAAAGCTGAATTCTTTGCCCGAGTTTGTGACCACAATCGACGGTGTGGATATCCAGTTCATCCACGTGCGTTCGCGTGAACCGAATGCACTACCGCTGATCCTTACCCACGGCTGGCCCGGCTCGCCGCTGGAGTTCCTGAAGGTGATAGGCCCGCTCACCGACCCCGTCGCCTATGGCGGGCG
>Ga0182015_10007039_pt1 | contig 11079 bp, 9 predicted proteins | sample 712P3MmetaG_FD_120478 | JGI IMG/M metagenome (GOLD analysis project Ga0182015, IMG submission 120478) | Permafrost microbial communities from Stordalen Mire, Sweden - 712P3M metaG | ecosystem: Environmental > Terrestrial > Soil > Wetlands > Permafrost | place: Sweden: Stordalen | collected...
ACTATCGGGGGTGAGCAAGCAGGGCGCCACGCCGAAGCCGTGCTCGAAGACGGGCTCGTCGACGTACAGCGCGGGCGCCGCGTGGAACTGGATGTCGGGCGCAGCGAGCTCGGTGCTCGAGCGGATGAACCCGCCGGCCTCGGCGATATTTGAGGTCAACGGACCACGCCCTTCCTGGGCGAAGGCCGCGAGGTTCTCCTCGGTCAGCGAGTCAAACAGCGAGACCGGCTCGTCGTGAGCCCAGGTGAGCCCGGAGGCGGGATGGTCCTGGAGGTTCTGCCCAACACCGCCCAGATCCTGGATCACGGGAATCTGCAGCAGCCCCAAGATTGCCGCCGAGCCGATTCCGGAGAGCATCAGCAGATGCGGCGAGTTGTAGGCGCCGCCGCAGAGGATCACCTCGCGCTCGGCGCGAAAGTCGTGCAGCTCGCCGAGCCTTGCACCCTGCACGCCGACGGCGCGCTCGCCCTCGAACAGCACGCGGTGGACCTGCATGTAGGTCTCCACCGTGAGATTGGGACGGGAGGACGCCGGATGCAGATAGGCGACCGCGGCGCTGCAGCGCCGGCCGTCGCGCTGAGTGCGCTGATAGCGACCGAAACCGTCCTGCTCGGCGCCGTTGAAGTCCTCGTTGGCGGGCAGGCCGGCCTGCGCACAGGCCTCCAGGAAGGCATCGGTGATCGGGTTGGGCGCGCGGTCCTCGGAGACCGTCAGCGGGCCGCCCGCGCCGTGCAGCTCGGAGGCGCCGCGCTCGTTGTCCTCGGCGCGCTTGAAGTAGGGGAGCAGCTCGTCGAAGCCCCAGCCCTCGCAGCCGTTATCGCGCCAGCCGTCGTAGTCGGCGCGGTTGCCGCGGATGTAGACCATCGCGTTGGTCGAGGAGGAGCCACCGAGCGTCTTGCCGCGGGGCAGGTAGATCCGCCGGCGATCGGCGAACGGCTCCGCGGCGGTCGAGTAGTCCCAGTCGACCTCGGTGCGGAACAGCTGGCCGAAGGCGACGGGCACGTGGATGTTCTCCAGCGTGTCCGGCGGACCGGCCTCGATCAGCGCCACGCTGACGTCGGGATCCTCACTGAGGCGATTCGCCAGCACACAGCCGGCGGAGCCGGCCCCCACGATCACGTAGTCGTACATCAGCCCCGTCCTCCTCGCTCGCCAACGAAAGCACCGTAGCTCCGGCGCAGAGCAATACTCCGCTCTCAGCGTCGCCAAGTCAAGATCACGACGCTCGCCGTCGCAGCGCCCCCTCTGCGGTCACGATGCTAGCCGCAGCGGCAGGACCTCCGCCAGCGGCTCGCTCGTGGTGTTGACGCTCGGCCCCTTCCGCGTCCACCCCGCGAACTCGTAGGACAGCGTCCGGGCGTCCGCTTCGCGAGGCGCGAGCTTGCGCCGCAACAGCGACGCGAAGCGGCGGTCGTGTGTGCTCAGGATCAGCTGGCGATGCTCGCGAACCCGACAGCAGATCTCCGCGAAGTCCCACACCGCGAGGGCATCCATCGCCTGCAGCGGGTCGTCGAGCACGAGAAAGGGAAGGGCTCCCTCGCGGGCGTTGAGCGCGAGACCGAGGAAGTAGGACAAAGCCACCACGTTGAGCTGGCCCTCACTGAAGATCAGCGCGGGATTGGCGGCCAGGAGTCGGTCGGGGTCGACAACCTCGGGAGCGATCTGGTTCTTTGCGTAGTAGATGTCGTGGCCGGCGCGCAGCTCGGTGAACGCGGAGTGCGGCGTCATCCGGTCGAAGACCTCGGCAAAGCTCGGCTCGAGCTTTGCGATCGCGCGACGCACGATGCGCTCGGCGGCCTGCCTGGCAGCCTGCTCGAGTGCGCTCGCGCGCTGGCCGCGAGCTTCGGCGTCCTGCAGGTCGCGCTGCGCCCGCGCCACCTCGTCGAGGAGCGCGTTGGTCTCTGCCGAGAGCCGCTCGAGCGCTCCTGGCTGATCACGCTGAGCCTGCGCGGATAGCTCACGTATGCGCTGGCGCAGCGAGTCCAATGCCTCGGCCAGCTCGCCCGCGTTTGCCGGTAGGGCCCAGTCATCCTGGATCCTCACGACGGCGGTGTCACGCAGCGCTTCGCGCAACTGCTCCGCCGCCTGCTCGCGTGCCGTGGTCGCCTCGGAGCAGCGACGCTCGGCCGCGAGGGCTTCCTGCGTGCGCGCCTGTGCGCGCTGGACGGCCTTCCGCGTGGCGGCAGCCGTCTCGACCGCCTGCCGGGAGCGTGCGAGCAGCTCGGTGAGACGCGAGCGCACGTGCTGCTCGTCGATCGCCTGGCCGCACACGGGGCACGCATCACCGAGCAGCTCGACCGCCGCGGATGCCAGTTGCACCCGCAAGGGGGCCTGTTGCACCGCCTCCCGCGCCCGGCGCATGAGCTCGGCCAGGTTCCTCTCCGCCGCGGCGACGGTGCCGCCAACGGCGCTCTCGGCGGCAAGCTCCCGCGCTTGCCGACCGGCCAGCGCGGTCGCGAGGTCGAGCAGGGCGCTCACGGAGCGCTCGAGCAGGAGCAGGTCCTCGGGTGCGGCGAGCGCCCCCTGGAGCACCACACCAGCGGGCAATTCCCTACGAACGTCCTCGACGGCTGCTTCCAGTTGCGCTCGCGCTGTCTGCGGATCGGCAAGCGCCGATCGGGCCGCCGCCAGCGACGCCTGCGCCGTCTGATGCCGCTGGGCGAGATCGGCGTGCACGCGTTGCGCTCGCTTGCACTCCTTGTCGAGCTCCTTCGCGGTATGCGCCGCGCTCTCAGCGAACCGCGTTATCCGCTCCAACCCGACGGTCGCCGACAGTCGCTCGTGCATCGCGGCGCCACCGTCCAGCGCGGCGCTGACGGCGTGCTGTTGCAAGATGCCCCATCGCTTCACCACCTCAGAGAGCGCGGCGAATGAGCTCTCTCCGAAGGCATAGGCGAGCTGTTCTGAAGCGCTGGGCAGCGACTGATCGCCGGCCCACGCCAACAGCTCGTGCTTGGTGGATGTGCCACGGCGCTCGAAGTCCAGCGTGCGGCCATCCATCCCAACGAGCGAGATCCGTACCCGCGCCGGCGCGCCCGCGTAGATGTTGATGAGCGGGTCGTGTCCGCGGCGCAGTCCTCGCGCCCGTTTGCTCAAGCGCGGGATCTCGCCGGTCAGCAGCCACAGCAACCCATCGATCAGGGATGTCTTGCCGGACCCGTTATCGCCGCGCACCAGCACGACGTCGGCATCGAGATCGAAGCGCTGCGCGTCAGCGAAGCCCCGGAACGCCTCGAGCTCGATCGAGATCAACCTCGCCGTCACGGGATTCTCACCGCCGTCATGGGACCCTCACTCGCTATCACGGGACCCTCACCGCTTCCTCTTCGCAGAAGGCCTCGACAGCGATATCGGCCACGCGCTCTTCGAGTCCCAGCTCCAGCAGCTCGTCGTGCAGCTGCCGCAATGGCTCAGCGAGGTCGAACACGGCGCCGAGGCGCAGCGGCAAGAGCGGGCGCAAAGCGCGATCGAGCTCGGCCGGTGTAACCGCCACGCGCACCAGCGTGCGCGTGTGCCGCGTATCGGCTTCCGCCCCCTGGAGCGCGGCGTAATCGGCGAGCTCGGTAGCCTTGCTTCTGACGTGGAGTACGAGGTACAGGTCTCTGCCGCGCATTGAGTCTGCGTCACGCATTGGGTCTGTGCCGCGCATCGGGTCTCTGCCGCGCGTTGGGTCTGTGCCGAGCGCGGACAGAGACTCTCCGGCCACGCGCCCCAAGGCGCTCTGCACCTCGGTCACATGTTCTGAGAAGTCAGTCCAGTCAGCGAGCTCGACGCAGCCTACGAGCGCGTAGGCACTCTCGGCCAGCAGCGCCCGTAGCCCGGCGAGCTCGGCGCGCTCGAGCGCATACCCCGCTCCTTCGAGCACCAGGCCGATGTCGTCGAGGCTTGCCAGATCTCCTGCCATCGAACTACCGTAAGCCGCGCTTGGGACGGTACGCTACGCCGCGACCAACAGACAACCACAAACAAACCGACAGATGACAGACGCGGTCCCATACGCCAACTACCAGTACGAGATCTACCTGCGCGGCATGACGGGGCAGCGCCCCACGCGGACGCTTGACTGGCGTCAATTGGAGAGGGACGCGATGAATCTGTTGCGGCAAGGGCCGCGGGGATATATCGCCGGAGGCGCGGGGCTGGGCGAGACGATGCGCGCCAATCGCGAGGCCTTTGACCACTGGCGCCTGCGACCGCGAATGCTGCGCGACGTCTCCGAGCGAAGCCTCACGCGCACGGTGCTGGGAACGGAGCTGGGAGCCCCCGTGCTGCTGGCGCCGATCGGCGTGCAGACGCTGGCGCATCCAGAGGGTGAGCTGGCGATGGCTCGGGGCGCGGCGCAGGTGGGAGTGCCGTTTGTGGCCAGCTCGGCGGCGTCACACACAATCGAGCAAATCGCGCAGGAGGCGGGAGAGCTCGCACGCTGGTATCAGCTGTACTGGCCACGAGATCGAGAGCTGGCGCGTAGCTTTGTGGAGCGAGCCGAGCGGGCCGGTTATAGAGCGATCGTGGTGACGCTCGACACCTGGTTGTTGGGGTGGCGCCCAGCAGATTTGAGCGAGGCTTTCCTACCCTTTTTGTGGGGAGAGGGAAATAAAAATTATCTGGAGGACCCGGTCTTCCAAGGATTGCTGGAGGTGTCGCCGGAGCAGGACATGCAGGCGGCGGTCGGGCAGTGGGCGTGGCAATTCGCCAACCCGTCGGTCACGTGGGAGGACCTGGCGTGGCTGCGCGAGTGCACCAAGCTGCCGATCGTGCTGAAGGGGATCGTCCACCCCGACGACGCGCGGCTGGCGGTCGAGCACGGAGTGCAGGGGGTGCTCGTGTCCAACCACGGCGGGCGTCAAGTCGATGGGGCGATCGGCGCGCTCGATGCGCTGCCGGAGGTGGTGGCGGCCGTGGATGGGCGCTGCGAGGTGCTGTTCGACAGCGGCATCCGCTCCGGCGCTGACGCGCTCAAGGCGCTGGCGCTGGGCGCCCGCGCGGTGCTGCTGGGGCGGCCCTACATCTGGGGACTGGCGCTCGGCGGCGAGCAGGGCGTGGCGGAGGTGCTGCGCTCTTTCCTCGCGGACCTCGACCTGGCGATGGCGCTGAGCGGATACGCGAACATCGATGAAGTAGACGCGAGCGCGCTGGTCGTCCAGGATCGCTGACGGCGCGGCCCTGACGGCGGGGCCTACTTCGCGCGGCCTATTCCCCGGACCCAAGCGACGGCGCGGCCTATTCCCCGGACCCTAATCCCGGACCCCGCGCGATGGCGGGGCCTATTCCCCAGACCGTGAGCGATCGCGGTGGCCATCGTGCTCGGCGGCCACCTGCTGCTCGCGCCAGCGCCGATCGCCGCGGGTACGGTCGCGATGGCGTTCGGCCTGATGCTTGTGTGCCTTGCACAGCAGGCAGCCGGCGCGCGTGCTCTTCGGACCCTTGCGCTTGTGGTTCGCCATCAGCTGATGGTTGCAGATTCGTGGAGTCAGACGCCGAATCCTCGCCACGCAACCAAGCGCGCGGCGAGGATCGGCGTGCCCCTATCTCTCCGGCGACAGAACGCTACATCGGTATTTTGACCACAAAAGGCCCTTCTGTGTCAATCCTGTGCAAAGACTGTGACAAAACGGCTCACGGTCACTCCCGAGCACGCTGAGCTCACGCGCCAGGCTCCTCTACCTGCGCTTTGTGCCGCGGGCGATCGCCTCGTTGATTTTTCCGCCTAGCGCGAATGCTCCCTCGGGAGAGTCGAAGAGGAGCTCCACGCGGAGTTTGCGGTGGGGCAAGGCGCGAACCATCACCTCGGCGCCCAACGCATCGCCCCAGACCCGGGCGATATTGAGAGCGGTCATATCCTGCACTTGCTGTGGGTCCTGCGGTTGCGCTTGTCCTTCAAGTCCCTGCAGCTCGGCAGGTACCACGCTGTTGCTCTCCCGCGCGTGAGTCTGGAGTACCCGTGTCGACCATCCCTCCTTTACCGCCTGACGAGCCAGCTCCTGCCGCGCCTGCGGATCCTTTGCGATCAACAGCGCTGATCCGTGAGCTGCGCTGAGCTCTCCTCGCTCTAGGAGCTCAATGATGTCCACCGGCAGGTCCAGCGGCACACAGCGCGACGGCTAACACGGGGCGAACGCGCACGATCAGACAAGCCTAATCGCTCGACTAGAGCTCGACCTCGACCTCGACCTCGAACTCCGTTGTCTTCGGTGGGCCGGGCAAAACGGACTGCCCTGCCTGGACGGCGGGCAGCAGCGTCTCGTCACGGAACTTCTCCCAGATCTCCTTCGACTCCCAGACCGCGACGACGACCCAGCCGTTCGCGCTCGGCCCGGCGTAGTGATGCGTCTGACCGGCGGGCAGGCCACCGGGCGGGTGCACCACCGCGGTGGTGGCGTCGTACTGCTCCTTCGTACCGCCTTCGAAGTCGTTGACGATCGCGTACGCCATCTCAGCCTCCAGCTCGTCGCAGGTTCGCCGGGCGGATTCCCCCGACTGAGCCACGGTAGCCCATGAATGGGGTTTGTGCCGCTCAGCGCGAGATCCGGGCGTCCTCACTGGATGAGGCCTCGCGCCCGCATCGGACGAGCTGGAGCGCACCGAACGGAATCGCAAACGCAAAGAACGAGGACGGCCCACACTGCGTCCTCTGCGCTCACTGACGCTCCACGGCGACCCCGGGCAGCTATCCAGATCGCCGCGTTCTCACCTCAGCGCGCCTCGGCCACGGAAAGGCCGTTTGGCTCTCGCCATCTTGGCGTCGTCATACCACTGGCGAGCCCAGAACGAGGACGGTCTGGCGAGCAGGCCCGTGCCGACAAACCACGGCAACATCGGCACCGGAAAGAGCCCGAGCAGGAGCCAGCCCCAGCGGCCCTTCATGGCGCAGACGACCTTCCTGCAGCCGTTGCGCGATTCGTTGAGCGCCGCCCCACGGCAAACGGTCCCGCTATATGCTCGCCGTCTGTGAATGCGAACGAAGGCAGTCGGCGCCGCGTGCTGTCGCTGCGCCCACGGCGGAAACGGTGGTCAGGGAGATGGAGTGGACGGGCCAGCGCCGCGCTCGTCCTCGCCTCCATCGCGCTGTGCGGGAGCGCACCGATCGCCGCCGCGTCGAGCTCCAACGCGCAGGCCACGCACGCCTACCTGACCGCCCAGTACAAGCTCGTCAGGTCCCTGCTGCACGAAGCCGCCGCTGCGCGCGGCGCGGAGAGCTCCGCGGCGGCGCAGATCGCTCGAGAATGCCGCGGGGTGTTGTCGGGGATGCCACAGCCGTCCCTGAACCCGCTCGCGGTGCCCACACCCCGTGCCAGGGGCGAAAACGCGCGCCTGACCCATCAGCAGCAAACGATCGAGGCGGAGCTCGCTGCGGCGATCATCAAGCCCGGCGACAGCCTGTATCGCCCAGCCGAGGAAGCCTACGCCGCCGAAGTACGCCAGCTGTCGTGGAGCAACCCGACGATCGCCTCGGTTCTCCAGGCCGCGACCACGACCAAACTCGAAGACGTCTCCACCCCCGCCCCGTCATTCTGCGCCGATGCGAGGACATGGGCCCAAAGCGGCTATCGCGCCCTGTCGGCGGCCAGCCGGGAATTCGAAGCGTCGCGAGAAGCGCGGAAAAGCTCCGCTCTGCGCGAGGAACGTTCCCTGAGCACGCTGCTGAAGCCCTACGAGAACGCAGCGGATCGAGCGCTGATCCGCAAAGCCAGCACGGTCGAAGACAAGCTCCTTGCCAGCGTAGGCGCCACCCTGCAGACGGATTTGCGCTTGCGTCGAATCCTCGGGTTCCCACGAGCCGAGACCGAAGAACCCAGAAAACAGATCGTGCTGGGCCACGGGCGCACCGCAGCCGGTACTCGCTTCAAGGTGAGCTCCGAATCCGGGGGCCTACTCGGCGCTGTGGGCTCTTGTCATCGGTCTGCGTCGGTGTTCTACAGTCGCCCGGGAGCTCCAGAAGTGCTGATCCAGGGCGGCCCCAACAACCCCATCTGCCTCTCCCCGCCCCGGTACCGGCACCCCGCGCAGTTCTGCGAAGCGGGCATCGAGACGATCCAGACCGCGGTGCCGGCCTCGGTACGCTCGGTCAGGCTGGCGCTCACCGACGGACGAACGATCGAATCGCGCGTGGTCCGCGGACCACCGAGAGATGGTGGTGGCGCTGCGGGCATCTACGCCCAGGAGATCCGTGGTAGCACAAGCCACGCCGTGTCCCTCGTCGAGCTGAATACCGGCGAGGAAGTCGTGCTCGCGTTGCACCTGCCGCGATACCGCTGCGTCAAGCCACGCGGGCAGTCGGAACCGGAACTCCCGACGAACACGGAGCTCGCCACCGGACACACCCCCGAAGGGGAACCCTTCACGATCAGTACGTTCGGCAGTTTCAATGGACAGCCTTCTCTCAGCGTCGACACGGGTGTCGACCCGGAACTCAATGAAATAACGATCCCACCCGACGTGGCCAAAGCGTTCCCCTGGTCGCTGTCGATCGGCTGCACCCCGCACCCCTACGCGATCCTCTATGGAATCCTCGCCCCGCCAGGAGAGTCGGTGACGGCACGAACCCCCCAAGGCGCCGTCCCGCTGAACGTGGTCCCGCTCATACCGCGCCTGCACGCGAAGGGGCCGCTCGTCTACGGCGCGTTCAGCGCACTGCCCTCCGAACTGACGGTCCTCGGGGCGAACGGCTCGACCGTCTACACCGAAAACCTGCAGGCAAAGGCAACGGAAGCGGCGCAGTTCTGCGAAGGCTACGCGGAACCGTGACGGACACGGCGGCGCTCGCGTGAATGTCGCTCAACCGCCGCCGTCGCCGTAGCTCACGTGCGCAGACATGGTCTCCCCGGCACCACGGTCAGCGCATTTGATCCCCGCGCCCGCCTCAGCTGAGCCTGTGTGCCTCGGCGCGGCTGTGCAGCAGCGTGAGTAGCTGGATTTCGGTCGCCGGCGGGAAGCGGGTAGCGCCGAGCGCAAAAAAGGCAATGTCGGCAGGACCCACACGAAAGAACGCTGCGTCGACGTTGATGTATCTCGCCTCCGGCTTCACCCCTTCGATCGGAGGCAGCTTCGCAAGGACGTGGATATCGAGGTGCACGCCGGCGACATACTTGCCAATCGGGACCACGGCGACCTTCACGGTGTGCGACGACTCAGTTTTATGATGCCGTTCGAAGCTCAGGGCGCGGCCGAGAGCGCGTCCGAGGCAGGTGCGACCGCCCTGCGATTGGAGCCCGGCAATCTCGACCTCGGCGAAGTAGTCGCTGGGTGCAACCACCACGATGGAGCCGACCTGTGCGCGGCTGTCGGCCAGCCACAATTCCCCGCCCCCGGCCGGAACGATGCCCGGTCTGCCCTGCAGACCACACTTCAGCGCTTCGTATTGGACGGCTTCCGATCCGAAGATGGCGCCCTTGAGCGCTTTGGCTCCGGGAAGATCGCTCGCGCGCAGGTTGACCGCCTGAGCGAACGCCTGCGCCTGCGCTTTCGTGATCGGTGTGCTCGAGCTGCCAGGACCAGCCAATGCGATCGTCACGCCGCCGGCGATCAGCGCGACCACGGCGAGGGATATAGCGATGATCCGAGCAATAGTCATGTCACGGGTTCGCTAGAGCTTGTGCGCCTCGGCGCGGGTGTAGAGCAGAGCGATGAGGCGACGCTCGATCGCAGCCGGCAACGGGTGGGCTTCGCTGAAGGCGGTGAGCGTGATCACGGCGTCGCCCATCACGAAGCTGAGGAAATCTTCGTAGTTCTCGGAACCGCCGCGCCTGTCGTAAGCCGGGTGGGTTGTCAGCTGCAGCCCATATGTCCGGACGCCCGACCCCGGCGAGCTGCTCGTCCGGGGAGAGAGCGTGAAGATGGGCAAGGACGCCGGCAGCGTGGAGACGTGGGGGTCGCTGGACATGGGTTCCGCGACCTTGGAGCGTTCGTGGGTTATCGTCTTGGGTTCGTTGGAGACAACAGCCTTGACGCAGGCAGCAAACCGGGCGCTGTCGGGGGCGGCAAGATACTGATGTGGGAGAGCTTCGCTCTTGAAGAAGTAGACCTCCGACCTCACGCTTTGGTTCGGGAGCGAGATGGGGTGAAGAAGGTTCCCGGAGTTCACACTTTGGATCGGCCGCGAGTCCAAGTGGACAAATCTCGGCGAGCTGATCCCGATGACCAGTCCGGCGCGAGCCGCCGCACTCTCGCACCTATCCATCCCGCGACCAAACGGCCCAGCCGCGGTTTGGCGCTTGGCGGGTCGCCGGCCTTCTTCGAGACCTGGAACGTCGGCGGCGCGCAAGTTGACCGCGTTGGCGTACGCGAACGCTTGCGCCTTCGTGTACGGACTACCCGCGCCGAACACTGCACGGCTTGCTGACGCACTGCCGCCACTTCCACACCCAGCGGCGACCACGCCGGTTACGGCGAGCGCAAGCATGGTGGCAATGGTCCGATGCACCAGGGAGATCATGTCAGGGGGATCTATGAGAGCTTGTGCGCCTTGGCGCGGCTGTGGAGAAGTACGAGCAATCTGTCCGCCGTCCGCGCAGGAAGCGGATGGGTCGGCCCGAACGAGAAGAAGAGAATCTCCGACCGACGGCGCACGCCCGCACACTACCCGAGGCCGCAGGTAAGACCGCAATTTCAGGGAACCGCTTGCGGCCGGCCGCTGACGCCGAGCCGGGAGCACCCGAATGCGAAGCGTGCGCGAGACAATGTTCCTGATGCGGTCACAAACGGGCTCGCTTGATCGTTATGGATGACGTGACGCTCGGCGCGGACGCATCGACCGATGGAGAGCTGCTGGAACGCACTTGTGCGGGGGAGCGGGAGGCGTTTGGTGTGCTGTATGAGCGCCGTCACGAGCTCGTGCTGGCGTTTCTGCTCAAGCGCACCCGCGATCCGGAGGTGGCGATGGACCTGATGGCCGAGACTTTCGCGGCAGCGCTCATCGCTCTCGCGGACCGCCCGCCCGCGATCGCCGGCTCAGCAGCGCCCTGGCTGTTGACGATCGCACGCAACGCCCTGATCGACAGCTACCGGCGTGGCAGGGTCGAGAGCGCTGCGCGTCGTCAGCTTGCGCTTGAACCCATGCGGATCAGCGACAGCGACATCGAG
>Ga0182015_10007040_pt1 | contig 11078 bp, 7 predicted proteins | sample 712P3MmetaG_FD_120478 | JGI IMG/M metagenome (GOLD analysis project Ga0182015, IMG submission 120478) | Permafrost microbial communities from Stordalen Mire, Sweden - 712P3M metaG | ecosystem: Environmental > Terrestrial > Soil > Wetlands > Permafrost | place: Sweden: Stordalen | collected...
GAGTTTTCCAGCGCAAAGGGCGATGGCTGGGCCTGGACCGCGACCGTCTGTGAGGCTGAACCCACGCGAAGTATCACGTCCGCCACGGCTTGTTGCGCGGGCGCCACTTCGGCGGAGAACGATTCGGTTTCGAAACCCGCTGCCTGCGCTTCTATCCGGTAGTTACCGGGCACGAGACCTACCATGCGAAATTGACCGTGTTGATCGGTCGCCGCGCTGCGAACGATTTCGGCGGTGGAGTTGGTGGCGACCACAGTCGCGCCGGGAATGACGGCGCCTGATTGGTCGGTGATGGTGCCGTACAACGCCGCGCCTGTGACTGCTGCGGGACGAGAACTCATTTTGAGAGCGGGAGCCTCATTGCCGGAGGAGACACGAGAGGTTAGGGCGACTAAGACTGCGCGGCCTTTCCATGGCGAGGGAACGGCCTTCCAATGCCTGCCCTCGTCCTCGCTGAAAAAGAGATGGCTATCGGAGTCAATGGCGATCCGCTGGTTGCTACGGGAGGCCATCGAGAGGGCGGCGAGACGACTCGGCAGAGGACTTGGTGCAGAGAAAGCAGCTTGAACTCGATCGGCTGCAAGCGCGCGTCCCGGGGTGCCGACGCTCGCAGCGGACGCGCCAAACCAGCGGCCCGGCGCAGATGGTTGCGTGGGTGCATTTGCGACGCCTCCAAGAATGCCGCCCATCACCGGGCCTGCACTGCCGCTTGCCGGCTGTCTCGCTTCAGCAAGCGTCGCTGGCTGCGTAGCAACTGGACGCTTCTGATTCGCATGCTGGGCAAGTGGCGCCACGTTGCGGGCGACGTTTTGGGTGACCTCTGGCGGCGCGCTCTCGATCAGCGGGGCTGCTGGTTTACGGGCATCGGCTATCTGGGCCGGCGCGGATGCCTGGTGAACCCTCCTTTCGCTATTACGGACGAAGAGGATCACCAGGACCAGAGCCGCAAACGCGGGAATTCCCGCCCATGCGGGATGCCAGCGGGGGAACCAGCGACGGCGATCGATGGGATGCAAGACGGGAGACTCGCCGGCAGACGGAAGCGAGAGCGCAACGATCTGCCGGCAGGCCGGGCAAGTGGCAAGATGCGCGAGTGTCTGCTGCTGCTCATGCGCGGGCAGGGTGTGCTCGACGAAGGCGTTGAGCTGGTCCGCGTCTGGATGCTGCCCGGCCTGAAGAATTTCGCTCATAGTTGCCCCGATGGAGCAGCGGCGTCCGCGGCCATCTGCTTTGAGAACGAGCTGGTTTGCGAACTTTGCAGCAAAGCACGCAAATTGATTTCCAGATCGCGCGGATCGTTACCCAGCGCTTCTTCGGCCGCCCGTTTGCTCAATCCACCGGCCTGAAGATGGAGGAGCAGTCGCTTGCGCAGATCCGTGAGCAGGCGCTTGAGCCGCCGGCTGATCGTAGCTTCGTGCACGTGGAGAACGCGCGCGATCTGGGCGAGCGGCTGGCGATCGAGGAAATACGAGCAGAGCAGGTAGCGTTCCTCCACGGAAAGGCTCTCGAGCGTAATGGTAATGGCGCGGGCCAGGCCAGTGAGTTCGGCGGCAACGGGTGCGGGCTCGGGTTGCGGCGCGGGAGCATCGAGAGTATCGAGCGGCGACTCGCGGTGCGTTCGCCGGTGATGATCGACATGACGCTGGGCAAGCGTGGTGCGAAGCCAGCCCAGAAGCGAACCGCGGCCGGAGTAGGAAGCGAGAGGAGAGCGGCGCTGCCCTTCAACCTCACGCAGGCCGTACAGCTCCGAGTAGAGCGAGTCGGCCAAGTCGTGACCCAGTGTGCCTGAGCCGGTAATGGCGACCGCTGCATGGGTAAGGGGCATGCGATACAGGTTAACGAAGCGTTGCCAGGCTACGTCGCGGCCCAGGACGCAGCCGGTAGCCAGCGCCAGGTCTTCCAGGCGGAGCGATCGCAAGAAGTCCGCCCTCTGCGAGTGATCGGGATGAGCGGCAGCGGGCAAACCGTAGTTGAACTTCGCGCCCACAGAGTACAGGGCGGTGCTGAGCTCGTCGCATGTTAGCCCGCTAGCCACGGCCCTCGCAGTAAGCCAGAGCTCTTGCAGGAGACTTTGCGGAAGGTCGTGGCCAGTCGAGTCCCTGGACTGTGGCGCCGATGCTAACGGTAGCGCCAGATCACCGGACTGTGGTGACGTTGTCTCCACCCTCTCAAGATACTGCAACCGCCGCCGCCGCGTTTCCACCCTGTGCTTTCGATCCTGACCTCTTTGGTAGACTTGTCCGGCCATGAGAAGGTTCGCCGTTCGAATTCTCTATACCGTGCTGTCACTGGTTGCCGTCGCAGCCGCGCAGGATGTCATTCCCCTCTATCCCGGCATTGCGCCCGGCTCGACGCAGCAGAACTATCCGGAGAAGGCGTACGTCTCCCCAGTCTGGCACGAAGACGTGATCACCAATGTGACCCGGCCCACCCTCACTGTATTCCAGCCTTCTCCGGAGTTAAAAAACGGCACCGCGGTCGTCATCTGCCCGGGCGGCGGCTTTATGGCCCTGGTGATCGGAAACGAGGGTACGGACCTCGCCAAATACATGGCCGCAAAGGGCGTGACCGCATTTGTGTTGAAGTATCGGGTTGCCCACACTGACGGAGACGCCACCCAGGAATTCGACGCCTTGTATGCAGACAAGCAAAAGTTTGCTGAGACCATGAAGACCGTTCAACCCTTGGCCGTCGCTGACGGACTAGCGGCGGTCAAGTATGTTCGGCAGCACGCGGCGGAATGGGGCGTTTCGCCCGATCGTGTCGGAATTATCGGATTCTCCGCCGGTGGATTTGTCACCGCCGAAGTTGCCCTTCACTACGCGCCGGAAGGCCGGCCCGCGTTTGTAGGCCTGATCTACGGGGGCGCATTGTCGAAAGATGCTCCCGTCCCCGCCGACGCGCCGCCCATGTTTATAGCGGCAGCGACCGACGATACACTCGGCCTCGCGCCCCAAAGCGTTGCTCTTTATCAAAAGTGGACGGCCGCTCACAAAGATGCTGAATTGCACATGTACGAAAAGGGCGGCCACGGCTTCGGGATGCACAAGCAGAACCTTCCGACAGATCACTGGATCGACAGATTTACCGATTGGTTGCAATTGGAAGGTTTTCTGAACAACTAAGGAAATTCGTGCCCGGGCTTTCCTAAGTGTCATTCCCGCCGTCGCCAGACCGCTCGCGCACCCATGTACTCCGCGTCCCCCCCTTGCGAGCCGAGGCTGGCTTCCTGATCTCAGCTTATTGACACTTGGTGCGCCGTTTGCCTCCAACTTTATAAGGAAGGCGCCTTTCTAACCGGAACGGGTTACCACTGCGTGAACGAGCGGGTTCCGTCCCACTTTGGTCCAGTTTCATTCATCCAGCGCACATCGATGACCCGCTGGTGCGCGCCTGTGCGCGAAGGTGGCATGTGCGCCGCTCATCGGCCTATTTAGATTAATCCCTGGAGCCGGCGATCAGCCTACAGCCGACCTTGATTTTGCACGTTAGTCGGCCTTACGAAAGCTCTGGTTAATACGTCACGGAGAGTCGGTGGCCCGCAGTTCCTGTTGTTCTGGTCTGATGATTCGGAGCCTTGGAGTGAATTTCGCGCGCAAGTTGAAACACCTCTGTGTCTCACTGTCATTGGTTTCGGTTGCAAGCGTTCTTACGTCATGCGGCTCCACTTTCATTTACAAAGACCAGGGAATTATTCCGCAATCACTCTTTGGTATGACAGTTCTCGATTTTGAGAACGTAAGTGCTCCGCTTCAATACGGAACTACCAGGACCTGGGATTCTTTTCCCATGCTTGACTGGGCGGACATCAACTCCGCGCCTGGAGTTTACGACTTTCAACACCTGGACACCTTTCTCAAAACGAACCAGGAACGGAACGTCGAAGTGATTTATACCTTCGGAAGAACTCCTCTTTGGGCATCCTCTCAACCGGGGACGCCGACTCCCTACGGGCCCGGAGAGTGCGCCCCTCCAAGTGACCTGCAGAATTGGGACAACTATGTGACCGCAATTGCTGTCCATGCCGGCACGCGCATCCAGTATTGGGAACTGTGGAACGAGCCGCAAGATCCAGAATACTATTGTGGCGACATGCGAACCCTGCTAACGATGGCACAGCATGCTTACCGGATCATTAAATCCGTCAACCCAGCAGCACTCGTAATTACGCCCAGCGCTTCGGCCGCAGGGGGGCCGGCGTGGCTCGACACCTATCTTTCCCAGGGTGGCGGGAACTATGCCGACATCATGTCCTTTCACGGTTACTGCAATAGTGAAGCTGAATCGATAAACTCCGTAGTGTCTCAGTATCGGAACGTCATCTCGGCTCACGGCCAAAGCAATAAGCCTTTGTGGGACACCGAAGCCGACTGGGCAGGTGATCCGGATGATGTACTTACAGGAGACGCCAACCGGGCGGCTTTCATCGCCAAGTACTATCTGCTGCAGTGGTCAGGTGGGGTAAGCCGCTTCGTTTGGTACGCGTACGATGGCGGCACCTGGGGTGGGCTTTCCGGCGCAGATCCCGACGTCACAGCGTATAACACGGTTCAACAGTGGATGGAGGGGGCATCCATGCCCTCAGCGTGCATCCATGATCCAGGCAATACCTGGACCTGTCCTCTCACTCGGGCTGGTGGGTACCAGGCACTGGTGCTTTGGAACTCCAGCAGAACGCTGAGCTATAAGGTGCCTGCGCAGTATAGCGACTTTCGCGATCTGACCGGCAACGTGCGTTCCCTGTCTGGCGGACGCGTGCAGGTTGGGGAGAGTCCGGTCCTGATCGAGACAGGCAGGGCTTTCTAGCCCGCAAATTACCGTCTAAATGAATGAACCAAGATGTAGCGGGTCCACGGCTTGACCTGCTTTGCGGCCGATTTGGAGCAGCTTATCCATGTTTTCGACGCCATCCATTTTCTGAATACTCGCGGGAATCACATCGTTGAAGCCGGCGTTCTTGAGACCCTGTGCGCTGAGATCGGCATTGTAACGCGCATAGAGAAAATGTCGGCCCAGGTCGGTGGTAAGTGGAATGACAGGAGAAGTAATATCCGAATCGACCTCGCGGGGCACCAAGTCATGCATTTCGCGATCCAGCCGGGCACCATAGGTGCAGCGTCCAATGGTCCTGCAGTTGATGTCCTGTTCAACCTGCATGGCATACATCAGGCCCCCGGCAAGCCCGGTAACCGTAGACACAATATTCTTGTTGGGCGAGCTGGCAGTCGCTCCCATCGACTCCGCAGCGCCCGTTCCCACTGAGACCAGAAGCAGGTTCTTTTCTCCAGTCTTCCAATTGAGCCGGTAAGCGGGATTGGTCGCCATACGATAGAGGAGGAACGCTGGATTGTTGTGGGGAGTAACGCCGCCATCTACAAAGACAAATGTCTTGTTCTTGTCATGCGGATCCCATTGGAGAATCTCGGGTGGAAAATAGACAGGCGCAGCGGTGCTGGCGCGCACCAGCTGCCACAGTGGTATTTGCAGATTACAGTCCTGGCGGGTGGGATCGTTGTACCTGGCATCCGGGTTATTGCTGATCGGCCAGGGCGAATCGGTGGTGGCGTTTTTGGTCACCACCAGCAGAAGGCAGCGCAGAGTGTTCGAAACCAGAGTCGTATCGTGGCCTAAGACGCCCTGGAGCTTCTGCTTGAGTGGATCGGCCGAATAAAAATTCTTTAAGCGATGGACCAGAACTGCGGGCTCGAACATTTGTTTGCCGCAGGATTGATAGAAATCAACAATCTCCGCAACTTTCATCCCACGTGCAAGCAGAGCGGCAATGATCGAGCCGGTGCTGGTTCCTGCGATGTAATCAAAGTAATCGCATAGCCTCAAGCCGGTGCGTTCCAAAACCAGGCTTTCCAATGACTCAAGGATGCCGAGGGCTATCAGACCGCGAATGCCGCCTCCATCAAGGGCGAGCATACGACGCGGCCGGTCTTCCCTGAATCGTTCAGGTAGTAACTGCCACCTCTCAGGGTGAATCAACATTCCAGAACCCTCCGGCAATAGCGCAAGATTCTCCTAAACCGGGTCACTCATGACTCGGCGTTCAGAGTGTAGAAACGGTCATCACTTCCAATTTTCTGTCGACTGCAAGTTTACGGAACTGATCGGTCCAATCGGTGGGACCCCGGCTTATTCCATTCCAAGCCACCATAGCCAGCGCGCGAAGGCCGGCGACCGATGCCAATCCCTCGGCCCTATCGAGGATTTCGCAGTTTGCCGCGGGATAGGCTTGCTCGCTGCTTTGCGGAAGGCTCAGTTCTATGATGTGTTGGCCGGGCAGCTGTTGCAGAATGGCATCAAAGCGACGGCCCCAGTCTTCCCCGCGGTCGGCGACCGAGGTGGCGCGGAATTTCTCCCTCGAAAATGGGAGCACCATGCGGCGGCCGAGATCGAGTTGCGCCGCAGCTTCAAGGGCAAGAATATCCGTGCCGCAGGCGCCCGAGCACACCACTACTTTGGCGGAGGTCGAAAGCATCATGTTGCGTATGCGCAACGCGACTAAGGCCTCGTTCCCGGCAGGAAATCCAGGCTGGTCCGCGCCCTCAGGATCGATTCGTCTGCCGGATACAGCGAGCACGGTTCCGGCTTTGTCGGACTTCATACCCTCGGGGGGGCCCACGGACACTGGCATTGCGCCTGACTCTGCAGGGGCAAGTCTCTTCCCGAAGGGCATAGCCACAAAGCACACTGCGGTCGGCATAGATCGGCATCCCCTCTTAAGCGTTGGCGTCCGTGAAGCTGGCGGTGGGAACAATTCCAGTATCTTACGCGGTCCGGCGTAGTGAGCGTAAACTCGGGCTTTCCCTTAAGGAGATTCTTTCCTGCACACTATTTTCATCAGTTATCGTCGCGATGATTCAGAGGGCGAGGCCGGCCGCCTGGCCGATGACCTGGCACACAGGTTCCGCGAAGATTCTGTGTTTATGGATGTCACTGCAATTCAACCAGGCCGTGATTTTCGCAAGGCAATCGACGAGAGTATCCACAAATGCAGTGTGCTGCTGGCGATTCTTGGGCAGGGCTGGCTGGAGTCCAGGGACGGAGCAGGAATCAGACGTCTTGAGGATGACAATGACTTCGTGCGGCTGGAGATCGCGTCGGCCCTCCAACGGGACATCCCCGTCGTGCCGGTGCTGGTTCGAGGAGCCCGGATGCCAAGAGCAGAGCAGCTGCCGGGCGACCTGAAGGAGCTGGCCTTTCGAAATGCGGTGGAACTGACCCACGCCCGCTGGAAGTCTGACGTCGAGGTGCTGGCCCACGCGCTCAGGCCTTACCTGGAACCGTCCGAGGATACTCCCAGTGGGCTGCGCGTTGTCGACGCCAAGCCGGCTGTGACCGCAACCAGTATTGAAAGATCGGTGCTAGACCGGGTTAGCCGGGAACTTGCAGCGCATATCGGTCCGATCGCCGAAGTGGTCGTCAAGCGGGCGGCGAAGCGCTGCTCGACGGTCACCGATCTTTGTGAAATGGTTGCGCAGGAGATTGAAGACGCTCCGGCCCAGGCCAGGTTTCTGGCTTCCTGCATGCGCTCCCTGACCCCGCCGCGCGGTTGAAGCGCGAGCGAAGTCTTATTCCTGCTCAAGCATCGCCAGAGCCTTGGCGAGGCTCACCCGCATGCGATTGAACGAGGTAGTTACGCTGGCAATCTCGTCCCTTCCCGATACCATCAGTGGGGGCACGTCCTTCTCCCCCTTGCTGATGCGGTCGCCGCTGTCAGAGACAATCCTGAGCGGACGAATCACAAACCAGTAAACAGCTGCATCGAGGGCGAGAATGCAGGTCAGAAGGGTGAGTACGAGAATCACCATGAGATTAAGAAAGGCCTTTCGGGCGATCTGAACGGGCACAGACATGGGCACAGAAACGATCTGGGCACCCACTAGCTGGTTAAGCTTCCAGCCGAAACCATTGGCAGTCCCATAAGTGGCCAGCATGGCATGCGGCGCCTTCGCGGGAAGGCTGTGACATTCAAGGCAGGAAGCATCCGTTTTTATAGGCTGGGCCAGATAGAGGGACCGGCCGGTGGGTGTGTCGCGCTCCCCCACCACCTGAGGTTGCTCCGGATGATCCTGTAGGCCTTGAATTACGTCGGCCTCCCAATCGGTAGCACGATCTTCGGGATTAGTGGGGTTAAGAGTGGCTTCCTTATAGGCGAACTCCGGGTAACTCTTGCGCAGTCTGTTGAAGGTACTGGTGGCGGCGTAAAACGGGACGCTCTCGGCAAGGAACTTTACTCTGTGCCGCGGATTCTGCTGCACCAGCGGGGAGACATCGTCAGCCGTGTAATCGCGTACGGCTTTGGCACTCGCTACCATCAACTGGGCCTGGTCAAGGATCTCGCGGCGGGCATTGTTTATCAAAAAGCTGTAGGCAAACCAGGCGATCAGAAGACCGCCCGCCCCAAAAACAACGAGCAGGATGAGGTTGAACTTGGCCAGCAGTTTCATTCAGGTGATCTCCGGCTACTCGACAGAGAGTATCACCGGGACTATGGAGGTGTGGATTGGTTTCCTACTCCATCCTTAGTGCGCGGATCGGATCGATGGAAGCTGCGCGGCAGGAAGGAACGACCGCAGCCAGAGCGGCTGCAGCCAAAAGCAGCACTACGCTGCCACCGATGGCGAGTGGGTCCAAAACAGGAGTCTGGTAAAGCAGGCTGCCTACCCAGCGCAACGCGACAAAAGCCATGGCCAGGCCGCTACCCGCGCCAAGAAGAACCGGATATGCAGCCTGGCGCAGCACCAGCCTCACCAGCGCGCTTTTGCCTGAGCCCAGGGCGATACGGATGCCGAACTCCTGCGAGCGAAGGGAGACTGAGTACGCGAGCACACCGTAGACGCCGAGCAGAGCCAACAGCAATGCCGCCGCACCAAAGCTGGTCAGCACAATGGCCTGAAAGCGGTCAGTAGCCACAGAATCGCTGACCTGATCGTCCATCGATTTGAAGGTTGGGATGGCGACCTGCGGGTCGATCTGCCAGATCGCACGCTGCATCTCGGGAATGAGCGCATCGCTGGGCCCCGAACTGCGCACCAGGAACGACAGACTGAACGGTGGGAAGGCCCAGTAAGGAAGATAGACCATGGCTGCATTGTCCTTGAGCCCATTGATGCGGGCATCTGCCACGATCCCAATCACCGTAACCTTATGCCCGTCGTCCGGAAGGGTATGCGTATCGTCGGGAACGATGTTGGTGATGGTGCGCCCGATGGGATTCTCACCGGGAAAGCCTTCTCGCGCGGTTCTCTGAGAGATGAGAGCCACGTAGGGATTGGCGCGATCGGCTGCTGTGAAGTTGCGGCCTGCAACGAGCGGAGTCTGCATGGTGGGCACATATTCGGGGTTGATCCAGCGGACGTTGATCGCCGGCTCCTTGGCGGTAGGTACGGGATGATCCGGACGGATAAGATTATCCACCCAGGTCTGGCCGGTGAGGGGCGCAACGCTTGTGAGAGCAACGGATTGCACACCGGGCAGTTGACGCAGAGCGGTGAGGGCGCGGTCGGTAAAATCCAGCCGGAGTGCACTCCCATTCGACCCGTCGGTGTCGTACTGTGGTTCGAACAAGTCAGTCTGCGCCAGGGTGATGTGGCTGGTATTGAAACCGCGGTTCTGACGCAACAGATGCGAAAAGCTGCGCAGCGCAAGAGAAGTCACGATGAGCAGGACGATGGTGCAAGCCAACTGCGCCGCCACCATCAGGTTGCGAGCGCGACTGCTTTGCCGGCTATTGGCTGCGCGCATGGAATTCGCCCGCAGGGCAGACTGGGGGTTGACGCGAAGCCCGCGCAATGCGGGCAAGATGCCGAACGTGACCGCGGCAACCATCGATATTCCCGCAGCAAACAGCAGCACTGGCGTGCTTAGGTGCACCTCGTCCAGGCGGGGAACGTTGGCCGGCACGAGCGAAAGCAACAGGCGCACGCCGGCGAAAGCGAGGACTGCTCCGGCCGCTCCTCCGGTCAAGGCCAGCACAAGGCTCTCAGTGAAACGCGAACTGACCAGTTGGATCCTGCTCGCGCCCAGTGCGGCACGCACTGCGATTTCCCGTTCCGCATTGACGGCGCGCGCCAGTTGCAGATTGGCAAGATTGACGCATGCAATCAACAGCACCGCGCCGACCGCGGCAAATAATAACCAGAGAGCGCCGCTGATCCCGGATGCAACATCCTCGGTCAGAGGCGTGAGAGCAATTCCAAGATGAAGGGGCAGATGCGCGGAGAGGGTGTATGCCTTCTGCAAGGCATCCAGTTCGGCGCTCGCTCGCGCCATCGTCACCCCCGGCTTGAGGCGAGCAATAACCTTGTAGTTGAACCCGCCCATATCAGTTGTCAAGTCGCGTTCGCTGGGGACCGCCGGCTCAAAAAGGCGGGCGTCCCGTGCGGTTTCCTGAAATGCTGTTTTCGGCGCTAATGGGATCTGCGGAAACTGCATGCCCGGCGGTAACACCCCAATGACAGTGGCCCGCTGACCATCGATCCGCAGTGTTTGTCCAACTGCTTTGGGATCGCCGGCAAAGAACGTCTGCCAACTGTCGTAGCTCAGCACGACTACCTCAGCAGCGCCTTTCTGTGCATCGCTATCGAGAAATCCACGCCCCAGCAAGGGCTGCACGCCAAGTAGCCGAAACAGATTGGGTGAAGCTACCACTGCGCCAACGATATGGGGATGGTCGCCATTAGGAGAAACGCTGGCGCCCGATTGAGCAAAGATGGCAGCGTCTTCGATTGTCGTCGCGGTGTTCCTCAGGCGCAGAAAATGGCGGTAGTTGTCGGGGATTGCGATACGCTCGGCACCTGCCTCGTCAACCGCCTCGCGCAGAACCACCAGGCGATCGGGGTCGCGAAACGCAAATGGTTTGAGCAACACCGCATGAACGACACTGAAGACAGACGTAACCGCACCGATGCCGAGGGCTAACGTAAGCATTGCGGTGAGCGTGAACCCCGGAGACCTGCGCAACTGACGAAGAGCAAAGCGGACGTCGCGGGCAATCTGTTCCAGCCATGGAAGGCCGCGCTGGACGCGATAGGTTTCGCGAGTCTGGGTGACGCCGCCAAAAGCCC
>Ga0182015_10007043_pt1 | contig 11077 bp, 7 predicted proteins | sample 712P3MmetaG_FD_120478 | JGI IMG/M metagenome (GOLD analysis project Ga0182015, IMG submission 120478) | Permafrost microbial communities from Stordalen Mire, Sweden - 712P3M metaG | ecosystem: Environmental > Terrestrial > Soil > Wetlands > Permafrost | place: Sweden: Stordalen | collected...
AGATATCTCCGGCCCTTTTCGTCCCATACATATTGCATGTGGCCTTCGACGACCATCAGCGGGTCTTTGTAATAGCGGATCAAGCCTGGCGACAAATATTGCTGGCGAATCGCCACTACTTCCTGCTTGGCCGGACCGGTGTAAGGCTCGGGGACATGGGTGCAAACTGGAAGCGAGATCTTTTTCGGCGTTGTTGACGGAATTTGAGTCGTTACTGACATAAGCCCTCACGGTGTTGTAAGCGAATTATACGTATCTGGCCGGCGATCGCGATAAAACTGCCAAACGTTGCGCACTTCGCGGATCACGTCCAGGTCCAGGTCGGCGATCACGATGCTGTCTTTGCTGCGTTCACCCTGGGCCATGATCTGGCCGCGGGGGTCTGCGAAATAAGAGCTGCCGTAAAACTCGCCGATGCGCCAAGGCTCTTCGAAGCCGGGGCGGTTGATGGCGCCAATATAGTAAATATTGTTGGCGGCGGCGGCGGGCTGCTCGAGCTTCCAGAGATATTCAGAAAGTCCCGCGACGGTGGCGGATGGATTGAAGACGATTTCCGCGCCGGCCAATCCAAGCGCCCGCCAGCCTTCGGGGAAATGGCGATCGTAGCAGATGTAAACGCCGATTTTCCCAACGCGCGTGGTGAATACCGGAAATCCCAGATTTCCCGGCCGGAAATAAAATTTCTCCCAGAAGCCCGGCTCGCAATGCGGGATGTGCAGCTTGCGGAATTTACCTAGAAACGTGCCATTCGCATCGATCACCGCGGCCGTGTTGTAATAGACGCCGGTGAGGTCTTCCTCATAAATCGGCAGGACGATTACCATCTCATGTTTCCGCGCGACCTCGCAAAACAGCTTTGTGGTCGGGCCATCGGGAACGCGTTCCACAAGTTCATACCATCGCGTTTTCTGCTCGGCGCAAAAATAGGGTCCGTAAAAAAGCTCCTGGAAACAGACCACCCGGGCCCCTTTTTTGGCGGCTTCGGCGGTAAGGGCGAGATGTTTTTCGATCATCGCCTGCTTGATCTTCGCTGTGGGCGAAGTCGCGGGCTCGCAAAGCGTTGCCTGAATCAAACCGGCGCGGACGATACGCGGCATCTTTGTTATTCTCCCGACCCGGCGAGGGTCGATTTGACGGCCTTTTTGGGCTGAATCGGCTCGATCTGGCGCGATTTCAGCAGTTCCTGATACTGATTCCAATTCATCGGCGGCTTGACCGCCGGCACTTCCTCCATGGTGATGCATCCTTCGACCGGGCACGCCAGGGCGCACATATTGCAGCCCACGCACGCCGTCTCTTTGATCGTGAATACATCGATCGTCGCGCCGTTTTCCTCCAATTTTAGATTTGGCGCAGCTTCTCCCTTCATCCGTTTCGGTTCCCCGAATTTCTGCGTGTATTGATCGCGGGAAAGCTTGCTCCAGTCGATCGCCTGATAGCAGCCGTCCTCGCAGCATGCGTAGCAGATGCCGCAATGAATGCAGGTTGACTCGTTGATTTTTGCTAACACTTTGTAATTCAGGTCCAGATCGCCCCAGTGCTTGATGCGCGGGGTTGCCTTGCCGACGATCTGATCGATCGTTTCAAACCCCTTCTGCTTCATCCAGTTTTCCAGCCCGCGCGTCATCGCCTTGACGATGCCAAATCCCCGGTGCATCACCGCGGTGCAGACTTGCACGCCGGATGCGCCCAGCAGCATGAATTCAAGGCAATCCTCCCATTTGCGGATTCCTCCGATTCCGCTGATGGGCAGACCGATTTCCTGATCGCGCGCCGTCTCGCTGACCATGAAGAGCGCGATCGGCTTGACCGCGGGCCCGCAATAGCCGCCATGCGAACCGAGGCCACCGACGCTGGGGCGTGGCGAAAAAGTGTTTAGGTCGATGCCGATGATCGAATTTATCGTGTTGATCAGGCTGATTCCGTCGGCTCCGCCGCGCCTGACTGCACGGGCGATCGTCTTGATGTCCGTTACGTTGGGGGTGAGCTTGGCGAGCACCGGAACAGTGGCGACTTCCTTGACCCAGGAGCAAATCATTTCGGCATATTCGGCAACCTGCCCGACAGCTGAGCCCATTCCGCGTTCGCTCATTCCATGCGGGCAACCGAAATTCAGTTCAAATCCGTCCACGCCGGCGTCCTGGGTTTGCTTGATCATCCGATGCCAGTTTTCACGCTTCGATTCAACCATGACCGAGGCGATCAGCGCATTGTTCGGATACCGCCGCTTTACGTCCCTGATCTCGGCAAGGTTATCGGCCAGGGAACGATCGGAGATCAGCTCGATGTTGTTCAGCCCCATCAGCTTCTGATTGTTGAGCGAGATTCCGCCGTAGCGCGAGGCGACGTTGACGATCGGATCATCGGCCAGTGTCTTCCATACCGCGCCGCCCCAGCCGGCTTCGAATGCGTTGCCAACTTGGTAGGCGGTGTTGGTGGGGGGGCCGCTCGCGAGCCAGAAGGGATTGGGAGATTTGATTCCCGCGATATTGCAAGTCAGATCGGGCATAAGGTTATTCGTCTCAAAAATGGTTCGGCTCGCGCTTCAGAAACCTTCCGTGCTTGTTGTCGCCCACGAAGGCAGCGTCGCGGACCATGACTTTCCCACGGACCGAGACGGTTTCGACCCGGCCCTCAATTGTCATTCCTTCAAACGGATTATAATCCACCGCCATCAGATGCGAGCGCGCGCTGATCGTCCGTTTATGTTGCGGATCAAACACCACCAGGTCCGCGTCGCTGCCCACCTCGATCGTTCCCTTGCGGGGATAAAGCCCGAATAGCTTCGCGGCTTCGGTCGATCCGCAATCCACGAAACGGTTGAGGCTCAGCCGGCCGGTTTTCACACCTGCGTGATAAAGCATGCACATCCGATCTTCCAGCGACGGTATGCCGTTGGGAATCAGCGTGAAATTTCCCCGTCCCATCTCCTTTTGCCCCTTGAAATCAAACGGGGCATGGTCGGTCGCGATGGTGCTGATCGAGCCATTGGCCAGGTTGTTCCACAAAAATCGATGGTTCGATCTGTCCCGCAAGGGCGGAGACATGACAAATTTGCTTCCTTCGAAATCGGGCAATTCCGCGTAACTTTTGTCCAGGATCAGATATTGAATAAGCGTTTCGATCCAGACCTTCGTTCCTCGGGCGCGGGCTTCCAGCGCCGCCCGCACGGCTGGTTCGCAGCTTGTGTGAACAATGTAGCAAGACGTTCCATGAATGGCGGCAAACGCCGTTAGGTGTTGCACGCCGAGCGTTTCGACGGATTCCGGCCGGGAAGGTTCGTGCCATTCCGGGCCGGTTTTGCCTTCCGCCAGCAATTCCCGCTGTTTGGCTGCCACGGCATCCGCGTTCTCGCAATGGGCGGTCACGATCACGCCCAGTGATTTGGCCAATTTCAGAATCGCGAAAAGCTCGGCGTCATCGACTCCAAACGCACCCTTGTACGCCAGAAAAATCTTGAATGATGAGAGCCCCGCCGACACGATTTCCTTCAACTGCGATTCGGCCAGCGCGTCGAAGCGAGTCGCGCCCATGTGAAATGTGAAATCGCAGGCGCTCTTTCCGGCGGCATTCGATTTCCAGAGTTCAAACGCCGCCAACGGTTCGTCCGACCGCGAGGGGCAGATCATCTCAATCAGCGTCGTTGTTCCACCGGCAAGGGCTGCCTTCGATTCAGTGAGATAAGTTCCCTTGGCATACGTGCCCATGAAGGGGAGATAAATATGAACGTGCGGATCGATGAATCCCGGGAAGACAAGTTTTTCCGCCGCGTCAATGACCGTCGCCGATGGCGGCGCCTCGAGGCGCGGACCGATCCGCGTGATTGTTTCATCTTCACAATAGATGTCGCTTTTAAAGACATCCGTTGAAGTGACGACCTTGCCATTACGAATCAGGAGGGGCATGACGGGGCCGGATTATCCACAAAAAACTTGACGTTGACCATACCGTTTTCATAATTGGCTGCACCAATCATTGCATCGCCGCAAAATCATGTCATCACCAGCAATAAATGGCGCTTCCGCGGGAAACCCCGACGATGGAATTCGTGAACTGGCCGAGGATGTCTCCGCCTCTCCTTATTACAACAGCGATATCGCGCCGATTTCCCGATCGGGGCGGAAATGGGGCGCCCGCGACTTTGCGGCACTTTGGATCAGCATGTGTGCCTGTATTCCGACGTACATGCTGGCGTCGTCATTGATCGCCGAGGGCATGAACTGGTGGGAAGCGGTTCTCACCATCACGCTGGGCAATATCATTGTTCTGGTCCCGATTGTCCTGAATGCCCATGCGGGCACGCGATATGGAATTTCCTTTCCGGTCTATTGCCGAGCCAGCTTTGGCATCCGGGGCGCGAACATTCCGGCGATCCTTCGCGCATTGGTCGCCTGCGGATGGTTTGGCATTCAGGCATGGATCGGCGGGGAAGCCATCTACAAAATTGCCGCAATTTTCCAGCCATCCCTGCACAGTTGGCCCAATACTTTCCTCTCTATCAACCTTCCGCAGGTCGCCTGTTTTCTGCTGTTCTGGGCGATCAATATGCTTGTCATCTATAAAGGCATTGAATCGATCCGCATCCTCCTGAACATCAAGGCGCCGCTGTTAATCCTTTTGGGGCTCGCCCTGCTTTGCTGGGCATATATTCATGCGCACGGCTTCGGCCCGATGCTTTCACAGCCATCGGCGTTCGAAGCGGGGCAACCGAAAGCCGGACAATTCTGGCCGTTTTTCTTCGCCGCCCTGACCGGCATGGTGGGCTTCTGGGCGACGCTTTCCCTGAATATCCCCGATTTTTCGCGATACGCGCGGTCGCAAAAAAGCCAGATCTGGGGACAGATACTCGGGCTTCCGGCAACGATGGCGCTCTATTCATTCATTGGGGTAGCGGTCACATCCGCAACGATTGTGATTTATGGCGCGCCGCTCTGGGATCCCGTCGACGTGCTGACCCGATTCAGCAATCCAGTTGTTCTGGTGATCGCGATGCTTTCTTTATGTATCGCCACGCTGGCGACCAATCTTGCCGCGAACGTCGTCAGTCCGGCGAACGATTTTTCGCATCTATGGCCGCGCGGCATCAGCTTTCGCACCGGGGGTCTGATCACCGGCGTGATTGGTATACTCATCCAGCCATGGAAGCTTATCGCCGACCCGCGCGGGTACATTTTTACCTGGCTGGTGGCCTATTCATCTTTACTGGGCGCGATCGGCGGCATTCTGATCGTTGACTATCTTATTCTCCGCCGCGGTAAGCTGGACCCTTCCGGTCTTTACCAGAGGCGGGGCCCGTATTGGTACAAGAACGGGTTTAACCCAATCGCGATTGTGTCATTTGTTATTGGCATCGCTCCCTGCGTGCCGGGATTTCTCGGTGTAATTAACGCGGCGCACGTTCCGGCAATCTGGACCCAGCTTTACAATTATGCCTGGTTTATCAGCTTTGGCCTCTCAGGCGTCTCCTATGCAATTCTGATGGCGCCGCATACTCGCCGCTCCTGAGCTTAGAACTACCATTGACGACGTTACCTTCGCTATGCTTATATTGAATCATGCTATTAGGATGCGTTTGAGACAGTGGAGGGATCGAATGCGACAGAATCAGAATGTATATCTCCTCTTTTCCACTTTAATAAGATACAAACGATAAATATATTTGACCTGAATGCGGAGTTGTGATAACTTACCGTGTCACGTTGGCAGTATGGGATTTGGCATTCATTTTGATATATCTCCTATAACGTCATGTGACACTGAGAAAGCGCACGTTTGCTGCACAGAGATGCGGCATCGGGCCTAAATGTGCTAATAATTTTTGCAACCGCGAACACAAACACAGGAGTGGACAAATGGAAAAGATAAAAATGGAACAAAGAGGTAAATTGGCGCGCGTCAATGCCTTTTGTGCAATTGCGGCATTCGGGGTTTCAGTGGTAGCCTTGGTCGGGGCGAGAGCCATGGCCGCGGATGCATATCAGGTTGAGCAAACGACTCCGATTAATAACACCGTGACTGTCCAATACGATGGTTACAACACCGCCAGCGCCACCCCGGAGGGATATGACCCAAACGGCTATCCTGTCGTTACTGTTGTCGCTTCGCAACCCGGCCTGTATGGTGGGCACACGTACACCAGTTGGGCGGGTTTCGTGGCGGATTCAACCGGCTCAGTCGATCTATTCGTCTCGGCGACGACACTTGCTGGTCTGACCACCACACCCAGTTCGGAAACAGCCGCTCCTGCCGGCACGGCGACGACGACACTTGCCGCCGGTGATGGAATCAACACCGTTGGACAATGGGATCCATTTGACGGAATAGCGGAACTGGCATATTCCACGACACCATCCAAGGGTAACTTTCTCGCAGTGACCTCAACTGGAAATGCTTTGCCCGCAACGCCCGTCGTTACGATACCTTATTTGACAACGACAACCGGTAATGGGGTCAATCTTGGGACCAATCCCGGTAACTTCCCAGGCATAACGGCCCAGTACCTGCAGATCGACAACGTCACGATCACTGCCGGCAACGGAAGCACCGTCAATCCGTTTTCGACAGTTTGGCCAACGTATGCCCAAGTCACTACTCCATTAGGCAGCAGCGCCGACGAGACTTACACGATTACCGATAGCAGCAACAATTCGATTGAATTGTTCGATTGGGTCACGTCCTATTCGACTGACGGAGCGATGGCTGGCAACCCGGTTCCGACCGGTCCGGTGGATATTTCCGGGTTTTATGATTCGTTCAACGAGTTCGTACCATTGTCGATTACCGCAGTTCCCGAACCGGCGAGTTTAGGGTTGCTGGCTGTGGGTGGGTTGGCGCTATTGCGCCGGCGTACTCATAGCGCTTGAAAGCGACTGCTTTTCAAAACCGCATGAGCTTGAAATTACGATGCCGGAGGGTCTAAACCCTCCGGCTTTTTCGTGGAATTGACGTCCAAACGCCTGGCTAACTGTAGTTTAAGATATGGAATATTGTGTATGAACTGTTGTTGGCCCACAATAGAGTTGACAACGATTCTACTTAGAGTACAGTGTTATTACACCTTCGCGCGACGTGTTCGAAAAGCTCATTGAATTTTAATAATTGGTTGGATGATGCCGTCAAAGTTGGCAACGCCGGATTGACATGCGCTGGATCGACATGCGCTTGTTTATGGGACGATGGCTTGAAGATAGGTAAGTAAATGGCTTTGCTGACGAAAGTATTGGAAAAACCCACGGTCAGGACGGCGGCGATTGTGTTGTTGATTGGAGCGATTGCCGCGGCTGGGTATGTGATCAAGAACTCGATTTTTTCGCCGGCGGTGTCGAATGAGCGCACGCGGATGTTCATTGATGCGACAACGGGCAAAGGGTTTCGGCATGAACTGAAGCTTGGCGAGTCGATTCCGCTTGATGCGCCCAGCGGAAATAAGACGGGCTACCCCGCGGAATTGTGCTACTGGACGAAGGATGGGACGCCTAAGTCCGATCCTACGCCCGTGCTTTTGAACTTTTACATTGGGAAGCCGGGACCGACCTTTTGTCCCGACTGTGGGCGGCTTGTAGTAGCGCGTAATCCGATGGCTCAAGCGGGAATGAGGCCGCCACCCACGCGTGAAGAATGGGAAAAGATGCACAGGGTGGGCCTTGGCCCCGAACTGTTGCACGCCATCGAGGGCATTAACTGAAGGGAGTTCAGATGAAACTGATTAGCAGACGGTCTCACGGACGGCTCCTCGGGTTTACACTTGTCGAGCTTTTGGTGGTGATTGGAATCATCGCTTTGCTGATTTCGATCCTTCTTCCCGCGTTGTCCAAGGCCCGGAGATCGGCAAATACCATCGCCTGTTCCTCGAATTTGCGCCAGATAGTGGAAGCGATGATGATCTATGCCTCGCAAAACAACAACTATATTGCCGGCGGCCCGCAATCATCCGGGGCGTTTCTAACTGCGACGCCTACGGCCACCGCCATCGCCTGGAACCCCGCGTTCAGCGCCACGAATTGTCCCGGAATATGCCAGACCTGGGATTGGGAGTCGCCGCTGGCGAGCGTCATGGGCGTATCCTTCAATCAAGCGCCAGACCAGGCTTCCCGATTTCAGCGCTACTATTTCCTGAATTCCTATGGGGTGTTCAGTTGCCCCGAGAATCAGTTTCTGTCGTTCCAGTACAATGTGACCACCGGTCCCGTTGTTCAAATGGGAGCTTATGTCACGGCGATGAATTTTTTGCTCGCCAATCCGCCGCTTACGAAGAAGGGATATCTCAGCGACGCCGATTCTCAACAATTCACCAACACGTCGTATTTGCAATTACCGTCAGGTTACGCTCCTAAATTAAACAAGATCGGGCCATCAAGCGCCAAGATATATATTGCCGAAGGCGGCAAATACTCGAACCCGAACGCGTTGCCCAACTACGATCTCACGTATAACGGGGCGGACATTGGCGGCGCGTACGCCGATTACGGAGCCTATGCGGAGTATTCAACCGCTCTGAACCGCGAGGCCGCGACCGGAAATATTGAAACATACAGCCCCGGCCCCTATGACCCCCGGATCTACGGGTTCCGCCACGGCAATCAATCGCCGCTGGGGAAGACAAACAGCTATCTATTCAATGCTGGATTTTTCGACGGGCACGTGGAGACGCTTAGCGATCTTCAAGGTGCCGACCCGGCGTATTGGGCTCCGACGGGAAGCCTTATCGCCAATACTGAGATAACCAAGGACGCCCAGATACTTTATTCCTCTGATCCGACCGGCAGCGGTATCGGCGCTACCGTTCTGCGATGACGGCCTTTAGATGATTCGGCGGATTTGCAGAGTCAACGCCGCCGCGGGCTTTTGAGGTATAATGGAGACAGACTTGGTTCTTTATTAAATCTATATGTTCCGCGTTTATGAACGCTTCTCGCTGAAGGATATAATGCGTCTTTTTTGGCGAGGCAATTGACAGGATGTACTGATCAATAGAGTAAACCGGTAGAACTTTTTAGGAGGCAATTTTCAATGAAATATTCAAATCGTACAAAAGCCACATTGTGGTCTGCTGCGATGGCCGTCAGTTTCGGCGGCATAGCCGCCCAGGCAATTGGACAAACCACCAATAGCAATTACACCGTCAATGCAAACCTCGACGATGAAATCGAAAATGCGGGCCCCTATGGTACCGGCACCGGATACGTCGAACTTTACGGACCGACTGCACAATATGGCGGATCTTTTTCCGTTATCCAGTACAGCACCGGTGGCGGCACAATTCCGAATAGCGTCGTCACTGCCGTCTCCCCCAATTTCACGGTGGATCTCACCGACGAGGGCTACCCCGGCGAGGACACCAGCCCCCAAACTTTCAAGTTTTATCTCACTGATGATAACACTTCGAATCTCTCTGGATCCGGAACCCCGGCTTCACCATTGATATATGAAAATTCGGGAACGGTGGGCCCTGGTCTGGCGACGCCTGGATCGACGGGATCGTTCGCGGCAGGCTCCAACCTTTACTATGTTGGCTCGGGCATCTTCACGCCCAACGCCTCGGCAAATCCCTTCAATCTCTCGCTTACTAATGCAACTCAAGACAGCGCGGGCTCGCAAAATATTTCCGCGGCGGAAAGCTATTTGCTGCAGCAGGTCAAAGCCGGCGGAGATCTTCGCCTTGTTGTGACGACAACTTCCACGGACACCAGTTACCTCAGCTATTTGGGATACACCAGCGCTTCCCCGCCTCAGCTCACCCTCAACGTCACATCCACCACCGCGGCGCCGAATAACTCGACGATTTCTCTCACGAACACCTCGACGTATTCGATCGGTACAACGCCCACTCCAACTACGCTGAGCATGCCCGCCGGCACCACGGCCAACAACATCCCTGGCCCCGTCGGCCTCAATCTTGGCCGCGTTATCGAAAGTTATCCTTCGTTCACCTCCACCTTAGCCGTGGGAAACAGCAGTGCAACCGGATCCGCCCTCGTACTCACTAATCCCAACGGCCTCGACGCAAGTTTAGCCCCCACCGGTGCATCCAATCCGATTCCGGCCAGTGGCACCGGGAATATAGTGGTGGGATTCAGTTCCTCTGACACAAACGGATACACCGCCGGCTTGACGGCCACGGGCAGTGTTGTGTTTGAAGATGCGGATAACACCAGTTCAACCATCACGGTCAACGCCAGCGCTTATATTGTGGACCAGCGAAAGATTACCGCTGGTGGAACCGGCGACAGCCCCAGCCCGGCAGCCATCAACGCCAACAAAATCCTGGTTGGATCGACGGGCCACACTGCTCCGATAACACTTGCCACCACCAACACCAATGCCAACCTTCCGCTCGGCAACGACGAAGGCCCGGATGTCTTGACGTCTGAAACCCTCGCCGCTGGCGCTACGTCCAGTCCGTATACGGTGGAAGATCCTTTTTCAAAGGTCTCGGTTGCGACGATCAGTGCCACCTCGACCGGTGCATTCGTATTCAATTCCGCGACTGCCGATACAAACGGCGTCACCGGTAACGTGGCTGTTGCCGTCTCCGGAGTGTACGGAGACGACCATCAGGAGGTAATTAACACCCAAACCGAATACTTTTCGGGCAACTATACTTCCTTCTCCAGTGCGTTTGGATTGACCAATGACGGAACCACTGCCGGTGAATCGGACTTTGCCGACGTTTACCTCCAATGGCAGGGATATCAGCTCGCCGCTGTGACCAGCGGAACCACCTCCGGGTCCATTGGTTCAACCAACACGGCCACAACCACCGCGTCACTCACCAACGCGGCATCCAACGACAACATTTTTGACGGTGTTAACAACGGCCTTCGCGCAAATGCTGACGTGACGGGGATCACCTTCAACGATCCATCGGACTGGAGCCAGTCAGGTTTCAGTACAAGCACAGTGATCATAGCCGGCGGAGCTTCTGTTTCGGACACGATTTCGTTCCCGACCACAAACAAGCTTAACGGAGTCTATGGCGCGACGATGACCGTTGGCCTGCAAAATGAGCAGGATATCCAGGGAGCGGCGGCGAACGATCTTCCAGCGGCGGTTATTTCCCTTCAGGCGACCATCACCA
>Ga0182015_10007044_pt1 | contig 11075 bp, 8 predicted proteins | sample 712P3MmetaG_FD_120478 | JGI IMG/M metagenome (GOLD analysis project Ga0182015, IMG submission 120478) | Permafrost microbial communities from Stordalen Mire, Sweden - 712P3M metaG | ecosystem: Environmental > Terrestrial > Soil > Wetlands > Permafrost | place: Sweden: Stordalen | collected...
GTCAAGCCGCCAGATGCTTCCATGACGGCGGAAAACTTCAACTGCACACCCGCGAGGGAGAACCGCAGCACAGCCTCGCGCGGGCGATCATCATCATGATTGGCTTCGTCATGACGGGCATCATCGTCCTTTACATTGCCCTCAATCGGCTCGATGACGAGCGCGCCGGGAAGATCGGCGCCGAGAATAGCGAGGAGGAAAAATTCGCGGTCAGGGTTAACATTGGCAAGTTTCGCTAGATACTCCCGCAAGTGACCTTCGGGAAGCAGGTTCGAAAAGAACGGCGGCACGCGGCGCGGTACTAGGCGCAGGGCTGTGACGAGCCCCCCAGTGCGGCCCTTGAACGAGAGGCTCAAAGTCGGGCGCTGCGGATCGTCGATATAGTCCTGCTCGAACGCAAAGATCTGGCGGTCGCCCGCGAGGCGGTTGATGACACCGATCTGGCGTCCGTGCAGACGCACGGCAAGCGCGTTGAGCTTTTTCGAATCAAACTTCATCGCGCGGCTCCTCGGTGCTCCCCTCGTTGTCGGCGTCGTCGGCATAGAGCGAGCGTTCCTCGCCATCGCCCTTCTGGTCCGGCTGCATATGATCGCGGATGAGCGACTGCACGACCGGGACAAGGGCACGCGGGACCATGAGGAGATCGTGATCAAGAATGCGGACCACCTCCAGAAGGGTGTCGTATCGCGGCACGATCTTGCCGGACTCGATGCCGGAGATGTGCGTCTGGGTGAGCCCGACGCGGCTGGCCAGGTCTCTCTGGGTCCAGCCGCGCTTCTCGCGGGCATCCTTCAAGGCCCGGCGCATGTCCTCGGGAAGAGCCCCAAGTCGGAGCGGCCTGATATACTTTGCTATATCGTTTTCCATACCTGATATAACATATCACATCACCAACCGCTAAACAGTATATATTATTTTATATGTAACGCGCATTGCGATATACTTTAGCATATCTATGGCAAATCATGTGCTGAACCGAGCTTGAACGGTCCCGAGAGAAAATGGGGGTATAAAGCTAAAACAGCAGCACGGCGAAAACCGTGAGAATTGCGAAGTGAGAGGCGAAAATGGAAAAGAGGCTGGCCATTGTCATTGCAGTCGAGAAATACGCGGATACGCGCATCCACACCGTCAAGTATGCCGAAGCCGATGCGGAGGGCTTTGCCAAGGCTCTGGAGGTTGGAGGCTCGCTTGACAAGGTGTTCCTGCACAGCGGCAAGGCGACAAAAACAACGATCAATTCGCAGGTACGCCAGCATGTAAAGGCTCTCACTGCGGCAGATTCCCTCTACATCTTCTATGCCGGGCACGGCTTCTCGAAGAACGGACACAATTTCATCACCTGTTACGACACGGACCCCGACGATCTCGAAGAGACGAGCATAAAGCTGAAAGAGTTGCTTGACATGTGCGGGAAGTCCGCCTGCAAGCGGATTGCTTTTTTTCTGGACTCTTGCGAAAGCGGCATCACGGATCTCCCGGAAATTCGGGGCATATACGCGACGATGTCGGAGAACGAATTGAGTGATTTCTTTCAATCAGCTGAATACCGGACTTGTTTCGCATCGTGCAAGACCTCCGAGTCCTCATATTCGAGTGATGCCCTGAAGCATGGCTCTGGTCGTTTCAAGTCATAGAAGCACTCGAAGGAAACGCTCGTGCCGCTCTCGAAAAGGGCAGGTATGTAACAGCGTTCTCCCTTCAGAACTATCTCGCAGCGGAAATGCCCAGAACCCTGCGGAAAGTCTTCAGCAAGCCGAAAGTTCAAACGCCTTGGGTATATGGCAGCCAAAGCCAGGATTTCATAATCGCCGATCTGGATGACCTTCTGAAAAAAAGAACGGCGGTCAAGCCGGGGTACGACCAGGTGAAACAAGTGTTTCTCCAGCTGGACAACTCGGTGCAAATTCGGTCTCTCAGCGGTTTTATAAAAGGCCGGCACAGGGTTCCAGATGGAAACAACAGCGCGACGGAGTCCTTTGTTCAAAGCATTTCGCAGAAGGAGATCAAGGAGGAGATCGAAGAGGTCCACGGGCGGATTCGTGCCCACATGGATTACAAGCGAAAGGATCTGATTGTCGATAGCGGCCACATTGTGACGCCTGACTTCGAGTTTTGGGTGGAGTGCGCCCAGGATTCCGAAGATCCGGCCATGGCCGTCATTTCGCGTCGCCTGACGAACATCTCGCCGAAAATCATCGAGCATGACGGATTCAACAAAGTTTTCGAGCGGTCCTTTGATGACATCACTTTTGAATTCAGCAAGGGAGTCGACATTGCGGACCTGATCGATCAACTCGAAGAACTCGAAATGGACAACATTGAACTCGACTATCCGTCGAATTGTTCTTACTGCGGCCTTACGATCAAAGGCTCGGAGCTTGATATCCGCATCTGGGCAGGCAGCCTGACACTTCATGCGCCGCGGGCGACGGCACCGAAGCAACTCGTCCAATCGTTCTTCGCCGTGCAGAAAGCTCTGCTCGGAAGCCCGGTCCAGAAAGCGATCGCGGGTAGCTCTAAGACTGAAAAGTGATTCCCCGGCGGTAGTAACTCTCTGCATGTCGCCCTCCGCTTTATGGACAACTTCCCCAGTCGCGGTGATCGCAATCGTTCTTGGTGCACGCTGAACTCAGAGCCTCGTGCACGAGCAACAGTTGAATAACGTGGAGTCGGCACGCCGTTTTGCACATGGAATCACAATCTGCCTCAGTATGTCAGTGACTTAGGCGAATCAAGGCTGTCTCCGCCATCCTTCACCGGCTTTGGGCTCCCGACTTTGGCCAATTGGCCCGCCCTTCAGTCGCTGTTCATAGCCGAAGTCTTTTCTTCTTCATTTTTTCTCCACTCAACCCGCGCCATTCACAACCGGCGTTATTCCAGCGGTGCTCCCTGTCTAGGGTCTCCGATGAACGCGGAAGAACCGCGCCCTTGACTGGTCCGCGCCGCTGAACGCCTGAAGACCGTCGCGGGTCTCGCGAAGAAAAAAATGGTTTTGAAGGAGAATCCAAATGCAAAATCCTACCGAAAGAAAAGACGTTTACAGCCGCATCACCGCGCAGATCGTTGAGCATCTGGAGAAAGGCGTCCGTCCGTGGATACGTCCGTGGAATGCCGAACACGCCGCAGGCAGGATTACCCGTCCTTTGCGTCACAACGGCCAGCCCTACTCCGGCATCAATATTCTGTCGCTTTGGATGTCCGCGTTAGCGCAGAATTTTGCCGCTCCCATCTGGATGACATATCGTCAGGCGAGCGAACTAAACGCCCACGTTAAGAAGGGTGAGAAAGGTTCGCTCGTGGTCTATGCCAACGCCATCACGCGCACCGAGCGTGACGACAAGACCGGCCAGGATGGCGAGCGCGAAATTCCGTACATGAAAGGCTATACGGTTTTCAATGTTGAGCAGATCGAAGGCTTGCCGGAAATCTTCTACGCAAAGGCTGTTCCAACGCTGGACTCTGTCGCCCGCATTGACCGTGCCGAGAAGTTTTTTGCCAACTGGGGAGCGACGATCAAACACGGTGGAACCCGAGCTTACTATGCTCAGGAATTGGACTACGTGCAGATGCCGCCATTTGAAGCCTTCCGCGACTCTGAGTCCTATTACTCCATCCTCGCCCATGAACTTGCGCAATGGACGAAACACCCGCAGCGCCTCGACCGTGATCTTGGCCGCAAGAGCTGGGGCGATCAGGGTTACAGCCGTGAGGAACTCGTTGCCGAATTAGGGTCTGCTTTCCTGTGCGCCGATCTCGAATTGCACCAGGAAGCTAGCGAAGAAAACGCAGCGTATATCGCGACTTGGCTGGAGGTTCTCAAGCACGACCATCGCGCCATATTTGCGGCAGCCGCTCACGCCCAGAAAGCAGCAGATTATCTCAACCAAAAAGCCGCCGTGCAGGTTCCGGAGACCCGCGCGGCCTGAGTTCACGCCTGCCAAAGCCTTGATCCCGACCGCATCTGTCGCACAAAGATCAAATCCTTGGGGGCCTTGTCCCAACATATGTTTTGCAGGGTTTCCCGTTGGGCTGAGGAACAAGGAAAACCTTCGCCCCTTCGCTGCGCGCGACATCGATCACATCTACAACGTTCGCCCACGCTACGCAGTCGTCTCCTTCAACATATACAGTCCATTCTCGTCGGCCGCTCAATTCGTGCTTTAGAGCACTGGCAAGATCATTCCACGCAACGACTTTTGAGTTTATGGATAGGCTCGGTTCCTGACCAGGGCCAGCATCCGTCACCACCACTATCACCGGCTCGGTCCAGGCATCAGGCTTCATGGGCGCCGCGCCCGGCTTCAGCAGATGAACCCAGAGTCCCTTTGACTTGTATTGGAATGCGCCAGTCAGCATCATCATAAGGATCGCCAGGATTGCAAATACCATCCCTGCAAGCAATCCGAACGCCGGCATGCCCACAATCGGACGCCGCAGAGGCAACTTCTGTGCCCATTGGATGTTTTGACCTACGATAGGCGTGTTTGTAATGATCGCGGACTGTTCAAGCTCTCTGAGGACACCACGTCGCCAACCGAGGATGACAAGGCTTATACCGACGACAACGAAGATTGCACCCGACCACAGCAGCACACCCGCGTAGAAGCTGTCGTTATCTCGGGACGTCACGACCCTCAGCCGCGGACGATTCGCATTGAGGCAACTGGCGTCGGCGAGGATGTGTACGTCGAGATCGTAGAACCCCTTCGTGGCATCGAAACCTTCGAGGTAGCCATCCTGCAGAACTGGCGCGTCCCATTGCGTGTAGACGCGCCCATCTCGATACAGAGTCCAAGTGGTCTTGAGGACGGAATACGACGAGCACATCGGATCGAAGTAGGTACCTTGATCGAAGTCAATCCAAATTGAATATCCCTGCTCCACATTAATCCGAAACGGCCCTGTTCGAATGTGCCCTGCCACGAGTGAGACAGGGATATCCACCGGCACGAAGATGCATGTATCGATCCATCGTTTGACCGTGACAAAAATTGCTGTGCCCAGGATCGCTAGGCCGAGTCCGATTAGTACCCTCGCGGAAAAGGGCAGACGGCGCTCGGGATGAGACGTGTTAGACGCAGGTTCTGACTCCCACTGAAGTCCCTGAGGAATTGGTCCGGGCGAAGTAAAAGATACTGTTTGCTCGGCGCCTCTTCTATTTCGGTTTTCGACAATTCCGCTCACTAGTAACGCTGTGCCAATCGCGCCGAGGAAAGTCACAAAGAGGAAGAGCGGTGTTCGATCTGCCTCGAAATTCCAGTAGTAGCTTTGTGCGATTATCAGCTTCGGATGGCCGCCATTGAAGTGGCTGTTATCTTCGGGAAACTCGACATCCAGAACGAAGTGGTCCCCGGCTGGGACCGAGAAATTACCGAGGCCGCGGGCCTTGCTGAGCATTCCTCCGCGCGACCCCTGGTCGCTGTCCGTCGAGCCGCGCGCCACGACTCTCCCCCTGTCGGACAGAGTCCAGGACGCACGAAGCTCGCGAACACCATTCTTGCGACAGTAGTCAGACGTATAGCCGGTAAGGCACGAGACGCCTTCGTCATCAACCTTGGTCTCGACCTCGACAAAGATCCAGAAACCAGCATCGAGATTTATCTTGAACTCGGGAGAGCGAATGTGTCCCCGTGCAAGGGATACTGGCATGTCGAGTGGAACCCACGTTCGGGTTGCCATCCACCACTCCCAGCCACCGTAGATAGCCGCAGCGATGAGAATCAATGCCACGCCGATTCGGATTCTCAATAGCGTGCGCTTCAGAGTGGGCGCTAACAGCATTAGCAGCCCCGCGACAGTCAAGAGGCACCCAATCCCCAATTCATTGGCGGCGTACATCGGGACTTTTAGCGGAGACCAATTTGTTTGAAGAAAGGTGAGGGTATCAAACAGGAGAAACCCGCCAGCGACCAAAAGCGCGTATCCGACCCATCTTCTGGGTGCTATCGCCATATTAGGCTTAGACTCCACTTCCATCCGTTAGAATGCCGTTGCTCACTGCTCGCCAGGCAACTTCTTCGTGGTTACGACGAGGTCCAACTTGTCCGGCACCTTATCGGCGTCAAATTCACCAGGAACGCTGTAGCGAGACGAGAAGAAAGGAGGACCCTTCAAATCATTGACAGACTCTTCTGCAAATACTCGTATGCGCGATTTGCCGAACACAGAAAAAGCAGCTTGACCATTGTGGTCAGTGATAGCTACGTGTGACGCGTTGTTGGGAGACGAGAAAGCTTTCGTGTTTTCGTATGCGACATAAACCCATGCGCCGTTAATTGCCCTACCGTTGGGCCATGTCACTCGAACTTGCATCTTCCGTTCTTGGAGTCGGGGAAGAACAAAGTCCGCATTATGGATGTGTTGACCGTCACTGACCTCAATGATCTCGGCATCGTTGAGAGTCTTTGCGGAAGGATAATAAACAGGAGGATATTGAGCTCCTTCCTGCGGCCCCCAAGGATTAACCATCAACCTGTAACGGCCACGAGGTATCTCAGCAATACGAAAGTGGCCACCCGCATCCGTCTGTTGAAGGCCGGCGACCCGAGGGATTGTGTCTGTTCCGTCCGGATTCAGCAAGAGCAGAAAAGTCTGTACTGGTCCTCCGGCGGCATCTCTGATCGTACCCTCAATGCTTCCGTCCCAGCTAACCTGGAAGTCGTGCTCGATGAGCTTGCTGTATACGAAGTATTCTTTCTTCAGTTCCCCAACCGGTGCGGTTTGGGTCGCGGGCAAATCGACCGTCAACGTGTAATCATCTGGTGGCAAGTTATCGATTTCGTAGATTCCCTCTTGGTCCGCAACAGCGCTGGTCTTGCCCGAGAGACTTGTCGCCGTAATCTTTGCGCCGACGAAAGGTGTGTGCGGCTTAGGCGGTGTCAACCCTTGAGTCCAGGGCTCAGGTTTTCGCACGAATCCTATGATCCGTGCGCCGCTAGCGGGTAGCGACTCATGTAGTGCCCGTAGATCGACGGTTGCGTCAACAATAGGACGACTGCGGGCACATGGTCCTGCTTCCACGATTGGAAGGAAACGCGTGAGCAAGCCCTCTGGGCGACGACCGTCAATGAAATAGGTTTCACCCTGCCAGAAAATGGCATGTGTTAACAAAACCCAATGCGAGTTCCACCAGGGCAATCCCCAGAATCGATCCTGAACGACGCCGATTGCCCAGTCCCCTGCCTGCCATCCAAGACGATCGGTGTTTTTGTGTCCCGCGTAAATCAAACGTGCAGTGAAAACAACGTGTCCAGGGAATGCTGGATTCGTAAACAGTGCTCTGCCCGCGCAATCAGGCCCCCAAAGAGATGACTGCCAGGCCGTCATTGCTAAGGTTGCGACGATGTCGAGGACCACAACCATCGCGCATGTCGCAAAGATTCTCCCAAGGCGTCTCTTTCGCGATGTGGGGCGTGGTTCGAGCAGAGGAGGCCAGCCCCACTTGTTGGTTCCAAACCAAAAAAGTCCGAACGCAACTAACGGCGCCGACCAACCAGCAAGCCTCGGAAGCAGCGAGGCGCTCCACTGCGACCTGACGAATATTGGGCTCACAAGAGCTGCCGAAATCAGGAAGAGGCACAGTGCACGTCGTCTGTTTCGAATTGCGAATAGCGGTACGACAAAGGGAACAAAGAACAGAATTGTTAAACCAAGTGCGATCCGCAGAAATGGGGAGTAGAAAATGCCATTTCCCTTTTCCCAGGCCAAGAAACCGGCATCCGGATAACCGAGGCAGAACGATACAAATGGAGTGCATGACAGAAAAACTAGCCCTCCATGCCGCTTGTTTCGAACTCCGAGAAGAGACCCGGCAATAAAGGCCACACCCAAAAGACAAAGTCCTGCGGCCTGAATCCAAAATTTGTACCAATAGGGATCGACAGCGCGGTTAGGAAGCCATCGCTGCCCGGACACCGAAAGAGCCAACAGTCCAACGACAAATCCCAGCGCGACGATGAGCCAGCTGGCAGCCTTTCTGGCGAACGTTGATTTCAGTCTGCAGGGCGATGATCTCTGCCTGTGAACGTCAATCGACTGCTGGGGAAGCTGAGGTTCCGTCTTCGCCGAGGAATCCGGCGCATATCTATCAAGCATCCGTTTCAGAACGGGCGCCAAGAGCAGAAGCACGCCCAAGGCAGTCACCACATACCCAATCGCCAATTCGTTCTCGGCGTACATCGGGATTTTTAGCGGAGACCAATTTGTTCGGAGAAAGGTGAGGGTGTCAAATAGGAGAGACAGGCCGGCGGTCAACAGCGCATATCCGACCCATCTTCTGGGTGGTATCGCCATATTAGGTTTAGACTCCACAGAAAATCCTCAGGTTCCATGGCCTTTTCGATCAAGGGTACGAAAGTGACCTGTCACTGAAACTGCCTGCCATACGGCTGCCTTAACCGCGACTAAGGCCGCGAGAGCTGGGGTGATGAAGGCTGTGCCAGCGAAGGGCATTTGCCGAACTGGAGTAACTGGAGTCTGCTTTCTCGTGCGCCGATCTCGAACTGCACCAGGAGGCTAGCGAAGAAAACGCAGCGTATATCGCGACTTGGCTGGAGGTTCTCAAGCACGACAATCGCCATCTTTGCCGCAGCCGCTCACGCCCAGAGAGCAGCCGATTATCTCAACCAGAAAGCCGCCGGCCTAGGAAGGATACCGACCATAACCAGTGGGATCCGTAGTGATTGAACGCTGGGATTCGACTCTTCAGTAACGTGCTCGACGAGACTTTTGGTGTCAAAGTGATTGGCAGATCCATCGGTTCCTCGGAACCTGAGCCGATAACCTACTAACGCGATGTTTGCACTATCGAACAAAAAGACCATGAGCATGTGGAAGCTCCTGACGGCATTAGTGATCTTGGGAGTGCTTTCGGTTGTAGGGGTCGCAGGGCACTCGGGTCTTGTGGCGGCGCAACAAGTCACCACAATTGAGCCGCACGACCTCCAGTCGGTGCCAGACCGACAACTTTCAACTGGCGAACGTCTCGCGCAGCTTCATAAGGCCCTCGCATCGCCCGGCGATCCTCACGACGTCATTCTGGCGATTCGCGCAATCGGAGACCCTACGTCCGTTCCGTTCTTGATCGAGGCATTGGCGAAACAGGGGACGGTGCCGCGCGAAGGACAGTACGTCGCCATCGACACTCGTTTTCACGTGCTCGACGCGCTCCAAGAAATCACGAATCACGATGCCGGTCGTAATGCCGAAGACTGGCGACAGTGGTACCAAAAGAACAAAGTCAAGACGCAAGAGCAATGGATTAAAGATGGGTTCGTCGACCACGGGTTCCCCGTCTCCGACCCTCCGGACGACGCGTTCGTCACGGCGTTGATCCAGGCTTCGAATCCCAAATATCAGCCGCGATACCTACAAGTAAACGCCCTGCGAATCCTGCGGGCAGTCCCTTCGGACAACGTTGTACGATTGGCAAAGGCATTGAGTGTATCGAAAGAAAGTACCGCCAGAAGGGCGACAATCGCAACTCTTGAAATAGTTGACGGCACGGGGCGTCTGGACGTTCTTCGCGATCTGACAAAGGACAGCGATGTCGACATTGCTGAGAACGCACTCAGAACACTGAACGAGGCCCTTCGCGCGACTCTACCGGCAATCGCCGCGGAAACGGTCTGGGATACCCGACTGGCCAAGGCGGGAGTTCACGTTCTCAATGTCCTCGACGACCACACCGTCGTCCTCGGGATCGGATACGGAATTGTCGATAAGACTCGAGTTGCCGGCTTCGACCTCGTGTCTCACAAGATACTCTGGACATATCCGACGACAGAGGCCGTACGGGAAAATGCGGTTCGGCTTGGAGACCGCTTGTACTTCGTCTCCGATGACCGAGTAGTCCATTGCATTTCGGTCAGAGGCAATCCCGTGTGGGCGAAGCCGTTGACCTCGAATCCCAATCCGGGAACGAGCGGGCCGTCGATTGTTGCGGCGTCGGGCCGGCTGTTCGTGCCAGATGAGAAGTCCCTGTACGTCGTAACGCTCGATGGTCAGATACAGACCTATACGATGGGCGAGTACGTATCTCGGAATCTCGTGCAGGGGCGGCGGCGCGTGTTTTCGGCCATTAGCAACGGTCCGCTTCTGGTGTTTGACGACCCGACCCAACCACCAACCCGTGTGAGTACCGGGCTGAAAATTGCTCACCTATCCGCGTTCGGAGATGTGGTCTGCGTCGTGAGCTTTGGTCCCACGTACCAGCTCCAATGCCTGGAGCAAGAGACGCTTCGCGAGTTGTGGCGCGCTGATCTGCCAGATGAGACGGGCGCATATAACGGGCTTGAGCAGGACGGAGAGAATGTCTACGTCCTGGCACAGGGTCGCGCACTAGCCTTCAACGTTGCGACCGGGAACCGGCTGTGGGCCACCGACGAGTTCACGAGCTTTGCATTTTTCAAGATCTTCGGCCGAGCAGCCCTGACGCGCAACGGAGATTTCGACCTTGAGTGGCGTAACGCGTCGTCGGGCGAAGCGATTGCGGTATGGGGAAAGCGAGACAGCGGCTTTGCCTCGAATGTTCTGATGGTCGGTGAGAATGTCCTCGTCGAGATCAGCGACAGCAGAGGTCGGGGTGATGGCTTGCGTCTGTTGAGGGTTCCAGACGCACTCAAGCAGCGACTCAGCGTGCGCTGACTAATTACAGATTGGCGATTGGTGGGACGAGCCAATTGGGCAAGTGCTGTAACACCTGCATACCGGTCAGAACCGCCGGATGGCTGAGCGGGAAACACTCAGTTTGATTGGCACGATGTTTTGCGACGCATCGCTTGATCCAGTGGGGCAAAGGCAAGTACCTTCCCCTTGCTAAGAGCTCGCGCGGCACACGTCGGTGTGGTTAGCGAAAACTCCGTCAGTCCGAGCTGGAAACGCGAAAATCTCGTCTGCATGCCGACAAGATTTTCGCGTTTCCAGCTCGGACTGAGTTTTCGGTAACCACACCCGATTTTCGTCCCTATCGTGATGCTGCTGTTGGCCCTCTCTTCGCCCGCACAGAATATCGACGAGAAACTGCTCTCGGATGTCGAGAACGCCTACAACCCAATTCCGAGCCCGGACGGGAA
>Ga0182015_10007045_pt1 | contig 11074 bp, 10 predicted proteins | sample 712P3MmetaG_FD_120478 | JGI IMG/M metagenome (GOLD analysis project Ga0182015, IMG submission 120478) | Permafrost microbial communities from Stordalen Mire, Sweden - 712P3M metaG | ecosystem: Environmental > Terrestrial > Soil > Wetlands > Permafrost | place: Sweden: Stordalen | collected...
CGATCCTTTTCTGTCAACCTCAGCACCGGCAGCTTGCGTCCTCGTCCCATGGCTTCGCTCCTGCCATGGTAGACGGGCAGCCTCCATTATTAGTTCACTTAATTAATGACTCGGTACACTAGCTAGCTGTCTCGGGGTGGTGGTCGTGGCCTGATAGTTGTTTGCGGAGGCGAGCGTTTTCCTTTTCGAGGGCGTCGAGACGTTGGCGCGTCGGTTCCAGCATTTCTGTTATTTCTTCCTGGGTGTAGCGCGGTGTGATGTGCTGTTGGCAATTCCAGTCAAACGCTTCCACGTGGATGAGGAACGCTCGTTCCGCGGGCGATTTCTCCTCGGCAACGCGCAGGCGATCGAGCCATTGTTTTGCTGAAGGCCCGTCTTCGAGGATTTCAGCGTGGCCGAGAATTTTGAGGCGGGTTTGCGCCGGATAATCCATCAGGAAGAGTGCGACGCGGTCGTCGTGGAGCAGGTTGCCGGTGCTGATGTACTGCATGTTACCGCGCAGATCGGCGAAGCCCAGGGTTCGATCATCGGGGATACGGAGGAAGCCTTTCGGACCGCCGCGGAACTGGATGTATGGCCAGCCGGATTCGCTGACGGAGGCCATATAGAAGCTGTCGCGCTGGAGAATGAAGGCTTGCTCCTGCGGTCCGAGGCGGTTGCCGGGGACGCCGGAGGTCTCGACGCGTTCATATTGACGCCGGCTGCCATGACGGAACTGCTGCTCTTTGACGAGCGGGGTAAAGGCGAGTTCAGCGAAGCGGCGGCCCATATGTCCTGATTATCCCCCGGTGGGTGCACTGGATGACCGAGCGGCCATTCGGATTCCATAACAGAGCAAGCAGCGATGGGGCTGGGTGGTGAAGGCGCGATCAGCGAGCGGTGAGGAGGTGGGCCTCGAGGCGGTCGAGGAAGGCTTCCTGGCCTCGGAAGATTTTTTCTCGAGCGGTGGGGAGGTCGAACCAAGCGCCGCGGTCGGCTTCGGGGATTTCGATTTGGCGGCCGGAGCGTGGGGGCCATTCGACGAGGCAGGTATTGGAGACGAGGGTGGCGGGATCGAAGTCGCCTTCGACGGCCCAGGCGGTGACTTCTTTGCCGGCGGGCTGCGTGATGACGCCGAGGGGTTGGAAGTCGGCGGGGGGACGGTCGATGGCGAGGGAGGAGCCGGTTTCTTCCTGAAATTCGCGGCGGGCGGCTTCGAGGGGGTGTTCGCCGTCGTGGTACTCGCCTTTGGGGATGGACCAGGCGTCTTTTTTGGACCAGAAGGGGCCGCCGGGATGGATGAGGAAGACTTCGGGGCCGGTGGGAGAGCGGCGGTAGAGGAGGAGGCCGGCGGAGGTTTTGGTCATGGGGGCTTTGTATCCATTATCGGGGTTCGGGCGGTGGATTCCGCGATGTTGAGCGGCGCTTGTGGTGAAATGGCGTCGGAGGAAATATGAGGGCTTTGACTTCACTAAAAGTGGCGGCTGGGGTGGTTTTGATCGGGGTTGTGGTGGGGCCGGCGGGGTTTGCGAAGGACAAGACGGCGAATCAGGAGCCGGTGGCGTGGGGGATGCAGTCGGGGAATGAGGGCTGCGTGATTTTCGGCGAGACGGTGACGGAGACGACGGAAAACAATGGTCCCAATGGATTCACGACGCGTTCGGTGAAGGAGATGGAAGTCATCGAAGCGCAGCATGCGACGCTGCCGAAGAAGAAGTACGGCGAGACGAAGGAGGATCTGGACGCGCTGCAGGCTATGTCGATGCAGGGCCACCTGAAGTTTGTGCGGATTCCGAAGAAGTACACGCCGGAGCAGATGGAGAAGGCGCGGGCGATGTGCAGGAACTAGCCGTTCGGGCGGACGCGCTTCGCGCCTGGGTTGCGGGGCGATGCGAAGGCTGAAAGCCGTGCACTTTACGTTTTGGTGGGATTTTGGGCCGGGGTGGGCTGTAAAGGGTACTCGGGGGCTGAAGCCCGAATTTATTGGCTGTTTTATGGCACGGCTAAAGCCGTGCCCCTTCACGTTTCGGTTGCGGAGGGGAGGTTCGGGGCGGGAATGGTTTCCCGAATCGTATTTCGGAGATTCACGTTCCGGTGAGGAAGGGTAAGGAGCCGGGTGGGGTTCGAGGCTCCCACCATTTGCCCGGAACCGCACCATGCAGAAGATGGGCGCCCGTCTGTCCGCTGCTTGAGGGAAGGTCTAGTTGACGGGGCGGCCGAAGCAGAGCACGTATCCGCTGTTGTCGGCGATCTCGAAGGCTCGCAAGCCGTCGTTGGTGTTCGCCAGTTCGCGATGGATGGGGGCTTTGGCGACGAGGAACTCGGTGTAGAGGGCGTCAGGATCGCTCACGTTGATGTAGGCGTCCCACGCAGCCCATTCGTGACGCGAATGGTTCGGCTGAGGATGGACCTCGCGGGTGATGGCCTTGAACATGAGCATCACCTGGTCTCGTCCGACGATGGCCCAGAAGTCCTCGGTGGGATGGTCACCACCGCCCTTGTACAGAACAGTGAAGCCGAGCCTGGACTGGTAGAAGTCCAGGGTCGCGGCCAGGTCGTCGACGATGAAGAAGGGTGTGACGCTGGTTAACACGAGGAGGCCCTCCGGGAGTCGAGTATAAGGGCAGTCCGCCTGGGGGCGTTTGACATGGCCCACAATGGTTACGTTGGTGGGCGCGGGAGGGTTGCCGGGGAGTGGTTCGGGGGCCTATACTCGGACCGTTTGGCCTTGGAACGGGTTTCTGCCTGAACGAACCGATTTTACGCCAGGGCCATCCGGTACAAGCAGGATGAGAAGGACGAGATCAGCAGGATGGTAGTGGAGATTCCCCAATGGCAACAGTAACTCTTGAGCAGGAAATCAACCCCTGGGAAGCCCAGGCGGCACGATTCGATTATGCGGCGCGCAAACTGAACCTGGACGAAGGGCTGTGGCGGGTGCTTCGGTATCCGTCGCGGGAGATCATCGTGCACTTTCCAGTGGCGATGGATGATGGGCGAATTGAGGTGTTCACCGGGTATCGAGTGCAGCACTCGCAGGCGCGGGGTCCGGGTAAGGGCGGGATTCGGTACTCGCCGGATGTGACGCTGGACGAGGTGCGGGCGCTGGCGAGCTGGATGACGTGGAAGTGCGCGGTGGTGAATATTCCGTTTGGCGGCGCGAAGGGCGGAGTGATCTGCGATCCGAAGAACATGTCGCAGGGCGAGCTGGAGCGGATGACGCGGCGGTACACGGCGGAAATTATCGAATTTCTGGGGCCGGAGAAGGATGTGCCGGCGCCGGATGTAAACACGAACGAGCAGACCATGGCGTGGATCATGGACACCTACTCGATGCACATGCGGCAGACGGTGACGGCGGTGGTGACGGGCAAGCCGCTGACGATCGGCGGATCGCGCGGTCGCAAGGAGGCGACGGGGCGCGGCATCATGGTGGTGTGCGAGGAAGCGCTGAAGTATCTGAACATTCCGCGCGACGGGTGCAGGGTCATTATTCAGGGATTCGGGAATGTGGGGTCGAACGCGGCGCGGCTGATGCAGCAGCGCGGCTATAAGGTGATCGGGATTGGGGAATACGATGGCGGGCTGTTCAATCCCAACGGCATCGATATAGAGGGGCTTGTGCAGCATCAGCTGCGGAATGGGACGGTGCTGGGCTTCCGGGGCGCGGAGGGAATCCCTACGGCAGACCTGCTGACGACGGATTGCGAGATTCTGATTCCGGCGGCGACGGAGAACGTGATCACGAGCCGGAATGCGGAGCGGATCAAGGCGCGGATTGTGTGCGAGGGCGCGAACGGGCCGACGACCGCGGTGGCCGACGAGATCCTGGCGGACAAGAAGGTGTTCATCATTCCGGATATCCTGGCGAATGCGGGCGGAGTGACGGCGTCGTACTTCGAGTGGGTGCAGGATCGGTCGGGCTACTTCTGGAAAGAGAAGGAAGTGAACGAGCGGCTGGAGAGCATTCTGGCGGAGAGCTTTGACGATGTGACGCGGTATGCCGAAGCGCACGATGTGAACAACCGGATTGCGGCGTACATGCTGGCGATCGATCGGGTGGCGTTCACGATTAAGCAGCGGGGAATCTATGCGTAGTCGGAGTGCGAGCTCTCTATTTTCGACTCCTCCACCAGATGTACAGAGCACAGAGTATTATGCCTACGACCCACGCGGCAATCGTGGCTAGCGGGCCGCTCGCCGGGTCAGTGCGATCATTCCGTTCCGGGTTTTCAGGGTCGAATCTCAGCGAAAAGTTACTGCCTTCCTGCCATTCACGGGAAGAGGTGAACTCCCCGCTGTATTGATGCCCGTCGACCATATGGCTAAAAACGACGAGATACCTACCTGAAAACAGGTCGCTGAGTTGGCGAAAAACAAGAAATCTTCCCGGCGTCTCCTGCCAGCCACAGCTAAATACCGTTGCAGTTGTCTCGGACCATCTATCCTGCTTCACTCTGTCGTTTCCCTCAGACGTTCACCACAAGCGCCGGATTGATCAAGGTCAGCCAAAGCTTACTTTAGCGCCAGGGAGGGCCTCCCCGTTGCATTTTGTTTGGGCTCAGGGTGACACCAGTTTCTTGTCGCGAATTGGTGTTTGCTTTCCCACTAATGTGGCGACTACGCCGGCGAGGACTAAAGCGGCGCCAGCTAGCTGGAGAGGCGCGAGGCGCTCGCCTGCCAGGGTTGCTCCGAGAATCAAGGCGAAAACCGGATTGACATAGGCGTAGCTGGAGACGCGCGTGGGGGAATCGTGCGTGATGATCCAGACGTAGGCGGTGTAGGCGACGATGGAGGCCGCGACGACGAGGTACGCCATGCTGACGAGGACGCGGGTGCTGAGGAGGACGGGCGGGGGCGGGAGGCGGCGGAATTCACCGGCGGCGGCGGAGAGAATGAGGAGCAGGAAGCCGCCGGAGAACATCTGCCATCCGGCATTGGCTTTTTGCGGGCGGGGCAGGGTGAGGCGGCGGGAGAGGAGGGTTCCGGCGGACCAGCAGATTGTGCCTGCTACTGTTACAAGTACGGCGAGCGTGGAAGTGTGGGCTGGTCCGGCTGTGTGCGGCGCGGCGCTTGTGGAGTTCAGGGCGAGGAGGGCGACTCCGGCAAATCCGAGGATGATGCCGCCGAGGGAGAGTGCGGTGGCGCGCTGGGTGCGGAGAAGAAAGACCTCTCCGGCGAAGATCCAGACGGGAATCATGGCGGAGACGACGGCGGCGATGCCGGAGGCGATGCGGATTTCGGCCCAGAAGAGTCCTGCGTAGAGGCAGGTGAACATGATGAGGCCAAGGGTGGAGGCATCGAGGATTTGACGGGGGCTAAGTTGGATGGGGCCGGTGAGGCGGCTCCAGAGAAGGAGGGCTAGGCCGGCGAGGGTGAAGCGGAAGCCTGCGGCGAAAAAAGGAGGGACGACGGCGACGATTTCGCGGATGGCGAGGAAGGATCCGCCCCAGAGGACGTAGATGGCGGCGTAGGCGAGGAGTTTGCGGGCCCGCATAAGACAGGGTACAGCGTGCAGGGTTCAGGGTACAGGCGGGTTCGTCTCCATACGCTGCGACCCAACCGCAGGTCCTTCGACTTACTTCGGCTCTCCGTGCTCGCCTCAGTGCCGCTCGGGATGACATTTGTTTTGTGGCGGGTTTCTTCGAGGTAGAGGGCGATGGCTTCTGCGATCATGCTGCGTGCTTCTTCGTAATCGCGACCTGTGGAAACCACCGCTCCGGGCTGCAATTCGGGCGCATACTGACGGTTCCATCGTCGCCGCGCTCGTAGATGACGAGATAGCTGTCGGTCATAGCCTGATACCTGCCTGCTTCATTATGGCGGCGAGCAAACCCTTCGGAACATCGTGACCGGTCGAGTGAATCGGAATCACTACGATTCTCCCCTTTTGAGCGTGGCGATAAATCCGATGATGGTGGGATTCTTTAGCTTGCGACTTCGACGAATTAGTAGCAGACTTGCGCGGCGGACAAGGGCCATCTAACCCCACTCGCAATGACACGGAGCTCTCTTGTCGTGCGCAACCTCCCGGCTTATACACTCATATCCGGTTATGACACAAGGTCGGATGAATTCACCATTGATGCTTTCACTGGATCGGTGGGAGCACTAGAGAATAAGTAGGTCCGATCATCTGCATAGACCGGCTCCGATTCGCCAGGAAGTGGTTCGACCGGATATCCACAGGGCAGATATCCGATGGAGGCGATTACATCCAGGAGGTTCGATCTGGAAACGCCTTTATGGATTTCGACCAGCAACTTTGGCCGGAACCGGTGCAGTGTGTTAGTCATTCCCTTGAGCACCTGAATCTCCATGCCCTGCACGTCGATCTTAACTCCATCGATATGCGAATCGGGCCCCGAGATTCTTGGCCATAACCAGTCGAATGAAGAGACCATAAAGGTTTCCCTGAAGGCTGTGTTATCGTCAAGAGTGCTGTCCACCATTCCATTTGACGAGTAGAGGCTTTCGGTCGCCAGGTCCTCGCAATGCCCCAGAGCCATCGGAATAACTGTCAACTGCGAAAGATTATTTAGAAACCTAGTTCGAGCAAGGGAGCCCACTGTACTGAGCATGGGTTCAAATGCGTAAACTCGGCCGGCGCGGCCAACCAGCTTAGAGATCGCGATTGCGGTATATCCGCAATTTGCACCAATGTCCAACCATGTTTCATTACTCCCAACGTTGTTCGAAAAATACGCGAGCAGATCGGGTTCCGCTCGCCCCAGAATCGCTCTCGGATAATCGTGCCAGGAAGTTACGATCGCGCTGCCGCGCAGAGGCCCGCCAAGTATCCTGTGGGCCGCGAGCGTACGAGGGACCAGGTATCGAAGTCTTTCTTTAAGAGAACTTGTCAATGATTTTCTTCGCAAGGGCGCATTTTCCACGACTAATTCAATTCAATGCTGACTTGTCCAGGCGCATGCACTTATCTTGATTTATCGGATATAAGAGTGTACTCGCGGGCGAGTACACTCGTTGCTGTCGATAATGTACTCAACCTGGAATCTCGACTCTTCCCGGATTCGTCCGGATTATATCACTCTCAGGGTGACACGCGTCGGCCCCATTCCGGGGTGTCTGCTCGCCAGTTGTCTCAGTTCCCGCCTTCGTGGATTTCCCTGCCCCGAGGTCATAAGTGCTGTCAGGCTGCACAGCAGAACTGGTCTGGATGGTCGCTGCCCTGCCTCCGCGATCCTGAGATACATAGTCGCGACTGCAGCGAGAGCGCGTCGCGTAATCGGTGACTGTGCCATATGGCACCAGCGGGTACCGCCATTTATGGACTCGGGTCTCACAGTTCGTCCAGTATGTTGCGAATTGCTTTGGTACACTCAGGCTTCCCCGAAAGCTTGTGGAGGTTTGTCTTGGCAAATACACAGAGTTTTCAGCCGTTTGTTCCTGCTGGTGAGACGCGGCCGGAGCTAACGTTTCGCGCCATTGTGCTGGGGTGCATTTTTGGGCTGCTGTTTGGCGCGGTGACCGTCTATGTGGGGCTGGAGGCGGGGTTGACGGTGGCGGCGTCGATTCCGATTGCGGTGCTGTCGATCAGCATCCTGCGCGTTCTGGGGCGGGCTTCGATTCTCGAGAACAATATTGTTCAGACGACGGGGAACGCGGGACAGTCGATTGCGGCGGGCGTGATCTTCACGCTGCCTGCGCTGATCTTCCTTGGATTCGATCTCGAATACTTCCGGATTTTTGTGCTGGCGATGCTGGGCGGGTGGATTGGGGTGCTGTTCATGATTCCGCTGCGGCGGCAGCTGATTGTCGAGGAACACGGAAACCTCGCGTATCCGGAAGGCACGGCGTGCGCGGATGTTTTGCTGGCGGGGGAGCGGGGCGGATCGTTTGCTGGACGCGTGTTTCTGGGGCTGGGGCTGGGCGGGCTGTACACGCTGTTCCAGAACAGCAACATTTTTGGACTGTGGCCGGACACGCCGGATTATCAGCCGGACCTGGGGCGGCAGCACATTATGAAGGGCGCGGCGCTGCGCGTGGACGCGGTGCCGGAGTATCTGGGCGTTGGGTACATCATCGGGGCGCGCGTGGCGGGGACGATGTTTGCGGGCGGCGTGTTCTCGTGGCTGGTGCTGATGCCTGCGATTTACTTTTTCGGGTCGCATCTGCCGGGGGCGCTGTATCCGGCGACGAAGCCGGTGGCGCAGATGTCGCCGGGGGAGCTGTGGTCGTCGTACGTGCGGCCGATGGGCGCTGGTGCGGTAGCGGCGTCAGGGCTGATCACGCTGTGCAGGACGATTCCAACGATTGTGGGGGCGTTGAAGGCGGGGCTGGGGAATCTGCAGAAGAGCAAAGAGACGCTGGCCAGCGAGGAGAGGACGGATCGGGACCTGCCCATGTCGGTAGTGGTGGGCGGGAGCGTGGCGCTGGTGGCGCTGATGTGGATTTTTCTGACGTTTCATCCGGTGCCGGGCGCGCAGACGGGGATGCTGGCAAACCTGGCGGCTTCGCTGCTGATTGTGATTTTTGGATTTCTATTTGTAACAGTGTCGTCGCGGATTGTAGGGCTGATCGGGAGCTCGGCGAATCCGATCAGCGGGATGACGATTGCAACGCTGATGGCGACGGCAGCGGTGTTTCTGGTGAAGGGATGGACGGCTCCGGCGTATGGAGCGCTGGCGATCACGGTGGGCGGAGTGGTTTGCATTGCGTCAGCGAATGCGGGGGACACTTCGCAGGATTTGAAGACGGGATTCCTGGTGGGCAGCACGCCGTGGAAGCAGCAGGCGGCGCTGATGATTGGCGTGTGCGTGTCGACGTTTGCCGTTGGCGTGACGCTGAACATGATGAACCGCGGGTTCGAGGAGTTTCATTCGATGTCGCGGGGCTGGGATATCGGCGCGGCGCATGATGGGGTGCAGAACCAGGGGACGTTTAAGCGGAAAGAGATTCACGTGATGCAGCCGGCCGGGAGTTCGGGGAACCAGACGGCGACGACGCTGCCGGGGAGTCAGTACATTTTGCTGAATGCGCTGGGATCGCATGAGCTGGCGGATGGAAAGTATCTCTACAATCCGCAGACGAAGACGATTGAGGTGCAGTGGGTGCAGGGGATTGGGAGCGAGAAGGCGGCGGCTCCGCAGGCGCGATTGATGGCGACGGTGATCAATGGAATTTTGCGGCAGCAATTGCCGTGGGGGCTGGTGCTGCTTGGGGTCTTCCTGGTGATTGCGGTGGAACTGATGGGGATTCGTTCGCTGACGTTCGCAGTGGGATCGTATTTGTCGATTGCGACGACGCTGGCGATTTTTGCGGGGGGCGTGGTGCGGTGGATGGTGGATCGCGCTGTGGCTAAATCGGGCGAGGCTGCTGAAGGTGAGAGCGAGATTAGTCCAGGATCGTTGTACGCAAGCGGGCTGATTGCGGCGGGCGGCATTGTGGGGTTGCTGGGGGTGGGGCTGAAGCTGGTCGAGCCGTTTGGGCAGAATATTCTGCAGCTGCACGTGGGATTTATGGACCACGACTGGGTTGCGGTGGTGATGTTCCTGGTGCTGGCGTATTCGCTGTACTACTTTGCCCGGAAGCCGCTGGGCAGCGGCAAGTAGGGCGGGCTCCCTGGCTGCGTTCCTGTTTTCACAAATCTGTTCCCGAGGATTCACGCGGATGCGAGGGAAATCTGCGCGTTCGAACCTGAGAGACGTTTTATGCTGATCGCGTGAGAGCGAAGCGGAAATTTCGGGGGCTGTTGGAACCGGATGGCACCAGCCTGAAGTGGACGATCATGCGGGTGCCGTTTGATCCGACAAAGGTGTGGCCGCAACGGAAGAAGCTGCGAGTGTGCGGGACGATCAATGGGTTTGCGTTTCGCACGTCGCTGTTCAAGGCGCGGGACGGCAGCTACATTCTGCTGGTCAACAAGAAAATGCAGAAGGAGGGCCGCGTCCGGCAGGGCGGCGTGGCCGAGGTGGTTCTGGAACCGGATATGGAGGAGCGGTCGGTGGCGACTCCGCCGGAGCTGGAGGAGTTGCTGCGGGAGGACCGCAGGCTCAGGAAGTGGTACGACCGGCTCAGCGATTCGTACCGGAAAGCGTTTGCGGACCTGGTGACGAAAGTGAAGAGTCCGGGGGCGAGGATGGCGCGGGCGGAGCAACTGGCCGAGATGATGCTGCTGGCGATGGAGGGGGAGCGGATACCACCGCCGATTCTGGAGGGAGCGTTCTTGCGCCAACCGAAGGCGAGGGAGGGTTGGCGGGCGATGACGCCGGTGCAGCGGCGGGGGCATTTGATGGGCATCTTCTATTACCAGAGTCCGGAGTCGAGGCAGAAGCGCGCGCAGAAGGCGGTCGATGAGGCGTTGCGGGTTGCGGAAAAGAAGGCAGGGCGGGCATAGTTGCGGGACTTGTTCGGCTTTTCCTTAGTTTTTCGGCGGGCTCGGGCTCGGGGTTGTGGCGGAACCGCATGTCGATATAACCCCGCGGTACCTTGCGGATCCGATTAACGATGGTGCCGGAGGTATGGGCGAGGCGATCAATGGCTGCCGAGACATGGGCCTGTGCGTTTTGGAGATCGAAGTGCCGGGAGGTCTGGAGCGATCGATCAACGCGAGGCGGGGCAGAGTTGGGTGAGGGGCGATAGCTGGGGGTATTATGGATGGGAACTGCTTTTATTTGAGTAGTTTGCCTTGATGGACCGGACTCTTCGCCTGGATTTGAATGAGGGATTAGCGGGAGGGAGTTCAGGCGAGGAGGGGAGCGGAAGGGGTACGCCGGTAACGGCGACTGTTTAATACTTAGTTATTACCAGAGAGAGCTAACACTTCGGCAGGTTACCAGATATAGTCCTGACTGTAGGGGGAAGTCTCTACAACTACAGTTCGAACACGTACAACTTTTGTTGAAGGAGTACAACAGTCATGAAAATAGCCGTTAAATCTCTCGTTCTCGGAATGTGTATCGCAGGCGCGACTGCTGCATTTGCAACATCCCATTTGGGCACGGTACCGATGACAAAGAGTCACCAGGTTGTGGTTTCGGCAATGCCGATCCCGAGTTGCAGCCCTGGAACGATTTGTCCAAAGGCATCGGCGATGCCGATCCCGAGCTGCAGCCCAGGCACGATCTGCCCGAAG
>Ga0182015_10007046_pt1 | contig 11073 bp, 6 predicted proteins | sample 712P3MmetaG_FD_120478 | JGI IMG/M metagenome (GOLD analysis project Ga0182015, IMG submission 120478) | Permafrost microbial communities from Stordalen Mire, Sweden - 712P3M metaG | ecosystem: Environmental > Terrestrial > Soil > Wetlands > Permafrost | place: Sweden: Stordalen | collected...
CAATTTATTTCACCGATCCCATCATCGACATGACGCACGGCCAGCAGCAGGAACTGCCCCAGTCCGTCTACCGCCTTGGCGCAAACAACAGCCTGACACTATTGACCAAAGAACAAACGGCGCCCAACGGTCTGGCATTCTCACCGAATGGCAAGTACCTCTACATCGATGACGACGACAGTAAGAACATCCGGCGCTACAACTTCCACAAGGACGGAACGATCTCCGGCGGGATGGACTTCGGCGACATGAAAGATCCCCTGAATCGCGGCGTTCCGGACGGAATCAAGGTCGACAAGAAGGGCAATTTGTTTGTCTCGGGGCCGAATGGCATCTGGGTATGGAACAGCAAGGGTGTGCACATCGGCACGGTACAGATGCCCCATGGCATGGCCAACCTGACGTGGGGCGGAGCGGATTACTCCAAGCTGTACATCACCGCCGGCAATACGGTTTATATCCTGCAAACAAAGACGCACGGAATTCTCGGCTACCTGAAGAAGTAGCGCAAGGATGACTCAGCGCGGTTTTTTTAAGGCAACGCAAAGGCAAACACATCGTCCCCGGCCGCCACGCCAAAGTACTGCTTGCCCTCGATGCCATACGACATCGGCGAGGCATGCATCGCCTGCCCAAGGTTGAAAGCCCACAGTGGCTTGCCGGTGCGTGCATCGTCGATCTCGAACTCATCGGCGTCGTTGCCAAAGGCCACCAGTCCGCTCGCCGTCGTCATCACACCCGCCGCTGCCGGCCTTTCGCCAATCTGCTTGTTGCGCCACGCAAAGTCGAGCGTGTTAAGGTCGAATGCGTTGATGTATCCCGCGTTGGGAGCATTGCCCGGCGGCCTTCGCGCTCCGGTCGAGTAAAACGCGCGTCCCTCCACGAAGGGTTCAGTCTTTGCCTGAAAAAAACTGCACGCTTCCAGCGAGCGGAAATAGAACATATTTGTCTGTGGATCATAGCTGGGCGAGTACCAATTCGTCCCCCCAGCGTAGCTCGGGCACACGGTCACACCCTTCGCATCGGGAATCAGGTTGTTGGAGATCGGCCGCCCATTGGCATCGATGCCTTTGGCCCAGTTCATAATCATGATGAACTGTTTGGAGTAGAGATACTCTCCGGTCGTGCGGTCCAGAATGTAGAGGAAGCCGTTGCGGTTTGCCGACACAACCAGCTTGCGCGGCTGACCCTTGAACTTTGCGTCGATCAATATCGGCGTCTGTACGGAGTCATAGTCATACAGGTCATGCGGATTGTACTGGAAGTACCACTTCATTTTTCCGCTGTCCGGGTCCAGCGCCACCAGAGAACTCGTGTACAGATTGTCACCCGGCCGCACGCTACCGTCGAAGTCCGGAGCAGCATTGCCCGTGCCCCAGTACAGCGTGTTCAGTTCCGGGTCAAAGGTGCCCGGCATCCACGTAGTCCCGCCGCCATGCATATAGATTTCGCCCGCAGGCCAGCTCTCTGATCCCTTCTCGCCGGGAGCGGGAATCGTCCAGAAGCGCCACACCTGCTTGCCCGTCTGCGCATCGAAGGCCGCCACGAAACCGCGCACGCCGTCGTCGCCGCCCGAGGTGCCCACCAGCACTTTGCCCTTCACGATCAGCGGAGCGCTGGTGGCGCCATAATTTTTGTTGTTCGTGGCATACGCCACGTCCCAGATCAGGTTGCCCGAGCGCGCATCCAGGCACAGCAGGTGCGCGTCGTCCGTCTCCATATAGACGCGTGTTCCCAGTACCGCAACGCCACGATTGATATGACCGGAGGCGTCATCGATCAGCCCCGAAGAAATGGCACGTTCATGGTGCCACAGTTGCCTGCCCGTCTTCGCATCCAGCGCATACGCATCGTTTGAACCTGTGATGAACATGATCCCGTTCACCACCACGGGAGTTGCTTGCAGCACACCTGCGTTCTCCGTGTGAAAGACCCACTTCGCTGCCAGCTGGCTGACATTCGCCGCCGTAACCTGGGTCAGGCTGCTGTAACGGCGGCCAGTATAGTCGCCGTTGTACGAAACCCAGTCGTCCTTGATCGCCTTCTGCCTCAGGTCGCTCTCCTGAACATCGATCAGGCCCAATCCGGTGTCCTTCGCAGCGCTGGACTTTGACGTCGGCTTTGCCGCGCCCCGCGCGGCGGCTGTTGTCATCAGCAGAGTGGCCACCGTCGCAAATCCAAAAACGCTCTGGCAGATTCTCGTCATCGTCACTTCCGTCTTGCCGGAACCCCGCCCGTTGCTGGGTGCCCCAGGTCTCGCTTCTGAGACCTGGGTATGTACTTCTCCACACCGTCAGAGTACTAGTTGCCGCCGTGTCGTCTGCGACCTGTAGGCGCCGGCTCAGCCGGAGCATTCTTTCCAGTAACGATCAGAAAGCTCACCAGATCATCCAGTTCTTTGGCCGTCAGCCGGGTTCCGTAGTCGTGCGGCATCAGGGAGTGGTCGGTGTAGTTCACGGCAGCCAGGCTGCTCCGCGCGAGAAAGTGATATCGACCGTCCTCGGTCTGTAGCGTTATGTTCATGTTGTCTTCCGAGCGCACAGCACCAGTCAGGCTCTGCCCTGCCTTGGTCCGTACCTCCACCACACGGGATGTCGGCGCCAGATTTCTATCCGGATTCACAATCGCCTGTAGGATGTCGCTTGCCGCGCGGTTCTGGCCGTAGGCCGTCATGTCCGATGCGATAAAACCACCTTCCCCGCTGATCATGTGGCAGCTTGAGCATTGTCCCTTGCCAAAGAAAAGTACACGGCCGGCGTTGGCATCTCCCGTCACCTGAGTGGGAGGCGGAGCGCCGGTCACTCCCTGCAGCATGCGCAGATATCGCACGACCGCCTGCGTGCCCTGATCGCCGAGATCGGGAAACGATGGCATACCCTGGTCCGCCTCGCCGTTATGCACGATGCCGGCCAGGTCCGTGTCTGAGAGCGCTATCACTTTGGGCATCGTCGCGATGGCCGGGCCTCTGCCGCCTTTGCCATCCGCGCCGTGGCAGTATGCGCAATTCGACGCATACAGTTGCGCTCCCTGATTCCGGCCGGCATCATTGGGTCCGCCGCTCTGTCCGCCCTGTGCCAAGATGGGCATCGCTGCGAACAGAGCCGGGAAGGAGAAAACCAACATCGTTCTAAGCTGGGTAGATGTCATTGGCTCCAATCTCTCCAGGAAAATCAGCTGCGGCATACATCGTATGCGCCCTGTTTTCCGCTCACCACTGAGACCTGTCATCTGGCGGCGGTGGAGGATTCACGAGCGTTTCGCCCAGCGGCCCTCGGTCCAATCCTTGCTGGTCTATCACATGCAGAGAGACACGAGCTGTACCAGCCGGAGCCTGCACGGTTGTTTGCAGCTTGATCTGCTGCAACGGTGTCACCGAGTCCAGTGTTGCCGCGCCGAGCGCTGAACCACCACGGCTGTAATAACGCGCAACCAGCTTGCCTGCATAGAACACGCCGAACTCTCCAGTAAGCACCAGCCCATTCGGTGTGCCGGCAACAGCCAGTGGCTGGCCCACTACACCGCTGTAGGTTGCTGTCTCGAAATCCTCACCCATGCGCGTGGGATACCACTGCGTATCCATTGCGTAGCTTTCGCCGGGAGCGAGTTCTATCATCGGGCTGTTCACCTCCGCCTCCATGTAATAGATCGGCGGCCCGGCGTGAGCAGGCTCAGGTGGGTTGTGAGTGTGCGTGCCAGTGGTAAAGAAAAGCATGGTTGCCTTGCCGGGGTATTGTGCCGTGGGCTGATAGCGGGCGCGCTCGACTATTGTGTATCCGGTGGAACCATCCACGACTGCCAACCAGCCGGCGGGCGAGTCCACCCAGACTTCTCCGCCGAGATCGCCCCAATGCAGCCGGAACAGGCCATCGCTTATGGAATAACTCGGATTCTGCGCCATCCCGCTAACCACTTGATAGCCTTTCAGAAAAACGCTCGCCGGGTTCGCCGGGGTTAAGCCCCAGAACTTTGGATTGAACTGGTTGGGATCGTCTGGCGCTGCAGCGTTATACTCTGACACGGATTGCTCAGACCATGTCTGCGGGTATCCGGTCACGTTCTTCATCACGGCATGGAAGGAGATGACTGGCGAGCCGGCGGTTATGCTGATGTCGCGGATATACTGCTGCCCGATGGCTGGATCAACCGGGCCGGTCAATCGCACAGTGCATGGTTCGCCCTGCGACAACACCTGAAGTGAAAACGGTGAATTGTCCAAAGGCTCTCCGCCTGCGCCCGCCCAATGTTGCTCGTCCTGTTCCCCCTCGGGCATCGGCCAGATCTTGTCTCCGCCGTAGTTGTTCCAATGCTGCCCCGCGGTCTCAGGTGGGATCACTTGTCCTTTGAGCTGCTGATTGACAAAAAGATAATCGTGCCCGCCGAATGTGACCTGCATCAGCCGTCCGCCGAGTTGCGGAACAATCTCCAGCTTCACCCACTGGTTGGCCAGCTCTTCGGCCTTCCACCCCAGGTAGTCTGCGGCCTGCACCGTGCAGCTGGCTTTTGAACCTGCCTGCGCCGGCAAGGGCGAGCCCGCAAGCAACCCTGGTGCTACAGCACAGAAAAACAATCCCAGAGCATAGTTTCTGGAGCGGCTCCACGATGGGTGTCGCCTGTGAAAATGTCTCACGCGGGGCTTTTCACCAAGAAAAGCCCCACATCGCTGAGGCCGGATTGGACATAGTAATCGTGAAACCGCTCTGGTTCTGGCAAGAGTGGAATGCATTGGCTATCCCCATGATCATTTCTTTGCAAGCAGACATGCCTGTCCGCGGCCATGTACCCATCTCTCAAAGTAGATTGGGTACAGGCCGCGTGCCATCGTGAAAATGCTCTAGAACTGGTACTTCACCGCAATCTGCATGATGCGTGGGGCGTTTGCCGAGGTTACGAGTCCGAAGGCGGAAGTATTGTTCCAGTTGCCGTTCGGATTGTTGAACTGCGCGTGATTGAAGACGTTGAAGGCTTCCGCGCGGAACTGCGCCGTCTGGCTTTCGTGGATATGGAAATTCCGCAGCAAGGCAAGATCGGTGTTATCCAGGCCGGGCCCGTGGAAGAACCTGCGCTGCGAAGAACCAACCTGACCGAGCGGTTCTTCGGTGAAGAGCGACGTATTGAAATAGGGCATGTTCGCCCTTGGATTGTGGTTCCCGACCAGTTTTCCGGGAGTGTAGTCGGGCTCATCCACCCCGCCTGTGCCAATGAGGGAGCGGTCGTCGTTCTCCGAAATGCTGATTGCAGTTCCGGTTGCGAACTTCGTAATACCGGAGACAGCCCAGCCACCGACAACCTGTTTCTTCCAACCATCGACGAACTTGTCAAAGGGCGAATGGACTGTATAGCTGCCTACGAAATATTGCGTGAAATCGTAGTTTGAAAGGCCGTAGCTGCGTTGCGGATTCAGGGGGTTGGTCACATCGGTCAGTCCGGAGCCATTGTCGAAGGACCGCCCGTAGGTGTAGCCCAGGAGAACGTCCCACAACTCGGTGCTATGTTTGAAGTTCAACTGCAGCGAGTTGTAGTTGGTGGTGGCGATTGTGGACATGTAACCATTGCTGCCCAGGGCGAGGCCGAATGCCTGACGCGTACCGTTGACGACAGTGCCGGTAGCCAGGGTGTACGCATCCGACTCGCCGTACGGACCGCATGGCGTCTGTCCGGGCGCGAGTACGGCCGCGGTAAGCGAGAGGCAAAGCGCAGGGTTGCCGGGGTTCGCTTCTTCAATAGATAATTGATGGCGGCCCTGGGTGCCCACGTAGTTCGCGGTAAAGACAGTGTTTTTAGCCACCTCGCGCTGAATACCGAGGAAGTAGCTCTCCAGGTAGGGAACGGTGTTGTGGACGTTGTACAAGGCGGAGCCGCTGATCGGTTCAACGGAGGCCCAGTTGAACGTGGTGTCCGGATTCTTGGCGGACACGTTCGTGGGCGGGTAGGTGAAGGGGAACGGGGAGGGCAGAACCTGCAGATTGGTACTCTCTACAAAAGGCGTCGACAAAATCACCGGAAACGAACTGGAGTAGTAGTCGCCATACGGAGCATCGCCCACCTCAATGAATCCGGACTCATCCTGAATGTTGGTGTAAAAGATGCCAAAACCACCACGAATCGCGGTCTTATCCTCACCGATCAGTTTGCCCAGGAAGCCATCGGTTGCCTTGGGCGCATAGACAAAGCCGAAGCGCGGCGCAAAATGATTATATTTGATCGGGGCCAGCGTTCTGGCAACTCCCGGATCACCGGGCACCAGGTAGCCCAGAGGCGCCCCCGGGAAGACCACCGATTGCACCCCGGGAATTGCGGTCTCCAGTTTGTTGGTCGTGTCATACCAGGGCGTGATGATCTCGTACCGCACACCATAATTCAACGTCAGGTTCGAGAAGGCTCTCCAGGAATCCTCCGCAAAGGCCCCAACGTAGTGGCTGCGGCTATCGAGGAGTTGCTTGGAAGCCTGGACGAAACCGCCGGCAGATTCCACAGCGCCCATCAGGTAGTCGGCAAAATCGAGACCTGTCTCAGCGCCATTAAAGGCATACAATCCATTGACGGCATAGTTGTTACGTTCCATGATCTGGTCGTAGTGATAGTTGCCGCCGAACTGGAAGGTATGCGTGCCGACAACCTTAAGGTAATCGTCAAGCCACTGGAAAGTGTTATTGAATTTGGCCTGCGTTTCTGTGGGATTGCCAAAGTTGAAGTTATTGAAATTGACGTTGGGAACGCCTGCCAGCGCCGGATTGATGGTGTCGATGCCGCCGGTTGGGCCCCACGGGGTGACAAATCCAAGCGCAGAGAGCTGCACCGCCGCAGCAGTGGGACTGTTGGTGTGCGTCGCGCTGCGCATGTAGGTAAAGCGGAAGGTATTCACCGCACTGCTCTTGCGGGTGGTGGTCAACCCGAGGTTGGCCATCTGCGCGCGGCCGGTGGTGACACCAGGGAACCCCGGCACCGAGGAACCGGCATACGGGTTAGTAAAAGAATAGTTATCCAGGAAGTAGTAGGCAAATAAAGTCCCATATCGCGAACTGGCATCCGCACGGCCCGCCTCCTTGTAGTCGTGCAGCGTCTCGGAAAAAGCCGAGGTCTCGTAGAAAGGCTGACCACCCTCGGTAGTGTTTGAGATAGGGATATATTTCAACATTCCGGCTGCGGCGGGATCCCATGCTTTTTGCGGGATGACAGCTCCAGGAAAGACGCATCCCGTCGTACTCCCGGGCGTCCATGAAGTGCCGGTACAGGTGGACTGGTAATAGGGCTCATTCTCAGAAATCGTGGCGCCGAGTTTGCTGGAAAGCAAGGTGGCCAGGCCCGTACTAGACACGGCGCCGGTCAAAACGCTTGCCTGATCCATTAAATTACCTGTCAGGTCGGTGTTTGAGTAGACTGGATAATTTTGTGTCGCGCCTTCGGTCTGATTGGTGCCCTGGAAATCGCCGAAGAAGAACACCTTGTCCTTCTTGATGGGGCCGCCGACGGTGCCGCCATAGATGTTCTGGTTGAAGGCGCCGCGCTTGCCTTGGGCGTAATAGTTCGCGGCGTCAAGATCTGTGTTGCGAAAGAACTCAAAGCCGGAGCCATGGAAAGCGTTGGTGCCGCTTTTGGTCACGACGTTGACCTGGCCGCCGCTGAAGTTGCCGTATTCCGCGTCGAAGTTGCTGGTGATGATACGGAACTCGGAGATGGAGTCGAGGTTGGGGATGATGGCTGCGCCATTGTTGAGGCCGTCGTTCACATCGCCGCCGTTGACCATAAAGCCGTTCGATGCTTCGCGCCCGCCGTTGATCGACACGTTGCCGGGGTTCAAGTCACCGGAGACGCCAGTTGTCGTACCCTCAGTGGTTGCGTTGTAGGGGGAAACGCCCGGCTGCAGCGCAAGCAGATCGGTAAACGATCTGCCATTCAGCGGCACAGAGGTGATCCTCGAGCTGGCAATGACCTCCCCGAGCTGCGTGCTCTCGGTTTCCACCTGCACTGCATTGCTCTGGACCAATTCCGTTTGCAAGGTAGCTCCAACCTTCAACCGCACATCGGTACGTATCGAAGAGTTTGCGTCCACCTTGATGCCGGTCTCGTGCAAGGTCTCAAACCCCGGTTGGGACGCAGTGATGGTATAGCTTCCAACTCCCAGCGCGAGAAAGCTATAGAAGCCACTGCCGTCTGTGGCGACAGTTTGCTGAACCCCGGTATCTTCATTCAGTGCGACTACCGTGACCCCCGGTACGGCCGCGCCGGTCTGGTCCGTCACCGTGCCGGATATGGTACCGGTAATGGCTGCGTAGGCGGGGATGAGAAGCGCAAGGACCAACGTAAGCGAAAGGACGACACGCATGTAACATTTCATTGTTTTCTCCTAATGCATCTGCGTGGATCGATTGAGTGCCAGAGACCGCAAAAACCGTATAGCAAAGACATGAGCGATTACTAAAGGCTTGGGGATTCCATTCTGCCCTGCCGTCGCGCTGTAGCTTGTTACTCCGCTTTTTACGATCTCGATTAGCCGAGAGGCCGGCTAACCGAGTTTCAACCTGGGCCGTTTGTACTCACTTGCGAACTGCGCCTCGGGGTGTTCCTGCATCGACTCTTCCGTGTGCGACAGAAGCGAAGCAGGATGAAGATCAACCATCGCCGAACAGGATGTGGATCTGGAGGCACCATAGTACAACACCGCAATAAAAATCTCATAGAGCTATCCGCTCGCTGCCCCGGTCACCTGATCCCAGCATCCTCCCTCGCCCCCACGAAAAGGAGGATCTCCAAAGCTCAACTTCGGAATTCAGGCTTAAGCTTGTACGATTGTCGTGAGTTCCACCCCATGACATCTTTAGTTTTGAGCTTGTCTGTGCGTCCCAACTCAGTGCAGTAAATCCGCGGCGGGCCGCGAAGGAGAAACTTTATGGAGATCAATACTCGACGTAGGTTCTTCGGCACGATCGCAGCGATGGCGGCTGTCGTAGCCGGGATCCCGAAGCTCTTCGCTCAGCAGGCTCCGCCTGCCGGCGCACCCACGCCTGGTAGCGCATCCGTGGGCGGACCTGGCGGAGAGACGCCTCGTCGTCCCGGCGGCGGGAACCACACACACAATGGGATCTACTACTTCTCCGGCACGGGTTCCAATGACGGCTATCCCAAGACAGATCACGTCCTCGTCACTGACCCCTTCGAAAAACACGTCACCCGCACCATGGACGCGCTCAAAAAGTCGGTCGAGCGTGCAGGCTGCACCATGGACAGCATCATCCATCTCGAGGTCTTTCTCTGTCTGCCTCTTGCCGACAGTATCCCCATGCCCACCGGCAACGCCCGGTTCGATGCGCATAAAGCGCAGTACGATGCGTTGAACAAGATCTACGGGACTTATTTCTCCCCGGGCAAAGCTCCGTCCCGCGCCTGCATGGCTCTGGAATGGATTCCTGGCGATTCGCTGATCGAAATCGTCGGCAGCGCAATGGTCGTCACTCCGCCCACCCCAACCACAACGTAGCGAATAAATAATTTCGCGAAAACGTGGAAAGGAAACTACGGATGAATTTGAAGTTTGGTTGGAGTCGCCGTTCATTTCTAGCCGCGCTGGGGGCCGCCACAGGCAGCCTGTTCGCTCCGGCTGAGTTGAACGCCGCGGGCCTCTTTGGCAAGAAGGTCAAACCGTCCATGCACGGTGTCGACGGCAACCCCATCGTGCCCATCACGACCGGGCTTGGCTCTACCGGCGACATCTACGCCGAGCTTGGAGTAACACCTCTCATCAACATCAATGGCACGGTAACCGTCATCGGTGGGTCGGTGATGAAGCCGGAGGTCATGGAGCTGATCCGGAGAGGCAACGAGCACTTCGTTTTGATCGACGAGCTCGAGATCGCTGCCGGTAGATTCATCGCGAAACTGTGTAAGTCGCCCGCCGGCTACACCGGTCTGGTGACGGGTGGCGCAGCCGCGGCCATGGTCGTCGGCTATGCCGGCATGATGACCGAAGACCTCGAGCCCCGCATGCACGACATTCCCGACGTAAGCAATTTCCCCAGGAACGAAGTCATCATCCAGAAGAGCCACCGATATCCGTTTGACCACCAGATCCGGCAGACCGGCGCGAAACTGGTCGAGGTCGAGACCCGCGAAGAGATGATTGCCGCCATCAATCCGAAGACCGTGGCGATCCATTTCACCAATATCCTGTCCGACAAAGGCGAGGTCAGCGGCCCCGAGACCGTCGCCATTGCCAAGGCACACAACATCTACACCTTCAACGATGCCTCCGCGGACGTGCCACCGAAAGAGCGGCTCTGGGAGTACCCGGCAATCGGCTTCGACATGGTCACCTTCAGCGGAGGCAAGGATATCTGCGGACCGCAGGCATCCGGCATCTTGATTGGCAAGGAAGACTTGATCCACTACGCCTTGTTGAACATGAGCCCGCAGGAAGATCGAATCGGCCGTTGCTGCAAGGTTGGCAAGGAGACCCTTTTTGGCCTGCTGAAGGCGCTCGAGATCTTCGTCAATCAGGACTACGATGCCACTCTGAAGATGTATGACACGCGCGCACAAGTCATTACCGATGCGGTGAAGAAGTTCGGCGTGACGGCGCTCCCGCGGGAGTTCAACCCTCAGGCTCTGGGTAACGTGACACCTCACTACATCTGGCAGATCGATCCGTCCAGGCTTAAGATCACCGGGCCAGAGGTCATGCAGAAGCTGGCCGATACCAAGCCGGTCGGAATCGGCAGCATGGGCGCCGGCGCGAGCGGGATGCGCGGACGCAATCCGGACGCGCCTCCGGGTGCCGGGGACCGTCACGGCGGCCGTAATGGACGTACCAACGACCCGAATAGCTTCGGCTTTGCTGTCTGGCAGCTCAAGGACGGCGAGGACAGGATGATCGCGGACCGCTTGGTCGAGATCTTCAGCGCAGAGCAGAAGGCTTAGCCCGGATTTCTCACAACGACTCAGAGCAAGTGAGAACATGACTTCTTGTCAAACTGCGGAAAGTGCAACAAATCTAGGGGTGCCCCATCCTTGACGGTGCTTTTCCGGCAAGGGTGGGAGGCCACGAATCTCGATGCACACGGTCGCGTATCGAGATTCGTG
>Ga0182015_10007047_pt1 | contig 11072 bp, 11 predicted proteins | sample 712P3MmetaG_FD_120478 | JGI IMG/M metagenome (GOLD analysis project Ga0182015, IMG submission 120478) | Permafrost microbial communities from Stordalen Mire, Sweden - 712P3M metaG | ecosystem: Environmental > Terrestrial > Soil > Wetlands > Permafrost | place: Sweden: Stordalen | collected...
GACGCCACACGTCACTCTTCTGCTCCCCCGAAAGCCCAAACCGTTTCCCTGGCTTCATAAACACCACCTTTGAAAACAGATTTATATCAGATGGTGTTGCATCGACCGTTTGAACCGGCACGAGCTTACCAGGCAAGTGGAATTACTTCCGGGTATCCCGTAACTCAGGAGAAATCCAGAAACAATCCTGAACTGCTTTGCAACCTATCCTTTGGTGTCTGAAACCTTAGGCTCCCACAACTCGATCGGATTTCCCTCAGGGTCATGCACGCGGGCGAACCGGCCGTTGGGGTAAGACTGCGGATCCATCTTGACCTCGATTCCAGCGGCTCGTAGCTGGGCCGCCATTTTGTCGAGATCCCGGACTCGAAAGTTCAGCATCCAGACCTTCTGGGCATCCCCGAAATAGTCGCTCGTCTCCTTGAATGGAGCGAAAGCGGTGGGTCCGGCCTCTTGCTGCCAAGGGGAATCCTCGTAGCTCGTTGGTATGACCGAGACTCCCAGCTGTTGCTGGTACCAAAGCCCCAGCGCTTTCGGATCTTTGGCTCGGAAGAAGAATCCTCCGATTCCCGTCACTTTTTCCATTTCCGTTCCCCCAGCGATCCGATCGCGAACAGCGGCCCCTGAAGGGGGAGGAGAGACTTTTGGCTGCGTGGTTGTCTGCGCGGCTATGCCGAGTTGGTTCCCGCTCAAGATGAAGCTCGACCCGAAAGCAAATGACAGAGTTCGAAGCAGTTGGCGTCTTAGAAAAACCATCCCATTCTCCTTCCGAGAAGAGTGCGAATCGGTCTACGATACCTGCGCAAACGGGGTTATGGGAAGCGTAAAGATGAGGCTCCGGGCGAGTTGTCGGCCACCGGAAGTTATCCTGCAAAGTTACAAATCAAGCTGTCAAGTTCTGTACGAGAGCCGGCGGGCGTAGTGCTAGCCTCCTGAATTGCGGTCTGGTATCAATGAAAACACTTAGGATCCTAGTGGCAGACGATCATGACCTCACGCGAAGGGGGGTGAAATCCTTACTTCGATCCCGCGCTGACTGGGAGGTATGTCGCGAGGCGCATACTGGCAGAGAGGCCGTCGCAAAAGCGGAGAAGATGAACCTGATGTCGGAATCCTCGACATTAGCATGCCTGATCTCAACGGAGTCGATGCCGCCAAGAGAATTCGAAAAGTATCGCCGCAGACCGAGGTCCATCTCCTCTCGTCACACTATTCCGATCAACTTATCAGGGATATTCTTGAGGCCGGGGTTCGCGGCTATGTCAGAAAGTCGGACTCGGATCGCGATCTGGTTATTGCGGTCGAGACTTTGGCGAATCACCACCCTTTTTCAACCCTCAGGCCACCGATGTAATTGTAACCATGAGCGTGTTTGGAAGTTTGTGAATGTGGAGCCGGTTTCGATACCGACAAAGCACGAAGGAGATCTACAGGCCTACAGGGTGACGCAGATACGCCCGATCGATGGGGACGTCGAGCGCAAGTCTCAGACGTAGGAAACTAAGTCATCCGATACTCTAAAGCCTGTTCGCCATTTTTGACGCCACGTGAAACAGAAGCCCAAGGTTCTTCTTACTCATACGCGAGAGCAACTTTGCAAAGACCTGCATCTCTCGATCTTGTTTCGTGATGACCGCCCGGCTCGGGACGTCCTGATGAGGTATATTTGGCTTCTCCACATGTTCATCGTCGGTGAAAAGCCGGTAGAGCGGAATTTTCAGCGCGCTAGCCATCTTCTCGAGGGTATCCACGGACGGAACCGTGTGGCCGTTTTCAACCCGCGAGATATAGCAGCGAAGCAAACCTGTACGCTTTTCGACGTCGCCTTGCGACAATTTTTTGTGTTCACGCAAATCCCTTAAGCGTTCACCGATAACCATGAGGTATTGTCTCCAATAATTCCCAAACCCGTAGAACTAAACAAATGCCTAGGGAATTTTATATCTGCTTCGGTGAAATTAACAAGTAACCTCGTGGTTATGCGACGGAGGCAAGACGGGTAGACAGATGAACATAAGTCCAATTCTGAAGAGTACCTAGTAACTTGTCCCTTAGGAGGCCCGATGCGTCAGTTGCAGCCCATCGTGTGGCCAACGCTCGCCGGTAAGTACGCGCAAAGGTAGAGTCTGGCCATCGCCGCCGCCGAGACAGAGGTTTCGTGCGATGCGCCACCTCGTGCCGCCAAAGTCGGCCGCGTCGCAACCATAATATTGTTGTGAACTGCGCCACTCCGGGACCCCGCAAATGCTGCCGTGGCCATCTCGCTCCCGCTTATGTTTTGCAGCGCGACACGGTCTCCGCAAATTTAGCCTAGCGGGATTTCCTCACCTCTGGAAAGATGCCGACGCGGATATACCGATCTTCATCTCTGCGAAAGCGGAATATGCAAAACTGCACTAAACCTGACGGAGATAGTTGCCCACCTTGCATTTCGCCTTTGCTAAGAGGTGATCAGACTGCTGGTAGCAGGCCTTTGGATAACTAAACACATCTTATCGCGCTTGTCTTGTAAGCTCCTTTAACCCGGGCGTATACTCGTTTAAATAACGGGTATTGGGCCATATCTCCTTACGGTATCGCTCGTCGTAGCGCGCGCAAAGGAAGTCATGTCGGACCACCCGCAAGCCGAGAAACCCCTCGCTATTGGAGAAAGACGTCTCCATACGCGCACCCCTGTCACGCCACAAGCCTTTGTAAAATTTGGCACGAATAACTACGGTTTTGTTTTCAACATCAGTGAAAACGGGTTGGTTTTTGCGCCAACCGGAACTCTCACTCTAGCCGTCGGCGCCGTCGCAAAAATGCGCTTCCAGCTCCCCGACTCCAAGGAATGGATAGAAACGAGCGGGGAGGTAACCTGGATCTCGGAATCGCCAAGAGAGGCGGGGGTACGCTTCGTCGATTTGATGGAAGATACCCGCGCCAAAATACGGAATTGGATTTCCCAAGAGCCTCTGCGCCCCGATACTTCTCAAGCGCAGGACGCCGTCCGTAATGCAATCGCTGGTTCTCAACCGAATACTCCCGGCGCTGTTCCTGAAGACAAAATTCTGAAATCGATATTCGCCGATCCCGGACTTTTTCTGGTTGGATCGAAAAGTGCGCGGGCCAAACCTTCCGTTCAGCCGCCGCCAGCCGTTGCGAATGAACTTCCCCAGACCGCCAGCGTCGCACCGGTCCCAGAACGCCGTTCTCAACCGCGTCGCCGTGTTCTCTCGCTCGAATACCTCGACCTCGGCGACTCCAATGGCGGCATCATTTTGAATCTCAGCGAAGATGGCATGTACATTCAAGCCGTAGCCGGTTTGTCTCCCGATCACATTTCCAAACTGAGTTTTAAAATCCCTGATTCTGGCTATCTGGTGGAAACCAGCGGAAACATCGTGTGGGTCGGAGAATCGAGGAAAGATGCCGGCATTCAGTTCGACAATTTGCCCGAAGAAGCTCGGCTGAAAATTCGCGAGTGGGTTGCCGAAGAATTTCCTGCGCGCCAGAATTCTGGCCAGCCGCAACAACCTTCTGACCCCACTCCATTCGCCGCGAAACCCGCCCCGGATGCGCGTAAGCACGACCGATTAGTGGAGATGCCGCCAGGCGTCGCGCTTAAATCGCCGCCGCAGTCTTCTGGCTTTCCAGTCACGCGAATCCCTGATCAGAAACTGGAATTCGTCTCGACGCTCCCGGCTGCTGAAGTTGCGCCGCCGAGCACCCAAAATTCCAAAGATACTTCGATCGATTACGTTCCTCCGAAACAACCCGAATCCGCCGCGAAAGTGCCGCTCGCCAGTGTTCCACCTCGGGTCGTCCAAAATCCCGCTGATGTTGCCGCAAATAATGTCTCTCCGAACCAAATTGATTTATCGGAGAAGCCATCCAATAGCAGCGCTAACGGAACGACTACGGTAATCCAAGAAACCGCTAACGGTCGCCCTGCCGCCCCGGCGATTCAGAAGCCGTTGCCAGTCGCACCGTCCGACGCGAATGTCATCAGCGAGAAGACCTTTACGCCGGCGGCCTTGTCCGGGATGCAAATTCAGAATCGCGCCGCGGCTAAACCTTCCGTGCCGAATGTGCCTTTTGGTTCTGACCCGCCGAATGGGCTGGCTCCGGCAAACGATCAAAAAAATGTCGCGCGTGAGGTACCCGCCGCCGCTTCGGACTTGGGGGATTGGACAATCACCGAATCTTCCGCGGTGAATCCGGTTCCAGATCGAATTAACAATCCAGAGGGCGCTCCGTCGCGAATTGGTGCGCAAGCGACGGCCTCCTCGGAAATTGCAGCACGAGTTTCCTCATCTACGGCCGTTTCGGAGACCCCTGCTACCACTCAGTCTCTTAACTGGAAAAGTCTCGCAGCTGCGATTCTTGTCGTCGTTCTGCTCTCGTTCGCCGCCGGATGGATTGCCGCCGGTCCAGGCGGAAGAAAACAAATCCTCGACAAATTCGTCAGCCGGCAAGCCGATTCATCGCAGCCGCCTGAAAATCCCGGTGTAACTTCGGCCCAGACCGACGCTCCTGTCTCAGGCGCAGGCTTGCCCCAAACAAATGTCACAACCGCCTCGCCCGAGCAAACGATAAATCCGGTGGCGGCCACGCAGCCCGGGTCGCAAACTCCGCCGCCGCAGGCAGCTCCGCAAGTTACGCATGCGGCTATCCCATCGCCGCCACCCGCCTCGCAGACTTCGCGTCCGCCGGTCGCCAGCGCCGGAAATGTCGCATCGAGCGCTCCGGAAAAACTCGCCGACGCTAAACGCGTCGCCGCCGCATCTTCGTCCCCAGCGCCGAGCGCCACAAATTCGTCTTCGGTAAATCCCTCGTTAGCAGGCCAGCCGCAACCAACGCAGCCAAACGCCGCCGCGCCTTCGTCGAATCCGCCAAACTCCATCGCCAAGAGCGCGCCACCTCCAGTTCCCGCCAGCGCATCGTCACCAGCGCCAATCGCAGCCGTGGCCGAAGTAGTCAAAGGCACAGTTTCCGTAAACGCCAGCCCATTCCCCTCCATCCGCGTTCCGCCCGAGCTGAAATCTCAAATCTCCAAACAAGGCGCCAGCCTCCAGATCGGCCAGCTAACTTCTCGCGTCGAACCGGCTTACCCTGAAGACGCTCAGCATCAGCGCATCGAAGGTGTCGTAAAATTGCGCGCTATCATCGCCCGTGACGGCAGCGTCCAGGACATCGACCAAATGTCCGGCCCGCCGCTCCTCGTCGCCGCTGCCGCGAACGCCGTCCGCCAATGGCATTACAAGCCCACCTCTCTCGACGGTCAGCCCGTCGAAGCCACGGAATCCATCACAGTAACCTTCCGCCTGCAATCCGCCCGCGCAAACTAACGCGCTTGTTCTGTCTATATCCCCGTCCCTCTTAGCCCAGGCGTTACTAATTCTTTCGCTGCTGGACCCGGGCTGTTGAGGGTGGAACATGGCCCTTCAGCCGCATGTAAACGCAGATGTTGCCGTAATGCTCGTTATTGTGGGTGATGTTGTATATCAGCACGGCGCCCCGCACGGTATTGGTCGACCCCGTGCCAATAACATGCGCAATCTGCATCGGCTGAATGAAGTTCGCGTCGGTTGTCGCTGCGTACACCCGGTCGCAATAGGCGAGCGAATCGTTCAACGCCTTAACCAGTGCAGCCTTGTCATTGATTTGCTCGTAGTCAGCGGTTGCGGGCGACTTTTCGCCCGCAACTTGCGAACAGAAGAAGAAGTTCGCATCGACCACGTGACCGATAATCTGACTGAAGGTCCTGACCTCCGGCGTCGGTCGAAAGGCGTATTCATCCGCAGGCATGTTCTGTGCTGCTTCCGCTAGATTTCGGCGAATCATCGCGTGCATCGCCTTGGCACTGCCCGCCAGCGAGGGCGACAACTCATCGGGATAGCCAGCGTCCGTCGTTTGACCGGAGGCCGCCGGCAAAGTCACATACGCAAAGACAAAAGCCAACATAAGCAGACGCAGCATCGGGTCCTCTTTCTTCACTGTGCGAATCGTTTTGGCCAGCGCGGCTCACTCATAAATCGCGACAGGAATGCTACGAGGAATAACGAGGTAAAACCTCTTGCTGCCTGTCAGCCGCAAAGCCGCTCTGAGCCGACCCACAGTTGAGCCAGATCTCCGAGGTTGTGTTTGTATGTGCGCGTTACCAAGTATTCTTTTCCACCTTTTACACGCAGCCTGTACTCACCCGTCGGTAAAGGTTGGATCTTCTCCACGGCCGAAATATTCACTACGACCGAGCGGTGGATGCGAATAAAACCGTAGGGTTTGAGCTTCTCCGCCATGGACGACAGGGACTCGTGCACCAAATAGGGATTAGTTCGAGGTCGCAACGAAACGTAATTACCTTCGGCTTGCACTGCCAAGATGTCGGCTAAATCCAAGAATAGGATGCTACCCTTTGCCTTGAACGCGATTCGAGGCGCCTGTCGTTTTACTATAACCTCCAACTGGCGCAAGACTCGCATGAGGTTTGCAGCATCAATTCGGTTTACCGAAAGCAGTGATGTATCTGCAGCTTCGCGGAACTCGTCCGCTTTGGATTCAAGAGTGTAATCCGGTCTACTCTTGGTGGAGCAAATCGTAGCTCCCCACGGTGGGTTAACCGAAACGTCGACATTAGCGTGAGCAGCTTGTTGAACAAACATCTCACGTGCCATGGCCTTCTGATCCTGAATTTCGCTCGCACTCATGACGTCTCCCCTTGCTCTCTCGTCTCCACTTCCTGCTGTCCGGAGTTACGTTACTTCTGCCCAGCGCTCACTGCTGAGGGAAAGCTGGATTGCGCGCCGAAATAACACTCAATGGATTGCAACTTTCCGTTCTTGATTCGGAGATACTCCACGTTCCGGAGCGATTTACCGTTCGTGGTGTGGCAAAGATACTTCACAAAAGCATCATCGGGGCCAGTGGCGACTCGCTCCAGGTCAAAATGCCCAATGAAATTGATCTGTGTTTCCCAGCATTGCTTTTTGAAAGCGCTCTTACTGATGTGGTCGTCGCCGGCCGCGCTTGAAAAGGTGAAGTCATCGGCGAGCAGGCTATCCAGTGGGCCCCAGTCTTTCTGCCCCCAGCCTGCGTACCACTTGCGGACGATCTCCTCGGTCGTCAAGTTCTGCCCGCCCAATGCGCTGGCACTTGCCGGTCCCGGCATGCTCACGGCGCCAACCAGCGCGCAGGCTCCGGTAACGAGCAGATTCCTGCGCGACACTGCGATCCTTGTCATTGTTCGTTCTCCTTTTCTAGGGATGTAGTTTGAAGCGCTTTGCCCAATCGTGATGCTGGCTACGAGCATACGAACCGGTTGGTATGTAACAGTGCCACACTGCTCCTTGAGACACCGATGCGATCAACCTCGCCTGCAGTTGCCCGGGGCGCGCAGGGAACTCAGCCAGCCCACGATATTTTTGATCCCGGCCTTTATCACTTTCGGATCCCGAGCATTCTTTCCCAGCGAGCCATAGCCTTCGACCATCGCAATCAGTAAGCCGGCGGCGTCAGTGGGTTCCACATCGCGGCGAACGCTTCCGCGGATCTGGCCCTCTCGTAAAACATAGGCAGCGGCCTCGCGCCAGGCATCGAAGATTGTCTCCAACCGCTTCCGGAATCCCGCATCAAGAGGAGACATTTCCTGGGCCAGATTGTTCAGTTGACAGCCGCCGCATACATCCTTGGGCCGAACGGATATACGTCGAACAATGCCGATCAAAGTGTCGATAGGATCCTTGACGCTCTGTAAAGGCCGCACCCACGTGCCGCGAACGTCGGGAGAGATGACCTCTTCGACGACGGCATATCCCAAGGCTTCCTTGTTCTTGAAGTGGTGGTACAGAGCTCCCTTGGTGACGCCAGCAGAGGCCAGAATTGTGTCCAGGCTTGCACTTTGGAAACCCGATCTGTAGATCTCGCGAGATGCTGCCTGCAGCAAACGCTCCCGCGTGCGCTCAGGATCACGCAGCCTAGTCGCCGCTCTACGTTTCGGATTCTTGCGTGCCGCCAACATACCAACCAGCATGTATCGGAACTATCGAAGCGTCAAGAGAGATTTAACGCGCGCTGTGTAGGCAGCCCCCCTGGCGATAACGTACCAACCGGTATGTACGTTAATCATCCGAAACTCAATCGCAATTGAGCGGCCTGACTTTTGGCTGCTGGCGTTATCGAATTTCATAACTTCTCGCCAGTGTGAAATGAAAAGTTGGAGAAACAGTCGCTCAAGCCGTTTTGAGACGGTCCAAAGATTCTGTTAGTCCGCCATCCGTTTTCACGCTCTGAAGTCCTGGGCCTGTTGTGTCACGTAATCGTTGCGAACCTGGAATACCACATGCTGCCTCAGTTCTCGCCCAGCCATCTCGGCACGAAAACTTTGCTCGGACAAAAAGGAGAAGATATGAGCGCATTAGGACGGTTGCGGAAATTCTGGATACCTTGGGTTGCGGTGATTGTTCTAGGTTGTTTCAGCGATGCGGTCGCTCAAACGAATTACAAAATTACCGATTTGGGCATTAACAACAAGAAAGACAACTTCAGCATGGCCATGGGCCTCAATAATCAGGGTTGGACGGAGAACATGGATGGGACCGTGAACCCTCCCGAGAATAGTTTGTTTACGTCAGTTGCAAGGGGCCGCGCGGTGATAAGCATATACGGATTCAACATCGACCTGGGCACGCTTGGAAAACCCGACGGCAACAGCTGGATTAACTGGGGCGGGATCAACGACCTCGGGGAAGCCGTTGGTCAGTCCGAAACAGCTGAGCCAGATCCGAACGGCGAAGACATTTGCGGCTTCGGCACACACCTTATCTGCGTTCCGTTTCTCTGGCGATACGGCCACATGAGCGCTCTTCCGACACTCGGCGGAAATAATGGGCAGGCCAGCGCCATCAATAACCTCGGAGAAGTCGTCGGATATGCCGAAAACGGTCCCGTGGACCCCACATGCCCAGCCGGCACAACCAACAATCGGATTACGTTGCCGGCGTTGTGGGAAAACGGCAAAGTCCAAGCCCTTCCTCTGGTGAGTAACGATGTAGATGGTGTCGCATGGGGGATTAACGATCAAGGCCTAGCCGTAGGCTACTCGGGAAGCTGCACCGCAGCGATACACGCCGTAATGTGGAAAGACAAAACTGCCTTCGTGCTTCAGGATCTCGGAGCTACAGGTTCCAACTTCGGCTACGCCATTAACAGCCGCGGCCAAATCGCCGGGCAAGTCGGCAGTGCTGACGGCACAACCTTCTATGCCGCGGTTTGGCAGAATGGCGCCGACGGCGCAGTCACAAACCTTGGCGCTCTGCCCGGAGATTTTGCCGCCTTTGCCACCGGCATCAACAACCGGGGCCAAGTGGTGGGAAACAACTTTGACTCCAGTTTCAACTGGTCCCACGGCTTCATCTGGCAGGATGGTGTGATGACCGACCTTAACACGCTGATTCCCGCGGATTCCAACCTGTTCATAATCTCGGCTAGCAATATCAATGAGCTTGGACAAATCTCGGGCATGGCAACGGTGCAAGCCGGGCCCCATAAGGGCGACATCCACGCCTATCTTTTGACCCCCGAAAACGGACGCATGGAGGGGGCCTCGATGGCAGATTTCGCGCGTACACACCCGCAATCCGTTGTTTTGTCCGCGAATGCTTGCAATCACTCTTTGCAGAGAGTCGGACCCGGCCGATTCCAGCGTTAAAGGCCATTTTCGGAGCTTCCGCGCCGTGTATTCCAGGCATACGCTGCGCGAAGGCTCAAGGCCGGAAATTGTGCGGGACAACATGGGTCACGTCGGTTATCGGCGTGACCCATAATGTTTACGGCAAGAGCTGGTGGAAGCAATCCGCTAGCGAGCTGTCCCACGTACTCAACTCGTGATTAACGAACTTATTGGACAAGTTAAGTGCTACTCCGAATCTCCGTTCCCTAAGTCCAGGCCGCACAGGGAGTAACCCTCAAAAAACTTTGCTCGTCTCGCCCGCTGCGGCAAATGTAACCTGCCATGGAGTTCTCCACGCTCTCCCACCACTTCGCCCGCGCTTTTTCGAGATTCTGCAGCGAAGCCTCACGTGACGGCATCCTTCCTCCTCTCGAAGATTGTTGCGACAGATTCTTAACGGCCGGAGTGGATTACTATCTCGGTGGAATGGAGATGGGTAAGCGGAAACATTTGAGAGCAAGAGAAAATGCCGTTAAAGGTCCACGCAGTCCAAAAAATTAATTTGAAAGCATTGTCTAGCTAGGAAGGGAAAAACGAAAACCTCTAAGGATTCGACGGGCTCACCGAACTAGACTTGTGGCCGCCCGCCAATGCTATCGCAGCCCCGGCTCCGCCCGCAATCGCCACTCCAGCAATAATCCATTTCGTAGTGTTACTAATCCCCGTGGAAGTAGGTGCCGGAGCAGGCGTCGAAGGCGTTTCCTCCGGAGCTGGCGCAGGCGCTGCCGCCGCTTCTTTCACCGATGACAATTTCCCCCGCGGCGAAATATCCACCATTTGTCCAGCTTGGATCAACAGTCCGCTGCTTCCTTCGCCCGCGGGCACCAAAATCACGCTTCCGCCCAGGCAAGTCACGGCAAAGGACCCGTCCGCACCGCGCTCGATCTTTGCGCTCGTTAACTCGCCTTCCGTCGCGCCTACCACCGTGTAACTTCCCGCGCGCACGCTCAACCCTTGCGGCCCGCGCTGCGAACTCGCAACAACCGTGCCCGTCTGCAGCTCCGCCACATATTGGTCCCCGCCATTGAACGCAATCTGACTCCCCGGCAGCACTTGAAACGTTCCTTCCACGCTGCTGGTAAACGTCGCTGTCCCCGTCGCGCCCGTGCGTATCGTATCGCCCGTAAAAATCGTCGCGTCCGCCGGCGCCGGCGAATTGTTCACGTAAACCTCCCCCGCGCTGCTCAACGACCCCAGCGGCTGCTTTTCCTGCGAACGCGTGCGCGCCTGCGCCGCTGCCGCCGTCAACAAAAACACGATCGCAATCGTCGGAAGTAAACGCAGCACAAATTTTGAATATGTTGTTCGCTGCTTGTCTTCGGGCAGGTACGAACTTGAAGTCACGGCGCCCCTCTTAATCCGC
>Ga0182015_10007049_pt1 | contig 11070 bp, 10 predicted proteins | sample 712P3MmetaG_FD_120478 | JGI IMG/M metagenome (GOLD analysis project Ga0182015, IMG submission 120478) | Permafrost microbial communities from Stordalen Mire, Sweden - 712P3M metaG | ecosystem: Environmental > Terrestrial > Soil > Wetlands > Permafrost | place: Sweden: Stordalen | collected...
ATGTCGAGCAGCTCGTGCATGCCGCCGAAGAGCTGGTGCGTAAGGGTTTTGTCGTGCTGCCCTATTGCAACGACGATCCGGTGGCTTGCCAGAAGCTCGCCGATGTCGGCTGCGCCGCGGTGATGCCGCTCGGCTCGCTGATCGGCTCGGGCCGCGGCATCGCCAACCCGGCGGCTATCGAGCTGATCTGCACGCGCAGCTCGGTGCCGGTGGTGTTGGACGCCGGTATCGGCACCGCGTCGGACGCGGCGCTGGCGATGGAATTGGGCTGTGACGCAGTCCTCGTCAACACCGCCATCGCCAAGTCGCACGACCCGATTCGCATGGCGGCGGCGATGCGGGCGGCGGTCGATGCCGGCCGCCTGGCGCGGCTCGCCGGGCGGATTCCGAAGCGCAGCATGGCCGAGCCGTCGAGCCCGCAACTGGGCCTCGTCGGCACCTAGGCCCGACGCGGAGGGCGGCGAGAGCCGGCGGCTGATCCTCCGTGTTTTTTATCCTGCCGCTCTACGATGACAATCCGACCGGGCGAATTCCACTCGTCACCTACGCGCTGATCGCGATCTGCGTCGGGGCCTTCCTGTGGCAGCTTGGCCAGGACCAGGATGCCATTGCTTACGGCTATGGAATGATTCCGGCGGTGGTCTTCGGCACGGCCCGGCTGCCGCCCGACCTTGCCACGGTGCCACCATGGGCGACGATCTTCACCAGCATGTTCCTGCATTCGGGCTGGCTGCATATCGGCGGCAATATGCTGTTCCTGTGGATTTTCGGGAACAACATCGAAGATGTGCTGGGCCCGATCCGCTACCTGCTGCTCTATCTGCTGAGCGGCGTCGCGGCGGCGCTCTGCCAGGCCCTCGCCGACCCGGCTTCGACGGCGCCGATGCTCGGCGCGAGCGGCGCGATCGCCGGCGTTCTCGGCGCCTATCTGCTGCTCTACCCGTACGCCAATGTGCACGTGTTGGTGCTGATCATCATCATCGTGCGGATCGTCACCGTGCCGGCCTGGATCATGCTGGGGCTGTGGTTCGCCGCGCAGCTTCTGAGCGGGTTGTTGAGCGAGAGCGGCGGCCCCGGCGGCGTCGCGTTCTGGGCCCATGTCGGCGGCTTCGTGACCGGGGTGGCTCTGCTGTTTCTGATGCGCCCGCGCGGGATGGAGTTATGGCGGCCGGCGTACCTTTCACGGGAGCGTCCCCGAGAGTGGCCCGCCTCGGTTTCGCGCTCGCGGCCCCTGGGGTTAGCGACGACTATTCCGCCGGAACCGCCAACCCGGCGTATTTGGTGAGCTGGGTTTCGTCGATCACCGTGTTCATAAAGAACTGGAACAGCGCGGCGCCGATCAGCGTGATCACCGCGCCAAGGCCCAGCGCCACGACGAACGACCCGGTCTGGTCGACGATGAACCCGGTCAGGATCGGCGAGCAGGTGCCGCCGAGGAAGCCGGCGAAATTCTGGTTGCTGGCGGCCGAGGCGCAATAGGCCTGGGGTGTTATCGCGGTCACCAGGATCCACTTGCAGGTGATGCCGAACTGCATGAAGAACATCGACGCGGCGATGCAAGCGACCGCCTGGCCCGGCGTCGTCGCGATCGCGGCAAGGCCGGTAAGCGCCGCCGACAGCAAGAGGCCGAGGATCAGCGGCAGACGCCGGCTCTTGACCAGTTCCATGCCGCGCGCGTGCAGCCAATCCGATACCCACCCGCCAGTCAGCGCGCCGAAAAAGGCGCAGATCAGCGGCACCGAGGCGAGAAACCCGGTCTTGGCGATCGAGATGTGCTGCTGCATCTCGAGATAGGCCGGCAGCCAGGTCTGGTACATCCAGGTAATGTAGCCGGTGCAGAACGCGCCCAGCATCAGCACCCACATCGCCTTGAAGCGGTAGAGCGCCGTCCATTCGCGCAGCGATACCGACGATTTCGCTTCGCGGTTGGGGCGCAGATAGGCTTCGTCCTGGGGGTCGAGCACCTGCAGCCGGGGATCGCGATAGACGAGGAACCACAGGCCCGCGGCGACCACCCCGGCAAGGCCCATGACGATGAACATCACCCGCCAATTATAGGACAGCATCAGTCCGGTCAGGATCGGCGGCGCGATGGTCGGGCCGATATAGGCGCCCGAGGTGTAAAGCCCGCTCGGCTTGCCGCGGTCCTTGACATCGAACCAGTCGCTGGTCGAGCGCGTCGCCGACGGAAAGCACGGCGCCTCGCTCGCGCCGAGCCCGATCCGCGCGAGCATCAGCTGGAAGTATGAGCCGGCAATGCCGCCCGCCGCCTGGAACAGGGACCAGACGATCATGGTGATGCCGACCAGCGCTTTCGGGCCGACCCGGTCGAGCAGAAATCCCGAGGGCAGCTGCGCGAGGCCGTAGGTGAGCGCCCAGGCCGAGCCTAGCGCGCCGATCGCGGTCGCGTTGATGCCGAACTCCTCGCGGATTTTCAGATTGCCGATCGCCAACGTCGACCGGTCCATGTAGTTGAGCGCGATCGCCGCGGTGACGAGGACGATGGCGATCCATTGCATCCGTCGCAACCGACGCGACGGGCCGATGGCAGGCATGGTTTTCCCCCGCTGGTATCGCGGTCGCCGCACGCCCGGCGCCGACTTTCCGGCGATAGCCGCACGCCCTATCGGCAAAGGCAATTGTCCATTGCGCATATCCTATGAGCGCAACTGCGCCCGCTCCAGCCGGCGCCACACTGACGGGGCGATAACAGGATGTGCGCGATTTCCTTGTAGGGCCGGGCCTCGACGAAGTGCCGTTCGCGGGTCGCGCGGTCGATGTAATGAAACACCTGGATCACCAAGATCATGTTGACCGTCGAGCCTTCGCTCGACAGGGGCATGAAAACGACCTTGGTATGACGTTCCGGCTCCGACCGCCCGGGCGAAAAGAACAAGCATTCCGAATAGAGCGCCCGGCGTTGCTCCACGCACTCGTCGTAAAGGCTTAGGACATGCGCGGCGTAACCGGGGCCGGGGAGAACTTCGTCGAGAAAGCGTCCGGTCGCGTTGACGCCCTGCGCGCTCGCGTTTTCGGTGCCGATGAGCCGATAGCGGTAGCGCCCGCCGTCGAGCCGCTCGACCAACATCACGTCGGGCAAGAGCTGGGGGATATCGGTCGGATCGATGTCGGCGCGGCTCGGCATCGGCCGGTCGCCGGCCTTGGCGCGCCAGTAGGCATAGGCCTGCTCCAGCCGCGGATCGGAAAAGACCGCTTGTCCGCCGGTTCCGCTGGCAATCTGGCAGTTTGGCAATGGGCTTCCCTTGCCGATTGCGGGCCTCCCTGGCCGGGGCACGGTTGGAGCGGTTGTTGTCCGCTTTATCGCTCTCGCCGGGTAAAGATTCGGTTGAGAATTCAGCGGGGAATGATTCCGCGCGCCGCCGTGTTTGCCCAACGGCGCCGCCCGCGTGAAATTGCTCTATGGCGGCCCCGGGGGTCGCCATGGCATTTTCTGCGCTATGTTACCGATATTTAGGCGCAGGGGCGGGTCCGCCATGCTGACCGCCGCGATCAATTTCCTGCGCGGGCTGGCGCAGCTTCTCTTCGTGATGGGCGTGCTTGCCGCGATTTTCGTTGGTGGCGCCGTGGCGCTGGCGATCGCGCATTTCAGCGGCGACCTGCCCGATCATCAGCAGCTCTTGACCTACCAGCCGGCGAGCGGGACGCGGCTCTATGCCGGCGACGGCAGTTTCATGGCGGAATTCGCGACCGAGCACCGCATCATCACGCCGTTCAAGGAGATCCCGCCCCTCGTCGTGCACGCCTTTCTCGCCGCCGAGGACCGCGATTTCTATAACCATAACGGGGTTAATCCGCTTGCGGTCCTGCGCGCGGGATTCGCTGACGTGGTACGCTACGGCCGAGGCCAGCGGCCGCTTGGCGCCTCGACGATCACCCAGCAGCTCGTACGCCATTTCCTGTTGACCAACGAGGTCTCGGTTTCGCGCAAGGTCAAGGAGGCGCTGCTCGCGTATCGCATCGAGAACCAACTTAGCAAGGACCGGATTCTCGAGATCTACCTCAACGAGATCTATTTCGGGTCCGGCGCCTATGGCGTTGCCGCCGCCGCCGAAACTTATTTTGGCAAGTCGCTCAACGACCTCACCCCCGCCCAGGCGGCCTTTCTCGCGGCGCTGCCCAAGGCGCCCAGCAACTACAACCCGGCGCGTCATCCGGAGGCGGCGAAGGCCCGGCGGGACTGGGTGCTAGACGGCATGGCGGACGAGGGCTGGATCACCGCCGCCGCGGCCGCGACGGCGAAAACACAGCCGCTCGACGCCCTGCCTCGCGCGCAGACGGAGCCGGGACAAGCGGGGTATTTCTCCGAGGAGGTTCGGCGCGAGCTCGTCGACCGGTTCGGCGAGAAGATGGTCTACGAGGGCGGCCTTACCGTGCGCACGAGCTATGTGCCGGCCTACCAGGCAATGGCCGAGAAGGGGTTCCACAACGGACTTGTCGAATATGACCGACGCCACGGCTGGCGCGGCCCGGTCGAACACGAGCCGAGCGCCGCGGCGGCGCAGACCGCGATCGCGGCGCTGCCCGACCCGGCGGCGATGACCAGCTGGCGCCTCGCCGCGGTGACGAGCGTCGACAATGGCGGCGCCAATATCGCGCTGAAAGGCGGCGGCAGCGGGCGCATTCCGCTGAGCGAGCTGACCTGGGCCCGTCGCGCCACGGCCGACCAGCGGCTCGGGTCCGCAGTCTACCGCGCGCAAGAGGTGCTGAGCCCCGGCGACGTCGTGCTGGTCGAGCCCCTTGGCGCTGCCGCTCCTACGCCTCCCAGCGCCACGCGCAGCCCGACGTCGCCGTCGCTGCTCTACGGGCTGCGGCAAGTGCCCGACGTAAGCGGCGGTTTTGTGGCGATGGACCCGAAGACTGGCCGGACCTTCGCGCTGGTCGGCGGCTGGGACTACCGCGACAGCCAGTTCGACCGCGCCGTCCAGGCAAAGCGGCAGCCCGGTTCGTCGATCAAGCCGTTTGTCTACGTCACGGCGCTGCAGGGTGACTACACCCCGTCGAGCGTCATTCAGGATGCACCGATTTCGCTGCCCCAGGGCCCGGGCTTGCCGGATTGGAGCCCGGCCAATTACGAGGGCAACTACGTCGGTTCGACCACGCTGCGCCAGGCGCTAGTCCATTCGCGCAACCTGGCGACGGCGCGGCTCGCCTCGTTGATCGGATTGCAATCGATCGCGACGACGGTTCAGGATTTCGGCATCATGGACAAGATGCCGCTCTATTATTCGATGGCGCTAGGCGCCGGCGACACGACGCTGTTCCGGATGACCGCGGCCTATTCGATGCTCGACAATGGCGGGCACTGGCTGCTGCCGTCGATCATCGACATGGTGCAGGACCGCCAGGGCCATGTCCTCTACCAGAAGGGAACGGCGGCCTGCGCCGCCTGCTTCATTGCCGCCGGACCGCACCTCGTGCCCGACACCGACCCCACCTACCGCCCGGTCGGAACCGCGGATCCGTCGCTGATTTGGCTCAAGGGCGCGAGCTATGCCGACAATCCAACACTCTTCAAGCCGACCAAGCCCGACCCGCTCGTCGATCCGATCGCCGATCATCAGATCATCTCGATGATGGAAGGGGTGGTGCAGCAGGGCACCGGCATCAAGGTCGCCGCTGTCGGCAAGCCGATCGCCGGCAAGACCGGTACGTCGAGCGACTGGTTCGACGCCTGGTTTGTCGGCTTCTCACCCGATATCGCGGCCGGCGCCTTTGTCGGCTTCGACACGCCGCGCACGCTGGGCGACGGCGAGACGGGGGGCAATGTCGCGGCGCCGATCTTTCGCGACTTCATGGCCGCCGCGCTGAAGGATGCGCCGGCGCTGCCGTTCCCCGACGTACCGGGTGCCGACATGGTGCTGGTGAATTCGATCAGCGGCCAGCGCACCGTCGCGGGCGATAAGGACGCGGTCCTCGAAGCATTTCGCCCGGGTACCGGGCCGGGCGGCGGCGGCGGGCCGTACAACGCGCAGATCGCCGGCGTGCCGCCCGCCGACGTGGACGAGAACGGCGACACGACCGTGCCGCCCGGGGTCAGCCCGCTGTTCAGCGTCAATGCGAGGCTGCCGGTGGGCACGGCCGTACCGCCGCCCCCGCGTACGCTGCTGACGGGCACTGGCGGGCTTTACTGACCGGCGAGCTGCTCCAGCCTGCTTAGCCAGGCCAGCACGCGTTTGCGGTTGGTGCCGAAATCGCCACTGCCGTAGCGCGCGTGGCTGTAGATCGCGAGGCTCGACCGGTCGGGGCCTAGCGCGACGAACTCCACCGTGACGATGTCCGGAAAGCGCAGCAGCGGCGTGTGCTGGATCGCGACGACACGGTGCTGCGCCAGCTCATTGGCGACGGTCACGACATGCGGCTCGCCGGCAACCATCTCCGCCCAGAGCTGCGCGAGGCGATCCACCGGCATGGCGAAGGCCGGGCTCGATGCCGCCGTCGCCGCGCAGTAATCGGGCGGACAGGCAAGGAACGCGTTGCCCGGGATCGGGTCGCGCAGCTCGCGGATCGCCACGTGCTCGTCCGGGCGCAGTCGGTCTTCCTCGGCACGGCCCATGTAGAGCCGCACCGCCAGGCTAAGCCCGGCGAGCACGACGGCGACGACAAGCAGCTTGCCGAGCATTAGACGACAAACTTCTCGAGCCCGAACGCTTCGGCGAGCAACGCGTAGGAGCGTTTGCGCGCCGCGTAATCGTGGGTGATCGTCAGCGCCACGATCTCGTCGACGCCATAGCGGGCGGCTAGCCCTTCAAGCCCGGCCTTGACCTGATCCGGGGCGCCGACGATCTGACGGCGGCGGTGGTACTCGACCATGCGCTTCTCGATGTCGGTGTAGGGGTAGGCGAGCGCATCCTCGGGCGGTGGGAACGGCATGAGGATGCCCTGCCGCTGGCGCAGCCGCGACAGGTCGCGGCTGGCGGCGAGGTAGCGCGCGCGTTCCTCGGTCTCGGCGCAGATCACGAACACGCCGATGCTCGCCTGAGGCGTGCTCAATTTCGGCGATGGCCGGAACTGCGCCTTGTAGGCGGCCATGATCTCGGGGCCGCACCCGTCGGTGATGAAATGCGCGAACGAATAGGCGCGGCCGAAATAGGCCGCGAAAATCGCGCTCTGGTCGCTCGAGCCGAGTATCCAGATTTCCGGTAGGGTCTCGCCGTCGGGCATTAGCTGGATGCGCGAGAAGGGGTGGTCGGCGGGGATCGTGTGCTCGAAATAGCCGATGAGGTCGGCGATCTGGTTGGGGAAATGCTCGATACCGAGCGCACCCGGCCCATGCGCGAGCGCCGCCGCGGTGAGCTGGTCGCTGCCGGGGGCGCGGCCGATGCCGAGGTCGATGCGGCCGGGATAGAGCGTCTCCAGCATGCGGAACTGCTCGGCGACCTTCAATGAGCTGTAGTGCGACAGCATCACGCCGCCCGAGCCGACGCGAATGTGGCTGGTCTCGGCGGCGATGCGGGCGATCATGATTTCGGGGGCGCTACCGGCCAGCGCGGGGGTCGCGTGGTGCTCGGCCAGCCAATAGCGGCGATAGCCGAGCGCCTCGACATGGCGGGCGAGCTCGATCGTCTCCAGGAGGGCGTCGCGCGGGGTCACCCCCTGCCGCACCGGCGATTGATCGAGCACGCTCAATGTCAACATCGCGGCAGATTAGTCGCTTGGCACGGCCGTTGCGGAGGTTTTCGCAGGCATCGATCGGGAGGCTGCGATGAACCGTGCCGACGTCACCGAAAAAATCCTTTCCGCCAAGCGATTGAAAGGGCTTAGCTGGAAGACGATCTGCGCCGAAATCGGCGCGGTTCGGTGACCTACCTGACCGCCGGGCTGATGGGCCAGATGAAGCTGCGCCCCGAGCAGGCGGAGCGCGCGGCCAAGCTTCTGGACCTCGGCGAGGAGGAGACGCTGCTGTTGCAGGAAGTGCCTTACCGCGGGTCGCTGCCGACCCTGCCGCCGAGCGACCCGCGGATCTACCGCTTCTACGAGCTCGTCAATGCCTACGGCACCACCTGGAAGGAGCTGATCCAGGAAGAATTCGGCGACGGCATCATGAGCGCCATCGATTTTGACATGGCGATCGAACGCCAGCCCGACCAGAAGGGCGACCGCGTCAAGCTGACGATGTGTGGCAAGTTCTTGAGTTACGAGAAGTACTGAGCCGCCGAGGGCGGCATTGGACAAACCGCCCTTGGTTGTTTATGACCCGGCGCCATGGCGAAATTGGCAATCGTCACGGTGGCGCTGCTGCTTGCTGCGCTTCCCGCCTTGGCCCAGATGCCGGGATTCGACGCCGGCACCGTCGGCGCCCCCGGCAGCGGCGCGCGAGCCGAGCTGTTCATGCCGAACGTTACCGTGCCGACCGCTTCCGTCGTCGTGTTGCACGGCTGTGACGGGGTCGGGCCGCATTACCGCTTCTGGGCGCGGCAGCTCGCGGGGTGGGGATACGCCGCGCTGCTCGTCGACAGCTTCCGGCCGCGCGGGTTCAGCGAGGTGTGCAATCGCGGGGAGCTGGTGCCGCCGGAGGTGCAGGCGCGCGATGCGTTCGATGGCGCCGCCTACCTGCGCGGGCGCCTTCCGCGGCCGCGTATCCCGGTTGGGGTCATTGGCTTCTCGCATGGCGGCTGGGCGGTGCTGAAGGCGGTCCTTGCCGGGGTGGTGCGGCGCGCCGATGAGACACCGTTTGCGGCGGCGGTCGCGTTCTATCCCGGCTGCGACCCACCCGGCTCGCCGCTCGAAACCGACACGCTGATCCTGATCGGCGATGCCGACGATTGGACGCCGGTGGCTCGCTGCCGGCGTTGGCGCGACCTTGCCCAGCCCAACGGCCATACGCTGCAGTTGAAGATCTATCCGGGGGCGCTGCACGCCTTTGACGCGCTGGTGGGGCCGCGCCCGTTTGCCGGGCATTATATCGGCCGAGACCCCGTTGCGGCGGACGATGCCATCGCCGAGACCCGGGCATTTTTTGCTGCCCGCTTGACGCCGCGTTGAGCGGAGTCTTCGATTGCGGGAGCCGGCCGGTTGAATGAAGACAGCCCGCTTCGTCGTTAACGGCGAGGCGTGAATGCGGTAGTTTGCAAACTGCAAATCAGCCAGCGATCGAGCATGACACGAGGGGGGAGGCGATGAATAACGACACCGGGCGGCGCGTGGCCGCGGAATTTTTCGGCACGTTCTGGCTGGTGTTTGGCGGTTGCGGCTCGGCGCTGCTGGCCGCCGGATTTCCAAGTCTGGGCATTGGCTTTCTCGGCGTCTCCTTCGCTTTCGGCCTGACCGTGTTGACGATGGCCTATGCCGTCGGCCATGTCTCGGGCGGGCATTTCAACCCGGCGGTGACACTCGGGCTGTGGGCCGCGGGGCGCTGCGCCAATTACCACGTCATCCCCTACATCGTCGCGCAGGTGATCGCGGCGATCGCGGCGGCGGCGGTGCTGTACGTCATCGCGTCGAGCCATGCCGGCTGGACGCCGGGCGGTTTCGCCGCCAATGGCTACGGCGATCTGAGCCCGGGCAAATACGAATTCGGCGGGTGCTTCCTGATGGAGTTGGTGATGACTTTCTTCTTCCTTTTCATCATTATTGGCACGACGTCGAAGGGTGCCGCGGTCGGGCTCGCCGGCATCCCGATCGGCTTGGCGCTGACAATCATCCACCTGGTGTCGATCCCGGTCACCAACACCTCGGTCAACCCGGCCCGCAGCACGGGTCCGGCGCTGTTCGCCGGCGGCCCGTATATCGGCCAGCTCTGGCTGTTCTGGGTCGCGCCGATCGCCGGCGCGGTGATCGCCGGGTTGCTGTCGCGCTGGCTGCACGAACCGGTCTCGGGGGAGGCGTAGTCGGCTACTTCACCGCTCCCTCCTCGCGCAGCGCCGCGATCTCCGACGCGGCGAAACCGAAGCGGGCCAAGACCTCGTCGGAATGCTGGCCTTGCAGCGGCGCGGCCGTCGGCATCGGCCCCGGAGTGTCGGCGAAGGCGATTGGCTTGGTCATCGTCCGGTAGCGGCCGACGTTCGGATGGTCGATCGTGGCGACGAGGTTCTCCGACAGCACCTGCGGATGATCGAACATGTCTTCTATCGGCCGCACCGCCGCGCAGGGAACCCGCTCGCCGAAGATATCCTCCCATTCGCGCGCGGTTTTCGCCGCGAGCGCGGCGCGCACCTGGGGCACCAGGGTGGCGGCTTCGGCGGCGCGCTTGGTCATCGTGTTGTAACGGGGGTCGCTCGCCAACTCGCCGAGGCCGATCAGCTCGCAGAACGCGGCGAAGAAATGGTTGGAATGGACCGAGACGTAGAGCGGGCTGTCCCTGGTCGGGTGGATGCCGGTGAGCCCGCCGGCGCCCGAATCGCGCACCGCGTCGCGGCCCTCGCTGTCCGCCCAGACGAAGCGGCCAGCCTGGATCGTCAGCGCGCTGCGCAACAGCGACAAGCTTATGTATTGACCCTGGCCCGTTCGCTCGCGGTGGAACAGCGCCGCCGCGACGCCATAGGCGAGTAGCGCCGAGGTGAAATAGTCGAGCACCGAGCCCAGCACCAATTGCGGCGATTGCTTGCCGCCCTGGAACACGGCGATGCCGGTAAGGCATTGCAGCACCTGGTCGAACCCACCCTTGTCGGCAAGCGGGCCGCTGTCGCCATAGCCGGTGAGGCCGACATAGACGAGGCGCGGGTTGAGCTTCTTGAGGCGCGGATAGTCGATGCCGAGCCGCGCTGGCACCGATGGCCGAAAATTCTCGACCAGCACGTCGGCCTGCTCGACCATGCGGTGCAAGGCCGCCAGCCCTTCCTGCTGCTTGAGGTCGAGACAGAGGCCCAATTTGCCGCGGTTGGTGCCGAGGAAGAACCGGCTCTCGCCCGGCAGGCTCGACGGGAACTGGCGCAGCATGTCGCCCTGCGGCGACTCGATCTTGACGACGGTGGCGCCGAGATCGGCGAGCAAGGTGCAGCCATACGGCCCGGCGAGGTAGCTGCACAAATCGAGGACGGTGATGCCGGTGAGCGGACCTGCTGTCATTTCTGACCCCGGGCGCGGATCGCCGCCATCGCGTCGAGCGTGCGC
>Ga0182015_10007050_pt1 | contig 11070 bp, 5 predicted proteins | sample 712P3MmetaG_FD_120478 | JGI IMG/M metagenome (GOLD analysis project Ga0182015, IMG submission 120478) | Permafrost microbial communities from Stordalen Mire, Sweden - 712P3M metaG | ecosystem: Environmental > Terrestrial > Soil > Wetlands > Permafrost | place: Sweden: Stordalen | collected...
ACCGCCAGAATCAATTCGGATTTACTTTCGGAGGCCCGATTCGCAGGGACAAGACCTTTTTCTTCATGGATTACGAAGGCACTCGCATCCGTCAGGCTGTACCGTCGACAAATACCGTTCCAACGGTCCTTGAGCGGAGCACAGGGTTCACAAATCTCTCGGAGCTCCTTACTCAGGGCGGCACACGAACCGATGTGCTGGGACGTACCTATTCATTAGGTCAGATCTTCGATCCCTCCACCACGCGAGCGGTCACCTGCGGGGTTGCGGATCCGGTGTCTGGCATCACTGCTCCCTGCAAGGGTGTGCCGGCCGGAACGCAACTAGGTTTTGTTCGCGAGCCATTTGTCGGAAACATTCTTCCGGGAAACAGGTTAGACGCCAACGCGATTAAGCTTCTGAATCTCTATCCTGCCCCCAACCTTCCGGGCCTCTTCAACAACTATGCCGCGAATCCTGTATTGAGCAACAATGCCGACCAATTTGACGTTCGCGTGGACCACAATTTCAGTCAGAAAGACAGTATCTTCGGACGTGTGAGTTACGTTGATAACCCAACATTTATTCCTGGTCCCTTTTCCGGCATTGCGGATGGCGGATCCTTCTCGTCGGGGGATCAGGTGGCGCGTTCCATTAACACGGTTGTGAGCGAAACACATCTCTTTTCCGCTACGCTCGTCAATGAAGTACGCGCTGGCTACAATCGAATTTCTTCCTCTCGCCTTCAGCCCAACGCCAACGTTTCCGGAATTCCTGCTGAGTTCGGAATTCCTGGAGTTCCTCAAGGCGATTCCAATGGTGGATTGGGCTCCATCTTCATCACGGGACTGAATACTCTTGGCAGCAATCAGTTTCTTCCGTCAATCGAGCTAAGCACCACCACGCAGGCTACGGACAATCTCACTAAAGCAGCGGGCCGCCAAACCTTCAAGGTTGGTTTCCAATATCAACGACTCGGATTCAATATCTTGCAACCCCCTTCCGGCCGAGGAACGTGGAGCTATAGCGGTGTCTACACGGAAATACCTTCCACAACTGGAGGGAATACCGGACTGGCACAACTCTTGTTGACACCGATTCCGGGCACGGTTCCGGGTGCAGCCGATTTCGTAGGCGGCGCGGACAGCATCAACGCGTCCAACATCGCCACCACTTCGATGAAGCGGAACTATTACGCTGCCTATGGGCAAGACGACATCAAGGTATCGCCGAAGCTGACCGTGAACCTTGGGCTTCGCTACGAGTACTTCGGGCAATTGACCGAAAATTATGGAGCACAGTCCAATTTTCAACCCGCCGCGACCGTGGGCGGCGTTTCCACCTTTCTATTGACCAATAAGCGCTGTAATACTCCATTTTCGCCAGATTTTGAGGCCGCCGCCACCGCTGAAAATATCAGCATTGTCTGCTCGGGACAGTCCGGCCTCGGAGTATCGCAAAAATTCAATTTTTCCCCGCGCGTAGGATTCGCTTATCAATTGACGCCAAGACTTGTTGTTCGAGGCGGCTACGGGATCTTCTACGGCGGATTTGAGAACTCCGCACTCTTGACCTACAACGATTTTCCATTTCAATTCAATCTGAACTTCCCCAATTTGACGCCTAACGCACCGATCACCTTTGCCAACGGTTCGATCGGCACCCTTTCCAACGGGCTGACCGCCATTCCGCTTACCTCTGCAGCAGCCGAGCCTGGCGGCGTCGGTCTAATCGGCGAGGACTACCACAACAAAACTCCGTATACGCAGGGCTATAATTTGACTACACAGTATCAGCTCACCCCAAACGACACCGTGCAGATAGGTTACGTTGGGAATACAGTCCGCCACCTTGCTGTCTACGTTAATCCAAATACTCCGCGAGAGATCCTGCCGCTCGGCTTAGACTCGCTCGCCTTTTCTCCCTATCCCGATTTTTCCGGTTCAACCTACACCAGTTTTGCGGGCAATAGCCATTACAACGGACTGCAAACGACTTATGAGCACAGGTTCAACGCGGGCCTCAGCGTTTTGGCCAACTTCACATGGTCGAGTTGTCTGACCGATGCGATTGACGTTCTCAATGCCACATCGCTCACCGAATTTCGGGCACCCTTCTTGCCGAACTTCGGAATTCACCCGGATTACGGCCGATGCGACTTTGACGTTAATAAGGTCGTTCACCTGAGCGGGAGCTATGACCTGCCTTTTGGCAAAGGAAAACGGTTCATGCATGACAGTGGCCGGATCTTGGACGCCATGTTTGGAGGATGGGGAACAAACTGGATTCTCACGCTGCAGGACGGGCAGCCGGGCACCGTTCCTTGTGCAACCCCCACTACTTCAGGATTCGGCTGCAATGCCCTTATGGTTTCGGGACAGAATCCCGACGCCGGTCCTCATAACGTGAATCAGTGGCTCAATCCCGCTGCATTCGCTACCCCTCCCGTGGCAACCACTATCGGCCAAACCGACTACAGCCCACTGGGCGGAGGACCAAGTCAGTTCCGAGGCCCGGGATTTCATCGTCTCGATTTTTCCCTTTTCAAACAATTTGCCATTACGGAGAGATTTCGTCTGGAGTTCCGTTCCGAATTCTTCAACCTGACCAATCATCCTAACTTCTCCAATCCGGGTCTCGCGGGCAATGGTGTGGTTGCCGCCCCCGGCTCGCTCGACTATACCAGCGGCAGCTTCGGAGAAATCACTTCCACGCGCGACGGTCAAAATGATCAACGTGAAATACAATTTGCACTCAAATTGTATTTCTAAATGAGCAGTGACCGGTGAGCGCGAAGCCGAATGGCAAATGGCCTTCGCACAACCGGCTGCCAAAACGCCAAGCCGAGAATCAATAGCGGATCCAGAAGCCAGGATTGCATATAACTGAAACCCGCATCGCAGCACTTGGAGTGAACACCATTCGCAGAAAGGCATGATGGTTCATGACGGCAAGGCTTGACTCAGGTTCCGACGCCGGCAAGCAACGCGGAGCAATCACGCTCAGCGAGATTCGCCAGCAACCGCAACTGTGGCCTACAACACTCGAACGCGTTGCCTCTTCGAGCGCCCATTCCATTGTGAAGGATCGCGCCGCAGTGATCTGTGGCGCAGGAACCTCGGCGTACGCGGCCACGGCCGTCGCGGCCACGTGGATGAACTCTGTAGCCATCCCAACTACTGATCTTCTTACCTTCACCCAGCGGGAACTGTGTCAGCTGGCTCCGAACTTCGCCGCGAACGGTGTACTCGTGTCGCTGGCACGCTCCGGAGAAAGCCCGGAAAGCGTCGGCGTTATCGCGCGCATCAAACAGATGTTCCCCGGCGTTGTGCATCTGGCGATCACTTGCAATGAGCATGGCCAGCTTGCGCGGTTGCCGGGAGTCAGTGCTCTCGTCCTCGACCCCCGAACGAATGACCGTAGCCTGGCAATGACTGGTTCCTTTTCGAATCTACTCTTGGCGGGCATGGCGTTCACACGCGGGGACTTCCTGGCCAAACATCTCCCTGGAATCGCAGCCACTGTCAACAACGCTTTTCCTGTTATTGAAAAAGTGGCGGAGCGTTTGGCATCTCAAGAATCTTCTCGTCTCATGGTGCTGACTTCCGCCGGATTGGTTCCACTCGCGAGGGAAGCGAGCCTCAAGGTTCTGGAGATGACGGCGGGGCGGACCGCGTCGATAAGCGAAACCTTCCTCGGGGTGCGTCACGGCCCGATGAGTTTTCTTCGACCCGATACCCTAGTCTTGGGGGTGCTCTCTTCGGACAAGGAGAGGCGCCGCTTCGAAGAAGATGTGCTCCGCGAACTAAGGCAAAAAAAGCTGGGTCACGTGATTGTCGTGGGTTCTGCTGATTCCGACACTGAACTTGGCCATGACTTTATCCCCAGCATGGCTCCAGACCTGCCCGACGAATTGCGCGGACCATTCGAAATTGTCTTCCCTCAATTGCTCGCTTATCACATGAGCTTGGCCTCGAACTTGGATCCCGATAACCCGAGTCCTGATGGGGTGATTACCAGGGTGGTGCAGCGATTTCAGTTGCACTAGCGGGACGACACTCGTTCATTGCTGCGCGTGTCGTCCGAATTGGAGTCCGATGCAGATAGGCGGGCAACCGAAATCCTCCAGGCCAAAGGAACTTATCGAAGTTCGAATCGTGGAGTCTTATTCGGCGGCAGATCGAAATGACTTGGCTGGGGGAAAAAAGGATCCTAGCCAAACCAGGGTGTACGGGTTGCAGCGGAGACCCACGGAAAGGCACGTTCTTGTTGTCGAAGCCGGAACGACAGTTTGTCATGTGGGCATCGTCAGCACACCGTCGAAGTGCACGGGAACCTTGTGCCGGTCGCAGGGTTTGGCGGAGTTTTAGCCAGGCGCGAATGCAGCGGCCGCGGGTATTGCCGTATTGCGATGGAAACGGCCGAGGCCCTTGTGTTGAACCAGATGGCTGTGAATTTCATCCTGCTGTTTTGGCAGGCCGGCGTTGCAGAGTTTTACGAACATTTAGGTTGGGCAAAAGTCTCAAACCCCGTGAGGGTGGAGCAAGCCCAAGGAAAAGCCTTGCTCCCGATTGTTTCGATGGTCAAGTGTTTGCGTACCGAGCGATGGCCTAAAGGCGACGTTCGTTTAGAGTCGCGTCCCTGGTAGCTCGATTCAGTTTTTTGTTCGGTGTTGGAGGCCAAAATGCGATCCAGCAATATCCGAAGTCGTGAATCGATCCGCCAATTTGGTTTTATCGGTGGGACCCGCATGCACTTCTTCAGATTGATGATTGCGTTGGTCTTATCGACCGGTGCGGGCCACCTCTCGTCGTCTGCTGCCGCAGAATCTCCAAGAACGATCGAGCTGGCAAAAAACTGGAAGCTGACGTCCGCAAATAATCTGCAACTCACGGGAGCGGCCATCTCGTCGCCAGATTATAAGGACGCGGATTGGCACGCCATCCGTCGAATGCCCGCTACGGTTCTTGAGATCCTTGAAGAGGATGGTGTCTACCCCAACCTCTACGTTGGGAAGAACATGTTGGAGAATGTTCCCCAAGACCTGTACAAGCAGGATTGGTGGTATCGCACGACATTTCAGGCGCCACCCGAACTCACAGGATATTTGCTCGAATTTCCTGGCATCAACTATCGCGCTGAAGTCTGGCTGAATGGTCATCTCGTTGCCAACAGCGAACAAGTTGTCGGCATGTACAGCGCGCACGAACTCAACGTTGCCCAATGGATAAAGTCCGGGCAGCTCAATGTCCTTGCAGTCAAAGTGACGCCGGAACGGGCACTCCAAGATGTGAACGGCATAGAGTTGGCCGACAGTTGGTTCGACTGGCTTAACTGGAACTTTCTAGGCTATCAAGGGCCACGAAAAGAGAAAACGGACGGAATTTCCTTTGTCCCAGACAGAAATGCTGGCATCTGGAAGCCGGTGTACTTGAAAGTCTCAGGCCAGGTCACCCTCGAGCACCCACTCGTCAACTCCGAACTTTCTCTTGGCCAAACCAACTCGGCAAAACTGACCATCTACGCGGACCTTCGCAATCTATCGACTCGCCAGGTGAAGGGTGTGCTTCGCGGAACGATTTCGCGGCCCGGCAAAACTTCCATTCAGATCGAACAATCGCTGAGCGTTCTCGCGGGGGAGGAAGTTCACGCAAGTTTCGTTCCCTCACAGTATCCCCAACTCGGCGTCACCAATCCCGATCTTTGGTGGCCTTACACCATGGGAAATCCAAATCTCTATGACCTTCGTCTCGAATTCCTCGAGAACGACCAGCTTTCCGATGCGGCGCACATCCGCTTCGGCATCCGTTCGATTGCCCAGGGTCGTGATCAAGACGAACAATTTCCCGATGTAGGCAAAGGCGGGAATTTTTATCTCAAGATCAACGGCAAAGATTTCCTGGTGCGCGGCGCTGTCTACACTCCAGACCTTCTATATAAATATGATCCCGATCGCGAGGCCGCCGTACTCCGTTACGTAAAAGACCTTGGAATGAATATGCTGCGATGGGAATCCAAAATCTCGAGCGAACACATTGTCGAACTAGCTGATGAACAGGGAATCCCGCTGATGTTTGGTTGGATGTGCTGCAATCAATGGGAAAAGTGGGATCAATGGGACGAAGAGGACCACCGGGTTTCGAAGGAAAGTCTTCGATCTCAGATCCTCATGCTTCGTCCCCATGCTTCGGTGTTAATGTGGGCCAACGGCAGTGACGGGTTCCCTCCCGAGCAGGTCCGCAAGTCATATCACGAGATTCTCGCAGATCTCCACTGGCAGGGTGCTACGGTGGACACCGTTTCTTCCTTCACCAGGGATGCCAACGGCGGTCCCAGATGGGACGGCATACACATGGAGGGTCCGTATAGTTGGAGGCCGCCGACCTACTGGCTCAGCGGCAAGTACGCCGCTTCGCGCGGATCTTGCGCTGAACAAGGCGACAACGAGCACATTCCCACATATGAAAGCCTGAAAAAATTCATTCCGGCCGACAAGCTTTGGCCGATCAACGACACTTGGTATTTCCATTCCGGCGCGAACGTCGGGAACGATACGCTCATCAACATCCGGCACGTCGTGGATAACCGTTACGGAGTCTCCAGTGGCGCGGAGGAATTTTCGCGCAAGGCACAACTGGCCCACTACGAAAACACTCGGGCGCAGTTTGAGGCTTTTGCAGCCAATGGATGGGCGAATCACAAGATGACCATCTACTGGATGCTGAACAGTCACTGGCCATCCTTCTTTGGAAATGTCTTCGACTACTACTTGAGTCCGGGCGGAGCCTATTACGGCGCCAAGACCGGCTTACGTCCTCTGTCCGTGATCTTTGATTCTTACGCGACCGGTGACCACAGCCAGGCGAAGATCACCGTTGTCAACCAAACTCCCATCCAGCAGCAGGATTTACACGTGCGTGTACGAATCTATGACCTGCAAGGCAAACTTCTTGAAGACCGTCACACGGATAATCTCCGCGTCGGTACCGGTGGTGCGCTTCAGGTCATGACCTTGCCGCGTTTTCCGGATAGCTCGCGAGTCTTCTTCGTTCGCTGCCAGTTGCTCGACGCAAAAGGGAAAATGCTTTCGGAGAATGTGTACTGGCAGTCACAGAAGGACGACGAGATGGGCGAGACGAAAAAGGACAATGCGTTCTTATTGCAACCCGCAAGTTGGGCCGACATGACGCCACTGAATGGCATGTCCCAGGTTTCGTTGGGGCTGAGTGCCAAACATTCTTCCGTCGTAGGCGAAGATCACGTAACCATACGTCTGCATAACCCGTCCGAACACATCGCGTTCTTTGAACGAGCTGAGATCACCACCGCCAAAGATGATGACGAACTCCTGCCTATCGAATATGACGACAATTACGTGACCGTTTTTCCGGGAGAGACCGTGGAAATTCAGAGCCGGCTTCCTAACTCTTCAAAAGGCTCGTGGGTCAGGCTCGAAGGATACAACACTCCCCAAAGTGCCGTGTCCATCAAGTAAGACGAAAAGGCCAGGCTTGCTCTCTTCGGGCCCTAGATCCTTTGCCCGCTGCGATCGTAATCACGAACTTGCTTCAACAGGGAGACTTGTCCTATGCAAACAAGAATTCGAGGACCGCTATGCAGAATCGTAATTGTCTTTGGCACGCTGATTTTCATCTCGCCTTGCCCTGCACAGCATTTGGCGAATGACAAGTTACCACTCAGCGTTGACGCCAAAGCCGGAACGTATCGCCTGGCGGCTCAAGGTGGCCAGCCGATATTTACCAGCCGCGTCGCTGCGCAGATCGACCATCAGTGGTTGCGCTCGACCGATTATCCGCGCCACGATGCGTCCGAATCGGCGTTTAGCGATGACCTCGGCTCCGGTAAGGCCATCACGGTCATAAACTCCGGACTTCCTGAGAGACCGGAACTCATTTTTGTAGTCCAGATTTACGATAAAAGTCCCTTCGCCATTCTTCACGTGACCGTACGGAACACTACGGATAAAGAAGTGGGCCTGCAGGCCGTCCGCGGCCTCGAACTACTTGGGGATTCCCTGGTGGATCTGGGCGGCCGTGCCTATGCCAATCGTATTCTTTCCGATAGCTACAGCGAGGATCGGCCAGATTTGCGTCTGTTCGACTTGGGGAAAGCGCCGCACGGCATGCATCGCGGCGTTGGGAGTCAACTAATCTACAACCGGGAGAGCAAGCAAAGCCTCTTTATCGGTGCGCTAACGGCGGATCGCCTATTGACCTACCTTCATCTGCAGACTGCGGGCGAAGGCGTGAACACAAAGATCGCCTCCTACGACGTTGACCTCACGGGGACCACGGAGATTCAAAAGGAATACGATCTCAAAGATGACCCACCGGAAAATCAGCTTGAGCTCAATCTGCCGGTCGCGCCCGGAGCAGAATTCGTCTCGGAACGCCTTATGCTCGAGGCCGGGCCGGACTACCACAACCAGCTGTTGGCCTACGGCGACGCAATTCGCAAGTTGCACCATGCTCGGGTCTCCGGAGTGACTCCCATTGGTTGGTGGAGCTGGACGGCCTACTATGGCGCCATCAACGAAGGTGAAACCCTCGCCAACGCCGATTGGCAGGCTGCACATCTAAAAGCACTTGGTTATACGTTCTTTCAGGTGGATGAAGGCTACCAATATGCCCGCGGCGAATATGAAACAGCGAATGCCACTCAATTCCCGAATGGCATGCGTGCCGTTGGGCACCGTGTTGTCGGGGACGGCCTGACTTTTGGCGTCTGGACGGCCCCGTTTCAGGTGACCTCTCGTGCCTGGGTGTACGAACACCACAAGGATTGGCTGGTCCACAACGCCAAAGGCGAGCCCATCCACACAGAGCAACTCTGGCATCAAAAATCCGACCTGATCTACGTGCTCGATACCACCAACCCCGGCGCCCAGGAATATTTGCGCCAGACGTACAGAACGTTGGTGCGCGAATGGGGCGTCCGCTTTATTAAGCTCGACTTCATGGACAGCAGTGCCATCGAAGGTTTTATGTATCGTCCCAACACCACGGCACTCGAAGCGCTGCGTATCGGTTTGCAAGTCATTCGCGACGCCGTGGGCGACGACGTAATAGTGGATAAGGACGGCAGCCCGATGCTCACCCCGGTTGGGCTGGTCGACACAGGACGGACCTCTTCCGACACGTCACATTCGTTCGAAGGGACGAGGACCGCCGCCGCGGGAATTGCCGCGCGGTTTTACATGCACCGCAATTTTTTTATAGATGATCCGGACGCTTTCAACACCATAGCGGAGTCTTTTAGCGAACATACCCGGGCGTCCGCCTCATACCCTCTGTCCGCCGCGCAGGTTTCGATCGCTCTTGCGGCAGTCTCCGGGGGAATGTACGAGATCGGCGACGACATGCCGATCATGGGTTCGCAGAAGGACCGCTTGGCCCTCGTTGAGAATGCAGATTTGTTGAATATGCCCAAGGTTGGCCGAGCGTCCACGCCGATCGATCTGATGACATACGAACCCGAAGATGAAGAGCCGAGCATCTTCTTTCTGCGCGAAAGCCCGCACCAGGCAATCTTGACTGTCTTCAATTGGACAAAATCGTCGCGATCTCACGCGCTGAGTCTCGCGGACCTTGGGCTTCCTTCTGACCACTCTTTTGCTGCGTCGGACGTTCTAAACCAGAACGCACCGGTCGCGATGGTGGGAAGCGATATCCGGATCGAGAATCAAGCGCCCGAATCCGTGAGGGTCATCAAAATTATCGATAATACGGCTTCCGCCGGAGTTCCAACCGTTACCGCAAACGTGCCCTCGACCACCAATGCCGGTGAGACTTTTCTATTGTCGGCACAGACAGAAACCGCCGGAGTGCCTGCGGTCACCTACCTATGGGACTTCGGTGATGGAACCTCTGCGGACGGTCCGAAGGTTTCTCACGCCTACACGAGGCCGGCGGATTTCACCGTTCGCCTCACAGTGCAGGGAATAGACGGACTGCCATCCGTTCAGACCTTCTCGGTCAAGGTGACTGGCACTTTACACGCCTATCCAAATCTTCTCGACAATCGACGGTTCCGCGATCCTGCGGACCACTGAAACATCCGGCGACAGCGACAATGGCCACGTGAACGCTTCTACGCGAGAAATGATTCCCTGTGTTTGGTGTTGCGGAAGGCTTCGGTGCCGCCACTTCGAGTGGTAGAGAGCGCACCCGTAAGATTGCCGTACCCCAAACACTCTTCGATTTTCGCGCCTCGGATCAGCTTATGAAGAAAGCCAGCGTCGAAGCTGTCACCCGCGCCGATGGTGTCCACAGCCACCACCCTCGGCGGCAAAGCCTCAAAAAGTTCTGATCCTCGGCGAGCGAGCGCTCCTTTTTCACCACGCTTCATCACTACCAAAGGAACCCGTGTCGCCAGAAAATCTAACGCCAGCATTGGGTCAGTCATGCGGGCGAGTCGGCAAGCCTCGTCTTCATTCGGCAGGAGCGCATCCACCCACGGAAGCACTTCCAGAACGTCTCGTTCCCAGCGATCATCCGGATCGTCGTTGGTGTCCATGGAAGTAGAAAGTCCAGCTTCCTTTGCCAGGCGGAAAAGATCTGGCACGCGGGGGCGAAGCGCCTTTTGAAGAAAATAAGAAGAAAGGTGCAGATGGCGCGATTCTAAGATCCGCTCGAGGTCTAGATCCTCAAAGCGCATATCCGCCATTACCCCTGGATAAGTCAGGATAAACCGTTTCTCGGGCTGCGGGAGAATGACCGTTAGGCCCGTCTTCTTGTCAGGAAATTTTCGAACAGCCGATACGTCGACGCCGCTTTCCGTGAGCCTTTCGAGGCATAATTTGCCGAGAGGATCATCCCCGACAGCAGCGTGGAAATCGACGCGGTTCCCGAGTAGCGCAAAGTTATGCGCGAAAATTGCTGACGAACTACCGAGCGTGAGATTTAGATTCGACGCGAGATACTCGCGATCCAACTCAAAATGGCCGGGAAGACCATAAAGCACAAGATCTAGATTGAGTTCGCCTACGACACTGATGCCGGACTGTTTTTGGCTGGCCATTCTATCGTCTCATTGCAATCACATTATCGAAACTCACCGCGCATCCGACGT
>Ga0182015_10007051_pt1 | contig 11068 bp, 9 predicted proteins | sample 712P3MmetaG_FD_120478 | JGI IMG/M metagenome (GOLD analysis project Ga0182015, IMG submission 120478) | Permafrost microbial communities from Stordalen Mire, Sweden - 712P3M metaG | ecosystem: Environmental > Terrestrial > Soil > Wetlands > Permafrost | place: Sweden: Stordalen | collected...
CCGACCGTTGCCGGTAATATTGATACATTCGCACTCGACGCTGACTTGAACGTTTTCTTTTCGACCCAACTCGTCGATGAGGTATTGCGACATACTCGCTGCGAGCTTTTTCCCCCGCACGAGAATGGTGACATTGCGCGCGTAGTTCGAAAAAAGCATCGCGGCCTGTCCTGCCGAGTTGCCTCCGCCGATGAGAAATACGTCCTTACCGCGAGTGCCGAGAGCCTCGGTACGCGCCGCGCCGTAGTAAACGCCGCGCCCGAGTAACGAATCGGCTCCGGGAGTTGAAAGCTTGCGCCAGGTCACTCCCGTAGCGAGCACGATCGCCTTCGTCTCGAGTCGATCGCCGCCGTCGAGAACGATCGTATGCGTCGTCGCCGGGCCTTCGCGCGGCTGGATCTCGGTTGCTTGTCGCGTAAAGAGAATCTCAGCTCCAAACCGCCGCGCCTGCTGTAACGCGCGCAAACTGAGATCGTCGCCCGTGATTCCCGCCGGAAATCCGAGATAATTTTCGATGCGCGACGACGTGCCCGCCTGGCCTCCGGGGGCGCGAGACTCGATCAGGACCGTGCGCAATCCCTCGGAAGCACCGTACACGGCGGCAGCTAACCCGGCCGGCCCCGCACCGACGATTGCCACGTCGTACGCCGTCGTCTGCGGGCACGTCTGAAAGCCCAAGCGCTCTGCCAACTCACGCAGGGATGGCGCAACGAGATACGAGCGGTCCGAAAAAACGACGACCGGATAGCGCCCGCCGCGCATCACGTCCTCGGGTATGCTTGAATAACCGGCCGAGCTGGGATCGTCGGGGTCGATCCAGCGGAAACCAACGTGGCTGCGCGCGACGAAATCCCGCACGTCGTAGCACTCGAAATCCCAACGATGGCCGACAATCTCTACCGTCGCCACCGGCGTTTCGATCGACGCCTGTTGCAGGGTAGCGATGCGGCGGGCCATCGCGCTAAGGATCTGAGTGTTGACGGTGGGGCATTTTGCCACGAGTTCGTGAAAATCGATGGCCTCCAACCGCATCGCGCGCGTCGGCTGCGTGGCGCGCAAGCCGCCGATGAATCCGATTCCCAGCAACAGCGAGACCTCGCCGAAGAAGTCCCCGCCTTCGACGGTTCCGAGAACGTGCTCCGAGCCGGCGATCGTCTTCACGATCTCCAGCTGCCCTTCCAGCACGACGATAAACGCCGTCGCTTCGCCTTCGAGCACGAGCCAATCGCCGGCATTCACGCGAATGTCGGCGCTGCGCGAGACGATCGTGTCGAGGTCGCCGGCATGTGCCGAGGCAAAGAGCGGGACGTGGGCCAGCGCTTCGCTGGTGATCATGGCGCGATTACGGCTTGCAGCCTTGATCCCACCATTGCTTGAAACGCCCGCACATCTCCGGCGACCAGGTCTCGCCGCTTCCCGGCGGCGGCATGCTTCCGTCGCTTACGGTCGTGTAGATTGCCAGCGCATACTTTTCAACTTGATCTCGGCTTGAGAGATCGATCCCGACGGACTGCATGTGGGAAACGTCGATCTCGTTGAACATCGGGCGAATGTCTTTGGCAAAACTGAGCGCAATGTCGTTCATGGGCTCCCCTTCGGCAGCGTGAGCCACCGGCCTTTGAAGGGTGATTTTGGCGGTCGGCGCCAGGCCGGAGGCTGAATTATCGTCTTAGGGACAGCTTGTCGCTCGGCGCATCCTGGAGCGCTCGATTTCCGAGATTGACATCAAACGAGTTGTCGGCGGAAGTGAGAAATCGGGCTCTCGAAGAGCCGATCGAAAGCGTTCCGATAAGAACCGAACTCAATACGCCCTCGGTCTCTCTGTGCCGACCACCGTATGAGAAGCTTTGCGTTTTGGAGCCGGTAGCTGCCGCGGCGGATAAATGGAGCGTAGCTATTCCGCGCCTCGTTACAACGGGCGTTCCCGAGTTCCCCGTATCAAAGGTTGCAGTGACTCGTTTGCCATTGACAAACACATCCGTCGTCTCGATCCAACCGGACGGTGTTTCCGAGAAACGGGCCGTAAACGGTTCCAAAACGGCGTCATCGAGCAGCGCCACCGTCCGGCAGGAATAATTCAATTCAACGACTCGATCGTCGAAAAAATTCGAACCAAGAATTCCATCTAGATGGGATGCCGAGTTGCTTGCTCATGCCGGATAGATCGGTGACCAGGACGTCCAGCTTACCGACTCTGGTTGCTCCAAACCACAAATCTCCAAGCACGGATGAATATGCCGATAGGGACGCACCCCCCATGTCATTGGCACTCTGCGTCCTTGAGGCGGGCACCAAGCCGAAGCGCCGCGCTGAAGCGGCGTCGACAACGGATGGAGTCGTCCCAGTATCGAGCATGAAGGTAGCGAGGTTACGGGATCCGACGTGTACCCCGACTACAATCTCATGAAATACGTACCGGAACGGAACGGCGCTGGCGGACGCATTTGCCGACAACGGCATGTTCATTATAGAAAAAACCACGAGCGCGGAGCTCGTTAGGATGGAACGTCGAAACGACCTCAAGGCATGCCACATCATCGCTCGCTTTCTGATGGACCTTTTACTGACCCTGCGGCTAGGGCGATTCCACGGCGTTCGGCAGGCGCCACCCCATGATCAAGAGCCACAGCATGAAGACCAGCTCACCGAAGAACGTGAAGAATACGAAATCGAGATGGGCATCGGGATAGAGATACGGCTGCAGGCTGTTGACGATCCAGCCTAGGCCGTTGATTAGAATCAGCACGCCGAGCCACCAGGGTATGTAGCGCGAACGCACGATCAGATAGCCGATGAGCAACAGGTGGAGCCCGAAGATGGCTAGTGCGAAGGAGTAATCGTAGCGCCACGTATGCAGCAGCAGGCTGATCTGCGCCACGAACGCCGCTTGCGGGAAGAGCGTGGCGTATTCGGGCGTCACGATCATGCGATAGGCCGTCGTAAGGTTGAAGAGGCCGGCGAGGGCGATGGCCGCATAGATGAGCTGGAACCACGAGGCGAGTAGCGAAAGCGCGCGATTCACCGGCGCGAATAAGACGTAGAGCGCCCACGCGATGACGATGTCTTCCACGAAGTTGACCAGGTACGCCAGAATCGCCCCTATGAAGAGACCGTGGTGCGCGCTGATATTAGCGACGGTTTGCGCGGCGTTCCCGGGAATCACGAGCTTCGGGTAGATCGTAAACTCGGCGTAGCTCACGGGGTTGAGTAAATAGGCGAACCCGACGGTGAGGGCCGCCTGCCGTAGCGTCAGGCCCTTGATCACGCCCGAAACCATAGCGCGCGACTCCACTGCGTTCATGCCTCCCCTACCGAGCGACCGCCCACGATTGTTTCGGGGCCGCGGCGTGCGGTCGCGCACGCTATTGTTGCGTTAGCTTGAATACGACGCCGCAACCCTTGGCGCCGCCCGGGCCGCCGTACATCGTCGTACCGTCCTCACTACTTCGCTTGATCCACTGCGTGAAGCCGACGCAGGAATTTCTCGAGGACAGCGATACGATTTGAATCCGCTACCTCGCCGAACGCTGGGTGGTCGTGCAGCTTGCGCAAGAGCCGGTCCAGGCCCCACGGATTATATCCCGCCAGCTTGCAGAGAACGGCACCTGTCAAGTCGGCCGCCTCTTCCTCCGCCCGATCTAAGGCGAACTGCACTGGTGTCCCGGGTCTAGCTGCGAGCCGATCCTCTGCCGAGCCCGAGTGGTTCACGATGTGGGCAGAAACATGGCAAATAATTCCCGCAAGTTGCTCGCGGTCATGCGCAAACTTGATCATTGCGGTACTCACATAGACCCGCGGTCCGTAGAAGGCATATGCACCCGGGTCTTTCATGCTTGGATCTTTGATCGCATAAAACGCAAATGGGACGGTGCCGCCGTACGCTTTGTAGAGCACTGGTTCGAGCTTGCCTGCGATTGGCGCCAGCGTTCTTTGCTCGCTCGAGCGCGGACTGGCGAGGGCCGGCCGCTCCTCCTGGTACTTTTCATCGTCTTTCCTCTGCTCGTTGAGGGTCGCTCCCGGATGCTGACTCATCGCTATCATCTCTTCCATTGTCCCGAGGGTCGCGTCGGCGGCCACTTCCTCAGTGCGCACAGCTTTCTCAGCCGCATCGGCGCGTTGCTGCGCCACGTGCGCAGAAATACCGAAAATGACGGCAACCAGCGCGATAATGCCCATCGCGACGGCAAAGAGAAGCACCTGGCGCATGCGCCGGTGCTGCAATGCGCGTATGTTTTGCACCTCGAGTTGCTCTTTTCGTTGTCGCGCAAAAAACTTGTCTCGACTATCCGCGATAAGTTGATTGACGCACGCAAACTGACCGCCGTAGCGCTCTCCCCAAGCCGCCGTACGGGGCCGCCGTTCCCACCATTCCGAATACGCAACGGCTTGCGCAAGGGGCACATCGAGTGTCACGAGAAGAGCGCGGTAGCGTCGCCCGTCGCGATCCTCCTCCCACAACCAGCCTTGTTGGTCGTCGACGCTTTCCGTTGCTTGGCTAATTTTCTTCCAATGCCTAAGCAATGCCTCATGCCCAACGTCGATGCGGGTATCGGGCCGCAAACGCGGAACGCTCGCTATTGACGGAACTAAGAACGAGCAATCATCCGCGCGAAAGCGATCGATAACCGTTCGCAGTTGCTCTTCTGGCACGCCGCATTCGGCGCAAAGCTGCCCTTATGGGACGGCGCGTCGCGTCGCGCGACCTTCCTTGTCAACCTCGCTGAGCGCGCGGAAGAGCTGTTCCACGGCGACTTCGAGCCCGGGTAGCTCAGCCATGATTTCATCGGCGTGCTGAGAGAGTGAGTCGGCGATTTTACCGATGTCGTCATAGTGCTCGAGCACCAGGTGATGCGTCGCGCCGGCGTGCTCCCAGAGGCGCGAAAGGCAATGTTGCAGGACCGGCAACTGATCCAGCTCGTCTCCGATGTCATTGTGCAGCCGTTGGACTAGCGCGGGCTCGATCGTCGCGCCCGCGATCGTTTCCGAGGCTTTCTCGATCGGTCTGCGGATTATGCTCTCGCGTTGATCGCGCGTCAAACCCGGGACCAGGAATTGACCTGCGCTAACCGCCTCGGGAAGGTCCGGAAATTGGGCGCAATCGCCGATAAAATCCGAACGAATCGTAATGAGCACGAAGATCTCAGCGGAGCGGCTGCGTGTTGCCTCCAGCAGCAACTCAACGAAATGCCCAGCCCTGTCGCGCCAGAGCGTTTGCGCGATCTGATTCTCGCGCGTGATGGCTGCAAATGCCGCGTAGCGGAAGAGTTCTTCAAATTGGTCGACGATGAGAAAGATTGGATCTGAACCTATTCCCGTTAATACGTCGCGCGCCTGAACGAGGCCGAAGCTCGAAGTCTGTAAACACTCAAGTATCCGGTCTCGGCTTGAGGCCTGCGGCACAAGCGAACTCAGCGCGTCTGCAAGCGCTTCGGTGGGCGCGTCGCCGGGATGCATGGTGACAAAACGCCACCTCCGTCCTCCGGGGTGCTCGGCTTCCTGTTGAAGCTGCGGCAACAACCCCGCGCGCACGAGCGAAGATTTTCAGCTGCCCGAGCTGCCGACCACTGCAACGAATCGACTGAAATCGAGCAATCTATAGAGCGCGTTGACCTGTTGCTCGCGCCCAAAGAAGAACTGGCAATCCGCGAAATCGAACGGTCGCAGCCCGGGAAACGGATGCTCGGCGCACAGGTGCGTCGCCGCTACGTTCATTCGAGATTTGTCGCGTTGATCAGCGGCCGAAGTTCATCCGACGGAGGCTTTTCGTACGCCGTAAGATCCAATACGAGATCGATCTCGCCTTTCTTCTGTCTCGCACCGCGCATTCCCATAAATTTGCCAGGGACGTCCTTCGGTGGGCCGGCCACCAAACTGCGACACGCGAAATTCGTTTCACGTCCGAGTTTTCGCGGATCCTGCAGTTCATCAAATGCGGACCAGACGCGGCTATCGGCGCCGGACGCCCAACATACGACCACAGCGTCACACTCTCGGAGGATTTTTTGGTGGCGAAGCCGAGCATCTGCGCCGCTGAAGTTCGACCAGTCTAGGTGGAGTTTGTAACACGCAAGCGCATCCGCTATTTCCGCGGCGTATGGCTCGTCCGATTCCTGGAACTGCAGGTACACGTGCGCACCCTCTTTCAGCGCAGGAGTGGGTGCTGGTACGAATCGCGCTATCGTGGTCAGACGATCGACGACGAATTGCTTGAACTGCGTGAACTGGTTCCCGTCGATTTCGTCACCATCGATGAACGTCGCCAAAGATTCAAAAACCTTTTGCGGAACCCGATCCGCTTCAACCACAACCGGCTCACCACCGGTTAACGTAATGAGAATTTTTGGCGCCCATATCAGCCGTTGAAACGTCACGCCTGCCCCGTTCTCGCGGTGCCGTTCTCTGCGAACCGCAGCCCGTGACAATTGAAACTTTACGACTGGATCGGCACCGTCGGTCGGGACGAATCCAACGCTCTCGCCAAGGAGGTGGATCGAGACGTCCGCCTGATCCAGTGCCTGATCCAAGATTTTCGCGAGCTCCGCCTCGGTATTATCCGCAGACAACTCGGTCGTCGGGTCCGGCACGACTTCAAACCTGCGCTGCTGCAGTTCTTCTACGAGTTTATGATACCATTCGCGCATATCGGGGGCCGGTTTTGCGACGAACACCTTACGACCATTGCCCTCCGGGAGCAGCGGGGAAAACGCATGCCCTTCCTTCGGGCGAACAGCGTCACGCTGCTGCCGACACGCGCGCCCATGAAGGTCTTGGGCCAGTTTAGCAACCTCGCGATCGAATTCCGCGCGTCGCTCGGGCCACGTAAAGAATTCGCGTTTCTCCCGATCTTCTTCGGCATAAAACTTGTAAGCCGTCTGACCCCGGAGCAGTTCGGGCCGCGCTTCCGGGTCCATGTCGTGTTTCGCGACCACTACAATCTGCTTCCTTACAGAGTTGCCGCTAGCGCGATGGGTCTCCTCAAATAACTGGAGCTCTCTCTCACAATACTCTCGGTTCATCCAGTTGTTAGACAGGAGCACGAGCAAAACGTCGGAAGCAGCGATACCTTCCCTGATGACCTCGTCAAATTGGGCGCTAGGGAGAATTCTTCCATCCTTGTCCCGCCAAATCTGCGGCACGGGCGGACCGAGCTGACACTCGAACTCCCACTGTAAGCGATCGAGAAGCGCTGTAACGAAACCCTTCCCCTCGCCCGGTGGCGCGAGGTCGTCCTTTCGAGCGTACGATACGAAAATCTGAAGCGCCATCGTTGGAGCGGTCGGTTACACGCTCCACGTTTGATGGCCTGCCACAAAAGTCGCAAGGTGGCAGAAAGCCTACCTAGCACCGCCGGCCGGTCGAGATCCTCGAGAACAACGCGTTCGCGCCTGCGTGAAAAATTGGGATAGGTCGCTCCGTTCGGAGCGACGCTGTAAAGGTTTCCTGCGCATCCCGTCCCGACTGATCGAGTTCAGTCGGCGGTCTACGAATGGTCCGTTCGTGGCGCAAGGGGCACGCAGCGTCAGGACTGGATGCAGACCTCGAGTTGGTTGCCGTCGGGATCTTCGAAAAATACGCCATGATAGTTGTCGCCGTAGATGCCGTCGTCCATCTCGACAGCACGCGCTCCGATTCCGGGCAGCAGTTCGGCGACCGCATCGACGCTCTCGCGCGAAGGGGCGCGAAACGCAATGCGTGTGCTGCCGGCGACCAGCGCGCGTTCCTCGATGATCCCGAAGCTGTCAACCGAACCTGGTGGGACGCGCCAGGTCGTGTATTCGGGGCCTTCATTCTTGACGGCGCCTAGCTGCCTTAGGAAGGCGTCGTAGAAGCGCGTAGCGGCTTTGCGGTCGCGCACGCGCAGGTCGATGTGATCGAGAAGTTCAGGCATGGGCGTGGCTCCTCTCTATTGTTGCGTTAACTTGAATACGACGCCGCAGCCCTTGGCGCCGCCCGGGCCGCCGTCCGCGCAGTTCGTGGCGGAGCCACCGGAGCGCGTCGTTCCGTAGAGCGCACCGCTTGCGTCGGTAAGCAGGTTCGTTTGTTCCGGCTCCGCGCCGTGGATCGGTGCGCGGAAATCGTACGCGACGTGGAACGCATAGTGCGCATCGGACGGTGTCAGCCCGAAGACGACGCCGCAGCCGATGCCGTGGCAGCCTCCGCCGCCGAGCGCGGCGGTTCCGTATAGCGCGCCGTCGGGTTCGAGTAACGGCGTTCCCTCCGGTAAGAAGCCGTCCGCTTTACCCGTGAAGCTATGGAGCACGCGTTCCGTATACGACGAGCCGTTAGGTGTGAGCTCGAAGAACGTGCCAACGCGCTTCGTGCCGCCCCAATACGTCGTTCCGAAAACGGCTCCCGATCGCTCGTCGACGGTGACCGCTCCGTATGGGAGGTCGCCGTCCACACCGTCAAATGTGAAGATCACGCTCTCGGAGTAGCTGGATTTTCCAAGCGTCAGTTTGTAGACCGTGCCGCAACCGCCGTCGCAAAAGCCTTGAGCGCTCCCGCCGTACATCGTCGTGCCGTAAATCGATCCATACTTATCAATCGTCACGCCGGCTTCGGGCAGATTGCCGCCCGCGCCGCCGGGAAACGAGTAGAGCAGGCTTTCGGTATAACCCGAAGCGCCTCGCGTCAGTTTGAAGACGGCGCCGTCGTTCTGCGAGCCGCCGAATGCCGACGCGCCGTAAATGTTTCCCGCTTTGTCGAGAACGATCGGGCCAAGCGGTTCCCAGGCGTCGAGGCCGCCGCGAAAGCGGTAGAGCACCGTTTCGGTGTAACCCGATTTTCCCGGCGACAGTTTGAAGATCGTTCCCCATCCGAGACCGCCGTTGCCCGAAGGGTTACCGCCGGCGAACGTTACGCCGTAGAACGCGCCATCGCGGAGAACGATGCCCTCCGGCGTCGATCCGTCGTACCCGCTCTTGAAACTGTAGAGAACGCTTTCCGTATATCCTGAACCCCGCGGCGCGAGTTCGAAGACCGTTCCAGCGCCGCCGCTACTGCCACCGCCGAAGAGCGTCGTACCGTAGAAGGCGCCCGCCTTGCCTGCGATCATGCCATCGCTGGCGGCGGCTCCATCGGGACCGCCGAAGCTGTGCAGAACGGTCTCGTGGAGCGCCACCGATCCGGTGAGATGTATGGCGCCGTTCGACGGTGCCGGCACGGCCGGGCTCGGCACGAGACCGTTGCAGCCGGCAAATGCGAACAGCAGTCCCAACGACGCGGAGCATTTACCGTTCAATTTCGAATACCGTCCCATCGCCGAGGTTCGGTCCTTTGCCGCCATACTCGGTCGTCCCGTACAAACTCCCTGCGTTGACGAGAACGAGCGCGCTTTCCGGCATGCCGCCGTCGGTTGCGTCGTCTTCGAACGTGTGCAGCACGCGTTCAGTCGAGTCTACGCCGTGCGGATGCAGGACGAATGCCACGCCGCAACCGCCGCCATTGTTGCACAAGAGATCGCCGCCGTTGCTCGTCGTCCCGTAGAGCAGCCCCGCCGAGTCAATCGTCAACGCGCCGTCCGGCCGCGCTCCGTCGCTGCCTCCGGTGAACGTGTGGAGAATCGTCTCCTGCAAACTGCCCCCAACGCGGTGTAGTTCAAAGATCAGCCCGCAGTCGCACGATGGATTCCCTCCGATACCCATCGTTCCGTACATATTGCCGGCTGCGTCGACTGCGAGGCCGCCGTTGGGATAGGAACCTTGTGAAGACTCGTCGCCGAACTCGAACAGCTGCGTAAAACGCCAGCGAGATTTCGACGAGGCGCGCGTCATCGCGTATACGTTGTCGGCGGTGCCGTAGATCTTCCCAGCATTGACGGTGAGATCGCCGAGCGGATGGAGGCCGTCGTGAAGATGCCGCCCGAATACGTGGAGCACGGCTTCGCTCCACGACCCGCTCTTCTTCGGCTCGAGCTCGAAGAAGACGCCGTCTCCTTCCCCCTCGGTGTAACACGATTGCAGTTGACTTTCCCCACAGTAGGCGGTCCCATACAAGTTGCCGGAAGAATCGATCACCAGCCCGCCGACGGGATTACCGCCGTCGGCAGCGCCGGAGAACACGTGCAGCGTTCGCTTCGTCCAATGCCGGTTGCCGGAACGCATCAACTCGAATGCGGTGCCGCAGCCGCGATAGATCCAGAAGAGTGGAACGCAGCCGCGATTACCGCCCCCCATCGTTACGCCATAGATGTGTCCCGCGCTGTCGAACGACAGGGTTCCGTAGGGGCCCGCTCCGTCGCCAAGATTCTTGAAGCTATAGATGACGCGTTCGCTCCACGTGCGCTTTGAAGAGGGACGCAGTTCGAAAATGGTACCGCAGCCCGTGAGGGTTCCTCTGAACTTGCACGTACCCGTGCCGCCCGTGCTGGTGGCGCCGTAGAGGTCGCCGTGGCGGTCAAACGTGAGGTGCCCGACGGTGGGCAAGTCGCCATCGGGACGCCCCGAAAAAAAGTAGCGCACGCTTTCACTGCGCAACGCTAGAACGTCGGCCACGCCGTGGGGAGGCGAGAGCCGCGAACCGCCCGAGCACGCGGCGGTCAGGAGCGTTGCGCCCAAGAGGACGCAACCAATCGCCGGCGCTCGCACCATTAGCCTCGACATAGCTCCTTCTTTTCTCGATCCTCGTTACGAGCCTCCACGGTCCGCCCCCATCTTCCGGGCCGATGACGTTGAAGCGGAGCGGAACCTGCCCCATCTCTTTCAGCGCGTAACGAGCAAGATTCGGATGGTCTCTTTCGGCGTGCATTGATACCCTTGATGCATGCCGTTATCTGCCAATGCCGCAAGAGATCGCCGACGAGGCGCGCCAGACCCACAGAGATCGCTTCGGCCACGAGCTACAAGTCAGCAAGGCGAAGGCTCCTTGCCGCGTCTGCCTGCGCATTTCCAAAGCACCGGAGGATATGATTCTTCTTTCGCATCAGCCGTTGGCCGACACAGGCCCCTATGCGGAGATCGGACCGGTGTTCATTCACTCGGATGCGTGCGAAGCGTACGCGGAATACAAAACGTTCCCCGCGGATTTTACCTCGCGGCGGCTCATTCTACGCGCGTACGGTCACGGCGGC
>Ga0182015_10007052_pt1 | contig 11068 bp, 12 predicted proteins | sample 712P3MmetaG_FD_120478 | JGI IMG/M metagenome (GOLD analysis project Ga0182015, IMG submission 120478) | Permafrost microbial communities from Stordalen Mire, Sweden - 712P3M metaG | ecosystem: Environmental > Terrestrial > Soil > Wetlands > Permafrost | place: Sweden: Stordalen | collected...
CGCGCCGCGAACCATCGCGAATATGACCGCACATCGAGACATCATCGTCGCCCAACTCCGCGAAAGTTGCCGCGTCAAGCAGAGTTTCTCGGGCGAGCTGCTTGCGAGCATCGAAAAATTCGCGGCGCGCTCGGCCCAAGCACTGCGCTCCGGCCACAAGCTGGTATTTTTCGGCAACGGTGGAAGCGCCGCGGACGCGCAGCACCTCGCCGCCGAACTGGTGGTGCGCCTGGAGCGCGAGCGGATCGCGCTGCCGGCTCTCGCGTTGACCACCAACACATCCGTCCTCACCGCCGCCGGGAATGATTTCGGCTTCGAGCGAATCTTCGCGCGGCAAGTCGACGCGCACGTCGGTTCCGGCGACGTACTCATCGCGCTTTCCACCAGCGGATCGAGCGCCAACGTTCTGCGCGGCATCGCAGCCGGCCGGCGCCGTAAGGCCTTCACCGTGGCGCTCACGGGTGAAACCGGCGGAAAGCTCGCGAACAAAGTGGACCTGCTGCTCAACGTGCCGTCGCGAAATGCGCAGCGGATTCAGGAAGCGCACATCACGATCGGCCACATCGTTTGCTTTCTCATCGAAGAAATCTGCTTTGGATCGAAGCGCAGCGGCAGCCGGGCGCGCCGGAAGCGCGGGCGCGACCTGTCCCTGCGTACAGTTACCGATTGAGAGTTTTCCCAGCGGCGCGAGCTTGTCCGAGCGCGCGCGATCTTTTACCGTAGTTACATGCCAAAGCTAAATCTTTCAAACGATCCAATCATCAGCCGGCGCCGAAGCCAGCGAGTGATCATGAGCATACCCGTCACGGTAAAGTGGCGGACCGAAGATGGCCGCGATGCCGAAGAGAGTACCGCCAGTCTGGTGCTTAGTTCGCACGGCGCGTTACTGCCGCTGGCCAGCGCGCTGCGAGCCGGACAAACCCTGCAGCTCCTGAATCGCGCCACGAAACAAGAACAGACCTGTCGCGTGGCCTATCTCGGATCCGAATCCAGCGGAAAAGTTCAAGTCGCCCTGGAATTTATCCAGCCCGCGCCGGAATTCTGGCACATCACATTTCCGCCAGAGCACTTGACCGAGCGGGAAGCCGCGGCCCAATCCTCGCGCTTCACCTAGGTCCGGTCTGCCTCGCGATGCCGAGGCTTCGCAGCCTAGATTCCGCGTCTTCATCTTTTGGGCAAACTCAAAAGCTCCACGCGGGCGCTGCCGAACGGAACTTCAGCCGCGATAAGCAGTGGCGTGTGCGCGGCGTCTTTGCCAAGCCACACTTGGAAGCGCGTGTCTTGCTTGATTTTTCCGTTCTCGAAAATGTCCACCGCGATTCGCGACGCCGGCAAATGCCCGGCTGGAATTTGCACGCTGTCGTCCGCGGATTCGAGGCGCGCGTGAACCTGGTAGAGTTGCCGGCCATCGAACACGGGCGCGTCAAATTCAGGCGTGCGCTGCCAATCGATAGCGCGCAGCGCGTAAACAAAACCCACGGCGTCGCGCGTGCCCGGCAGAACGCGAACCAACGTTGCGCCGGCGACGGCCGATTCTGAACCGACCGACATGCGGTACACGCCACTCTCCGGCTTGCCTAGTTCGCGGATATACAACTCGTATTGCAGGCTCGCCAGTTGCGCGGCATCGGTATAGGAATCGAATTGGTCGATCAGAGGATAAATCGTGCCCATGGTGTTGACGGTGCGCGCCAGCAGACGGAAGTGCCACGCCGCATGGCCGTAAAAATCGCGCTTTTCGACGACGGAAAATTCAAGCGTCGCCGCATGCACCGAATACTGCGACCAAAGGACCTGGTAATCGAGAGTTTCGCCAACGGCAAACGGAACCGGCGCGGCGGGCGCGGGCTTGGGCGCGAATGCAGGCGCAGTTTTGGGTTTCGCAGCGGTCTTGGATTTCGGAGAGTCCGGGCGCGACTGCCGGCCGAGCGCGGCACCCTGAAATTGCGTGAGGAACAGCAGCGCCAGAGCGCATCCGAGAATCGCCCTGGAGTTGAATGATCTGCGAAGCATGGCCGTGGCTCGAACGAGTGCCTCTCTTTGCGGCGCCGCGCCGGTATCTAAAACGCGCCCTCGCCGGCGGCGCGGCAAGTTGTGCGGCGCGTTATCGCTATACTGAAGCGTACCAGAATGCGGGCGCGGGCCTGCGAGCTGTTCGCCGGCGGGCGTGCGTGAAATGAACGGCGTCTCTAGAAAACTTTCCAAAGGTTGAGGAGCGGCGCGATGCGTTGTGTGGTGACGGGCGGAGCGGGCTTCATCGGCTCGCATACGGTGGAGGAATTGGTCCGGCGCGGGCACAGCGTGATGGTGTTTGACGATTTTTCTTCCGGGCACGAGGAAAATCTCGGGCCTATTCGCGGCTCGCTCGAAGTGCGCAAAGGCAGCGTGGCCGATTTGGAAGCGGTGCGCGAGGCGTGCCGCCGCGCGAATTGCGTGATTCATCTGGCGGCGCGAGTTTCCGTGCCGCGCTCGGTGAAAGATCCGATTGCGACGAATCATATCAATGTGGACGGCACGCTGAACGTGCTGGTGGCGGCGCGCGATGCCGGGGCCACGCGCGTGGTGCTGGCCAGTTCGTCTTCGGTGTATGGCGAATCGCTGACGCTGCCGAAAGTGGAAGCGATGACCCCGGCTCCGATTTCTCCCTATGGCGTATCGAAATTGACCACAGAATTTTACGCGCAGGTTTTCACGCGATGCTACGGGCTGGAAACCGTTGCGCTGCGATATTTCAACGTGTTCGGTCCGCGGCAAGATCCGGGCTCGCCGTATTCGGGCGTGCTCTCTCTTTTTTGCGCGGCGCTGCGAGATGGCGCGCCTCTGACGGTTTACGGCGATGGAGAACAATCGCGCGATTTCACCTACGTTGAAAATGTGGTGCAGGCGAATGTTCGCTCGTGCGAGGCACCGGAGGCTTCCGGCTTGGCCTTCAATGTGGGCACGGGAAATCGGTATACCCTCAATCAGACGCTGAAACTGCTGGAGAAAATTTCGGGGCGCGCGGCGCGAGCGCAATATGCGGCGGCACGAGCCGGGGACATTCACGATTCGCAGGCGGACATCGCGCTCGCGCGGATGAAACTCGGATATGAGCCGACTGTGAGTTTCGAGGATGGTTTGCGGCGCACGTGGGAATGGTTTGTAGCGCAGAAAAGCAACGCCGCGACTTGATCTCCGCAGCGTAACTCGCACAGCGGCGAAAGGCGGGCGGAGACGAGTTGCGCCCCTGCAAAGGCAACGGCTTAAGGCAAAGCCGGCGGCGGATCGAGATAGGCGGGCAGGTCTGCGAGCGTATCCAAGAGAATGTCGGGCGGGCAGGCTTTCAAACTTTCCAGTCCGATTCCGTAGGTTACGCCGCAAGCCCAGGCGCCGGAATTGCGGGCTGTGAGCACGTCTACATCGGAATCGCCGACCAACATGGATTGATTGGGCTCGACGTGGAACGCGGCCAGGATCGCGAGCATACCGAAGGGATCGGGCTTTTTGGTTTCAAAACTGTTACCGCCATAAATTTCGCGGAAATAGCGCGCGATGCCCAGGCCTTCGAGGATTTCGCGGCTGAAGCGCCAGGGCTTGTTGGTGAGCACGGCCATCGGGCGGTTTGCCAACGCTTCGAGGCATTCGCGCACGCCGGGATAGAGGATCGTGTTATCGAGCATGTGCGCGCGATAGTACGCGAGAAAAAATTCGTGCGCGCGCTCAAGCTCTTGCGGCGTCGCACCGTCGCCAAGCGCACGCTCGACGAGCCGCAGCGCACCTTTGCCAACGTAGCCGAAAATGCGATCGTGCGGCAATTCGGCGCGGCCGGCCGCAGCCAACGTGGCATTGACGGCGAGCGCAAGATCGAGCTTGGAATCGATCAGCGTGCCATCAAGATCGAAGACCAGCGAGCGAATTTGAGCGAACGAGCCTGCGACTGACGACATTACGACCCTCCTCCAAGCCGCGCGAATTATCCATTCTAGCGAATTCGGACCGCGCCCGGTGCGATCGTTCAGACTCAGAATGGGCCTTAGCGGCCTCGGCGTGGCCCGTTCGACACGAACCGAGCGGAAGTGGAATCGAAAAGCTATCGAGCATATCTAATTGGCAAGCGCTCGAGATTCGCGTAAAATCAAAGATTGTCAGCAGGCCTAGCGACGCGGCTGGAGCCATCGAACTCGTTGGACACCGCGCAGACCGGCCCGCACAGAGGAGTTTGCCTACCATGAAACCCGGAATTCATCCTGACTACCACGAAGTGACCGTGCATTGCGCTTGCGCCGCGACGTTCAAGACGCGCTCGACGATCAAGGGCGATTTGCTGAAAGTGGAAATCTGCTCGAGCTGCCATCCGTTTTTCACCGGCACGCAGAAACTGCTGGATACGGCGGGACGCGTGGAGCGCTTCAACCGCAAATACGCCAAAGCCGCCGAGGCCGTGAAGGCGCAGCAAGCCGCGAAGAAATAAGCGCGGGCTGGTTTTCTTTCCCGTAAAAACATGGAAGTGGCGCCTCGTCTTCAGGGGCTAAAGCCCGATTGATGGCGCAGGCGTTACGCCGGGGCTGAAGCCCCAGCCTCCTGAAGAGACCGCTCGCGAAAGTACGACGAGAAAGCTTCCGGCCGACTGCATGGCCGCGTCCTCGCGCGTGGCCCAATCTCACATCGGCCCGCGGCGGTGTAGAATGCCGTCAGGCCATGGCCATCGAATCCACGCGGCGTGCGGTCGCACCGGTAGCGTTTGAGGCGGCGACGCCGCGCGTCACGCTGCGCAACTATTTCGCACATTCCTATGATTCCGCGATCGCGGCGGCGCGCACTTGCTATGCGCCGCGATTGATCGGCGCGGAAGAAATCACCGACAAGCAGCGGCTGATGATCGGCGCGGCCACGTTTTACGCGGGGCATCACACCGTTTATCAGCACGCGCACTTTGAATTCGGCTTGGAGAACGTGAGCCGGCAATTCGTGTGGGCGTTTCTGCACGCGCATCCTTTTTATAATTCGGAACAGCAGAGCCAGAGATATGTGCGCCTGGATCACGCGTCGGCCTATTTGCCGGTGTTCGGGCCGGGCTTCGGCGCGGCGGAAGAAGAAATCTATCGCCGCGCGGTGGAGCGCGCTTGGCAGAGCTATCGCGATCTGGGCGCGGTGCTGGTGGACGACGCGCGCGCGATTCTGGGCGATATCTGGCACTTGAATTCGTTTTCGCACGCCAAGCGCGTCGAAAAAGTGGAGCGGCAAGCGGAAAAGCGGGCGATTGAAGTCGCGCGCTATGTGCTGCCGGTGGCCGCGGCGACAACGATGGTGCACACGATTTCCGGCATCGTGCTGCATCGCCTGTGGCGCATGGCCAGCGCCTCCGACACACCTACCGAGGCGCGCTGTGTGATCGGCGAAATGGTCGAGCGGGTACGCGAGGTGGATCCGCAGTTTTTCGATCGCTTCGAGACCGAGCCGATGGACGAGCCGCCGGAATGGAGCGCGGGGGCCACGCTACACGGCGCGGGCGACGGCGCCTTCGCGCGCGAATTCGACGCCGATCTAGGCGGGCGCACGTCGAAGCTGGTGGATTATTCGCCGGCGGCTCCGCACGTGGTGGCCGCGGCGTATCGCGCGGTGCTGGGGCTCACCGAATCGGCGTGCTCTGACGGCGAAGCGCTGGACCGGCTGCTGAATCCGGCGCGCAATGGCTATCGCCTGGAAACATTGAACGTGGGCGTGCACGCGCCGATGATGCGCGCGCTGCAACACGCCAATTTCACCTTCGCGAAAAAAATCAGCCACACGGCGGATAGCCAGGACCAGCGGCATCGCATGGTGCCGGGCTCGCGGCCGATTCTGGCTTTCGCGGACACGGCCGAGCCCGATTACATCGTGCCGATGCTGATCGCCGCGAATGCGCGGGCGCGCGAAATTTTCGAGCGCGCGATGCGCGACGCGTGGACGGCGAAAAATGAATTGCTGGCGCGCGGCGTTCCCGCCGAATACGCGCTGTATCTGCTGCCGAACGCCGCCGCCGTGCGCCTGGTGGAATCCGGCTCGCTGCTGCATTTGCTGCATAAATGGACGATGCGCACCTGCTTCAACGCGCAGGAGGAGATTTACCAGGCGTCGATGGAAGAAGTGGCGCAGGTGAAGGCCGCGCTGCCGGCGCTGGGGCGGCATCTTGGTCCGCCATGCGCGCTGCGCGCGGGAGTGGCTTCGCCGATTTGCACGGAAGGCTCGCATTTCTGCGGCGTGAAGGTCTGGGTGGATTTCCCGAACACGCAGCGCCGCATATGACGCGCAGCGGCAGCCTGGCCTACTATCTGGCCGCTTGGATTTGCGGCTGTTTTTCTTTGGCGCTGGCAGTGTGGGCGCACGCGGCGGCCACCGGCCATTCGCTGCTGCACGGATCGAGCGGCGCGAGCAATCTGCTCACGGTTTATTTTTTCGGTCTGATCTTCGGCTTCCTCGATTCGATTGCCGGAGCGTTCGTACTGCGCCGCGTGGCCATCGCCGCGCATTTTGCGCGCGCCTGGCAGTGGGCCGCGGCCGGAGCGGCATTGGCCGCGCTCGAAATTTATCTGCTCGCGCGCTGGGGCAATGCGATGCTTTGGCAACCGGGAGATATCCCAACCGTGTGGTCGTTTTTCGTGCTCGCGCCGATGATCGTGCAGCGCGAAGCGACGTGGCTGGCCGCTCCGGCGGGCGCGCTTGCGGCGCTGGTGCTTTTTTCGATTCACAAAGCGTTCGGGCCGAAAGCTGCGGGCGCGGGAGACGCGGCCGTTGCGCCGCCGGCCGGCGAAACGAGGGCGCGCTCCGAAACGGGCGATAAAAACGCCGCGATTTCGTCGTAGCGGCCGTGTGACCGGAGGACGGTAAATATGAAAAGCTACGCGAAGAACTGCAAATCGCCGGTGATCCCCGCGCTGCGCTATCGAAATGCCAAGGCGATGATCGAATGGCTGGTTACGGCCTTCGGATTCGAGAAGCAGGCGGTGTACGCCGGCGCCGATGGCACAGTGATGCACGCGCAACTGACCTTTGGCAACGGGATGATCATGATCGGCCCGGTGGACAACGCGGCGCCGGCGGCGAAACTTTTCAAGCAGCCGGACGAGATTGGCGGCGCGGAGACGCAATCACCCTGCTTGATCGTCTCGGACGTCGACGCGATCTACGCGCAGGCAAAAACCGCGGGCGCGCGAATGGTGCTGGATTTGGAAGAGAAGGGCTATGGCGGCAAAGCGTTCAGCTGCGCCGATCCCGAAGGACACGTCTGGCACGTGGGCACGTACGATCCGTGGGAGCAACCTAAGAAATAGCGCTCGGTAGGCTTCGCGGCGCTTCGCAAGCCTTCGCCCGATCTTCCCGTTGACTTGCGCCCGCGCGCCGTGCTACGGATACGCCCCGCAGCCGAATCGGGAGCGTGGCCATGCCCGCCGACCTCCAACACGTCGAAGTGACGCTCGAGACGCTGATCGAGAGCGTTTCCCTGGCCGAAGAGATTTGCATGCGCATCGCTCAGGCCGCGGGGTTCGATGAAGGCGAGTGTTACAAGATCAGCATGGCGGTGCGCGAAGGCGTGATCAACGCGGTGAACTATGGAAACGCGAACGAACGCTCCAAGAAAGTCCATCTGACATTCGACCTGGGCCCCGAAAAACTGGTGATCCACGTCCTTGATCAAGGCACGGGTTTCAACCTGGCCAGCGTTCCCGATCCGCTGGCGGACGAAAATCTGCTGAAAACTTCCGGCCGCGGTATTTTCCTGATGCGCACCTTCATGGACGAATTTGAAGTGCGGCAGGGAGCGAACGGCGGCGCGGAAATCGTGATGTGCAAGCGATTGCCGGCGCCCCGCGACGCGGGCGATAAACCGGGCGCTTGAGCGCCGTTTGCGCCCGGCCAGTGCACGCAAGACACTAGTTAAGACAATCTAACTCCCGCCGAACGCCTCGTATTTTCTGGACACGCCATATATTTTTGTGCGAAAGTGTCGCGCATTGGGGGGGTCTGTAATTCCGTTTGGGGGTACGAGGCCGTGCTTGGGCGTCCTCGAGGCGCGTTTCGTCGTGCTACCGACAGGCGTTACATCCCGTCACGTAGGCATCTCAGATTGGAAGGAGTCAGGAAGTTGGCCAGAGAACAAGGTGTGGTGAAATGGTTTAACGCTTCCAAAGGGTACGGATTCATTCAACGCCAGTCGGGTGAAGATGTCTTCGTGCACTTCTCCGCAATCCAGATGGACGGCTACAAGACCCTGAATGAAGGACAACTGGTGGAATTTGAAGTGCGCCAGGGGCCCAAGGGGTTTCAGGCCGAGAGCGTCACCGCAGTCTAGCCCGCCCCGCCAATCGTTGTTTCCCGGGTTCTGCGGCGCCGTCAAGCGCACAGACCCGGGTGTGCGCATCTCGCGCCGCGGGCGTGTGGCGCCGACGCGGCGTCGTCGCGCGGTGTGATAGGATTGCGCGTGGAAACCGGCCTGCGCGAAGCGCATTGCTTAAATCGGCCTGCGCGGTGCGCGGTGATTGATCAGAGATAGGAGCGGTTCGTGCCACAACATGTTCTTTCGCGCAAGGAATTGAAGCGCGACGAATTCCGAGAAAGTTTCGCGCACGGCGCGGAAGCCGTGGCCTCTCACCAGAAAACGGCTTGGACCGTTGGAGCCGTAGTGCTGCTGGTGGCCGCCGGCATTTTGGGCTGGCGATTCTACACGCAGCGGCAGACCGGAATGGCCGCAAGCGCGCTCGACGACGCGCTCAAGACCTACGAAGCGCCCATCGCCAGCCCATCCGAGCCGGCCGCGCCCGGAGAGCTGACCTTCGGCGACGAAAAAACTCGGGATACTGCCGCGGAACAAAAATTCGCCGACGTCGCGGCGCGCTATCCGCGCACCCGGCCAGGCCAAATGGCCCGCTACTACGACGCGCTTTGTCTGGAGCTGGTGGGCAGCAACGATCAGGTGGAGAAAGATTTGAAAGCCGTCGCCGGCAGCAACGATCCCGAAATGTCGTCACTGGCGCGCTATCAGCTGGCGCAGTTCTACGATCGCAATGGGCGCGGACCCGAAGCCGTCGCGCTGTATCAGCAGCTCGAAGACAAGCCGTCGTTGCTGGTGCCGAAAGCCGTGGTCATGCTCAGCCTGGCCGATCACTTCGCGACCAGCGATCCCGCTCAGGCCAGCAAGATTTACAATCAGATAAAGACTGATTATTCCGGTACGCCCGCCGCCGACCAGGCCGATGAACGGCTGGAGCTTTTGAACACCAAGACCTAGGCTGTTTCACGCCTCACCGACGCACGCCGCAAATTTCCCGCCAGGTGCGTCTGCTCGACACGTAGAATGAAGCAATAATGGCCGAATCGAAACAATTCAGCGCACCGTACGCGATGGACGTGCGCGCGACGCGCGGCAGGCGCTATCCCGAGCCGGCGCACGCCTACCGCGACGCCTATGCGCGCGATCGCGACCGCGTGATTCATTCGCGCGCGTTTCGCCGCCTCGAAGCGAAAACGCAAGTCTTCACCACGCGCTACTCGGACCACTTCCGCACGCGTCTCACGCACACACTGGAAGTCGCGCAGATCGCGCGCACCATCGCGGGCGCGCTCGGCCTCGACGCCGACTTGTCTGAAGCTCTGGCGCTCGCGCACGACCTTGGCCATCCGCCCTTCGGGCACGCCGGTGAACGCGCGCTCGACGCGCTGATGCGGCCGTTTGGCGATCGCTTCGATCACAATCTGCACGCGCTGCGCATCGTGGAACAATTTGAGCAGCGCTATCTGGATTTTCCGGGATTGAATCTCACGTTTGAAGTGCGCGAAGGAATCGTGAAACATTCGCACGATTACGATGCGAGCCAATTCCCCGCGCTTGCCGAATATCTGCTCGAACAACGCCCGCCAATCGAAGCGCAAATTATGGATTTCGTGGACGAGATCGCTTACAACACGGCCGATCTGGACGATGGACGCGAAGCGCACCTGATCGAAGTGCCAGCGATGTGCGACGAAGTTCCGATATTCGCTGAGTCCTACGCCGAGATCGAGCGCACGCATCCCGCCGGCCGCGCGCAATTGAAATTCAACGAAGCGCTCAAACGCTTGCTGGATTTACTGGCGAGCGATCTGATCGCGCACACGGCTACGCAAGTGCGCGCGGCCGGCGTAGCCAGCGTCGAAGACGTGCGCCGCTTCCCACAACGCCTCGCCGGCTTCAGTCCCGCCATCGCCAAAGGCAACGCCGCGCTCAAACATTTCCTGCGCACGCGCCTCTACGACCATCCCTCGATCGTCGAAGATCGCGAGCGTTCCGTCGCCGCGCTGAACCAATTGTTCGCTTATTATCTTGCGCGGCCCGAAGCGATGCCGCCCTACTACGCACGCCAAGCGAAACCGGACTCTGCGGAGCGGATTGCTTCAAACGAACCCCCGCATCGCGTCGTCTGCGATTACATCGCGGGCATGACCGACCAATTCCTCCTGCGCCAGCACGCCGAGCTCATTGAGCCTTCCACAGCGGCCGGCGACCCTTCCGCGCGGCGTTAGCGCAGTTTCCGATTCGCGTTGATCGGGGATTCAGGTTTCTTTGCGGCACTTATCGCTCCCTCTATCCTCTGAACCTGTATAATTCGCCCATACGATGGCACTCTCGGCTGGCACGAAACTCGGTCCGTACGAGATCGTCGCACCGCTCGGCGCGGGCGGAATGGGCGAAGTGTATCGCGCGCGCGATACGCGTTTGGGGCGCGACGTCGCCATCAAAGTCTTGCCGACGCATCTTGCCGATCGCCCCGATTTGCGCGAGCGATTCGAGCGCGAAGCCCGCGCCATCGCCAGCTTGAATCATCCGCACATCTGCACGCTCCACGATATTGGCCGGCAAGACAGCGCCGATTATCTGGTGATGGAGATTCTCGAAGGCCAAACGCTCGCGCAGCGTCTGCTGAAAGGCCCGCTGCCCGTGGAGCAAGTATTGCAGTACGCCATCGAAATCGCCGGCGCGCTCGATAAGGCCCACCACAACGGCATCACCCACCGCGATTTGAAACCCGGCAACATCATGCTCACCAAATCCGGCGTGAAGTTGCTGGATTTCGGA
>Ga0182015_10007053_pt1 | contig 11067 bp, 9 predicted proteins | sample 712P3MmetaG_FD_120478 | JGI IMG/M metagenome (GOLD analysis project Ga0182015, IMG submission 120478) | Permafrost microbial communities from Stordalen Mire, Sweden - 712P3M metaG | ecosystem: Environmental > Terrestrial > Soil > Wetlands > Permafrost | place: Sweden: Stordalen | collected...
ACATTGCCGCCCGGGTGTCCTTCTCCTTCCAGCCATCCAGATAGCGATGCCGGTACCGCCGCGGGCAGGTGAGGTATTGGCTGATCTGCGTGTAGCTGTAGATCATCGTCAGGCCACCTGCGGATTGTCGAGATTGGCGGGTGAGAGTTCTTCCCAACGGCCGGCGGAAGCAAAGCCATCGAGTCGGATCAGCGACGAACCGTTCACGACGATGTGGCTGATCTTAACCACGATCTTCAGACCCACGAGCTGAGTTTCGTCTACTTCGTCGCGTCCGAGCAGTTCGGTGTCGTAGCCAAAGTCACGCAGGAACCAGTTGAATTTCCACAAAGACTTCGGGCTGCAATAGAGCCGGCTGGAAATGACGTGTCCGGCAAAGCGGCTGGGCTCTAGAATCGCGAGCGTCAGCGTGTAGAAAGGCTTCTGGGCCTGCCGATGAAACTTCGCACGTTGCACTTGAACCAGAAAAACTCCGTCTGGAATTTGGTCGGCGGCAGAGCGATCGGCCGCATGCAGGCCTGTGATCTGACGCCTCATGCCGCACCTTCTTCTTGCCTTGCCGCAGATCCACGATGCTCAATACCAGCAAACATCGAGAGCTCTTCCCATCGGGCAGCGGGCGCGAAAGCGTCGAAGTTAAGAAAAGAGATGCCGTGCACCGTGACTTCGCTGACCTTTACAACTCCCCACAAGTCAACCAGCGCATCGTCCTCGATCTCATCCCTTTGGAGCAGCTCGGGGTCATAGCCGAAGTCGCGCAGAAACCAGCTCAGCTTCCACAGAGCTCTGGGCGTGCAGTACAGGCGTCCGGTCATCAAACACCCAACCAGATGTTTGGGCTTGAGGACAACGAAGCGGATCTCGTAATAAGGCTTCTGCTTCTGCCAGCAATATCGCGCCTGATCCACACGAACCAGGAAAAGACCATCCGGAACGGAATGAAACGCCGACACGTCCACGGGGCGAAGAGACTCGACGTAGCGATTCACGCTGCACCTTCTTTCTGGCTGAGGTAGCTATTGAGTTGGCAGAGCAAGGCATTACGATCCCTCTCGGCCCAGTCCGCCAGGTGACTGACGAAGTTTTCTACTTGCTCGCGCGTGGCTTCGCGTAAGGTCTTCACGCCGCAGAAGTCGGTCGCATACGACTTGACCAGATTGGGATCAAGTTCATGCTGCCGAATGATCTGGCAAAGACGATCTCGAACCTTTGGTGCGCGGTAGCCATTCCCGTTTCCGTTAGCAGGTTGTGGCGGAAGCTTCGTCGGCGCCTGGGAAGGATGGGGCGATTCGGAGAAAGAACCGATTTCCTCTAAGGAGCAAATCCCAATCCCGTAGGCTTTCCTCAGGGCGCGATTGATTGCCCTAGTCTCGGCTATCCGAAGCTCCGCGCCTTGTACGAGAGGTCCTACGTTCGACGGGTCTGCATCACCGTAACCCACAAAGCCTTGGCATGTTTTCGACTTGAACACGGTTGCCTCAAAGGCAAACCGACGAGCGCTTATATCAGAAAGCTCTCGAATGAAATGAACCCTCATTCCAGAGCAGCGATTTCGTTTGGCCATGCGGAGCAAGCCGGCATGTGTTACGTACCAATTGGTTTGCAGAAGAATGAGATCCCCCGCCAAAACTGAAAGTTTGAAATCTTCCGAAAGCCACCTCAGCGTCGCCAATAGGGGGTGTTTAGATCCTAAATTCCACCTTTTTCGGGCCAGTCGACAGTTACCACGAGACAAGACATTGTTTATTTTTCGCAATTCGGGCCTTCCTCTTTGTAATGCATATTGCATTATATAATGCATTGTGCATTACATTTAGTCAAGTAGATAAAGTAACCACGGCAGTTCTTGACCCCCTCCAGCCATGTTGCGTAGCATCGGGCTTGAGATTTGTCGGAACTGCATGACAACTAAGAAGGAAACTCTTAATTTTCGAGTGCCCGCGGAATTTAAGCGAAGACTCGTCGAAGAGGCGAACAAACAGCGCCGATCACTTACGAATTATCTTGAAACCACGTTGATGGAAGTTTGGGAAAAACAAGAAACCGATTCAGCCAAGCCAGACGAAAAGAGGAGACCTAGGAAGGTATCGAAATGAAGTCAATTGGCTGTTCCGAATATTCCCGCGCATCTTCTCGCTCTAGAGTTTTCGCAGCTGCAACTTCGAAGCGATTCGCAGCACCTCAACTGACTGAGCAAAGCGATTGATATTGATGAAGCGCGTACCCACGACTCTGGCCGTCGCCCTTTGCGCCTGCGCCCTCCTCGCGGGCCAGGACCACGACCATTCCAGCCCCATCCCCAAGCTCGGCGCAATTTCGTTTCCCGTCTCCTGCTCAAAGCCCGCCCAGAACCGAATCGAGCACGGCCTCGCTCTACTGCACTCTTTCCTGTTCGACGATGCAGAAGCCGAGTTCCAGGCCGCCACGACCGAAGACTCCACCTGCGCCATGGCATTCTGGGCCGAGGCCATCGGGCTCTACCGCCCGTTAGCCTATCGGCCTGGCGACGCTGATGTGAAGCGGGGATGGGAACTGATTCAGCAAGCCCAGGCTCTCGACGCGAAGACGCCCCGCGAACGCGGCTACATCAATGCTGCCGCAACCTTCTATCGCGCCGATGTTCCCAACCACGGCCGCGACTACGACACCCGCAATCATGAATATTCCGCGACTTTGGAAAAGTTGTACAAAGCCTATCCGAACGATCCCGAAGCCGCCGTGTTCTACGCATTGTCACTGCTGACCTTCGCCGATAGCCAGGATCCCGTCGTCGACAGTGAGAAGGCCATTGCCATTCTGACCCCAATCTTTCGCGACAATCCCAATCATCCAGGCGTGGCGCACTATCTGATTCACGCCGCCGATTCCCCACAATTGGCGCCGAAGGGCCTGGAGGCGGCCCGGCGTTACGCTCAAATCGCGACCGCTGCCCCTCATGCCCTGCACATGCCGTCCCACATCTTCGCCCGGCTGGGACTCTGGCAAGAGGATATCCAATCCAATCTCGCCTCGCTCGACGCCACCCGGCATTCTTCAATCGTGCATGTCGGCGCGGAACATCAGTTGCACGCCATGGAATTCCTGGAGTACGCCTATCTCCAAACCGGCGAGGACGCGAAAGCTGAACAACTGGTGAAAGAGCAAGCCGAGATCGGCTACGAGCACGTCGACAAAAATCTCATCGATTACGTCAACCAAAACCGCGCCAATTCTCCCGCCATGTTCTATCTCGAAACCCGGAATTGGCCAGCCGCGGCCGCTCTCAATCCCGATCCCAAGGTCGAACCCTACAATCAGGCAATCACCTACTGGGCGCGGGCGGTTGCCGCCGGACATCTGCGCAACCTCGGCGCCGCTCAGCAAGCGGTCCAACAGTACGACGCTTTGCTGGAAGCCACTCGGCAGGATCCGCGCCCCTCGATCGCCAGGCGCATGAGCACCAAGCACGATGAGGCGCACGCATGGCTCGCCTTTGTCCAGGGAAAAGACGACGAGGCTTTGGGATTGCTTCGCGCGCTCGCCGCCAAGCAAGACCTCGAGGGCAAGGGAGAAGTCGAATTGCCCGCCCACGAAATGCTCGCCGACATGCTCCTCGAGATGCGCCGCACCCCCGAGGCCTTGGCGGAATTCGAGAAATCGCTGCAAGTCGACCCCAATCGCTTTAACGGCTTGTATGGCGCCGGCAAGGCGGCGGAATCGCTCAGCCACAACGACGAAGCCCGCGGCTACTACGCGCAACTCATAAAAAACTGCGCCGCCGCGCCCTCGCAACGAACGGAACTCACGTCAGTCCGCGCCAGCCCCGTGATGAATCACTAGACTAGAAGGCAGAGCCCATAGCGACGAGTTCGAGCTCAACATCGGCGGGCTTTGATGGACCAACTGCAAGCATCTCACAGGGCTTTAAGTACCAGAAAATCTGAAACGTTGCGAGGTCACCAGTGTCAGATCAAAGTGCGGTCACTTGCCCCTGCATGGCCGCAACGGTTTGGACTCAGTTGGAGTGCGGCCGCAGTATAAACGCCCGGCGAACGAAGGCGAAAAACAGCGTCCGCAGAAGGATCCTCAAGACAAAACCTGATCGCCTTGAAATTCCTTCCCAAGATTGACCTGAGACGGCCTCGAGGTGCAAGTGAATCACCAAAGAACCGAACGGCGAGGTCGCCCGTCCGGAATTACTCGACAATTGGCTACCTCAAGAGCCCTCCCGCTTTGACTGGTGAGCTAGACAGCATCCTGAAGCTACTTGCGCAGCAGTTATCGCACTTCAGAGCCGGGGCGGTTCCGTTCGAAGAACCCAGGAGTACGAGTCAGTTTAGGGTCGCGCCACCGCAGCATTTCTTGTCCTTCTTCCCTGAGCCGCACGAGCGCGGATCGTTCCTCCCGACTTTGGAAGCGGTTTGCCAAGGCGTCGGTGCCCTGCTCCTACGAACAATGGCGTCACCCTCTTATGGCGGTGCTGTGATGCTCGCCAGAGATCGTACTGGGTCTGCATGCCGATCCATAGTTCGGGGCTAGTGCATAGGGCATCGGACAACTTTAGTGCCATGGCTGCCGAAATTCCCGCGCTGCCATTCAAGATGCGCGACAGGGCAACCCGAGTCACCCCAAGGTGCTTGGCGGCGTCTGTGACCGACATCGCCCCCAGATACTCTCGTAGAACTCTTCCCGGATGTGGCGGATTGTGCATACGCATAAAAGCCTCTCAGTGATAGTCCCCATAGTCGACCAGCACGGCATCTTCCCCTTGCAATGTAAAAGTCAACCGCCAGTTGCCGCTGACATCCACCGACCAGTGGTCTTTCAGATCGCCGTGCAAGCGATGCAGCCTCCAACCAGGTGCGTTCATGTCATTCTCGGACTTGGCGTTGTCCAGCGCAGCCAGTTGCGGTTTCAATTTATCCGCGTGCTTCGGCTGAATTTTCGCCTTCGACCCTGTTTTGAAGAACGCGCCCGTGGCATGATTTCAAGCCAAGAACTGACATAGGTGCCACCGAAGATGGGAGAAACCACTCGCTCGCCCGTGCGCCACCCCTGAACGCTATCATGAAAATCCCGTAGTGACAGCCGGATATTCATGGTGTAATATGTTTCGGTGATTAACCGTAAGGCCGACGTTGCACTGGTTCGCGCCGCCTTGAGGCGCAGCCGTATGGTTGCCCTCCTGGGACCGCGGCAGTGCGGGAAGACGACGCTCGCGAGGCAATTTGTAAGTCCCGACTCGCTCAACTACTTCGACCTTGAGGAGCCCCAGAGCCTCGCCCGGCTGACCGAGCCCGACACGGCTCTGCGTCCACTTAAGAAGCTGGTGGTGATTGACGAGATCCAGCGCCGTCCCGACCTTTTCCCGCTACTGCGCGTCCTGGCCGACCGGATGCCACTCCCTGCACGGTTTCTCATTCTCGGCAGCGCGTCGCCAGACCTGCTCCGGCAGTCCTCCGAAAGCCTCGCGGGCCGACTCGAAACCGTTTCCTTGGAGGGCTTTCGGCTTTCCGATCTTGGCGCGGCTGCCCAAAGCCGCCACTGGCTGCGCGGCGGCTTTCCACTAGCTTACACGGCCCGCACTGAAGCCGATTCACTGACCTGGCGGCGGCAATTTCTCCAGACTTTTCTCGAACGCGACCTGCCTCAATTGGGCATTAGGATTCCGGCAGTTGTGCTGCGGCGGTTCTGGAATATGGTCGCCCACTACCACGGCCAAATCTGGAATGCGGCCGAGTTGGCTCGTTCTCTGGCCGTGAACGAATCCACCGTGCGCCGCTACCTCGACCTGATGACCGGCGTCTTCATGGTCCGACAGCTTCCGCCCTGGTTTGAGAACCTCGGAAAACGGCAAGTTAAGGCACCCAAAATCTATGTACGCGACAGCGGTCTCCTGCACACCCTGCTGGGCGTCACCAGCCAGCACGACCTGGAGCATCATCCAAAGGTAGGTGCCTCGTGGGAAGGTTACGCAGTGGAGGAAGTGCTTAAGGCTCTTCGGCCCGACGAGGCTTATTACTGGGCCACACACAACGGGGCTGAGATCGACCTCATCCTATTCAAGGACGGTCGCCGGGTTGGTGTCGAATGCAAGCGCGCCGATGCTCCTGAGCTTACACCGTCCATGCGTATCGCCCTTGCCGACCTGAAACTTGACCAGCTTAGCGTTGTGTATCCGGGCGAAAAGAAATATTCGTTGGCAAAGAATGTCGAAGTCGTACCGCTGGCGAAATTCGTGAAAGCAAAATAGGCCGACGCGAAGAAATGCTGGTCCAAGGATCCAGGCGCTGAGCCCCTGCCCTAATCGGTAGGGAGATCCCCGATTCTGCAGGGGAGGCAGCAGAACTTTGACCAATCCGGGAGTGGGCTTCTTTCAGTAGCGAGACTCTATAATGTTCGTATGCGTACTGTAAACATTAGCGACTTTAAAGCGCACCTCAGTGCTCACATCCAGCTCGTTAAGGACGGCGAAGAAGTGCCGATTTGCGACCGCAACAAGCCTGTAGCGCGGATCGTTTCCTGCCGCATGAATTACCACTCCGAGCAAGAGCAGTGACTGGTTGCCCGAGGCGTTCTCACGCCGCCGTTGAAGAGACGGCGCTCGGCAGCTTCATTGCCGGAACCTGATCGCCGTGAGATTCCTCCCCAAGATTGACCTGAGACGGTCTCAGAGCAGAAATGGGGTAGGCATAGAGCCAAAAATAAGGGGCGCGATCGCTCGCGCCCTTCAGATCGTCCATCGTTCTGAGACGCCGCAGTTCCAGGTTCACTCAGAATACTAGAAAACCTGTTCTCGCCACCTCTGAAATATAGCTTTTGCACTTCCTTGCTCATGACCAATCTATAGGTGCTCAACTTGGGAGCAACCCCGCTCTGTCTTCGATTTTCGAGTGTCGGCGAACAGGTGTCTCGGGGGGGGAGCATCGCGAGAGTAAATATTGCACTCGCAAGAAAGGCGTAACCTTAGCAACAAGTGGGACGCCTGCGGAATCCCTCTGCCCCCGGCGGGTTTAGGATGGTTCCGTCAACAGCCAAAATTGCCGCACTTCCTCTGAGCGGGAAGCTAAAAGGAGTCGGCACAACTAAACCGCCCCGACGTTGACTGCGGGATGCTGAGAGGCAGAGGGCCAGAAGCGCAACATCGCGCGCGGAGGTTCTACGCCAAATTTTTCGAGCGATAGGAACGTGGCTGGCGATCAGGCGAATGCCACAAAATCCATCGACCCCAAGAACACCACTTCGACCCAACCCAACGAGACAAATCACGAACAGCAAGGTTCGCTGCGTGTTTTCCCTATCCGACAATCAGCGGTCGCGATCGAGTCGACACAAGAAAAGGAGACTGCCGTTACTCGCGAGGTGGAATTCACGATCCTGCCTGACGGCCGGATGGTGGACTTGATCACGAGCATCCGCCAGCCTTCAAAGCTAGGCTTTTTGATTTGGCAGGATGGGAATATCAGGCTGGCATCTCACATTGAACATGAGGGCGAACGGCTTGTTGTCCCGAAGATGGACCCGACGGTGATGTCCGCCCTACGCCTGCCTACGACGGCTAGGTCTTGCCCGGAGATCGGGGAACTGTTCATGCTGATGATGAATTCTATCGAGAAGTATGTCGACATCACGACCGAATACAGTTTCTTGGTCGCCGCCTTCGCTCTCAGTACCTGGTTTGCCGATCGGCTCTCAGTTGTGCCGTACTTTTCAATATGCGGCCCGCCTGAAAGCGGAAAAAGTACGCTCCTGCGGCTATTGCACTGTCTCTGCCGACGCCCAATACACGCTTCCGCCATCACGCCGGCGTCGCTTTACCGGTTAGCGGCTCAGGTGCGCCCCACCTTGCTTATCGACGAGGCGGAATTCGGAAGCGATCGGTCCAGCCGCGACTTCCAACGTTTGCTCCGGGGAGGCAACCGACAGGGTTCTCGCGTCCTCTGCCACGGGAAAGCGTTCGAAAACTTCGGCCCAAAGGTAATAGCCTCACGAGTTCCCTTAGACGACGACCGCCTTGGTCAGCCGCAACATCAATATCGTTATGACTCCATCGGACCGGGATGTACCGTCGTTGGATCCGGACGCGGAGGAAAAATTGTCTGACGAGCTGCAGCCAATGCTCGAGATGTTCCGTCTACTGCATTACTTGAGGGTCGTCGCCTCACAAGACCCCGTGTTTCTGAAATTTCCTCCTCGCCTGCGGGACAACGCCCGTGCTCTTGCAGCAGCAATGTTGGGGAATGAAGAACTGCAGCAACGGTTGGCTGGAGCACTGGAATCCCAGGTTGACTCCATGCAGTTCGACCGGTTCAATGAGCCTGAGTGGGTGGTGATGTTAGCGCTTTATGGCTTCTGCCATGTTAGGAAGGGCGATTGCTACGTCCGTGACCTGACAGACGAAACCAACCGCATCCTTCGCGAAAACGGCGAACCACGCCTTTATTCCCCCAAAAAAATCGGGCAGATCCTGAGTAAATCGCTCGGCTTTCCCACACGCCGGCGGGGAGAGGGCTACAGGGTCGAGCTGACGTTAGCGATCGCGCGAAAGATTCACAGTCAGGCTAAGGGCATGGGGATTACCCGGGCCGATATCCTTCCCTCGGTCACCGTCCAATCCGGACTTGTAGGCCACCCCTGTAGCCTTTGCTCGGAATTCGGGATGATGATGGACCATGAGGGCGAGAGATTGCTGACTTTTGAAGAGGTGGCGCAGGAGTCAAAGCCGTGCACCAGTTGTGGCTATAACAGCCACCACCAGAAATGTCCATGTTGTAACACGCCAAGGAAGGCCGAACTGCGGAATCCGCCCGGCGAGGCAACTTTCGGCGCATAAACCGATCCCGGCCGTGTGCGGTGAACTTAGTGAACTTTATGAACATATCCCTAATACCCATGCGCTGGCAGTTCAGGCGACTGCGCGAACTAATAACTGAGGCCGAGACGCCTACAGTGAACTTGGTGAACTTTGCAACTGTCCTGGACGGACCCGAGTGCCCCGTGTGGTCAACGAACGGGCGGACAGCCCGCAGGATCCCCCGGCCTGGCGCAATTGCCAAATAGTTTCCGTTTTGGGGGAGGCTATTGCCCAATGACATAAAGCGCTGCGGTGAACGCGGTCGGACGTAGAATTTGTAGTAGCGTGCGATCGAGTGGAGCAGAATTTCCGGGTCGCCATTGTCCACGTGCGCCCCCGCGAGAAAATCCGCACAGATCATTTCCAGACAGTATCCGCGCGATTTGTCCGTGCCGAGCATTAGTGCTGCCGCCTCGATCGCCTGCTCGATGACCGGGATCTGGCTCTTGTAGACCTTGAAGTAGATCAGTTCCGACGGCTCCTCTTCCCTTCCCGTCAGTTCCTTCTCCACTGCCTGTTATCTGGAGCTGCAGGTAAGGGATAAAAGAAGCGATCCCAACGACGCATACAAATCCGGCTAGATACTTGTTGCCGTAGCGCGTGGTGAAGAAGTCCGATTGAGTCTGCATTCCGTATTTCCTGCCGACCTCCCAGATCTGCGGCAGGATAAAGAATGAGACCACGTAGGCCAAGGTCAGGTAAGCCATGATGTATAGCGTTGGGCCGCCACGAGAATAAGCCCAGCCGCTGGCTCCCAAAAAAGAGAACGTCGTATACACTTCGCCCGCCATTAGCAGGAACATCAGAACAGAACCGAAGCCACGACCGCCAACCGTCCACTGTTCCAGGTCCATCTTTCGGTGGACTCCGGCCAGGAAACCGATGGCAACTCCCATCGCGACGATGACGAAGATCGTGGTCAGGGAAACGGTGCTGGGACTCATTGGGCTCCGGAGTCTTTCTTATCCCGCGAGACTTCCATTCGATAGGCCGCCCACATGCACAAACTGCTGAGCACGATCCAAGCGACAAGCCAGAAAAGATTGAAAGGGAGACCGAAAATCATTGGTTCAATGCGGTCCCAGAGCGAGACCGAGAGGCACATCGCAATGAAGGGAATCAGGCCGAGCAGGAGAGCGCCGACCGATGGTTTTTTCACGCGCACAGGTCGATGATTATAACCCGCTAAAACGCAGCGTCGCGACACGGGACGTCAAGCGGGACCAAATCGTTCAACTCCCGTATGGTCGGCAAACCTTACCTCACCGGATTATGGAAAGTTTGCCCGTAGCCTGCCGGCAATCATCGCCATCGCACAAGGAGACCCAAATACCCAAGACCTCACGGACGGTCGCTAAGCGACTCCAACGGATTCCGACCCTATCATCATGGGGTCGATCGGAATATCTGCGGTGCTTCCGGCACCGCAGCGCCATCTGCTCTCGGGTCCGAAGCACCATAGTTGACCTTAGTCGTGCTGTCGTGGAGGACCGCTTGCCCACGCCCCATCGTCGTCGAATACTCTTTGCGCACCTCTAGAATGTGTCCCATTTTTGTAAGCTGCTCGATGGATTCGGGGGTGACGCGGGACTCGATCACGATGTTGCACCCTAGTTTTGTATTGACGGTAAACCGGGGCTCTTCCAGAGCGGCCTGGATGTTCATCTTGTAGTCCACAACATTCGAGACAAATTGCGCATGTGCCAATGGTTGATTCATGCCGCCCATAATGCCGAAGCCGATGTGCTGATCCCCGCGCTCCATGAATGCCGGAATGATGGTGTGAAAAGGCCGCTTGCGACCGGCGAGAGCGTTAGGCGACGCAGGGTCGACTGAAAACAGCCCGCCGCGGTTCTGCAGCACGAATCCCATCCCTTGCACCGTCACCCCGGATCCAAAAGCGGAATAGTTACTTTGAATGAAAGAGAGAATATTTCCGTCGCGGTCGACCACCGACAAATAGGTCGTGTCGCTTCCGGAGAGCGCACCGGGAGTGACGCCGCAGTTGGCTCTGGCAGGATCGATCAGGCGGGCACGCTTGGCCGCGTATTCTTTGGAGAGCAACTGCGTTACCGGGATTTTGCCGAACCTGGGGTCGCCGTTGTAGCCCTTGACGTCGGCGTAGGCCAGCTTCATCGCTTCGATCCGGGTATGCAACTCCGCGGCGCTGCGGGGTCCGTCGGGAGCAGGTTTGAACTGCTCCATGATATTCAGCATCTCGAGCGCGGCCATGC
>Ga0182015_10007055_pt1 | contig 11063 bp, 6 predicted proteins | sample 712P3MmetaG_FD_120478 | JGI IMG/M metagenome (GOLD analysis project Ga0182015, IMG submission 120478) | Permafrost microbial communities from Stordalen Mire, Sweden - 712P3M metaG | ecosystem: Environmental > Terrestrial > Soil > Wetlands > Permafrost | place: Sweden: Stordalen | collected...
GGTTTTGCCCCACGCAAGTAATCAAAATGTCCGGGAAGCCATCGTTGTTGTAGTCGCCGACGGCCACGCCCATTCCGTACATCTCGACATCCAAGCCTGCGCTCTTGGTCACGTCCGCAAACGTGCCGTTACGATTGTTGCGGTAGAGTTGCAGCGTGGATCGTTGCCGCTTGTGGCCCGGCCAGTCCATCGCATTGACCAGAAGAATGTCCTGCCAGCCATCGCCGTCATAGTCTAGAAATGCGCAGCCGGAACCAAGCGTTTCTGGCAGCAGTTTGCCGCCATACGCCCCGCTGTTATGTTGAAAGTGAATTCCTGCCTGCGAAGTCACATCCACGAACCGAAATCCCGCCGCCGACCCTGGATTTGCCAGAGCGTCAAACGGTGCCGCCCATGTCGCCAGACCCGCTCCGCAAGCGCTCGCAATAAAATCGCGCCGTCTCAGCATCACGGAAGTGTAACCAGGCCGTTGCGAATCGCGTATACCACCAGCTCTGCCGTCTTATGAATTCCCAACGCGTCCATGATGTTCGCGCGGTGTACCGCCACCGTATTCGCGCTCAATTTCAGTTCCGTCGCGATCTCTTTGTTCGATTGACCCGCGACGATGTGCTGCAAAATTTCCAGCTCTCGCACTGTCAATCCGGAATCGCGTTCGCCCTTCAACGCATCGGGCTTCACCAGTTGCGGATCCAGAACGATCTTCCCGGCGGCAACTCCTTTCACCGCGTTGATCAGATCCAGGTCCATCGCGTTCTTCAAAATGTATCCGCGCGCACCGGCTTCCAGCGCCTGCCGGATCAGCGTGTCTTCGGAATGCATGCTCAGCATCAAAATCGCCGCCTCGGGCAGCTTGGCGCGAATCTGCCGCGTCGCCTCGATGCCGCTGATTCCCGGGAGCGCGCAATCCATCACCGTGACTTTCGGCTTCAGTTCAAGCGCCAGCCGCACCGCGTCATTTCCATCACTGGCTTCGCCCACGACTCCGATGATCGGATCATCCTCCAGCATCCGCCGGAATCCCTTGCGCACCAGCGCGTGATCGTCCACCAGCAAAACGGTGATCTTATCCGCCATGAGTCTCCGCTCTCTCGCGTGGCACAGATAACCGCACCCGCGTCCCTCCACCTTCAGGTTGCAACAGTTCCAAATTTCCCCCAATCAATTCGGCGCGTTCGCGCATGCCCACCAGTCCGATACCCTGGTGCGTGCCATCTACCGCGAAACCTTTGCCGTGATCTTCTACACTCAACTCCAGAGCGCTATTCATAAAGTTCAGCCGCACCCACACTTCCCGTTTACCGGAATGGCGGCTGACATTATTCAGCGCTTCTTGAAGCACGCGATAAATGTGGACGCCGGCCGCCGTCTCCACCGGAAACACCACGCCCGACTTTTCATAGTGCAACACAAGTCCCATCTGGTGCGACACCGTCGGAATGTACCATTCGAGTGTGTTCTCCAGCCCTTGTTCTTCCAGCAGCACGGGATGCAGCGCTTGCGACAATCCGCGAATGTTGTTCAGCGTCGATTGCGCGATTTCCCGTACTTCCTGCAGGTCTTGCCGCAGCGGAGAGCCTTCCGGCGCCTGATTGCCCAAACGTCCCAGCAACGACCCGATCGCCGTCAACACTTGCCCGAATTCGTCGTGCAATTCCCGCGAAATATGCCGTAGCGTGGACTCTTGCGTGGAGATTAATTTCTGTGCCAGCTCGCTGCGTTGTTCGGAGAGCGCCGCCATGCGGGCAAAAATTTCTTTATTCGCGTGAATTAGATACAAACTGATGAGCACGATCGCCACCAGCGTCGCCGCCAAAAACAAATACACTTGCCGTTGCACGCGATTGTAAATCTGCCCGATCTGCGCGGTGGCCTGCTGCTCGCCCTCGTTATTTCCCACCAGCAGGCGCGATACCGCCGTGCTCAACGCCGCTTGACGGGCCTGCAGTGACAGCCGAATCTGCTCGCGCGCCTCGGCTTCCTTGCCGCTGCTTGCCAGCGCAAACATGCGATCCATCGCGTCCCAGAATTGCGTCAGTTGCTGCCGCAGATAGTTCCGTTGCTCCGGGGTGCGAGTCGCCTCGGCGTTTTGCTCCTCAACCTGCAGAGCCGCATCCAGATCTCCTCGAAGCCGCTGAAACTGCGGAGCCCAGGAATTCAGCGGATACGGCTCGCCGGCATCCAGCATGTCGCGCATCGCTAGCGCCACCGAGTTCAGATCATTCTGCAGCCGCAAAAGCTGTAGCGAATCCTTCCGGTTGCGGTCCACCATCTCGCTCTGCAATGTCTTCAACCCGGCGATCTGCACCGTGATGTACGCCGAGTACGCCACGATCGCCGCCAAAGTGATGACCAAGCCAAGCAGCAGAGCTTTCGTAGGCGATCGTTGCCAGGAGGAATCCGTCTGCACGCGCAAAGAATACCTCAGACCAAACGCATCGCATAAGCGTAAGCGCTAAAGCATCCTGCCCAACATGTCTTGGCAATATGTTTGTAGTGGCCGGTCTCGCCCCGCTTAGCCGGCAAAATTCAATCCCCGCCGTTTCAACACCGTCACCAGCCCAAGCATAAAAAAGCAACCCACCAGCGGCACCAGCAAACCCACACGCAAGCTCCCAGTCCGAGTGGACGCAAATCCCACAACCCACGGCAGCGCCGATCCGCCAAGCGACGCCATCGAAAACACCACGCCGCCCAATCTTCGAGCCGCCGCTCCATACCATTTCGAAAACCACGAAATATAAATCGGATAAATGCTGGCGCATCCCAAACCTGCGATCGCCAAGCCCGTCACGCCCATGCGCGGAGAGGTCGCCGCGAGGATCACCACCACGCCCAGCACCGCCAAGCCGAGCGCCGTAAGCACAACACGAAGGTCGCCAAGCCTTTTCAGCGCCAATGGAGCAACCCCGCGCCCAATCATCAATCCGGCGTAAAAAAACAACGGCGCCATCGTGGTCAAACTGGTGACGTGCCCGGCCAGCCGCCGGGTTTCCACCGACGCCCATCCGCCAATGCTCGTTTCCGTCCCAACGTAAATGAAGAACAGCGCCGCGACCGCAACCGTGATCGCCACCGCAGGCGTCGCCGCTCGGCTCGCCGCCGACTCGGCCGCATGATGCTCAGCCGGAATCGCAACGAAGACGAAACTTCCAGCCAGCAACAATGCGCCAAACGCCAGAGCGTACAGAAACGCCGACAGGGAATGATGCCGCAACGACAGCAGAATCAGCGGCGAACACGCCACCGCTCCCACGCCCCACGCGAAGTTCAGCAGGCTCACCATGCCCGCGCCGCCGGCCTCCGCCGCCGAAAGATTCGTCGGCGGAATGACCATCCCGTAGCCCATTCCAAACGCCGCCGTAGCAACCAAAGCCAGCGCGTGCGTCGGCGCATTCAACAGCGCCAATCCCGCGCCAGTCAACACGTAGCCAATCACCAGACCCGGCCGGTATCCGCGCCACGCCGTAAGTCCCGTAGTGATCCACACCCCGCAAAGCGCCGCCGCAAACTGCACCGTAAAAAACAATCCGGCCTGCGTGTCGCTCAGTCCCCATCGCGAAATAAAAACCGGCAATACCGGACCGACGACGACAGTCGGCACGCCGGTCAAAACGAATCCAGCGGCCAGCAAAGCCAGCAAGCCTTTGCGTTTACCGCCGTGCGCTATAGTTGGAATGGTGGTAGCCACGGACTGTAATCATTCTGATGCACGCCGCACCCCGCAGCAACGTCGTTTCGATCCAGATTGCGTGAAAAGGTTCACGCCCCCTGCGAATTTCGCGTTCGCTCCAGCGCAACCTCACAAGGTATCCTTATCCCCGTCCTTGTAGGGGCGCAGCACTGCTGCGCCCCATCTCGGCAAGATCGATCCACTAAATGAACGCGCTCTCAATCGATATGACTTCGAATCTCCATGATTAACGTAGGCCTGATCGGTTTCGGCCTTGCAGGCCGCTCCTTCCATGCCCCAGTCATCAACGCTGTCCCCGGCCTGCGCCTGGCCGCAATCCTCCAACGCACCGGCACGGAAGCGTCCCTCGCCTATCCAAATGCGCGCATCGTTCGCAGCTTGGAAGAACTTCTCGCCGTTCCCGACATTCGCCTGATCGTAATCGCCACGCCCAACGATACCCACGTCCCGCTCGCCCGCGCCTGCCTCGCCGCCGGCCGCGACGTCGTCGTCGACAAGCCCTTCGCCACCACCTACGACGAAGCCGACGCCCTCGTCGAGTTCGCGAAAAAATCCAACCCCCTGCTCACCGTCTACCAAAATCGCCGCTACGACGGCGATTTCGCCGCGCTCCGCCAACTTGTCGCCGCCGGCACGCTAGGCCGCATCGTCCGCTTCGAATCCAATTACGATCGCTTTCGTCCTAATCTCAAACTCAACGCCTGGCGCGAGCAGCAAGTTCCCGGCGCCGGCATCCTCTTCGACATCGCCCCGCACTTGATCGATCACGCCATGGTCCTCTTCGGCCGGCCGCAAGCCGTCGCCGCCGACGTGCGCATCGAACGCGAAGGCGGTCTGGCCGACGACGCCTTTGACATCACGTTCCATTATCCCAACAACATGCGCGCCGTCCTCAGCTCCAACATTCTCGCCGCATCGCAACGCCCACGCTTCTTACTCTTCGGCACAAAGGGCGCCTTCCTGAAACAAACCTTCGATCCCCAAGAAATGAATCTGCGCGCGGGCAGAATTCCAAAGGAAGGCGCGTGGGGCGCCGAGCCCGAAGAAAATTGGGGCCTGCTAACTCTTTCCGACGGCACAACCACAACCCAGCGCCGCATTCCCTCTGCAACCAGCGACTATCGCGATTACTACGCCAACATCCGCGACGTTCTCCTCGGCCGGGCCCAGCCCGCCGTAACTCTCCCCCACGCCCTCGAAGTCATGCGCGCCCTGGAGCTAGCCCGCCAAAGCAGTGCCACGCAATGCGCCATCCCCTGGCCATCAGCGTAGACGCCGACGCAACAATAATGCGGATGATTCGAACCGCACGGCTAGCGCCGGCCTGTCCTGAGGCACGAAGGGCATCGCTGCCGGCTGTTTGGGTGTACGCCGGAAGCCCCCAAATAAAAAAGGAGCGCAACCCTCTGCGCCCCTCAAAACCTAAAGCGATCGAATCCCGCTAAAACCTTAGCTTCGTCAGATATTCATAGCTGACTTGCGGATAATCCAACCCCTTAGCCTCATCATTCTCCACAAAATAATGCTGAATCCCCGCTTTTCCGGAGTGCGCGAAAATATTTTTCCAATCGATCGATCCCGCACCGACGTTAGCGATATGTCCAGTCACGGAGTGCCCAACAGCCCCAACGTTCCCGCCCGGATCAGACCCTTCTTTGCTCCAATCCTTCACGTGAACGAGTGGGAAGCGGCCGGGATATTTGTTGAAGTAAGCGATCGGATCTTGCCCGCCAACCGTGATCCAGCACAGATCCATTTCGACTTTCACGAGCTTGGGATCGGTTTGCGCCAGGATATAGTCAAAAGGCTTTCCCTCGATCCCCTCGACATTTTCAAATTCGAACGAGTGGTTGTGATAAGCGAACTGGATCCCCGCCTTCCGCGTGGCTTCGCCGATCGTGTTGCACGATTCCACCAGCTTCTTGTACCCATCCGCGGTGCGCGACTTCTCGTCCAGATAAGGGCACACAATAAACTTTTGCCCGATCACATGCGCGCCGTCCAGAATCTCGCTGATATTTTTCTCCAGCGCATCCATGGGATGATGCGCCGAAGGCGAAGTGAGCCCGTTCTTGTCCAGAACCGCCCGAGCCTCCTTCGGCGTCTTGCCGAAGTACCCGGCGAATTCCACTTCCTTGTAGCCAATCTTCGCGACGCCGGCAACCGTGCCGTCGAAGTCTATCTTCATCTGATCGCGCACGGTATACAACTGCAATCCGATTCGGTCGATGTGATGTACGGGTCCAGCACCCCACGCGGATGATCCTGCTGTTGCGCTAACGACACCCGCGGCAATCGTTGTCTCAATAAAAGTTCGTCGCTTCATGGCGAGTAGTGGCTCCTTCTTTTGTGCGGCGCAGGGAGTATACAAAAAATAAGGGGCGGCTCTCAGCAAAAAGAGCGCCGCCCCACCGATACCAAACGGTATCCGCTGGAACTAGAAGTAGAACCGCAACCCGAACTGCATGCGCCGCGGCGCGTGAGCGCCACTCGCGTGCAGGAAAACCGAGCTGTCCTGGTTTACCCCAGGCGTGTCCGTGTCCATTGCCGAATTGATGGCATTGAACTGCGTATGGTTGAAGGTGTTGAACGTTTCCCACCGGAATTCGAAGCCGGTCCTCTCGTTGATCGCGAAGCGCTTGAACGTGCCGAAGTCGAAATTCAAACGTCCCGGCAGATACAGCGTGTCGCGCCCAACGTTTCCAAACGTCAGCCCGGTAGGCAATGCAAACGCCCCGGGGTTGAAGAACAGCGGTCCTCGCTCGTCGGGGAATTCGCTTTGCGAAACACTGCCGGTATCGCCCACCAGATCCGGACGCGAGCCCGTGCCCACCCCGTTGCCGACTCCCGCGTTATCGCCGAAGGTTGTTCCGTTGGTCACGCTGAATGGCGTGCCCGACTGAGCCACGGTGATGCCCGAAACTTGCCATCCTCCCAGCAACGTTCGGGCCAGCCCCGATGTCCTGAAGGAAGGTAAGGCATACACGTAGCTGATCGCCGCGTTGTGCCGTTGGTCGAAGCTCGACGCCGCCCGATTCGAAGCCACGTCGAACGCGTTCACGAAGGCGTTGTCAAACCGGTCCGACGAATCGTCGATCGATTTGCTGTACGTGTACGCCAGGCTTACCGTCAAAGCTCCCACGGTTCGCTGTGCGGAAACTTGCAAAGCGTTGTAGTTTGAGTTTGCCGAGTTCTGCAGTTGCGTGATGTTGCTCACGCCTGGGAACTGTGTGCGTAGTGGGTCCGGATTGTTTCCGCAAGCCACCCACAGATTGGGTACCGCCGCTGTTGGCACGGGCGTGCCGTTGCCTAGCGTTGCGGACGCCGGCAGACCGAAGGCGTTTACCGCGAAGTTTGCGCAGTCCGCTCCTCCTGGATCGATCGGCGTTCCCGCAGGGAACGGATTGTTCGCCGCCGATACCGGCATGAGCTGGTTGCCGTTGTTCTGCAAGGTCAAGTGCGTGCCCTTGCTTCCCACATACGCAACCGACACGACGAAGCTGCCCGGCAGCTGCTTCTGCACGTCAAGGTTCCATTGCTGCACGTAAGGCCAGACGGCTTTAGACGGAATCTCCGTCAGACCAAGCGGGAACAGCACCCCCCCGCCCGCGCCGATGTTGTTGTATCCAGACACGTTGAATTGCGAAGCGGAAAGCACCAACGGTGCCGATCCTTCCAGCGATTCGCTGTTGCCTTCGTTTCCGTTCGTGTGTTCGTAGAAGATTCCGTACCCGCCGCGAATCGCCATTTTGCCGTCGCCCTTCGGATCCCATGCGAATCCGATACGCGGAGCTGGGTTGAACAAATGCCCTTGCAGGCATCCCGCATTGGAGTTGGCGCCAACGCTGGACCCTGGGAAAGACGACAGGATCGCCGCAGGCACCGCGCCGGTTCCGCCTTTTCCGCCGCACTGCACCACGCCATTAAACGGATTGCCGCCCACCAGCGAACCATTCAGCGGATTGCCCGAGTTCGTCGGATCGTTGAAGATTCCCGGCTCTGCTGCCGCCGTGAACGCCGAAGGTTGGAAGCTGTACGCGTCCTGGAACTTTTCCCGGTACGTTCCGAACAGGCTGACTCGCAACCCGAGATTCAATGTGAACTTCTTGGTCACCCGCCAGTCATCCTGGAAGTAAGGTTCAAATATCTTGTACCGGTTGTAATACTTAACCAGCTGGTTCGCCTGTTGATAGCTGGCCACATTTCCCATCAGCAAGTCTGCGAAAGAGTTTCCCGTGCTGATCGGTGAAGATGGGTCAAAGGTCAAAATTCCCTGGGCATCCGCCGTGTTCAGCTCGTTCTTTTGCGCCGCCGCGAAGTACGCGCCGAACGTGAACGAGTGCGTGCCAAGAATCTTGGTCATGTTGTCGCGATACGTGTACGTCGGATTGGCGTTGGTCCACGGGAAGTACCCGGTGTCTTGTCCAAATCCACCGCCATACGCGGTGTTCGTATTCAGTTGGATCGCCGGCAGTTTGCCGTCAAAGCCGTTCGCGAACAACGAGCCCATCGCAAAGTTCGTCGGCAGGCCCGGAGCGCCCACTGCAGTGAGGTTGATGTGGTCGGCGGTATAGCTGGCCACGAATTCGTTCAACAACGTCGGCGTGATATTCGCCGTCAGTCTGGCCACGAAGCTCGTCCCGGGCCCAACGAAGTTCGTGTTGATGTTCTGGAAGCTCGAGGTGCCCACGCCCCAGAGCGGGTTGGCCGTAACCGTCTGCCACGAATCGTGAATGTAGCGGAACGTCAAACGGTAGTTGTCGTTGATGTTGTGATCGATGCGCACCAGTTCCTCGCGCCACGTTGTCGGCAAAGATACCGTCTGCAACACCGCAGGGAATCCGCCGTTTGTGGTGTTCGCCACCGGGATGAGCGCCAAAAGCGCCGCACCCGTCGCGCTGATTGGCACCGCCGCAGGGTTCGCAACGTTCGGGCAATCGGGTCCCGGGCACAGATCCGAGAAATCTCCGGTGCGCTCCGCGTCCGACGGGACGTTCTGTAGAATCGTCGAAGGATTTTTCTCCCGCCGCCATTCCTGCGAGTAGAAGAAAAACGTCTTGTTCTTTTCGGAATTGTAATGGTGCGGGATGTACACCGGGCCGCCCACCGTGAAGCCGAAGTCGTGCTTCTTATACGGCGCTTTCGCCTGCGAGGGGTCCGCACCTTCTTCCCACGAACGCGCGTTGAACAGGTCGTTGCGCAGGTACTCGAACGCGCTGCCGTGGAAGCTCTTGCCGCCTGACTTCGTTTCCACTTCGATCGTGCCGGAACCGTTCCGTCCATACTGCGCACCGTAGTTCGACGTCAAAACCTTGAATTCCGCGATGGCTTCGATGTTCGGATAAACGTTCAGCGTGGCATTGCTGCCATTGTCCATGTTGTCGCCGCCGTCCATCTCCCAGTTGTTGTATTCCGTGCGTCCGCCGTTGATGCTGTATTGCACGTTGCCGTTGATGCCTACCGTGCCTTCGTCCTGACCCGTCTGGTTCACCACCCCAGGCGTCAGGTTAACCAGCTGCGTAAAATTCCGCCCATTCAACTCCAGTTGGTTGATCTGCTTCCCGGTGATCGTGGTGCTGAGTTCCGACGACGTCGTCTCCACCTGCGCCACGCTCTCGCCGGTGACCACCACCTCTTCCGACACCGAACCCACCGTCAACTGCACGTCCACGCGGATCTTCTGCGCCACGTCCAGAACCACGCCGTTGGCCGTGTATCTCTGAAAGCCCTTGGCTGTCACGCTCAGGTTATACGTTGCGCCCGGCAACCCCGCGCCCACGTACGCGCCATCCGTATTTGTGGTCGTCGACCGCGTCAAGCTCCCGGCTGTGCTGGTGATCACCACTTCGGCCCCAGCAACCGCCGAGCCCGACTTGTCCGTCACCGTGCCCCCGATAGACCCGGTGTCCTGTGCTTGCGCCAGGTACGGCGCGCACAGCATCAGCAGCATCGCCATAATCACACTTCCTGCGATTGCCGCCGCCTTCCCAAGAAATTGACAACCACGCAAACGGTATGAATATCCCTTCACTGTGACCTCCAAAGATTCTTTGATCGAATACACGGACACGTGAGGGATAAACAGCCTGCCGTCGCGGGCGTAGTTGGATTCGCCGCCTACCGGAGACAATTCAATTGGTTACAGCCCCCACCACTCGACAGGTTAAAGCCACCAATGTGTTATTAAAACGAGTTAATAAGGCATAATCGCGCAGTTGTCAAGCCCGATTTTCCGTTTCGCCGCATCGCTCGCGCGAAAGAGCCCTGTAGCTGCCCCTCTCTTGCCCTGAGCTTCGAAGGGTCCAGAGGGCGGGGTTTAGATGCAACAAAGCCAAACACCAACCCCAAAATCACAACCTCAACCGCGAACCGCGAGAACCCAAATCCACCAAACTCGCACCCCTCCGCCCCAGCCCCCCGTTTTTCGCGTTGCCAGAAACCCTCCCGCTACCAGACACTAAACAAACATGAAATCGAATTTTCCAATCGCCATCGTCATCGTCGCCATCGCAATCGGCATCTCCCCCGCCGCCAAGCCCTGTAGCCGCCCTCTTCCAGAGGGCGGGGTTTAGATGCAACAAGCCAAACACGAACCGAGAAACCACAACTTCAACCGCAAGAACTCAAATCCACCAAAACCCGCACCCCTCCGCCCCAAGCCCCGCCGTTTTTCGCGTTGCCAGAGACCCTCCCGCTACTAGACACTAAACAAACATGAAATCGAATTTTCCAATCGCCATCGTCATCGTCGCCATCGCCATCGCAATCGGCATCTCCCCCGCCGCTAAACCCCAACCCGCGCAAGCCCCCACCTCCACCGTCAACCACCTGGATCCCGCGGCACAATTCGCCCAAGGTCAGCTAGCTCTCCAATCCGGCGACCTCTCTGCTGCCGAAGCCGCCTTCCGCAAGGTCCTGTCGGCTGACCCCCGCTCCGGCGCCGCCTACGCAAACTTAGGCGTAATCGCCATGCGCAGAAAACAATGGGACCTCGCTCTCCCCTTGCTCCAGAAAGCCGCCTCACTCGATCCCAAAATGACCGGCATCCGCCTGAATATCGGCTTGGTGAAATATCGCCGCGAAGATTACGAGGGTGCCATAGCGCCCTTGGCCTCGGTTCTCAAAGACCAGCCCAATTCCACGCAAGCGCGCTACCTGCTGGGCTTTTGCCAGCTCTACACCGAGCGATACTCCGACGCCGTGACCACTCTAGAGCCCCTCTGGCCAACCACCTCAACTGACATCATGTATCTCTACGCGCTGGGAATCGCCGCCCACCACGCGGCCCGAAAAGACTTGGACGACAAAGCTCTCGCCCGCCTCGTGGAAATCGGCGGCGACACCCCGGAATTTCATCTCATCCTCGGCA
>Ga0182015_10007056_pt1 | contig 11060 bp, 12 predicted proteins | sample 712P3MmetaG_FD_120478 | JGI IMG/M metagenome (GOLD analysis project Ga0182015, IMG submission 120478) | Permafrost microbial communities from Stordalen Mire, Sweden - 712P3M metaG | ecosystem: Environmental > Terrestrial > Soil > Wetlands > Permafrost | place: Sweden: Stordalen | collected...
GTCGCGGATCAACAGCGGCTACGACGAGATTGTTTCGATCTTGAAGACGCCTTCCATCAGGGATGAACAAATCGCCACGCGGACTTTTGAAAAAAAGATGAGCCAGATGCGGGCTGACCAAAGACTGCACGCCGATTTGATCAAAGAAGCTGGAGAGACAAAGCAGGATTACACGCGGCGCGTGGCCGATGCGATATTCCCAGCATGGACGCTCAAGGTTTGGCGCGCCGAGGACCAATACCGCCTGGCAGTGACAGTGGATCAGGCGACACGCGCGCTCGTGGCGGCAGCGGAATATCACGGAGACAAGGGAAATTGGCCGGATACACTCGATGTGCTGATTCCAGCTTATTTGACCCAGATTCCGACGGATATATTTTCGACGTCGGGGACGGATCCAGTCCGGTATCATAAGACGGGCGCGGGAATCTATTTATGGCTGCATGGAGCTTCCGGCGGCAGGTCCTCAGACATGATAATCATCGGGATTGTGCCGGACACGCCATAAGGGGTATACAGACTGCATTTGTCCCATCAATCAATTGTTTCTCCTCCAAATCATCTGGTGCGACGATTTACGATTATCGGAGCCTGGCTGCTAGTTTCAGGTATTGTGACCATCGGTCTCTATGCCGGAATTCGCCTGCGCTTTTGGGTATTCGACACCTGCGACGCGATTCATTTCCAAAGTGATATTCAACGTCAAATGATGTGGGGCATGGAATCTCTCGGGCCGGAGGGCTTTCTAAATCAGTACGATAAGATGGCGAACGAACCGCCGGACTCCCAGCCATTCCTGGATTACAGCCCCCTACGGCTCGCGGTCATGACCGGCTGGGCCGCATGCGTGAAACATCGGTTCCCCGGAATAGAATCTGTTCCCGCTGAAGAGGCATACGATTTCGCATTGCCGCCGTCTGACCGAGGAAGTTATGAACCGTCATCGCTCGCCTTGTCGCGTAAGTTTCAGGGTCCGGTGCTCTGGTTCAACGTCATTTTGGATCTGGTCGGAGCGATTGCGGCATTTGAACTGACACGGTTTTGGGTAAAAAAGACCTCGCATGTCGAACTCGAATCAACACAACGACCGAGCAGCAGGTTTACCGGGGTCTGCCTCGGTCTCTTGGCCGCACTCGTGCTTTGGTTTAATCCAAATGTGTTACTCGATGCGTACAGCTGGCCCACGTGGGATGCATGGGTCGTTTCGATGTATCTGCTTTCGGCAGTCCTGGCAAGCCACGAGCGTTGGTTCGCTTGCGGAATTTCGGTGACGGTCGGCCTCATGCTTAAAGGCCAAATCGCCACGGTAATCCCGGTTTTCATTCTGTGGCCGCTCGTCTGGCGAGGATTTGGTGCTTCGCTGCGATTGATGTCGGGACTCACTTTTGGCATCGGTGTGATCGTATCGCCGTGGATGATCACATACATCCCGCCGTCTGATTCGCTGAATAAAATCAGAGCCCTGCAAGAGTGGTTGCCGATTGATTCCTGGCCGCCAACGCTCTTTGCGATCCAACGTGCAATCGACTGGCCTGCCGTGCTGTACCTTGCGGGTATCACGCTGACAATCCTTCTGGCCGGTGGACTTGCCAAGCTTCGCCTCGGTCGCATTTGGCTGGCACTGGTCGTCTTCGCGCTTGCCGTTTGGCCCTGGCTCTTGCCGAGAAACCATGGTGATCTTTTGTGGGGGATCGTCTTCAGTGCCGTATTGTGCGGGACGGTTCTTACTTTTTTGACGCGCCGCCGTGAACGAACGCTCGTTGCGGCAGGCGCTCTGGGGATCGGGCTCCTCCTGTGCATGCGAATATTTCATGGCTCGGCCGGCTGGTGGGACTGTGCGTTTCGCTTTCCCAGGTTGCAGGCGCCGTATCTCATCTGGGGACCGGCAAGCAATCTTCCGGGCATATTCGAAGTCCGCTTCGGATGGCCGCCTCCAATTACAACGCACGCTTTCACCGTGCCCGCGCTGCTTCCGGCTGCGTGGTGGCACCACTGGCCCGCCGAGGCACTCGATGTCTCCATTGGAACCGCGTTCGATTCGGCGTACACATTCTTTCTCGTCCTGACATCTTTGGGCATCGGATCGCTTGCACGACAAAATGATCGCCGCATTCTCGTCGCTCTTGTGACGCCGTGGCTGCTTTTCTTTCTTCTGCCCGTGCGGCTGCACGAGCGATATTTGCTGTTCGCCGCCGGAACAGCCGCGATTTGCACGGGCTATAACCTCGGAATGATGCTCCTCGGCTGTTTACTGACGATTGCTTCCACTGCTATGACATTAGTGCAAATGGGTCGCGGCATGACGCCGTTTGGCCTCCATCTGTCGAGTGAGTTCCCATCATTATTTTCTCCACAATCGGGCGACACAATTCTTAGCGTCGTCCAGGGGACACACCCTGACATTGGCTGGGGCATTCTTGTCGTGGGCGCCGTATTCTTCTATTTCACGATCGGGAATATCGCCTGCGTGTTCAAATCCAGGCGTTCCTGAGCGAAGCGCCAACTGCGTTCTCTCCCGCGGAATGCGGTCGGCGAAATCGTTCAACGAAGTTCATCCTAGCGGGAAGGTGATCGACACAGATGGTGGAACTTCTGTGTTGGCCGGCCCGCTTCTTGATGCCGGATACTCGTTGACGGTGCTGAATATTTCGGAGGCTGCATTGGCTCGAGCGCGGCAGAGTTCGGGAGCCGGAACGGGGGACATCACTCATATTTCCCGATAAACGAGAAGTTCTTAAATGCGAAAACCATTTGCCGCGTCGCATCCAATCGCATCGAGTGACACCAGAATTGACCGGCGAGAAGAAGAGAATGAACGCAAATCGCAATTTGTATCTACCTCATTGCCGTGGGATACTCGCCCCATGCGCCATTCATCTGGCATCAGCATTGGAGGTTAGGCATGACAGACCCAGTTGCATCAGTACGTGATGGCTATGACCGTTGGGCGGCGGTTTACGAGCACGACGCCAACCCGCTTGCGGCGCTGGAAGCCCCCGTCATCCGGGCGGCGGTTGGAGACGTCCGAGGCCTGTCGGTTCTTGATCTGGGTTGCGGCACCGGGCGACACACCGTCTGGCTGGCGGAAGCCGGTGCATCCGTGACGGCAGTGGACTTCTCCGAAGGCATGTTGGCAGAGGCGCGCCGAAAGCCGGGGATGGAATCGGTCCATTTTGTCGCGCATGACCTTCACCAGCCGATGCCGATTTCCAACGACTCGTTCGACTTGGTCGTGAGCGGACTGGTCTTGGAACATCTGCGGGAGGTGGGAAGCTTCTTCGCCGAGATCTCCCGCGTTCTTAAGCCGGGCGGCAGAGCCGTGGTGTCGGCCATGCACCCGAGCATGTTCCTTCGAGGCTCGCAGGCTCGATTCACCGACCCGGTTTCGGGCGAGGTAGTTCAGCCGGGAAGCGTTGCGCACACGTTCGGGGCATTCGTCCTGGCGGCGGCGAAGGCGGGCTTGCACTTAGCGAACGTCGAGGAGTTGGCCCCGGATGTGGACTTTGCGGCAAGGTATCCACGAGCCGCAAAGTATATCGGATGGCCGATGTTGGTCGTGTTCACATTGATTCGCTGAGGGTGCGTAGGCGGAGCCTGGCATTCAATGAACGGGGGACCGTCGGCTGACTATTGCCGGTGATGGAACCGATTCGCCAAGCTGTAAAATGCGGTATCCGCCTGCAACGTATCAGGCCAAATTCCCCAAGGCGGTGGAATGCCGTGAGCGATCCACAGCGTGCACTTTTATTGACGAATCAGATGATGCGATTGTCAGGGCGACGCCGTCCAACTATTCCACATTTGTCGCAGCGCCGCCTCGAAATCGCGGGCGAAGCGCGGGGCGTCCATCAGCGGCGAGCAATGCATACGCCGGCGCAGGCTCGAGCGGAGCTCAGACAGGCGCGGCACATCGGTGGCGAGCCGGACTGCGATAGTGATGTATTCTTCCTGGCTGCGTGCGATCAGTTCGGGCAGTTGCAGATTCATCAGGATGCTGACGCCTGCCCGACCGACGGCGGTGCGGCCCGCGAGCGTGACCAGCGGGACTCCCATCCAGAGCGCATCGCAGCTTGTCGTACCGCCCCCGAACGGAAACGGATCGAGCGCGATGTCGATGCGGTGGTATTGCTCGAGATATTGCCGGATGGGGAGGCGATCGACGAATTCCAGCCGCTGTGGATCGACGCCGGTTGCAGCGATGGCGCGGCGCATCTCCTCTCGGCACTTGCCCGGTGGCGCGTGGAGCACCAGCCGCGATGTCGGCAATTGCTTCAGCAGCCTGCACCAGGTTTGAATAGTCCCGGCCGTGATTTTGCAGAAATTGTTCAAGCAGCCGAAGGTGATGAATCCTGAGGATTCTGCCGGGAGCGGGTTCGTCGCCAGATCGCTTGGCGCCTCGTAACACCAATAGGTAGCCGGCAGACGAAGCGAGCGTTCGGAGTAATTCTCATTGCCTTGGACCAGCGGATCGAGATAGGGGTCGGTCAAACGGTAGTCGATGGTGGTCATTCCGGTGGTTCCGGGATACCCAAGCCAAGTGACCTGCACCGGCGCCGGCTTGCGCGCCAGCGCCAGCAGGCGATTGCCTCCGGTGCGCAGGGCAAGTTCAACGACGAGGTCGATTTTGTCGTTGCGAATCTCTTGCGCGAGCTCGACATCGCTCCACTGGAGGGAATCTCGCCAGGCGTGAGCGTGCCGCCGGATTTTGGCGGTCTGTTCGTCCTCGGCGCGGGCATCTGAATAGCAATAGACTTCCACCTGCGCCGGGTCGTGGTGGGCAATCAGAGGGGCCACGAACCTCCCCACCGGATGCCAGCGAAAATCGGCCGATACATAGCCGATGCGCAAACGGCGCTGCGGCGAGCGATCGTTGTCGTGCTGCTTGATTTCGCCTGCCAGCGGTTTTTCAAAGCGTTCGGCCCATTTGCGGCTTTCGGCCAGGACCTCATTGTCTTCATAGCCTGGGAGATAGTTATACAGAAGCACCAGGTTGCCGTGCGCTTCGGAATAATCGGGCTTGAACTCAATCGCGCGGCGATAGGCCTGGGCTGCCTCCTCCAGATGCCCGAGCGCCTTTTCAGCGTCGCCGAGATTATTGTAAGCCGGAGCCAGATCGGATTTGAGGGCGATGGCGCGGCGGGATTCGACGGCGCTTTCCTCAATCAGGCCCTTCACGATGAGCACAGCGGCGAGATTACAGTGTGTCTCGGCGGATGCAGGCTGCAATTGGAGAGCCCGGCGGTAGGATGCGATGGCTTCCTCCATTCGCCCCTTCTTGGCGAGAACCACGCCCAGATTGCTGTGGGCCAGCGCATTGTTCGGCTGGATCCGCAGCACACGCCGGCAGACTTCGATCGCCTCATCCACATGCTCGATGTTCGCGAGCGCACCGCCGAGGTTCGACAGCGCTTCGACATTGTTGGGATTGATCGCAAGGCCGCGGCGGTAGGATGCAATGGCTTCGCGATATTTTCCCTGATCGGAGAGCGCTGAGCCGAGGTTGTTGTGGGCCTGCGCATAGCCGGGAAGAAGCCGAATCGCCTCGCGGTATTCGGCGATGGCGGCGTCGAGATCGCCCTTGGCTTTCAGTGCGTCGGCCAGCTGACAGTGTGCCAGCGCCAGGTCAGGCTGGAGCTGCACGGCTTGCCGACACGCGGCGATGGCGTCGTCGGTCCGGCCGACGATTCGTAGCGCGTTGCCAAGATTGCTGTGGTATTCCGCAACATCCGGGCGGAGTTGAATCGCCCGGCCGATGTAATCCAGGGCCAGCTCGTCGCGAGCCGATTGCCCCGCAAGAATTCCCCGCAGGTACCACGCATCGGCACGCTCGGGGAATCGCTCGAGGATTTGCCGGTAAATTTGCTCCGCCTCGGCAAAGCGACCGGACTGCTGGTGCTGGACGGCCAGTCGGATGGATTGATCAATGTCCACGAAGTTCACAAAGAGTTTACTGGATTGAGTGCGGACGTTCGAGAAGCAGTGCGCATATCTTGAAAAATATCGCTTATTTACATTCCGCCCAGGCGTTTCATTCGCAACAGCCGTTCATTTTCGTTGGGCGGGAACCAGGGATACGCGGATAAGGCGGCGTATGCCTGAGCGAAGATTGGCGCCGACTCTTCGTTCCTGCCCATCGCCAGAAGACATTCCGCGATTTCCTCAAACGCGTATCCGGGGGGTTCGCTTTCAGATTGAATCTCCAAGAGCAACGTACTGCTCTTGGACAGCGCTTTTTCCAATTCTCCTGAAAGTCGAAGATTCTTGGACAAACAGAGTTTTGCCAGTCGAACGCGCGCAGAATTTTCGATTTGTTCAAAGGCCGAGAGTGCCGAGACAAATGCCGATTCGGCTTGAGGGTATTGCTGCAGATGCTGATGGTTGACTCCCATATTCATAAAAAGTGTTCCGGTCCACCGTCGGGCGCGAGAATCCGCACTGCGCTGTGCGATGGCAATGGCCCTTTGGTTCCAAATCATCGCCATGTCATATGGGGGCATCACGCCGAGCATGTGAGCGGCATCAACACACAGGAGATCTGAGTTCACGGCCTCAGCGCGCTGGAATGCCTCGACGAAAGCAGCAGTTGCATCGGCAACGCGGCCGGAGTCATTCCATGCCCGTCCACGCTCCAGCCAATAGCGAATGTGCGCTATCGGGGTTTGATCGGACACTATTTGGGCCGCCTGGTCCAGAGTTGCGTGTCCGTCGTCCATTCGTCGTTGCAGTATTTGGCATCGCGCAATTTGTGTGAGAACTTGTGCTCGAAACTCGGCGTTGTTTGCATTCGGTCCATGTAGAACCCGTTGAAAGGTTCGTTCGGATGCCGATGGATCGTTGTAATCCCAAAGCGCGTCGATTTCTTCCAGCACGGACATACCGCTTATGTGTGGTTCAAGCTCTTCATTCTCGCTCATGGGCGGTCACTGTTTAGTCGACGCTATCGTAATACTCCACTTCTATCGTGATGATCGCGCGCATCTGCTGGAAGAGCGATTTCCCATACGCCGATGTTTGATGGGCGTGGAAGGCCGCCTCGTCACGGTAGCGCTCCGTCACCACGTAGGTCCGGGCCGCTTTGCGCGAGCGGTACAAGTCGTAGTAGAGGTTTCCGGGCTCATGCCTGGTCATCTCCGACTTAAGCGTTCGAAACAGCTCCAGAAATTTCTCTTCCTGACCTTCATTCACCACCACATGCTTCACGCCGCCTATCATAATGCCTCCAAAATGTTTTTGAGTTGTTTAAGTTCCATATCGACTTCTTTGGCCGCAGCATCAAACGCCATATCGTCCAACACCGGCGGCTGAAAGAATGTCATGAAAAACGTAGACCCTTCCCCATTCGGAATCACCCGGGCCGGAGCGGTCCTTCGCCAAGGCCTCGCAGTTAGCCCCTTTCCAGGGCAATACGGGGAGTGTAAAAAGTGCATAACACGCTCTAAGATCGTTATCAAGATGCAGCCACAGTCGTTCCTAGACGCTTATTCGCCGACGCTTCCGCCCGTGGTAGCGGCCATTCACGCCGACACAGTCGCCATGGGTTTCACGATGGCCTCGACTGACACTACGGGACGGATGCTGCGCACCCTGGTCGCCAGCAAGCCTGGGGGTCGGATACTTGAACTCGGCACGGGTACGGGTTTGGGTGCCGCTTGGCTGCTCGACGGGATGGACGCGGCCGCGACTCTCGACACGGTAGACAAAGACCCTGACTGCGTCGCCGTCGCGCGTAAAAATCTCGGGAACGACCCTCGTGTGCGATTCCATATTGAGTCCGGCAGCACATTCCTTCGGGGTCTAAAAGATCATAGATATGACCTGATCTTCGCTGACACGTGGCCCGGCAAATTCGATTGCCTTGATGACGCACTTGCACTGCTGGCGATCGGTGGTTTCTACGTGATTGACGACCTGCACCCGCAACCAAACTGGCCGGCCGATCACGCGCCGAAAGTTTCGAATCTCGTCCGCGCACTGGCGGGCCGCCCCGACCTTGTGCCATGGCTGATCGATTGGGACACCGGTATCGTCGTCGCGGTGAAGCGGGCTACACCGTGAATTCCCCAAGGGCTCGAACCAGCTTGCGATGATTTCAAAGCCATTTATTTTTCCGCTTGACATATTCCCATATCGGAATATGATCTGCGGCATGGCTCGGGCAGCGACAACCTCCGATGTGTTCAACGCCATCGCCGAACCGCGCCGGCGGGAGATTGTGGATCTGCTTGCCCTGGGTTCGGAACGCGATGTTACTGAACTGGTGTTCAAGCTCGGTCTTCCCCAGCCGGCTGTTTCCAAGCATCTGGGGGTGCTGCGAAAGGTGGGTCTGGTTGCCGTTCATAAGGCCGGACAACGCCGGTTGTATCGGCTGAACCCGCAGGAGCTTAAACCCGTGCACGACTGGATTCAAAACTTCGAGCGTTTCTGGACCGACCATCTGGGCAGCATCAAGGAAGTCGCCGAACAAAAAGCCAAACAAATTGCCGCGCGCGATCGCGCTGCATCTAACCACCAACCTCATTCAAAGGAGCAACGTCATGGTCGCTGAAGAAAAAGAATCCACCATCAAAACCCTGAACGTCGTCAAGGAGGTGCTGATCGCCGCCCCGGCTGATGTGGTCTTCGAAACCTTGCTGGAACCACATGGCCCCATGAAGGAAATGAACATGAAACTCGAAGCCTGGGTCGGCGGACGCTGGTTCCGCGACCTGGGCAACAACACCGGGCACCTCTGGGGTCATGTCCAGGTGATCAAACCTCCGAAAGTGCTGGAGCTGGTTGGCCCCACGATGATGTCCTACCCGGCGATCTCACACATACAGTACCGCCTCACCGAACAGCCCGACGGCACGCTGCTGAAATTCACGCACCAGGCCATCGGTCTGATTCCCCCCGACCTCCAGCTAAATGTGAGCAAAGGCTGGGGAGAGATGCTGGACCTCATCCGCACAGCCGCGGAGAAAAAACGCGGCTAGAAGTGGTTTCACAACCGTATTGTGACACGATTTTATTCAACGTCATATTTTTCTAAGGAGCAATGATGTCCCTCGCACACGCCATGCTTGGCGAATTTGAACATGAGTCCAAGATCACCCGCAAATTCCTGGAGCGCGTTCCACAGGACAAGTTGATGTGGAAACCGCACGAAAAATCGCACACCGCCGGCGCACTCGCTCTGCACATCGCCAATGTGCCGGGGAACGTGGCGCGGACGGCACTGGTGGATGAGTCGCCGCTGCCCGATTTTGCCGCGTTGTTCAAGCAGCCTGCCACCGTGCAGGAGATTCTCAGCAGTCATGAAAAAAGCGTCGAGACAGTAAGACAGATTCTTCCGACGCTCGACGATGCGCGACTGATGAACAATTGGTCAGCCATGCGCGATGGAAAGCCGGTCATGACCATGCCCAGGGTGATGTTTCTGCGATCGATCATGCTGAACCACTGGATCCAGCATCGCGGACAGTTGGGCGTGTATCTCAGGCTTGTAGGCGCAAAGGTGCCCTCCAGCTACGGCCCCAGTGGTGACGAAGGGTAAACTCCATGGTTGCGGCGAACGCATTTCGACGCGACAGACAATTGAACAAAGGAATCGATTTATGACGGCAAAGAATGAGAACGCGATCAAATTTCCGAAAATTGTGGATCAGGCCGAATGGCAGAAGGCGCGCGATGCCTTTCTGGTCAAGGAAAAAGCGGCAACGCGTGCGCGCGATGCGCTGGCTGCTGAGCGCCGGCGGTTGCCGATGGTCAGGATTGATAAGAAATATCTCTTCACCGGACCCAATGGCAAAATAAGCCTGATCGATTTATTCGAAGGCCGTCGCCAGCTTATTCTTTATCATTTCATGTTCGCCCCGCCGGTGCCGGGTTGGCCGGATGCGGGATGCGTGGGGTGCTCCATGGTGACGGACCAGTTCGGCCATGTAGCACATTTCCATGCCCGCGATACTTCCTTATGCCTGGTCTCTCTCGCGCCCTTGAAGAATATCGAGAAATTCAAGAAACGGATGGGGTGGACTTACCCCTGGTATTCCTCCGACGGCACCGACTTCAACAGAGACTTCGGCCTCACCACCGACAAGGGCGAGAACTATGGCCTGAGCGTTTTCATTCACGATGACAAAGATGTCTATCGCACCTACCATACCAACGGCCGCGGCGTCGAGGCGCTGAACATCTGGACATTCCTCGACCTGACACCATTCGGTCGGCAGGAGGATTGGGAAGACTCCCCCGCCGGCGCGCCGCAGACCAAGAAGTTTGAATGGTGGCGCCGCCATGATGAATACGGGAAAGACTCCAAAGGACCAGTGGGATGAGCAATTGCCCGTTCTGTAATCTTGACCCGGCGCCAAACTCCGCGGAGTCAAACCCAGGCGATGACAAACAAACCATCGGTCTTTTTCGCCGCGCGTGGCGAAGTGTTCAATGGCTTTTCCCCACCGCGCTCCTCGTGTTGATGCCCAAATGCCCACTATGCGTGGCGGCCTATGTCGCGTTGTTCACCGGCGTAGGCGTTACCGTCTCCACCGCTCGATGGATACAAATTCTTATGCTGGTGTTTTGTTTGGCCTCGCTGGCATATCTTGCCGTCAGACATTGGCGCAGGCGCTCCAAGGCGCGTGGATTTGCAGCTTCTTCCTCATCATGATTGCCTCAGGAAGTCAGATGGGGATGCGGAACGCTGCCAGTTTTTAAACGCGGCGCTTTGATCATTCAAATAATCAAAAGGAGAACCCGACGATGGAATGGATTCACTGCATTTCCTACTTTTTTGGCGGTGCTTTTCTCACGAATGCCATTCCGCATTTCGTCAGCGGATTGATGGGGCAGCCCTTCCAAAGTCCATTTGCTAAACCGCCCGGCGAAGGGCTTTCATCATCAACCGTGAACGTGCTCTGGGGCTTGTTCAACATAGCCATCGGCTATCTGCTCATATTTCGAGTGGGAATCTTTGATCCGCGTTGGACTAGCCATGTCCTGGCCGCGGGATTGGGCGCCCTAATCATGTCGGTGATGCTGGCCCGCGCCTTTGGGCGGTTTCACGGCGGTAATTCTCCTCA
>Ga0182015_10007057_pt1 | contig 11059 bp, 8 predicted proteins | sample 712P3MmetaG_FD_120478 | JGI IMG/M metagenome (GOLD analysis project Ga0182015, IMG submission 120478) | Permafrost microbial communities from Stordalen Mire, Sweden - 712P3M metaG | ecosystem: Environmental > Terrestrial > Soil > Wetlands > Permafrost | place: Sweden: Stordalen | collected...
GGCGATGAACACCTGTGTGCCTCGCGCCGCGATACCATTTGAGTATCCCTTGGCGCGGGCCCACTCCGCCGGTTGCAGGACTTTATGATTCATCGCAGCACCTCGCGCCCAATGATGAGCTTTTGAACCTCGGTGGCGCCTTCATAGATTCGCAGGCTGCGAATTTCGCGATACAGTCGCTCGACGGTCTCCCCGCGCTCGACACCACGCCCCCCGAACATTTGCACGGCGCGATCGATGACGCTCTGTGCGGATTCCGTCGCCGCCATCTTCGCCATGGCCGCCGCCAGCGTCACCGGCTGACCGGTGTCGCGCAGCCATGCAGCGCGGTATGTCAGCAACGCTGCAGAATCGATCGCCGTCGCCATGTCGGCCAATGCCGCCTGGGTCAATTGAAAGTCCGCAAGCACTTTGCCGAACATTCGGCGCCCTCGCGCATGGATGAGCGCGTGGTCGAAGGCGCGCCGCGCGAAGCCCGTCGCCGCGGCCGCCACCGATGAACGGAACACATCGAGGGTGCGCATGGCGATCTTGAATCCCTCGCCCTCGGCTCCGATCAGCCGATCCACCGGAATCCGGCAACCCCTGAAGGCCAGTTCAGCCAGCGGATGCGGCGCATTGACGTCGATGCGGCGCTCGACGCAGAACCCCGGATCCGACGCCTCCACGACGAATGCGCTGATGCCGTGCGCGCCCGTGGACCCATCGGGACGTACCAGTCCCGGTGTGGTGCGCGCGAAAACACAATAAAAGTCGGCAATTCCGCCATTCGAGATCCACATCTTGGCGCCATTGAGCACATAGTGATCGCCGTGACGCTCGGCGCCGCAGGTCATCGCGGCGACGTCGGACCCGGCCTCGGGCTCGGAGAGCGCAAACGCGGCGATCGCGCCGCCCCGGGCAATCAGCGGCAAATAACGCGATCGCAGCGCGGCGCTGCCGGCCAGAGATATTGCGCCGCTGCCGAGTCCCTGCATCGCAAAGGCGAAATCGGCCAGCCCGTCGTAATAGGCGAGCGTCTCGCGGATGAGGCAGATCGCCCGCGCATCGAAGTCCGGCAGTGCGCCGCCGAACTCCTGCCGCACGCAGTAGCGCGTCAAGCCCTCGGCACCCAATTGCGCTACCAGTTCCCGGCAGCGACCATCGACGGCGTCCCGAGTTTCCTGGTGCGCCCGGGTCCCGTCCGAATGCGCCTCGTGCGCAACGTCGTTGAGCGCAGCCGCGGCCCATGTGTTTGCCTGGGTAGCGATTGACCGATGCGTCGCGTCGAAGAACGGCAACGCCAGCAGCTCGCCGTGATACCTGGCGTTAGGAGTCATCGGCCCACGAACTCCGGCATCGCTTTTGCCGCAAAGGCGTCGAATGCGCGCTTGAAGTCCTCCGTCTTCATGCAGATCGCTTGCGCCTGAGCCTCCGCTTCGATCGCTTGGTCGAGGCCCATGCTCCACTCTTGATTCAGCATGTTCTTCGTCATGGCGTACGCAAACGTGGGACCGCTGGCGCACTGCACCGCAATGGCCTCGGCGGCCTCCAACAGCTGGTCCGGCGGGAGCAATCGGCTGAAGAATCCCCACGCCAGCCCCTCCTCCGCCGTCATCACGCGTCCCGAGATCAACAATTCGGCGGCCCGACCTTGGCCGATGAGCCGGGGCAGGATGGCGCACGCCCCCATGTCGCAGCCGGCGAGTCCGACGCGCGTGAACAGGAACGCGGTGCGCGTTGCTGTGGTTCCCAACCGTATGTCGGAGGCCATCGCGATGATCGCTCCGGCGCCGGCGCATACCCCGTCGACCGCCGCGACGACGACCTGCGGGCAGGCGCGGATCGCACGCACAAGATCGCCCGTCATCCGTGTAAAATCCAAGAGCTCCGGCATCGCCATCTTAGTGAGCGGCCCGATGATTTCGTGCACGTCTCCGCCCGAGCAGAAATTGCCGCCCGCCCCCGAAAAAACGACGGCCCGCACTTCGCGTTCGTACACGAGCGCGCGAAACAGGTCCCGCAGCTCCGCATAGGATTCGAGTGTCAGCGGATTTTTGCGGTCGGGACGGTTGAGTTGGACGAATCCGACGCGATTTTCGACATTCCAGCGAAAATGCGCGGCTGCATGACTCGAAAGCGGCGGTGTGGGCATGGATTCTCCTGATTCTCGTATCTTGCACGACGCTGGACGCTACATGACCTCGCCGCCGGCGATCGCGATACTTTGACCGGTGATGGCTTCGGTGCCAGGGAGGCACAGCCACGCGACCGCATGGGCGATCTCAGCCGGCTGAACGAGCCGGCCCTGGGGATTGGTCTTCGTCAATTCGGCCCGCGCCTCCGCGCTGGTGCGGCCCGTCACCTGCTGGATGTTGGCGATGGTATCTTGAACGAGCTCGGTATCCGTGTAGCCGGGACATACGGCATTGACCGTGATGTTGCGCTCCGCGACTTCGAGCGCCAATGCCCGGGTGAGGCCGACGACGCCATGCTTGGCGGCGCAGTACGCCGCCACATAGGGATAACCACGCATGCCGGCCGTGCTCGCCACGTTGACGATCCGACCGAATTTGCGCTCGATCATGGCGGGCAGGACGGCGCGGATGCCGTAAAAGGTTCCACTGAGATTGACGGCCAGCATGTCGTGCCAAAGCTCCTCGGGCGCACGATGCGTCGCGGCGCTTCGCGCCTGGCCCGCGTTGTTGATCAGCATGTCGACCGGGCCGAAGGTCTGCGCCGCCCGCGCGAGCGCCTGGCGCACGCTGGGCCAATCGGTGATGTCCGCGCAGGCCGCCTGCGCCGACAGGCCGAGCGTTGCCCCCACCTCGTCCAATTGCCTCTGCGTGCGCGACAGCAGCGTCACACGCGCGCCCTCGGCCACCAATCGTGCGGCGATCGCCGCGCCAATGCCGCGGCCCGCCCCGGTCACCACCGCGTGACGCCCGTGCAGCGGCCCCCCCGTCATACGGCGCCCAGCATGAGTGCGGCGCGCTCGAGGTTGTGCTCCAGCTGGCTTTTGCCGGCGAGGTATGGATTCGGCCACCACTGCGCGGTATAGCGCTGGCTCGCCGCCGCATGCAGTGTCCACGCCGTGTCCGCGAGATGCGGCCGGGCGATGGCGCATAGATCCGCGCGTCCCGCACCGACGATGGTATTGACGTGATCGGGTTCAAAGATGTTGCCGACCGCAAGGGTGGGAATTCCGACCACATTACGAATCATGTCCGCATACGGCGTCTGCCACATCCGGCCGTACACAGGCTTTTGGTCCGGCACGGTCTGTCCCGTCGAAACGCTGATCAAGGCGACGCCGGCATGTTTGAAAGCGGTCGCCATGGCCAAGAGATCGGCTTCGTCGAGACCGCCCGGCGCCCAATCGTTCGCCGAGATTCGCACCGATAGGGGTTTCTCCGTGGGCCACGCCGCACGCACGGCGCAGAGCACCTCCAGGGGATAGCGCAGACGATTCTCGATCGAACCTCCATATTGATCCCGGCGCTGATTGGTGAGCGGCGAGAGGAAACTCGCCAGCACGTAGCCGTGCGCCATATGCAGTTCCAGCATGTCAAACCCCGCCTCGGCGCCGAGGCGGGTGGCGCGGACGAATTCCGCCGTGATGCGGGCAAAATCCTCCGCCGCCATCGCGCGCGGCGTTTGACTGACGCCGGCAAAGTACGGCACCGCGGATGCCGAAATCAGCGGCCAGTTGCCTCCCGGCAGCGGGCGGTCCATCTCTTGCCATCCCAGCTGCGTGGAACCCTTGCGCCCGGCGTGCCCGAGTTGCAGGGCAATCTTCGCGGGGGTGCGACAATGGACGAAACCGACGATTCGCCGCCACGCATCCCGCTGAGCTTCATTCCACAGGCCTGTGCAGCCAAGCGTGATGCGCGCATCTGGGGCGACGCAGGTCATCTCCGTGACGACCAATCCGGCCCCACCGGCCGCCCGCGCCCCGTAGTGCATCAAGTGCCAGTCATCGGGAATTCCATCCGTTGCCGAATATTGCGCCATCGGGGAAACGACGACCCGATTGACGAGCTCCAGGGTTCCCAAGCGCAGGGGCAGGAACATTGGCGGCCGGGGTTCGGATAGACCGCTGCGGCGCGCCAGATCGCGTTCGACCACATCGACATATTCGGGGTCGCGGAGACGCAGATTGGCATGGCCGATGCGCTGGCTCGCCGTAAGCAAGCTGTAGGCGAACTGCTGTGCTTCGAGGTGGGTGTAGCGCGCCACGTTCTCGAACCATTCCATGCGGTTGCGCGCCGCGCTCTGCAGCTTCAGGGCCTCGAGATTACGCTCCGCCCGGTAGCGCTCGAGGCCGGCGCCCACATCCTGGGCAGTGGCCACTTGCGACACCAGCGACATCGCATCCTCCATGGCAAGCTTGGTTCCCGAACCGATGCCGAAGTGCGCCGTATGCGCCGCATCTCCGATGAGCACGAGATTCCCATGATGCCAGCACTCACACAGCACGCGATTGAAATTGAGCCACGCCGAGCCGCGCAGGTGGCGCGCATTGCTCATCAGCCGGTGGCCGCCCAGGTACCGGCCGAACAAGCGCTCGCAAAACTCGATGGACTGGTCCGGTGTGTAGGCCTCGAGGCCGTGCGCCTTCCACGTCTCTTCACGAGTTTCGACGATGACGGTGGATAGTTCCGGGCTGAATTGGTAGGCGTGGATCTGAAACCAGCCGTGCTCCGTTTTTTCAAAGGCGAAGGTGAATGCGGGAAATCTCTGCCGGGTGCCGAGCCAGATGAAGCGGCATTTTCGCACGTCGATGCTCGGCTTGAAGATGTCCGCATAGCGGGTGCGTTGAGTGCTATTGACGCCGTCGGCCGCGACGATCAAATCGGCGTCGGCAAACTCCGCCTTCGAATCGATCTCGTGTTGAAATGTCTGGTGCACTCCGAGTGCCGCGGCGCGCTCCTGAAAGATGTTGAGCAGGCGCTTGCGCGCGATGCCGCAAAAGCCGTGACCGCCGCTGCGGATGCGCTGGCCCTTGAAATGCACATCGATGTCATCCCAGTGATAGAAGCTGTCGACGATGGCATCGTGCGTGGCAGGATCCGCATCGCGAAATCCCGCCATCGTCTTGTCGGAAAACACGACGCCCCATCCAAAGGTGTCGTCCGGCCGGTTGCGCTCGTAGACCTCGACCCGGGCGTTCGGCAAGGCCTTCTTGAAAAGAATCGCGGAATACAGGCCCGCGGGGCCGCCGCCGAGACAGACGATGCGTTTCATGTCCAGGATTCTCCTATCGTGGCGCCCAGTATGTGATAGATATTTTAAGTGTCAAGTATTAGTATGGCGCCGCGGTTCGTTTACCCGCATGCGGAGCAGTTCATGGCAAATGCCGGCATTTCGCCGTTTTCCGACAGGCTTGGAGGCGCTCCCCATTCGAAGCAATCATTGCGCCTCTGGCTCAAGTTATTGAGCTGCTCCATGATCGTGGAGAAGCGGCTGCGGGGGCGGCTCGACGAGGATTTCAAAACGACGTTGCCGCGCTTCGACGTGCTGGCGGCGCTCGAACGCCGCGCGGACGGCCTCACGATGTCGGCGCTGTCCGAGTCGCTGATGGTCTCGAACGGCAATGTCACCGGCGTCGTCACCCGGTTGATCGAGGACGGCCTGGTGACACGCACCGTCGATCGAGAGGATCGGCGCTCCGCCACGGTGCGCCTCACCCGCAAGGGCCGCGATACGTTTCTAAAAATGGCGGCGGCTCACGAGCAGTGGATGGACGCGATGTTTGCCGACTTATCAGACAACCAAACCGACGATTTGATGCGGCTCCTGACCCATCTGCGGCGCTCGATCGAGGCGCATCCGCTGTCTTGAACCGCTCGGCCAGCCGCTAAGCCGCAGCCGCGAACTCACGCAGTGCCGAGTTGAGTTGCTGGCCGTCCTCATCGGCGAGTGCAGCCGAGCGCAGGCGGCGCACGCGCGCCGCGAGGTCCGGCCGGTCCTTCTCGTCATCGACGAATCGCATGACGGTCTCGAAATTGCGCCAACCCCGTTCGTGCGTGTCGCCATACCCCTTGATCAGTCGCTGACATTCCGCGATCTCCACCACCAGCTCATAAGCAATCGCTCGCTCGCGGATCCGCGTGAGCCAGGCATCGATCCGCGCCTGTTCCAGCTCGTAGCGCGCGGTGCCGCGCCGCCACCGCCGCAGCCCCGCCAGCAGGTAAAGAGCGGTGAACCCGGACACTTTGGCCGTATTCAGGTGACGGCCGCGACGGAACAGCGGGGCGAACCATCGAGCTGCGAGCGCACTGCGCGCGAGCCGCCGGCCGAGCGGCGCGGGCAATGTCTCGCACAGTTCTTGAAAGCGCGGATGCATGTATTCCGTGACGTAGACGATCTGGTCGGGTTCGGCGCGCACCTCGCTGCGAAAGCGCTTGAACCGGAGGCGGCGCGTCTTGAGATCCGCGACTCGAATCGTGTCCTCGTACGACATCCACAGGGCGAGATGGCGTGCCACCGATGCGGTGAGGGCGAAACCGCGAACCATGCCGCCGGCCGCGGTATCCCATCGCAGTACCTCGGACAATCGATTCAGATAAGAATCCGCATAGGCGCTGTCTTGATAGTCCATGAGCCGGCGCACGCCTTCGGCGATGAGCCCTTGCAGATGGGCCGGGAACGCCGCGCGTATCTGGGCGTCCAACCGCCTGCCCGCTTCGCTCTTGGGCGCCGGTCCGGGCGGGATGACTCCCGCCACCGGCGCCGCCTTGAGCGCTTGCTCGAAACCCGCGGTGAATCCGGCGATATTCGTCGCCACCGCGACCGCGCCTTTGTGGATCGCCTGCTCGTACAACGCGCGCGGAAACGGCAGTGCGCCCGACGCCGCGAGCGCCCCGAAGAGCACCGAGCTGATGACGCTGCCGGTCTGCGTACAGGTCGCATCCATGTCAAAACACACGAGGCGATGCGCTTCGCTGCGCAACGCAGCAAGCACCGCGTTCGCGTCGGCGATACCGTTGCCGAGTGCCGATTTCTCGGTGATGCCGTACACGCGATGCGTTGATGCCACGAGCGTCGTCCGATCCGGGGTGACGAGCCCACGCACGATCGCCCGTCCCGCTTCCATCAATTCGGCCGCGATCACCACGTCGACATCGCCCGGGACAGGCATCAGCGCAAAGATCGGCTCCGCGCCTGCGTCGGTGGGTGGCGGACAGGTCTCGATGTAGTAGACCGTCGTGCCGGTGCGTTGTGCCACACCCGGCACCGAGGTGGACTGCACCAGCCAGCCGTAGCGCTCCGCGACCTCGACGATCCAATCGGCGAGCACGCCGCCGCCCTGCCCGCCGAGTGCGGCAATGGCGATGCACAACGGTCGCTGAACCAGCGTGCTCGAGACCGCACCAGATTGGTGCAAGGCTGCGCCGAATTCAGTACTCATGGCGTGCCCGCCGAGTGTCCGCCAAGCGCTGCAGGAATCCGATGATTGCGCCGCGGATGGATGCCAGAATTCGATCCCACCGGGTGGGGTTGAATACGAGCTGCGCCCGATAGAACGAGGGACACAGCACAGCCGCATGCGCGACCTCGCCGCACAGACCACATCCCACGCAGGAGTTGTCGACATGCGCGACCGGGTCCTGCCGAAGCGGATCCGGGTTCGGACGAATGCTCAGCGACGGACAGCCGGACAGCCGGATGCAGGAGTGGTCTCCGGTGCACGTGTCCGCGTCGACTCCGAAGCGCTCGCGCACCACGCGTACGCCGCCGACAATGGCGCGATTCTGCTCCGGCCGTTCGCGCCGCTGCCGGTTGAGCATGCATTCGGATGCCGCCACGATCACTTTCGGGCCTTTTTCCAGGGTCGTCATCGCCTCGCGGAGCGTGTCGCGCATGCGCGTCAGATCGTAGGTTCGATCGATCACGCGTAGCCACTTGACACCGACCCCCTTCACCGCCGCCGCAATGGGGTGCTTGGTGCTCTTCGAGCGGTTATCCGCGCGCGAGGAAAGAATGTCCTGACCCCCGGTGGCCGCCGAGTAGCCGTTATCGACGATGACGAGCACACTGTCGGTCTGGTTGAACACCGAGTTGCCGACGCCGGACGCGAGCCCGTTGTGCCAAAAGCCGCCATCACCCATCACCGCGATGGCGCGTTTTCCCCGTGGTGAATTGAACGCCGCCGCGCCGGCCGCCCCCAGGCCGTAGCCCATCGTGGTATTGCCGAGATTGAACGGCGGCAATATCGAAAATAAGTGACAGCCGATGTCGCAGCTGATATGCAGGGGACCCAGCTCCCGCTGCAGCAGCTTCATCGCCGTAAAGATGGGCCGTTCCGGACAGCCGGTACAGAATCCCGGCGGCCGTATCGGCAACAGGCTCGCCAGTGCCTGCACCTCTTTGGACGGCTCGCGCGTGACTTTGCGCGAGGGCCGCCGAATGACGCGGCCCGCCTGCAGTGCGGATAGGCCGAGCGTGGCCGGCGGGTCGAGCTCGCCCGGCGCATAGCGTTGCAAGAACGACTCGACGCCACGCTGCAGAACCTGGCCCGTATATTCCCCTGCGCGAGGCAGCAGCGCCTTGCCCACCACCTTCGTCTGCAGGTCGGCGTTGCGCAGGATCATGTTGAGATTCTGTTCGATGAATTCCGGCTGACCTTCTTCAATGATCAATACCGCGGCCTTGCCCGCGCAAAAGCGGACAATCTCGTCATCGACCAGTGGATAGGTGACGTTGAGGACGTAGAGCGGCAAATGCGTATGACCGGTCGAATCGGCCACGCCGATGAGCTCCAAAGCCCGCATGAGCGTGTTGTACAACCCGCCTTGCACGATGATACCGACCTCACCAGCCGATCCGCCCAGGAATTCATTCAAGCGATGTTCCCGAATGAAGGCAAGCGCCGCCGGCCAGCGCTTGTGGATCTTCTCTTGCTCGTGCTGGAAGCTGGCGGGCGGCAGCACGATCCGTGACACGTCGCGCACGGGGTGATCGAGCGCGTCCTGGACCGAGAAGTCGGGCGGGCGGTTCTCCTTGGCGCGAAAACGCCCGTACACATGGCAGGCGCGAATACGCAGCTCCAGCATGACCGGCGTATTCGACGCCTCGGAGAGTTCGAAGCCCCGCTCGACCATCTGCACAATGCTTTCGAGATTCGGCCGCGGATCGAGCAGCCAGATCTGCGACTTCATCGCAAACGCGTGCGAGCGCTCTTGCATGATCGAAGAGCCTTCGCCGTAATCCTCGCCGATGATCACCAGCGCCCCGCCGGTGACCCCGCCGGAGGCGACATTGGCGAGCGCATCGGATGCCACGTTGGTGCCGACCGTCGATTTCCAGGTGACGGCACCGCGTATCGGATAATTCACCGAAGCCGCGAGCATGGCGGCGGCGGCGGCCTCGGAGGCACTCGCCTCGAAATGCACGCCCAATTCCGCGAGCACGCCCTGAGCGTCCGACAAAACGTCCATCAAATGCGAGATCGGAGCGCCCTGATAACCACCCACGTATCCCACACCCGACTGCAACAGGGCCTTGGTGACCGCGAGAATACCTTCACCGCGAAATTCCTGGCCCGCTCCGATGCGAAGCTTGTCGACCTCCTGCGCGAAAGAGCGTTCAGCCATGATCTTGTCCTCAGCCCGGCACCAGCGCCAGCGCTCGAATGGGACTACCGGAGCCGTTCTTGATCTTCAGGGGCGCGCAAAAAATCACTGCACCGGTCGGCGGGACCAGGTCGAGGTTCGTCAGGCACTGCAGCCCGTATCGGCCCGAGCCGTGCATGTAATAATGACATGGATACGGCGGTTTGAGGTGGTAGCCCTGCCCAGCATCCGTGCCGATCGATTCGGAGCCGAATCCGCAGACATCGCGCTCGTCGATGAGAAACCGCACGACATCGGTGGTCGGTCCGGGCGTATGCTGACCGGTCTCATCATAGTTTTGGTAGGCAACGGGACCGGAGCGCTTGGACCAGTCGGTGCGCATGAGCACCCAGGCCCGCGGGGGAATACGGCCGTGCACCGCTTCCCAGCGCCGCACGTGATCGGCGGTCAAGAGGAAATCCGGATCGGCATGTGCTTCCGCGGAGCAATCGACCACGCATGCGGCACCGATCAGATGCTGCACCGGCACGGTGTCCGTCGCGTTGTTGGGCAGATCTCGCCCCGACACCCAGTGAATCGGGGCATCGAAATGCGTGCCGGTATGCTCACCGCAGGAGAAGTTATTCCAGTACCAGGCAGAGCCCCGCTCGTCGTAGCGCGATACCTCCTCGATTCGAAACGGCAAGCACTGGCCGAACTCCGGCGGCAGCGCGATCGCGGGAAATTCCGGCGACAGGGTTTGGGTCAGGTCGATCACGCGGATTTTTCCGGACACCAAATCAGCCGCCAATGAAATCAGAGAATTTTCAGTCACGCGGACCCACTCCTCGAATTCGCTCGATCAAGAACTCAAACGCTCAATTCCTTCTCGAGGGTCTTCGGACTCTCCTGCCAGCGGGCCAGCCACTCCTGCGCCACATCGCCTGGGTAGACATCCTCGATGCCGTCCTTCAGCGCCTTGACGAGGGCCTTGGCCAATCCCTCGGGCGCGAGCTTCGGCGCCGGCAGCAACTGATTCCACTCATCGTCGATCGGCCCCGGGAAGACATTGATGACTCGCACGCCGCCGGGCCGCATCTCGGCGCGCAGGCATTGCGACAGCGAGAGCGCCGCCGCCTTCGACGCCGAGAATGTGCCGTGCGGGGGATAATTGCTGAGCGCATAAATCGACAGCAGGTTCACCCATGCGGTCGCACTCGACTGCCCATCCGCACCGCGTGAGCGCATCGCAGGCGCGAATTCCTGCGCCAGTCGCAGCAGACCGAAGTAGTTGACGTCCATCTCCGCGCGGGCCACCTCCACGCCGCTGCGCGAGGCGATCCCGTGGGCGCGATGCACCTCGGCCGTATTGATCAAAATGTCGACATTGCCGCCGATCTCAGCGGCCAGTTGCTTCACGGAACCCGAGTCGGTGAGATCGAGGGGCAGCAGTGTGACCCGCGGCAATGCCTCGAGTTCGGCGAAGCCCGGGGCTATTTTCCACGGCTCGGCATGACCCACCC